>Ga0310811_10014488_pt1 | contig 10286 bp, 7 predicted proteins | sample YCmetagenome_FD_207642 | JGI IMG/M metagenome (GOLD analysis project Ga0310811, IMG submission 207642) | Soil microbial communities from experimental microcosm in Duke University, North Carolina, United States - YC | ecosystem: Engineered > Artificial ecosystem > Soil microcosm > Unclassified ... | reverse complement strand
CGGCTCGTGCAATCTGGGGATGTATTGAAAATTCTGCTTGACGCTCCACTTCCCAACTTCCCCATTTAGGGGGCCATGGCGAAGAGGTATCGCTGATGGCAGATGTCGAGAGAGACGGGCAGGGCGGGCGCGAGGAGAAGTTGAAGGCGGTGCTGTTCCGCGAGGAGCAGGCCGCGCGGCAGTGGCAGCAGGGCGATCTGACGGGAGTGCGCGAGCTCTCGCTCGCCTACTACGATCGGGCGCCGACCGGCGACGAGGTCGAGGGCCAGTCGCGGATCGTCACCAGCGAATATGCCGACACCGTCGAGAGCATCATGCCAGCCCTGATGCGTGTCTTCGCCTCGGGCGAGGACATCGTGCGCTTCACGCCCGACAATCCCGGCGACGAGGCGGCGGCGCGCGAGGCGTCGGACTATATCCCGCATCTCTTCATGCGCGAGAACGAGGGCTTCACCTGGCTCTACTGGTTCCTGAAGGACGCGCTGATGTATCGGCTGGCCTGGGGCGCAGTCGACATCGAGGATGTGGAGGAGGTGAGGCGCACGGCCATCGAGTCGCTGCCGGCCGACGCCTGGGCCGTCATGCAGGGCGAGATCCTGCAGCGCGCGCTCGCCGCCAACGCTGACGTCACGTTCGAGGTCGAGCAGGACGAACCGAACGAGCCTCTGGCAGAGAGTGCGCTGCCGCTGCTGCCGACCTTCAGTGGCACCGTCGTCCTTCGCCGCAAGGTGAAGAAGGTGCGGGTCGACAATATCGCGCCGGAAGACGGGCTGATCTCGCCCACGGCGCGGCACATCGACAGCGCAAGCTTTGTGGGCTATCATGGCGGCTATCGCGGCGTCGGTGGCGATAGCGCCGACACGATCGCTCGAATCCGCTCCGCCAACGCCCGCTTCGTCGCTGCCTGTCGGTAGACTGGATATTGCGCGCACCAGGAACACCGTTGCAGATTGATTTGTCGCGTGCTCTTCAATCATAGTCCGCGCACATCGGTCCCGATTGAGGGCGTGTTGAAAAAGAGCGTTTTCTGGGTGGTCTATAGTCTGCTGCTCGTCGCCGTCGCGATCGGCGGCCTGGAGTTCCTTGCGTCTTTCTGGACACCCTCCTGGCCTGCCCGAGACCTGCGGCCGATCGAGGCCTCCGTGGCGTCAGTTGCTGGGATGAGGGCATTGGCGGGCAGGCCCGATCTGGTCCCGAGCTACAACAGCTGGGGGTTGCGAGATCGAGAACGTACTTTCGATCGCCCAACTAATGTCCACTTTCGCGCTGTATTGGTGGGCGACAGTTTTTTGGAAGGCCCCTTTGTGCCCGAGCCTCTCGGCAACTTCGTAGAGAAGGATTGGGCTTCCCGCGGTATTCGCGACAGCGAAGCGATCAATCTCGGCATTTCGGCGACCGGGCCGATTCAATACTACTATCGCATTAAGAAGATTGCGCTCAAGCTTCAGCCCGATGTGATCCTGGAGCTGTTCTATTCTGGCAACGATTTCGTTTCCGACGCATTCTCGTCGTGGTCGATCCCGCCGATCGTCGCGGAGCGGCCGCAGCCGTCGCTACTGGGCTCGGTGGCGCCGGATCTCGACTGGTTGGTCGTCAATCGCCTCGGCCTCTCGGAATTTGGCCGCGGCAACAAGCCGATCCCGAAGGAGTTCGACATCCTGAACGACGTAATGAAGAAGCCGCGCGAGCAGCGGGCTGGGCTGCTCGCGGATTACTTTCACAAGAACTACTTTTCTGACAAAAACGTCGAAACGCTACGCGAGATACTGGGCCGCGGTGGCGACGCGTTCTGGGCTCCCTTCGAGCACGAGGGCGGGGATCCCGAGTTCCTTCAGGGCTGGCTCTTGTCGACCATCATCGGATGGGAGGCCGGTACGTGGTCGGTACCTCACGACAGCGCCGAGGCCGACCGTATGGTCGACCCCGCGCAGATCGATGCGACGCTATCGTGGCTGGTCGGCGCCGACAAACTCGCCGCGGCGAACGGGATCAAGTTTTTGATTGCCGTGGCACCGATGGCGTCGGTCGATCCGCGTTACACCGAATTCTGGAAGCCATGGCCACGCTTCTACGCGTGGAACCTGGAGCGCGAGGCCGATCGGCGGCGTTTGCTTTCTGAGTTGCGGAAGAGGGGCCTGCAACCGATCGATCTCGCTCAAGATCTGGATGATGTGAGCGGCACCTACCGCTTAACCGACGGCCATTGGAACACGCTTGGTACCGCGATCGTGGCAAAGCGGATGGCTGCGGAACTGGTGAAGGTGCGGGAGCAATTGGTTGCCGGCCGGCGTGTGATGGCGCGTTAAGAGATGGACGCGTTGCTTAGTGCGCCATCCGTCGTAGGTAATATCGTGCACGAGCAGATGGGCCGCGGAAAAAGGAGCCGCCGCGATCGTCGTCAAAGCTCGCGGCTGTGATCGTGCCCAATATCCGTGCACGTGGCGCAGGGTCGTCGGTGCGGAAGCGTCGCAGGTCTATCGCGCCGAGCTCGGGCGTGCATTCGAACCAGACGATGCTGCGGCCGTCGTCGACGCTGACCGTCGCTTGTTTGCCGAACGGATTACCGCCCATACCGACGATGAGGTTGCCTGTCTCGATCTCAAGTTCGAGACCAACCCAGCGGCGCTCACCTTTGACGATTGCTGCTGCGATCGAGCGAGGTGTGAACGTGGCGAGGAGTCCGTGCCGACGTGCCGGCACCACTAACCGGCCGTCGCGGCCGATCTCGATCTCCGGGAAGGCAAAGCCATGACCTGCCGGTGTGCGCGCCAGCTCATAGACGGTTCCGACAGGCGTTCCGGTTCGTTGATCCTCGCGAACTTGCTGCAGCGTACGGCGCACCTCGATGGCACGTCGGTCGAACTCGGGGTCGCGCGTCTGCGGCAGGGTCGGCTGGTCGCCGGTCGGTGCATCGGACACCTGCCACAGCCGGTCCGACTGACGTCGCCACAGGCGGCCGGCCAATCCCCAGTCCTCGTCGTTCAGATAGGGCAAGCCGCAGTCCCAAGTGTATTCATGGTCGGAATAGGTCGACGGCATGCGCGAAAAGGAACGCGAATGGCTGATATGGAAGATCTGCCCCAGCAGCTCACAATCAAGCCCCGCCTGCAGCGCGTTCGTCGACATCCGCGAATCAAGATGCAGGCGCGCGAAATCGATGCCCTCGTCCATGCCGCGCAGGCCGGTAAGGGTAGCCCGGTCCATCATGATGAAGTCGCCGCTGGCGTTGATGTAGGGCGGACGGTCGAACGGCGGTTCGCGACACGTGTCGACCGAGACGATATTGGATGGATCCTCGACCGTACGTGGCGTGAGGCGTTCGAAATCGAGATCGGAGCGGATGTTCACGCGCTCTGCACGATAGAGACAGCCTGATTGCGCGCCACAATCAGCCAGGCGCAGGCAAAGCTTTTCCCCAAACAGAATGTCGCCGCCGGTGATTACCAGAAAATCGGCGTCACTGGTGCGAATTGCGGCGTTGACGGGGAAATTCATCATCATTGCCTGACGGCCGCGCGACAGGCTTTTGTGCACGTCAGCCTCCACCACGATCCCGCGCACGAAGGGGAAACGTGCCACAAGCTGAGGCGAGAGCAGCGGGCGATCGGGAGGCGGATTCCATTCGACGAAAACCGCGCGATAGTCGAACCCCGTGCTGGCAAGGCGCGCGTGGTTGTAGGTCAATACGGCCTGCAGCCTGTCACTCCAGCCCGGTTCGTAGTCGTCATTACGGCCGAGAATGATGGCTTCGATTGTCTTAGTCACCGTAAGGCTGCCGGGTCCCAGGGTAGAAGACCGCTCCATACGACGGTAATCGGCCTGGCCGCAAGTTGCGAATGTGCGCTTGGAGGACGCCTGTTTTCATGTCAAACACCGCCGCCATGAGCGGCGATCGATCGTTTTGGCTCTGGAGCTGGCTGGCCTATCGGCTCGGTTTGCTCCTGGACAGGCTGGGTCCGAAGCTGCTCCGCGACGCCCCGCCCTTTGGCCGGCTCTACGCTCGAGCGATACGCGGTCGGGCGCCGCGGTTGGGTGTCGTGCCGGGTTGGCGGTTCGCGCTTGAGTACTTTATCACGTATCCGTGGTGGGTGATGCGGCGCGGTGCACTATGGCGATGTGCACTCGAGCACCAGCTCGGGGTTCCGCTCGTCGTACCATGGCTTGCCGATACCCGGGTCGGCGTGACGCTGGGCAACGACATGAGCCTAAGCCTCTATGTCAGCGGCTCATTCGAGCCCAATGAGTTCGCCTTCATCGACCGTGTCTTGTGCCCCGGGATGACGTTCGTCGATGTCGGTGCCAACGAGGGTCTTTACACTTTATTCGCCGCACGGCGAGCCGGTCCGTCGGGCCGGGTGATCGCAATCGAGCCAAGCTCGCGCGAGCGGGCGATCCTCCACGCCAATCTCGCGCGAAATCGGATCGAAAACGTCACAGTCGTGCCGCATGCGTTGGCCGACAAGCGGGGCACGGCAGAGCTCAAGATCGCACCCAGATTGCACGGCGGTCACAACACGCTCGGTCAGCTCATCTATGAGAGCGACGCTGAGGTCGCTCGCGAGAGCGTCACCGTCGAGACGTTCGACGGCCTCGTCGAGCGCCTCGAGTTGGCGTGGGTCGATGTCGTGAAGATTGATGTCGAAGGGGCAGAACTCAAGCTGCTTTCAGGCGGCCGCAATCTCCTGTCACGGCAACGGCCGATCCTGTTGATTGAGGCTAATGACGAGGCGCTCAAACGTCAGGGAGCGAGCACTGAGGCGCTTGTGGATTTGCTATTATCCCTCGGTTACGAAATTCAGGTATTCAATGAGGGGGGCATGACCGAACCTTGGGTGCGGGGCAGGCCCTTGTCCGAGAATATTGTCGCTTTCGCCAAGGAGACGAAGGCGCAGGCCGCGGCCTCTTAGTGGTTACGTCGTAGTGGCATCGTTGAGAAAGTAGGGGGATGCGAAATTTCCTGGTGAATGGACTCTTGACCGTGGTGTCGGTCGTGGTCTGCGTCGTTCTGGCTGAGGTCACCGTACGCATCATCGATGGCCAATCGCCCGTCAGCCTAATGCTGCCGGTTGAGGTCAGCTCGCGATCCATCAATGTGGCTGGCGGCCACCTCGACCAGGTGCCGCGCGCGGCGAGCGTCGACCGCGATTTGTTTTTCAGCGATCCGCCTCCGTTGCCCAATCGCAAGCCCGTACCGGCGGATTGGATCGCGCTCAGCAAGGAGCTCACGGAGAAGCGCCAGGCAAGCCTTGAGGCCGGTAGCAATGATCCATTCCTGCCATGGGACATGTTCAAGGCGTGGAACGCCGCCTTCGTCGGCGATCCATGCCAGCATCCCTACTTGCACAAGGCACCCGGCAGGCTCTGGGTCTACGATCCGCCCGACGGCGAAAAGCGTCCGTTTTTCCGATTCCTGCCCAACACCACGACCCCCGAAGGGCTGGTCACGAACGAGTTCGGCTGGCGGGGACCGCCTGTCTCCTTCAAACGCTCGCCAAAGACAGTGCGCATCGTCTTCGTTGGTGCATCTACGGTCGCCGAGATTCACCAGACGCGGTACTCGGCGCCGGAGTATCTGCAGAATTGGCTCAACCGCTGGGCCGAACAGCGCAAGCTCGACGTCAGATTCGAAGTGATGAATGCCGGCCGTGAGAGCCTCAGCTCGTCTGACATCGCCGCCGTCGTGCGCCAGGAAGTGGCGCCAATTCGGCCTGACCTTGTCGTCTACTACGAGGGTGGCAACCAGCTCGACCTCTCCACCATCGTCAAGCAGGTGCCGAAAGCCACCCCCGAGCCGGGCGGTCTGGTGGCGCGCTCGCTGCGCGACCTGGCGCGGTATTCGGTCCTGGCCCGGCGCGCCGAAGGCCTGACGTCGGGGGGCGAATGGCCGAAGCCCCCGTATGAAATCACCTGGCCCAAAGGGCTCGATGAGTTCGATCCGGACATCACGCGCCCGGATCTTCCGGTCAATCTCAGCACCATTGTCCACGATCTCGATTCGATGCGCGAGAGCCTGGCGGCCGTTGGCGGCGAGCTGTCGGTCGCGTCGTGGCACTGGCTCGCCAAGGACGGGCTGGTCGTCGACCCCACGCGTCAGAAGGCGATCCTCGAAACGCTGAACATCCGCTACTTTCCCTACCGGTATCGCGACCTCGAGCGCATGACGAAGTTCGAGAACCGCGTCTTTGCAAAATTCGACGCCGTCCACGGCGAGCCGTTCATCGATATCGCGCGCTACATGCCCTACGATCCGGAACTGTTTACCGACGGGATCCACAACGTGGACGCAGGCGTGAAGCTCAAGGCCTGGATTGCCATGCAGCAGCTGGTGCCGGTGATCGAGCAGCGGTTGGCGGCCGGCACCTGGCCGAAACCCGTGCCAGCCGACATGCCCGAGCATCACCCGGCTTTCGCTAACCCTCCGCGGGAGATCACGTTCACCTGCAAGGCGTCGTGAAGGTGAACGGCGCTACTCGCTCTTGCAGCCCCGGCCTTGGCTGCGGCAAAGCTCGTCGAGCAGTGGCCGAAGCTTCTCCACCATCACGCCAGTGAAGAGGGTATCGGCCTTACCATTCGGGTGCGGATCGGGAACGGTGACCCACAGGGTGGAGGGATCGACGTTCTCGACCGCGGGCAGCATGTCGATGAAGGGCGTGCCCGTCGCCTCGACGACCTTGCGCACCTTGTCGGTGACATCCGTGAAGGGATAGGGCTTGAGCTCGTGCAGCTCGGGCAGATGGAACACCAGCAGCTTGATGCCCTTCTCCTTGCTGAGGGTGGCGAACTGCCCGAGGGCCTTTTGCGTGTCCTTCCAGCCCGGCGCATCATCGGCGTAGAGGTTGCGGTAGTAGGCCTTCCAGTCCGGCCGTTCGCCGAACGAGCGGATCAGGGCATCGAGCCGGTAGCGCAATACGATCCATGCCGCCGAGTGCAGGTCGAGCCAGCTCTCCTCATTGTAGGTAGGCATCGGCTCGCCGTCGTTGATGAAGTAGGTGAGGGCGACGATGTCGGGTTTGAGCGGCAGGCCGGCCTCGACGAACACCGAGTATTCCTGCCGGGTGTTGTAGTTGCCGACACCCTGGTTGAAGCCGTCGACGCGATATCCCTCACGCTTGAGTACCTCGATCACCTGGTGCGCGAATGTCTTGTCCTCGGCGACGCCCCAACCGAAGGTCGTCGAATCGCCTGCGAAGTCGATGCGAGCCACGCCCGGCGCGGGCGTTTGGCTGATTTCGGGTCCGCGGGCGCCGTACTTGTTGGTCCGCACGTCGAAGCCCATCAGCTCGGCATGGCGATCGGGCCCATGGCGATGGCCGAACTCGGGACGCCGGTCGCGCACCTTCACGTCAGTCGCGTACTTCCACATCTCGAGTTCGTAGGATTGGCCATTGTCGACAAACAGCCGTACCGCGCCTTCGAGCGCGAAGGCACAGACTGCGATCACCGCGACTAAAAGACCGATATTTTTGAGAATGCCGCCGAGCGTTGTCGGAGACTTTGCAGGATTGTCCTTCACGTTTTCTCGACTGTCGATCAGGGAGGGGCAGGCAACATACGCCGCTTCCCCCGGGGGCTTCAAAGGATGAATTGCCGCTGTTTTCCCGGCTATCGGGCCGGCCAGCAAAACAAAAGAAGAGCCCGCCGGGCTGATCGGGCCAGACGGGCTGAGGTTCGAGAGGCTTCAACGCTCACAGTCCACAGGGGAGAAAGAGTGGACCGCTACTCGCCGCAAGTCTCCGGTGCGGCGCTATCTTTCTACATCAGCTCGATTGGCGGACGATTTCGTCACGGCAGTGTTTTGGTTTCGTGGGTTTCGTGCGCTGGCAGTGCGCAATCCGCCGGCTGCAAGCCATAAGGCCGATCAGGGCGCGGCGGCTCCGGGTTCCGGCTCCCGGAACCCCTTGGCCAGAGCATGGTAGATGCCTTCGGGACAGACGAGGCGTGAGGCGAGATAGGCAATCAGCGACGCTGCCATCAGCGGCATCACCATCGCGTGGTTCTCGGTCATCTCCGTCACGATGACGAAGGCGGTGATCGGCGCCTGCACCACGCCGGCGAAATACGCCACCATGCCCAGGAGCATGATCGCGTCGAATGGCGCACTCGGAAACAGGTGCGCCATGTCGGCGCCGAGCCCGGCGCCCACGGCCAGCGAGGGCGAGAAGATGCCGCCCGGAATGCCGCTGATCGTGGAGAAGGTGGTGGCAGCGAACTTCAGCGCGCCGAAAGACCAGGGCAGCGGCACGCCATGCTCCAGTGCCGCCTTCACCTGTGAATAACCGGTGCCGTAGATCGTGTCGCCCGAAGCGAGCCCGCACACCGCGACGGCGAGACCGCAGACCGCCGCGAAGACGAGCTGATGCTGCCTGGTCAAATGCCCCAGCAGACCGGGAAGGCCTCGCGCCACGGCGATGACGATGCGGCTGAACAACCCGCCCGCCAGTCCGCCCACGACACCACATGCCGGCACCGCGAGCCAATCGACGCCGGTTCGCAGCATGGTGGGCGTGGTGCCGAAATAGGCGTAGTTGCCGACCAGGGCGAGCGAGGTGAGGCCCGCGGCGATCACGCAGGCGATGATCAGCCCGCTGGTGCGGGTTTCGAACGCGCGACTCATCTCCTCGATGCCGAACACGATGCCGGCGAGCGGCGTGTTGAACGCCGCGGCGACGCCCGCCGCCGCGCCCGCCAGAATCAACCCGGGCTGCCGGCGCGGCGAGAGACGGCCGATCGCGAACATGATGGAGGCGCCGACCTGCACGGTCGGCCCTTCGCGGCCGGCCGAGGCGCCGCATAGAAGGCCCAGCAGGGTCAGCAGGATCTTGCCGATGGCGATGCGGATCGAGACCAGCCGGCTGCGGGCGGTCTGGTCGTCGAGCTCGCGCGCGGCGATCGCCTGCGGGATGCCGCTGCCCTGTGAATTCTGGAAGTAGCGTTGCGTGAGGAACACCGCGAGCGCGAATCCCGCCGGCGTCACGAACAGCGACGCGAACCGCCACTTGCCAAGCAGAAGCGCGAACCCCTCCTGCGCCTTGTCCGCCAACAGCGCGAGGGCGACGGCGCTTGCGCCCACCGCAATGCCGCCCAGCAGGAAGACGATGCGCCGTTGCCAACGCGCCGACAGCACCCTGATGAGCCGCGGGTAGCGACTGGCCTGGATCCATTTCATGCCCGGTAACCTTATTACAGTTTCGCGATCGAGCAGCCTGCCTCTGACCTGGCGCCCTCTGGTTGCGCACAGGATGACAATTTTACCGATCGGGGCTAGTCATCAATCAAATTCGGGGGCGCAGGCGATCTGGTTTGTTCTCGATTGTAGTAGCTTCCTTGAGACAATCCTGCGGGCGTGAGGTTGGCCTGCGCAATCAGGGCGCCATTGGCGCGTGGAGGAAATGCAAATGAGCGTGCGTGCAGGGCGTGAATTCCTGGCCATTCCCGGACCGACGAATGTGCCCGACGAGGTGTTGGGCGCGATGCACCGCCCCGCGGTCGACATCTACACGGGTCCGCTGCTGGCGCTGACCGACAGCCTGCTCGCCGACATGGCGCGTCTGTTCCACACCACGGGCCGCGCCTACATCTACATCGCCAACGGCCACGGCGCCTGGGAGGCGAGCATCACGAACGTCCTCAGCAAGGGCGACAAGATCCTCGTCCTGGAAAGCGGCCGGTTCGCCGTGGGCTGGGGCGAGAGCGCCCGACGCATGGGCGTCGAGGTCGAGATCCTGAAGGGCGACATGCGTCGCGCCGTGCGGCCGGCCGAGGTCGAGGCGCGGCTCAAGGCCGACAAGGGCGGCCCGGGCGGCGGAACGATCAAGGCCGTGATGGTGGCGCAGATCGACACCGCCTCGGGCGTAGTGAACGACATCGCCGCCATCGGTGAGGCGATGCGTGCCGCCAAGCACGATGCGCTCCTGATGGTCGATACGGTGGCGTCACTGGGCTGCATGCCGTTCGAGATGGACAAGTGGCGTGTCGATGTCGCGATGTCGGGTTCGCAGAAGGGGCTGATGACGCCGCCGGGCCTGAGCTTCGTCGCCGCCAACGACCGTGCACGCGCGGTGCACAAAAAGGCCGGCCTGCGCACGCCCTACTGGGATTGGACCGACCGCGAAGGCGACGTGCACTACCAGAAATACGCCGGCACGCCGCCCGAGCACCTGCTGTTCGCGCTGCGCAAGGCGCTCGACATCCTGTTCGAAGAGGGTCTCGACAACGCCTTCCGGCGCCATCATTTGCTGGCGGAGTCCGTGCGCCGGGCCGTCGGCGTCTGGGGCGAAGGACAGGCG
>Ga0310811_10014487_pt1 | contig 10286 bp, 9 predicted proteins | sample YCmetagenome_FD_207642 | JGI IMG/M metagenome (GOLD analysis project Ga0310811, IMG submission 207642) | Soil microbial communities from experimental microcosm in Duke University, North Carolina, United States - YC | ecosystem: Engineered > Artificial ecosystem > Soil microcosm > Unclassified ... | reverse complement strand
CAGCGTTGCGCGCGCCGAGTCGGGCTTCCCCGCCGCGACAAAGGCGTCGGCTTTCAGGAACGCGAGCCGGCTCGCAAGAAAGCGATTCCCCGGAGGCGCCTGCAGGCGCGACAGCGACGCGAGCGCGCCGCGCGGGTCGTTGCGGTCGTGCAGCTGTGATTCGATCGCGAGCAACCGCACGGTCGTGTCGTTCGGGAACTCCTGCACCAGCTCACCGAACAGCCTCGCGGCGCGCACACTGTCGTGCGCCGCGCGCGCCCGCTGCGCCTGCTGGTACAGCCCCGCGACGTACAGGCGACTGACGTCCGCCGTATCGCCGGACCGAATGCCCACGCCGCCGGCGTAGCTATAGACGAGATCGCCGCCGCGCTTCGCTGCCTTGTACAGCGCGGCACCGGCGAAGATGCCGACGACGGCCGAGCCCCACAGCGCGCCGCGGGCGACGTTCACGTGGCGCCGCCGCGCGACGAGCGCCGCGATCTCGAGCACCGCCATGATCAAGAAGACGTTGCGCGCCCACTCGCCCGCTTCCTCGTGATCCGTCACTGCTTGCCGCGCGCCCGGAACGCGCTCGACCGGGCCATGCGCGTCCGTCCCGGATCTCACCGCGAGAACCGCCGCCGTGGTACCGAGCAAGATGAGTGTGGCGGCCGCAGGCCCCGTGAAGACCGCTCGGCCGGAGAGTGAAATCCACCGGAAGATCACACCCAGGATCAGCAGCGCGATTGCGAAATGGACGATGATCGGGTGGTAGACGCCGATGTTGGGCATATCGGAATGTCCAATGACCAACGCAAAATGTCCAATGGTCATTGGCCATTGGACATTCGCGAGCGAGCGGCGCTAGCGGGGCCGAATGGCGTCGCGCACGATGTCGTCCACGGCAAACCGGATGAACTCCGCCCGCCGGTCCTTGCGCCGCTGGCTCTCGGCGCGTACGTCGGCAAGCCGGCGCTCGATGTCCGCGACCTCGAGCGCGCGGAGCTGATCCTCGAGATCGAAGTGCTGCGTAATCAGCGCCTCGATTTTCGAACGGATCGGCGGGCGGTTGGCGTCGGTGGCCGCGCGGTAGGCGCGTTGCTGCGCGCGCGCGCCCGCCTCCAGCCCGAACATCTTACCGACGAGCTGCGCCCGGGTGCTGTCGCGCTGGCTGAGCTTCTGCACCATGTCGAACTGTACGGTGAGTTGCGCGACCTCCATCCAGTACTGATCAGCGGCGGCCGATGGACCGCCAATATCAACCGGCTTGCCCTCCACCAGGTATGTCGGCGGGATACTCCCCGACGCCTGCTGCCGGAGGGAGTCGAGTCCAGCGATCCGATCGGGTGCGACTATCTGCAGAAAGGCCCGAGCCGCGGCTTCCGCCTCGCGCGGCCGCTGCTGCATAATGTGCTGGACCTGCATCTGCATTTCTTGTGGGTTCGGCATCGGGTCTCCCCCCTGCGCCCGCGCGACGGTGATCACCGATACGAGGGCCGCGAGGGCGAGACCAAGACTATTCCGGGAAGCCATAAGGCCGCTCCTGTTCCAGGCGAGTGAGTTGTGCGTCGATGTCCACCATGGCCTTGCCGCCGGCCACATAGCCCGCGGTCGCCGACCATTCGGTCGTCGGGCTCCAGCCGCGGCGCGGACCGTCCTCCGATTTGGGACGCACCAGCAGAATGCCGGCGAGCACCGCGGCCGCCGCCAATCCGAGCGAAATCCAGCGGAGCCGCCGCCGCGGCGTCACCGCGATGTCGAGCGCCGCGCGCGCGCTGTCCAACGCCCTCAGCTCGCGCCGGCAGTCGCCGCACGCCGCAACGTGCGCTTCGATCGGCGCCGCGCTCTCACGCGGCAGCTCTCCGTAGGCGAGCAGCAGCAGCTCGTCGTTCGACGGGTGCGTCATCGGTAGCTCTCCAGTGCGGCGCTGATTCTCGCGAGCGCCGCGCGCATCTGCGTCAATACCGTGCCGAGCGGGCGTCCCAACCGCTCGGCGATCTCTTGAAACGTCAGTCCACGCTCGTGCCGCAATTCCACGACCTCGCGCTGCGCCTCGGGCAACTGGCTCACGGCGCGGCGCACGGCCAGCCGCAACTCGCCCTCGAGCAGGCGCTCGTCCGCGGCCGGGACCCGCCCCGACGGCTCGTCCTGCGTTGCGCGCTCCCAGCGCCGCCGCACGACTTCGCGGCGCAAGTGGTCGTGCCAGACGTTGGCAGCGACGCGAAACAGGTAGCCGCGCAGGTTGCCGTTGGCCGTCAGGCGCGGCGTGGCGGTGACCACGCGCGCTGCGACTTCTTGCAGCAATTCCGCCGTGATTTCGCCGTCCCGGCAGCGCGCCCCCAGGAAGTTGCGGAGCGCCGGCTCGTGCTCGGCGAGCAGTCGATCGGCGGCGATTTTGCTCATGGTCACCTAAGAGTACGTCCGAGGGGGGTTATTATTTGGCCTGTGACTGTCACCTTCCGCTCCCTGCTGCAGGATGGCCGCGTCCACGTCTTCGACGGGGCGATGGGGACCATGCTGTACGGCAAGGGCTTCTTCCTGAACGTCTGCTACGACGAGCTGAACCTCAAGCAGCCTCGGCTCGTGCAGGAAGTCCACGCCGAATACGTCCGTGCGGGTGCCGAGATTCTCGAGACCAACACGTTCGGCGCCACGCCGCTGAAGCTCGGCAGCTACGGCCTCGCCGACGAGACGGAAGCGATCAACAAGGCGGCGGCCGAGCTCGCGCGCGCCGCCGCGGGTGGCCGCGCCAGCGTTGTCGGCGCCATCGGACCGCTCGGCATCCGCATCGAGCCCTTCGGCCACACCTCGCAGGCCGAGGCGCAGGCGCAATTCGCGAGGCAAGTGCAGGGACTGCTCGCGGGCGGTGTGGACGGCTTCATCCTCGAGACGTTCAGCGATCTCGACGAAATGCACGCCGCGTTGCTCGCGGTGCGTGCCGCGTCTGACTTGCCGGTCGTCTGCCAGATGACGATCGGCACCGACGGACTGACGTACTACGGCACCGATCCCGAGACGTTCACCAAGCAGCTCGACGCCTGGGGCGCGGACGTCATCGGCGTGAACTGCTCGGTCGGTCCCGCGGGGTTGCTCGAAGCCGTCGAGAAGATGGTCAAGGCGACGACGAAACCGATCTCGGCGCAGCCGAACGCCGGTCTGCCGAAAGACGTGGGCGACCGCAAGATCTACCTCGCCTCGCCCGAATACATGGCGAGCTACGCGCGCCGCATGATCGAGGCCGGCGCGCGCTTCGTCGGCGGCTGCTGCGGCTCGACGCCCGAGCACATCAAGAAGATCCGCGACTACGTCGCGAGCGTCGTGCCGCGCCAGCCGAGCGTCGTCGTGTCACGCGGACAGGTGCACGCGCCCGCGGGCGTGACGGCGGTACCCCTCGCCGAGAAGTCGAAGTGGGGCGCGAAGCTCGCCAAAGGCCAGCTCGTGACGAGCGTCGAGATCGTGCCGCCGAAGGGCGTCGATCCCAAGCCGATGCTCGAGCAGTGTCGCGCGCTGAAAGCCGCCGGCGTCGACGCCGTCAACGTGCCCGACGGCCCGCGTGCGCAGAGCCGCATGGGCGTCCTGCCGTCCGCGCTGCTCATCGAGCGCGAGGTCGGGATCGAAACCGTCATTCATTACTGCTGCCGCGACCGCAATCTGCTTGGCATGCTGTCGGACATCATCGGCGCGCATGCGGCGGGGCTGCGCAACATTCTGATCATCACGGGCGACCCGCCGAAGATGGGTCCCTACCCCGAGGCGACCGCGGTCTTCGACATCGACTCGATCGGCCTCACGAATCTCGTCTATCGCTTGAACCAGGGACTCGATCCAGGCAACAATCCGCTCGGCGGTGCGACGAAATGGGCGATCGGCGTCGGCGTGAATCCCGGCGCCGGCGACCAGGATCGCGAGCTGTCACGCTTCGCATGGAAAGTGGACGCGGGCGCCGAGTTCGCCGTCACGCAGCCGGTGTTCGACGTGCGCCAGCTCGAGGCATTCTTGAAGCGCGTCGAGCAGTTCAAGACGCCGATCGTCGCCGGCATCTGGCCGCTCATCAGTTTACGGAACGCCGAGTTCCTGGCAAACGAGGTGCCGGGCGTGTCGGTGCCCGAAGATGTGCTCGCGCGCATGCGGAAGGCGCAGGAAAAAGGAAAAGAAGCCGCGCTCGCCGAGGGCGTCGCCATCGCGCGCGACATGTTCGCGCGGGTGAAGCAGATGGTGCAGGGCGTACAGGTGAGCGCACCGTTCGGTCGCGTCGAGGTGGCATTGCAGGTATTCTCGTAGCCACAGTCTATGCTGACTCACTTGCTCATTCCGCTTTGCGTCAGCGCAGCGCTACAGTCGAGCCCCGACACCACCGTCCGGCGCAGAACCCTGCCGAATGGTCTCGAGGTCATCGTCGTCCAGAATGCCGCGGTCCCGCTGGCGACGGCGCTCGTCGCCGTGCGCAGCGGCGCCTTCACCCAGGACACCGACGAAGCGGGACTCGCGCACCTGTACGAGCATCTCTTGTTTCACTCTTTCCGGCACACACCGGAAGATTTTGCGATCGAAGTGAGCAATCTCAAAGGCATCTACAACGGCATGACGTCGTGGGAGGTCGTCGCGTATCACGTGACGGTGCCTTCCAAGAACATCGAGCCGGGCATCGGGCTCTTGGCCGAATTGCTCACGAACGCGCACTTCTCCAATGGCGCCCTGAAGGCCGAGCGTGCGGTGGTGTTGGACGAGCTGCAGCGCAGGGTTGCCGACCCGGCCGGCGATCTCGAGCGGCAGGTGGCGCGGACCCTGTGGGGACCCGCGTGGCACCGCAAAGACTTCGACGGCGACTCGGCATCTTTGCAGCGGATCTCGGTCGATCGCCTGCAGACGGCATACACGCGCTACTATGTGCCGAACAATGCGGCGCTCATTGTGACCGGCGATGTCGATCCGGCACGCATCTTCGCTGAGGCAGAGCGGCGGTTCGGCGACTGGAAATCCGCGGCGGACCCATTTGTGGATCGCGTCATCCCGGCAATGCCTCCGCTCGCTCGAACCACGGCAGTCATGGTCGCGCGGGACGTACTGGACGTCACGATTGTGATTGCGATCGCCGGGCCGAGCGTGTCCACGGATCCGAGCGGGACGTATGCGGCCGACGTGCTGTCCGAGGTATTCAATGACCCGACCTCGGCGTTCCAGCGGCGCTTGGTGTCGCTCGGCCCGTTCCAATCCATATCGGCGAGCTATCAGCCGCTCAACCATACCGGCCCGATCGAATTCCGCGGCACCACCACGCCCCAGAACGCAGAGCAGGCGATCGTTGCTCTCATCTCCGAGCTGCAGCGCTTCGATTTGCTGCAAGACATCACCAGCGACGATCTCGCCATCGCGCGAAAGCGGCGTCAGGTCGAGGCGGCGTTGGAGCGAGAGCGCATCGCGTCGCTGGCTCCGGATCTCGCCTCCTGGTGGAGTGTCGGGGGCATGGATTATTACCTGAGCTACGACGATCACCTGATGACGCAGACCGCGGATTCCCTGCGGCGGTTCGCCCATGCCTATATCGTGGGCGCGCCCCGCGTCATCGGTGTGCTCGGCACCCCGGCGGTGGTCACGCGGATCGGCGACTGGCTGCGGCGGGGAGCGCCTGCGCCATGAGCCCGCTCTCGCTCGCCGTCATCGTGATAGTCGCCGGCGGTCCTCACCCGCGCGTCCCGCAGCGCGCCACAACCGCCGGTGATACGCTCACGATCTCGTACGACGTGTCCGGGCTCCACGTCATTCAACGCGTCAATCGGGCGACCGACATCGTGGCGGTCCGGCTCTACTTCCTGGGCGGCACGCGCCAGCTCACGGCCGCGACGGCGGGAATCGAAGCCCTCTGGCTCGCAGCGACTGGCTACGGGACCGAGCGCTATCCGGGAGATCAAACGGTGCGCACGATGGCGCGAACCGGAAGTGTCATGGAGCTCGAGCCCAACGTCGACTGGTCGGTCTTTAGCTTCACGGGATTGGCGCAGGACTTCGATGCGACGTGGGACGTCCTCGCGGATCGTGTCATGCATGCATCGCTCGACAATGCGGCAATCGCACAGGCACGACTCGACCTGATCACTCGGGCGCACAGGCGCTATACCAACCCCGATGAGCGCATCCAGGTCATCGCCAACCAGTCCATGTTCCCGAATCACCCGTATTCCTTGGACCCCGAGGGAACCGAGACGTCTCTGAACGGCATCTCGCCGGAGCAGGTCAGGGCCTACGCGCACGATCAGCTCGTCACGTCGCGCCTGCTGCTCGTGATCGTGGGAAACGTCGAGCGCGCCCATGCCGAGTCGCTGATCACCGCGACGCTGGGGAAGTTGCCGCCCGGCGCATATCACTGGACGCTGCCGTCGCCACCGGAGCGGCTCCCGTCGCGCTGGCTCGTCGAACACCGCCAGATTCCGACGAACTATATCATGTTCTACTTCACCGGACCGCCGCCCACCGATCGCAGGTATTGGCCATTCCGCGTCGCCACAGCGTTCCTGTCGTCCTACATCGAGTACTACGTTCGCACGGAGCACAGTCTCTCGTACGCCGCCAATGCGCAGTTTATCGATCGAGCGCTTCCGATGGGCGAAGCGTACGCCAGCACGCCCAAACCCGATCAGGTGCTGAAGCTGATGCGGCAGGCAGTCCAAGATCTGCAGGTCCTGACCGTGTACAAGCTCGAGATGCGTAGACTGCTCGACGGATTCGTGTTCGACTATCTCGAGGCGAATGCCACAGCAGTGGATCAGGCGGACTTTCTCGCCCGCGCCGAGTTGTTCCTGGGTGACTTCAGGCAGGGAGATGACTTCATGAATCGGCTCGCGTGGGTGTCATCCCACGATGTGGCGGACGCCGCGCGTGCCTACATGTCGAAGGTGCAGTACGCCTACCTCGGCGACACAACCAGGATGCAAGGACACTGGTAGCGCGCCAATGCCGGAGCTTCCCGACATCACGATTTACCTCGAAGCGCTGGCGTCCCGCATCGTGGGCCAGCCGCTCGAGCGCGCCCGCGTCGTCAGCCCGTCGCTGCTTCGCACCGTCGCTCCGCCCTTGAGCGCCGCCGAAGGTCGCAAGGTCGTTGCGCTGGGGCGGATCGGGAAACGGATCGTGTGGGAGATGGAAGGCAAACTGTTTCTCGTCTTCCATTTGATGATCGCCGGGCGGTTCAAGTGGCGACCGGAGAAGACCAAGGCACCCGCCAAGGTCGGCCTCGCTTCGTTCGATTTTCCGACCGGGACGCTGCTGCTCACGGAAGCGAGCCCCAAGCACCGCGCGTCATTGCACATGGTGGACGGCGAAGCCGGTCTCGCCGCACACGATCCCGGCGGGCTCAACTACATGGACGCAGGGTTAGCCGCATTCCGGGAGCGGCTCCAGTCTGAATCCCACACGCTCAAGCGCGCCCTCACCGATCCGCATCTGTTCGACGGTATCGGCAACTGGCTGTCCGACGAGATCCTGCACGCCGCCAAGCTCTCGCTGTTTCAGCTCACCGGAAAGCTGACGGACGAAGAAGTCGAGCGCTTATACAAGGCGGCGCGCGCTACTACGCAGCTCTGGATCGACCGCTTGCGCGCAGAGACGAACGGCGGCGCGAAGTTCCCCGAGAGGGTGACTGCCTTCAAAGCAGGCATGGCCGTCCACGGCCGGTACAAGGAGCCCTGCCCCGTCTGTGGCTCGCCGATTCAGAGAATTCGCTACGCCGACAACGAGGCGAACTACTGCGCGACGTGCCAGACCGGCGGCCGCGTGCTGGCCGATCGCTCGCTGTCGCGCTTGCTCAAGAACGACTGGCCGCGCTCGCTCGAGGAATGGGAAGCGAAACTCGGCCGCTGACCATCCGGCGCGCGACCGCGGCGGACGTGGAGACCGTGGCGCGTCTGCACGTCGAGTCATGGAACGTCGCCTACCGCGGCATCATGCCGGACGACGTCATCGCGCGCACGGATCTCGTCTGGCGCACCGCGTTCTGGATCGGGCGCATCGCAAATCCGGAATGGCCGGTGCTGCTGCTCGAGGAGAACCACCACGCGGTCGCATTCTGCCACATGGTGAGCACGACCGAGCCCGGCGTCGGCGAGATCCCATCGATTCACGTTTTGCCCGGACTGCGCGGGCGTGGCTACGGCCGCCGGCTGCTCGACCACGCGCTCGCCGAGTTTCGGCGCCGCGGCATCGCCGCCGTGACGCTCTGGGTGCTCAAGGAGAATTGGCCGGCGCGGCGCTTCTACGAGCGACTCGGCTTTCACGCGGACGGCGGCGCGCGCCACTATCCCAACACGACCGTACCCGAGGTGCGCTACCGCATTCAACTTTCTAACCGCGCGTCCGCACAGTAGACTTTCTCCTTCCCTCTGACGACCAGGAGTCGCACCGTGCGCCGCACGCTGTCCGCCGCTCTGTCTCTCGTCGCCGTGGTAACCGGCACCGCCATCGCGCAAGGATTTCCGCAACCATCGGGTTTTGCCGTCAGCGATCCCGTGCTCCAACGCATTTGGGCGATCGGCAACGACAGCTCGCAGCTCGAGCACCTCGCGCAGGTGCTGTTCGATTCGCTCGGCCCGCGGCTCACGGCGTCGCCCGGCATGAACGCGGCGCAGGACTGGCTCGTGCGCACGTACACCGCCTGGGGCATCACGGCGCGCAAAGAGCAGTACGGCACGTGGCGCGGCTGGCGGCGCGGCGCCACGCACATCGATCTCATCACACCACGCCAGCGCACACTCGAAGGCACGATGCTCGCCTGGAGCCCCGGAACGCCGCGCGGGCGTCCGGTGCGTGGAGGCGTCGTCATCCTGCCCGATGTCGCCGATAGCGCAGCATTGGCCAAGTGGTTGCCGCAGGCAAAGGGCAAGTTCGTCCTGATCTCGTTCGCGCAGCCGACGTGCCGCCCGGACGACAGCTGGGAAAAGTGGGCGACGCAAGGCTCCGCCGATTCGATGAAGGCGCGCCGCACCGCCGCGCAGCAGGCGTGGCAACAGCGCATCCAGCACACTGGCTACGCGGGGACCGGCACCGTGGCGGCAATCGCGCCGCTGTCGCGCCGGCTCGAGACCGCGGGCATCGCCGGCATCATCGGCAGCTTCTGGTCGCAGGGGTGGGGCGTCCAAAAAATCTTCCAAGCGTACACGGACCGCGCGCCCGTGCTCGACATCGCATGCGAAGACTACGGGCTGCTCTACCGTCTCGCCGCGAACAATCAGGCACCCGTCGTGGAGGTCACCGCCGAATCGCAGGCGCTCGGCGAAGTCCCGGTATTCAACGTCGTCGCGGAAATGAAAGGCGGCGCCCTGCCCAACGAGTACGTGATGCTCTCGGCCCACTTCGATTCGTGGGACGGCGGCTCCGGCGCAACGGACAATGGCACGGGCTCGATCACCATGCTCGAGGCGATGCGTATCCTGAAGGTCGTCTATCCCAATCCGAAGCGGACGATTCTCGTCGGCCACTGGAGCGGCGAGGAGCAAGGCCTGAACGGCTCGCGCGGCTTCGTCGCCGATCATGCCGACGTCGTGAACGGGCTGCAGGCCCTCTTCAACCAGGACAACGGCACCGGCCGCGTCGAGAGCATGAGCGCGTCGGGCTTCCCGGACGCGGCGCAGAATCTCGCGCGCTACCTCTCCCGGATCCCCGCCGACATCACTCGCAGCATCAAGTTCAGCTTCCCCGGCAATCCGTCGGGCGGCGGGACGGACCACGCGTCATTCGTCTCGTGCGGCGCAACCGGGTTCGGGCTCGGCTCCGGCGACTGGGACTACGGCCGCTACACCTGGCACACGAACCGCGATACGTACGACAAGCTCAGTTTCGACGACGTGAAGAACAACGCGATCCTCACCGCGATGCTCGTGTATCTCGCGTCGGAGGATTCGACGCACATCTCCCGCGTGAAGCGCGACGTTTTCCAGTCGAGACCCAACGGCCAGCCCGGCGCCTGGCCCGACTGCCAGCCGCCGCAGCGCAGCACGCCTTCGCTCGCCCCCACGCCCGCTGCCCCCACGACGCGCCCGTGACCTTCGCGGATCATTTCTCCAGCGTCTCGACCGCGTACGCGGCGTTCCGGCCGCGCTATCCCGACGCGCTGTTCGATTTCCTCGCGCGCGAGGCGCCGGCGCGTGAGCGGGCGTGGGACGTGGGGACGGGGTCCGGCCAGGCAGCGGTGGGGCTCGCGCAGCGCTTCGGTCACGTGATCGCGACCGACGCGAGCGCGACGCAAATCGACTCGGCGACACAGCAGCGAAACATCGAGTATCGCGTCGCGCCCGCGGAGCGAAGCGGGTTGGACGATC
>Ga0310811_10014486_pt1 | contig 10286 bp, 8 predicted proteins | sample YCmetagenome_FD_207642 | JGI IMG/M metagenome (GOLD analysis project Ga0310811, IMG submission 207642) | Soil microbial communities from experimental microcosm in Duke University, North Carolina, United States - YC | ecosystem: Engineered > Artificial ecosystem > Soil microcosm > Unclassified ... | reverse complement strand
AAAATGGCGTATCAATTATATGCACCTCTCCTCCAGGTCTCAGGATGTCTAAGGCCTGTTTCATCACATTAATCACCGATGGGAAATATTGCAGCGAGGCCGCAAAAACAATCACGTCAAATTGAGCTCTGTCAAAGGTGTTATCGTTAAAGCTATCGTAAATAAATTCCAGGTTACCTTTTTTGAAAACACGGTTAGCCTGGTCTATCTCCAACTGGTTAATATCCAATCCCACAACCTGCGTATCCGGAATATTGGACATCTTAGCCGATAGCCAGCCATTACCACATCCTACTTCAAGTACCCTGAGGAATTTGTGTTTTTTTGAAAGATACTCTATCAGTCTTTCGCTCGACCGCTTCCTGATCTTCCATTCGTCATAATAAACGTGGTCGATATCGGGCAGAAGCTGCAGCTGCTCGTCGGTATAAATACGTTTCTCCTGCTGGCGCACGGCAATATAAAGTTCCTCAAAATCCATCCGGAGCTTTTGGTAACGATTTTTTGCGGTATGCTTCACAGTCAGGTTCAATTAGTATTGGTTAAAATCCTTGAATTTCGGGCTGACGATAACGCCATACCTTATGCAGCAATTTTATTTCGTACGGATAGTTGTATAAGCTCGTCTTGTAACGCAACCCGGCCACCGCCTTAATCAGTCTGCGCTTCAAGCTGTTCAGACGGATATCGGTGACGGTCGGGTACACGCCATTCAAAACCGTTTCAAAATTTCTGATCTTATCAATCATATCCGGGGTGAGCCATGGTGTAAGCGGGTTCTTCCGCAGGTCGAAATTCTCCCAGGCCGGGCTAACCCAATCCTCCAATGTTTGCGGAAATTTAAAGCCACTAGCCAGAACCTGTTTGTATAATTCCGACCCTTCTGTTGGTACAGGGCTATAAGTGTAGATCACGATCTCCGCTTTTGGATTGATAGCCTTTACTTTCTTGACAAATTCGATCTCAAAATCTATTTGAGCCTGCACCTGCTCAGGAGTTGGGGCCGGGGTACCTAGTACAAAGGAGTATTCAGGAATGATATCGAACTTCTTCAAGCGTTCGGCAAAGCGCAGTATTTGCTCGCCGGATTGTGTGCCTCCTTTATCCATTTGTTCAAGGATGCTATCATTACCACTTTCGGCGCCAAAAAAGATACACTTGCAGCCTGATTCGCGGATGGCAGCCAGTGATGAATCTTTAAACTTATCCATCGTGTCGATGCGCGCCATACCCCACCATGTCATCTTTTCCGGCTTGATCAGGTTGGCAAATTCGACAGCGCGTTTTTCGGAAACAAAGAAGTTATTATCATGAAATTCTATGGCTGTTGCGCCCCATTTGTCTTTGATATATTTTACATCCTTATAAACATGCTGCGCCGATTTGGCTTTCCAGCGTGCTTCGTATATCGGCACTACCGCACAAAAAGAACAGGTAAAAGGGCAACCGATACTGGAGTGATAAGCCATGGTTTTTTCACCCAAATAAGTTTTGCCCAGCAGTTTTCCAATTGGATAAAACCCGTTTAGCTTATCGTAAGGTAATGGAGGCAAGGTATCCTGCTCCATCAGGTCTTCTTTTGCTGTTTTTACGATTCGGCCGTCGGTTGCCTGGTAGATCAGGTTTTTGATAAACTCGAATGGTCTACCATTTTCCAAAGCATCGATCAGTGCCGGAAAAGCATTATCACCAGGACCATTGATAATAAAATCAACATAGCGAGAGCATAAAACGGCTTCAGGCTGATTAGAAGGAAAATATCCGCCCCAAATCATTTTGGTATACGGATAGCGCTCTTTAACCGCTTTTGCTATGGGGATTGCCTGCCGTAATTGCGGACCAGGCATGACCGAAAAACCGAGGTATTTGAATTCGCCTGTGCTTAAGTAACTTTCAATTTTTTCGAGGGAATCAGCCTCGCAATTGCCATCAACAATTACCCAATCATATTTCCCGTCGACCGAGGCCGCTATGCTCATGATAGAGTTTGGAATGCGGTATTTCGCATTAGCACTTTTGGGATTGAATAACAGTATTTTGCTCATTCTATAAGGCTGCAAATCGACATAAACAGATTAGGTAAATAGCAGCAGATCAATGACCTGCTGCTAAATAATTAACCCCATTCATTTAGTATCCAATTGAGTTACGAAACCGGAACAATTGCAGTTGCCTGAGCATCGAAATAAAAATTTAGTTGGGCAACCAAAAAACATCCTACTTCGTAATTTATATCAAACCTCTTACAAAAACGAAGTGATACCTGCCCTCAGAAATATCAGAAAACGGCTGTTTCAACCTGCTGTTATTGAAAAGAATTCAGCCGATGCTTACGACCTTTGGTCGAAAGATTATGATGTGCAGCCAGGCAACCTGATGCTCGACCTGGATGAGGTTTTATTCCCAAAATTGCTTGATCAGGCAATCATTCAAAATAAATCCGTTGCGGATATAGGCTGTGGAACAGGAAGACATTGGACAAAGATTTTACAGATGCAGCCCACACAACTCACAGGCTTCGATGTATCGGAAGGAATGTTGAACAAGCTACAAGAAAAGTTCCCGACGGCAAAGACCTATAAAATTCAAGACGACTTATTATCAAACATGCAGGATGCTGCATTTGATACCATTATATCAACCCTTACGGTTGCGCATATCGAAAATATTGAACAGGCTTTACAGGCATGGTGCCGTATCCTGAAACCGTCAGCAGATGTGATCATTACAGATTTTCATCCAAAATTGCTGGCTTTTGGCGGGAAGCGGACATTTAAACACCATAACGAGCGGTTAGCTGTAAAGAACTATGTTCATGCTGTTGGTACTATCAAAGACTTGCTGTATCAGAACGGTTTCCGGCTGATACGTGAGGAGGAGATCAGCATTGACGAATCGGTAAAGCATTATTATGCCGATCAGGATGCTTTGAACGTGTACGAACAGTTTAAAGGTTTTCCGGTGATATATGGTATTCATCTAAGGCGCGGCAATGATCCTGAGTAATGTTAGGATGGCCTTAACGGGTCAGACAGTTAGCATAAGGATAAAGGATGGTAAAATCGCCCAGGTTTTGCCGGGTCACTTTCATGACCAAACCGATGAACTGAACCTGAGTTTTGATAATGCCATTATCTTTCCCGGGCTCATCAATTCACACGATCACCTCGACTTTAACCTCTTCCCTCCTCTTGCCGGAAGAACATTCCAAAATTATACGGAATGGGGAGTTTATATCCACCTCAAGTATAAAGGTGATATCGATAATGTGCTGAAGGTACCTGAGAAATTACGTATTCAATGGGGCATTTATAAGAACCTGTTATGCGGGGTTACGACGGTAGTAAATCATGGAAAAAAGATCAAGGTTTCAAATGATTTGATCTCTGTCTTCCAGGATTGCCAGTCTATTCACTCTGTACATTTTGAAAAGAGGTGGCGTTTTGCATTGAATAATCCGCTTAAGAAAAATTTGCCCGCAGTAATTCATTGTGGCGAGGGGATTGACGATTTAGCCTTAAATGAAATCGACAGGTTGATACAGTCGAATCTACTTAAAAGGTCCATAGTTGCTGTTCATGGTGTTGCCATGAATGAGGAACAGGCCAAACAATTTAAAGCATTGGTTTGGTGCCCGGAATCCAATTATTTTTTATTGGGTAAGACTGCGCCGGTAGATCGCCTGAAAAAGCACGTCCCCATATTATTCGGAACAGACTCAACTCTTACCAGTGATTGGAACATCTGGAACCACATTCGAAATGCTAAACAAACAGATATGCTATCTGATCAAGAGCTTTATGATAGCCTAACTACCAACCCGGCTAATACCTGGGGATTGAATGCCGGTGGAATTACAGAAGGAATGGATGCCGACCTGGTATTATCAAAAGCAGATTCATTTTTTGCAACCGACCCTCAAAACATCTTATTGGTGATGCATAAAGGGCAGATCAATTTGTTTGATGCAACCTTGCTGCCGAAACTCAAAACAATAAATACCAATGAGTATAGTAAGATCAGCATAGGTGGTAGCAGCAAATATGTAAAAGGCAATCTGCCGGAGTTGATATTTAAGGTCAAACAATTTTACCCTGATGCGAGTTTCCCTGTTGTTTAAAACCCCTGATTATGACATTGACTCAAAGAATAGGTACAAAACTATACCGCGAGGCCAGGCACTTTGGCAGGGATATAACTCATTTACTGGGGTTTGATGAAAACTTCTTTCGCAATGCACGTGGAAGCCGGATGCTGATCTATCACGGGGTATGCCTCACAGATCATACGCGGTTCAACCCTATTTTTATCAAACTGAAAACGCTTGAAAAACACTTTCAATTTTATAAAAAGCACTTCAATGTCATTTCAATAGACGATTTTTACGCGCAGAAATTCAGCAATAATAAGTTTAATATTTGCATCACCTTTGACGATGGGTATGCAAATAATCATAAGTATGTATTATATTTATTAGCGAAATATCAGTTACCTGCCACGTTTTTTGTTACTGCGATAAGAAATGAAGGTTTCGATATTTTATGGAACGACTTTTTGGGCATGGTTCAGATGTATGGCCCTAAGCGACTGTATTACAAGAATCAATGGTTTCAAAAAATCGTTTTAATCAGTATTTTTCCGAACAAAGTGGCGAAAAATTCGTAGAAATGCTTCGTTCGGGTGGTTTTGATGTGAAGCAGGAGATGATGGATCTATTATACCCGCTGGTACCCTACCGGGACAGCAAACCTGATAATGAAGACTACTGGCTGCAGATGACCCTACAGCAGATCAGGGAGTTAGCTTTATCACCGTATAGTACAATAGGTTCGCACGGCTATTATCACAACGACCTGGCGCGAATAAATATTGATGACGCTACACAAGAAATGATCCGCTCCAAGCAATACCTTGAAGATATAACAGATGGGCCTGTAAATAGCCTGGCATTCCCCTATGGCTCGTACAACAATGATGTTACGCGTGCCGCAAAAAGTGCAGGCTATAGTCAATTACTTTGCATGGACTTTGATTCGCCCGACGATCAAAATGATCCGGCGATGCGTGAGCGCTTTACGGTAAACCCGTTCATTAATACCATTAACCAAATGCGTGCAACTGTAACCCGGAGATATGAGTGAAGTAATTCAGATGAAGGGCTATCATATTGAAAGGTTGAGCAAGGCAAATATTGATGCCCTTGAAACGCTGTATCATGAGGTTTACGGTCGTAACAACCCACCCGGCTTTTATCAAAAAAAATACGATACTTCTTATACGGGTATTGAACATGTGGGCTATATCGCCTTCAACGAGCGCCATAACCCGATAGCTTACTACGGAGTGCTTCCCTGCTTTATACGCTATGGCGATCAATTGTACCTGGCTGCACAGTCCGCTGATACAATGACGCATCCTAAATACCAGTTTAAGGGACTATTTGTTCAATTGGCAAATTTGACCTTTGACCTATGTATGGAAGAAGGAATAAGCCTGGTATTCGGCTTCCCTAATCAAAACTCACTTCATGGTTTCCTGACAAGGTTAAAATGGCAAATGACTGAAACCCTGGCTTACTACAATATACCTACTGGCATAATTTCTTTAGATGGGATAACAAGACGAATCCCGTTTTTAAAGAAAATATATAATCAATACCAGGAGTACATACTGAAAGATTATATTTTACCAAGAAAAGGCATCGAAAATGCACTATTTAAGGAAGGATTTGCTGGTGTAAACAGAAACGCGCTTTATCTGAACTACAAGCGGTATAGTAATGATACGCGTGTGATAAAAATAGGCGAAGCAATATTGTGGATAAAGATCAAAAACGGGCTGATAGTTGGTGATGTGAGCTGCCCTTCAGGTGAGTTTGATAGTATGCTGATTGATCTGAAGAAACTGGCTATGAAGCTTGGGCTGAAAAGTATACAATTTCATACCAGCCACCAGACGAGGTTGTCCTGGTTACTTTCTTCAAGGTATCCTGCAGAGCCATCGTTTTATGTACTTTTTAAAGATCTGGGTTCGCGTATTCCGCTGGATAAGATTAAATTCACCTTCGCGGATGTGGATACCTTCTGATACCTATCTTGTTTAAAATTATTTTATGAAATACGTTTTTGCCGGATATGTGTATACCGGGGATTTTAATTCTCCCGAAGCATGGCTGGAACGTATAAAAGCCTATACAGGCATACTCGAGGCCTTTGCCAAACACAACACGGTAATAAGTATTCAGCAGATCGATTACGAAGGCGAATACGATAAGGACGGCGTTAGATATTATTTCAAAAGGTTCAAATCTTCCTATTTCCCATCACGGCAGCATCAATTTATCAAAGGCCTGGAACCTGATGTTGTGATTGTACAAAGCTTTAATCATCCGCTGGAGGTGATTCAATTACGATATTCATTAGGTAAAAGCACAAAGATTATTGTTCATAACCATGCTGAATTGCCCTTCACCGGCTTTAAAAAACACCTGCAACGATTGGCAGACAAATATGTTGATGCTTATTTATTTGCCTCGCACAATATGGGTCTGGGTTGGGTGCAAAAAGGCAACATCAACTCCGGCGACAAAATTCATGAGGTGATGGAGGTTTCATCTGCGTTTAAGCCGATGGATAAAGATATAGCACGACAAAAGACCGGCGTGGTTGATGGCTTGATCCTGCTTTGGGTTGGACGATTAAATGAAAACAAAGACCCGCTGACAGTATTAAAAGCATTTCTGGAATTTGCTGAATCGAACCCAGAGGCAAGACTATACATGATCTATCACACCGAAGAATTATTGAATGAGGTAAAAGCACTTATTAATAACTCTTCGCAAAAAAAAGCAGTTAAATTGATTGGCAGAGTTCCACACCATGACTTGCAATACTGGTTTGGCAGTGCAGACATTATTCTATCCGGATCGCACTATGAAGGCAGCGGGACGGCTGTTTGCGAGGCAATGTCATGCGGGTGTATGCCTATTGTAACTGATATTGATTCATTCCGGATGATTACGGATAATGGCAGATGCGGCCTATTATATGAACCGGGAAATTCAAAAGCTTTACTAGAGGCCTTTCAACAGCTTGATAAGATTGATATAGCTGAAAAGCAAAAAGCTTCGTTAGAATATTTTAAATTCAATCTTTCATTTGAGGCTATTGCAAAACGGATTCAGGAAGTAGTGGAATCATTGTAGGTCACACCCTTAATTCCAAAAATAAATTTCTTCACCCTCTTTTCCGTTTACGGAAGAGAGGGTCGACCAGCGAAGCGTAGTCGGGGTGAGTAAAATCTCCAGTATGCATTTGCGTCATTCCTGCTCGCATAATCGACTCACCCGGTCATTGCTACGCTCGACCGCCCTCTCTTTTGCAAGCAAAAAAGAGGGCATCTTCTGTTAAGCCAATAATTGATCCTCAAACAAACTCATCATTTTACTGCATGTATCTGCAATGAGATAAGGCACCACTTTACTTTGATTGCAAGCAGAATCGTCGAGTAATCTTTTCAAAATATTCACCATATCATCGGGCGTTTTAGCGAAGTGCCAGTTTTTTATGAGCTGATCCATAGGTCGCACAAAACTGACTACTTGCGCACCTGCATATAAGGCTTCCAAACAAACCATGCCCAAACCTTCATAGGATGATGGATGAGCAAAAACTTTTGTCCGTTGCATTAAAGCCAGAACGGCAGTATGCGGCAATTCGCCAATGAGTTGTATATTTTTTTCGAGCTTGTAATCTTTTATCAATTCACTGAGCAGGTGCCGCTCGGGGCCGTCACCACAAATAACGGCACGAATATTTGGAAAATAGATATGCAGTGTACCAATCATATTGATCAGTAAAGAATAAAGTTTTAAAGGAATTAGCGAGCCAACACCAAGTATATCAATATCTCTTTTTCCGGCAGGATCGCCAAACAATATAGGATCGACGCCGACAGGAATAACATGAACCGGTGTTACATAGTAATTATTTTTAACCTCGCCGGCTATAAAATCTGATAAAGCGATCAGGCTTTCAGCTTTGGGCTTTATCCACTTGAAATATTTATTACCGGGTTTTGCATCCTGGCCTAAGAGCCAGCAGAAATGTTTCAGATTTCTCTTTCTTGCAAATCTTTGCGCAATAAAGGCACAATCACCCATCCAAAAACTTAATAAACCAATAATTTGATATTGCTTATTTAATCGCCGCAAGGTTAGCCACACTCGCCGCCAATTATTTAAGCGGATTAAACCGCCTTTATTTGCACCACCAAAAGAGATAACAGAAATATTGTTCCATTGATAACTAATTGAATGAAAAGGATACTCAAATGCCAGCACGATAATGTTAAGTGCCGGATACTGCAGTTTTAGATTCCGCACAAAAACCTGCTGCGGGGGAATACAGGTGCTGTCAGCTTCATTTTTAGGGAAGCCCGGACTGAGTATGACCAATGTTTTCTTCCGTTCAGTCATCCAGCGAAACTATTTTATTGCAGAAAGATAGCCCGGCTTTATTATGCGTTATGAACAGGATCATTTTGCCATCTAGTGCTAACTGCTTTAAAGTATCAAGTATCTCATTCTCACTTTGCTGGTCCATCTCGCCAAAGGGTTCGTCCATTATCAAAAGATCAAAATCATAATACAGCGCCCTAGCCAACATGATTCGTTGACGTTGACCTCCGCTTAAGTTTTTACCATTTTCGGTGATGCCCCTTTCAAGACCTTCCGGATATTGATTGATCAGGTTGCACAAACCACATATGGCAATCACCTTCTCTAACCGCTGTTCGTCATAATCCTTTTCTTGTAGGGTAATATTATTTCTGATCGTATCGTGCAATAAAAACGGCTGCTGTTTGATGTAAGATATCCGGTTGTGCCAGGCCAGCCTGTCTTTTGCGTTAGCGATTTGATTATTGATACAAACTATCCCATCTTCCTGTTCAATAAAACCGAGCAGGATGTGAATCAAAGTAGTTTTACCCCGCCCAGAATCCGCAGATAATCCCAGAAAGTCGCCAGGGTCTATTTCAAGACCAATTCCATTTAAAATGCTGCGATCGTGATACCTGTAGTGTATTTTTTCAAGACTAATTGACCGGAGGTGTTGAGTGTTTGGGATAGTTACAGCATTTGTCGCCTTGTTATCTTTCAACAGATCATCCAAAACAAACTCATAAGTTTTCATTTGCCCGGCACTATTGATGATTTTCACGATACCGGGAATAATTTTATAGGCTGCGGCCAAAAATATACTGATGGTCAACAGATCAATAGCTGGTGTGTGAGCAGACCATTTATTAATCATTATCAATATAAAAAAGCCCAGGATAGCGAAGATCTCAATCAACCGGGATGGCAGGTATTGTAAGGATTGCTGGGTACAGATATAATGATTGAGCTGTTGCTGCTGACGATAATAACGTTCTACAAAAAAATCGTCCTTATCATAAATATGACTTTCGATATAGCCCGATAAGGCTTCTTTAAGATTTTTTATCGTATCAGCGCTGGTTTGTTTGATATTCCGCCTGACCTTGTCGTAGCGTTTTTTCAAAATCCAGCCAAGTAAAGCAACTGCCGGCATCAAAAGAATAAATAACAACACAAACAAGCTAGCATGATACCATACAATAGCTGCCAGGGCAAAGAGCACCAACACACTTTGGGAAACAACCTGTTGAAAATTACTCAGAATATAAGTGCTGAATTCAATAGGTTGGTTACTGATCTTACGGAGATAAACCGACGAATCAACACTAACAAAATTGAGATAATCTTTTTTAAGGTATTGCCTGATTCCCTTTCCGGACAAATGAGTGGCAACATTATACATAAAACGATAACGAGCAGAGGCAATCCAATATGCAACCAGATTTTTTATACCGAACAGTACAAAAAATAGAGCAATTAATAAAACTGAGCGTTGATCTTTAAATGAGTTAGGCAACCAGGAAGCTTGGGGAAGAGCCGAATTCTTAATGTAAAAATTGATAATCAGGACGGTTAGGCCAAGAAAAGCAACGTCAAGCGCACTGATGAGCACGTCAAAAAATAGAAGCAGGAACAGCTTTGCCCGCTCTTTTTGATCCAGAACATGTAATATGCCTGATAAAAATCGCACCAATACCAATTAAATAGAGTGATAGACAGCAAACAGCTTTAATTAGATTACGGGAGGCTTGGTGGGATGGTTGCTTTGTCTGAACTGTGATTTGAATGATTAAGTGAAAACTATGATATTAAAAAAATGCATGACAGAAATCATAGTCCGTCAAAA
>Ga0310811_10014483_pt1 | contig 10288 bp, 12 predicted proteins | sample YCmetagenome_FD_207642 | JGI IMG/M metagenome (GOLD analysis project Ga0310811, IMG submission 207642) | Soil microbial communities from experimental microcosm in Duke University, North Carolina, United States - YC | ecosystem: Engineered > Artificial ecosystem > Soil microcosm > Unclassified ... | reverse complement strand
GTCGGCCCGTGGTCGCCGCAGCTCGGCGGCAACACGCACACCGCGCTCCCGCTGCTCGACCGCGGGCTGCTGGTCGTCACCGACGAGTCGATCGCCGACCTCGGCCAGGAGGCGCCGAAGTACGTGCGCGTTTTCGACATCGCCGACGAAACCAAGCCGCGCGAGCTTTCCCGCTTCCCCGTCCCGGCGGGCGACTTCGCGTCGCGCGGCGGCCGCTTCGGCCCGCACAACCTGCACGAGAACCGGCCCGGCTCGTTCATCAGCGATCAGTACATCTACGTCAGCTACTTCAACGCCGGCATCCGTCTGTACGACATCGCCAACCCGCAAGCGCCGCGCGAGGTCGCGGCGTACGTCCCCGAGCCGCCGCCGGGCGAGTCGACGGCGCAGGTGAACGACCTGTTCGTCGACCGCGAGGGAGTCGTGTTCGCCAGCGACCGCAACTACGGCCGGCTCTACATCGTCGAGACGCGCTGACGCGCGCTACTGATTCTTGAGATAGCCTACGTAATAGATCCCGATGACGTTGCCGTCGTTGCCGCGGATCGGTTCGTACCCTGTTATGTAGGCTTTCCCGAGGATGTTCGCTTCCCCGTAGTAGGCTTCGCCGTTCCTGATGGCGGCGATCGCCTTGCCACTGGGATCCAACACGGTCCCGATGGCCCGCGAGCCGTCGTCTTTCTTGACGTTCGTGGCGACGCGAACGTACTCGTCGCCGCTCTTCACGAAGAGCGTCGCCGTGCCCCCCATCTGCTGTTGGACCTGGTCGACCACAGCGAAGTTGTTATTCATTTTGGTCTGACCGAAGAACAACGCAGGGACGGTCTTGCCGGCTACGGGGTCTTCCCCTTTGATCTCCGGCTGCCCCAACTTCGCGGTCTCCGCCTTGAGCATCGCCATCGCCTTCGTGACGTTTTCGGCCGGCTGAGCGCGAGCCGCCACGGGCAGAAGCATCAACGTCGCCATGCACGAGATCGCGAGAACCGAAAGTCTGACGAACGCCGCTCGCGTCGCTGTGACCATGGTAGCCTCCAATGGTTCGTGCCGGATCTGGAGAGCGTGCAGTGATTACCGAAAAAGCGCTCGCAGTATCTCGAAGGAGAGAAGCGTGCGAGATACGCGTGGTAACAGTGCACCGTGAGGGTTCCCTCTCGTGAGGCGATGAAACCTCGTGCTCCGGGTGCGGTGAGGCGCTGGCGGGTAGAAGAAGCGCATGAACCCTCGGCGGGTCGCGTTCGTCGCCGCCGGCATCGTCTCTATCACCGGCGCGTACCTTGTCGTCGCGTGGCGGCCGCGCTCGGTGCGCGCGACGCGCTCCGAGCGCATGCGGCGGCTCGCGGGCGACGAGCTGATCTCCGACCCGCTCGCGTCGCTGACCCATGCGGTCACGATCGAGCGTCCGCCGCGCGCGGTCTGGCCGTGGCTCGCGCAGATGGGCGCGGGACGCGCGGGCTGGTACAGCTACGACGCGTTCGACAACGGCGGTGTGCCGAGTAGCCGGCGGATCCTCGCGCACTTGACGACGATCGCGGTCGGCGACGTTTTCCCGGCGGTTCCCGGCGAGACGCGCGGGTTCACGATCATGCACGTCGAGCCCGAGCGTTCGCTCGTCCTCGCGTGGCGCGATGCCGAAGGAAAGAGCGTCGTGACTTGGGCGTTCGTTCTCGACGAACCGCTGCCGGCGCACACGCGTCTGATCGTCCGCGCGCGCGGCGGCGCGGGGTACCGCTTCTTCGGCGCACCGACCGCCCTCGGCGGCGTGCTCGCGACCCTCGTTCACGGGATCATGCAGCGCAAGCAGCTCCTCGGCATCGCGGCGCGAGCCGAGCAGGAGCAGGACGGGTAACGCGCCTTGCGCCGCGATCCGGGCCGCATTCCTGACACGACGGTGTCAGGAGCGATCGCATAGCATCGGGGCATCGCTTTCACTTTTTGCTTGAGGAGCATGGCCCATGTCCGACACCGCCGCCGCGACGGCCGTCACCGCCGTCACTTGGTTCGAAATCCAGGTCCGTAATCCGCAGCGCGCTCGGCGCTTCTACGAAACCGTCCTCGAAGCGCCGCTCCAAGAGCGGGAGATGAACGGGCAGCGCATCGTCGTCTTCCCGTATCAACGCCCGGGGATCGGCGGATCCCTCGAAGTCGGAGAGCCGTCCGCGCAGGGAACCGTCGTCTATCTGTACGTGCACGACTCGCTCGACGGTGCGCTCTCGCGCGTCGCCGCCGCCGGCGGCCGCGTCGAAACCGGCAAGACGGCGCTGGCGCCGGGGATGGGCTGGTTCGCGCGCATCATCGATTCGGAAGGGAATCGGGTCGGCTTGCACGCGATGTCCTAGCGACGATGCGCCGTGCCGACCGTTTGTTCACGATCGTTCAATTGCTGCGCGGCGGTCGGCGCGTCACGGCCCGGCACCTCGCCGAGCGATTGGAGGTTTCCGAGCGCACGATCTACCGTGACGTCGATGAGCTCACCCTCTGCGGCGTCCCGATCGAGGGTGAGCCCGGCCGCGGCTACCGGCTTCCGAAGAGCTTCGAGATCCCGCCGCTGATGTTCGAGCGGCACGAGATCGAAGCGCTCGTCGCCGGTGCGCGGCTCGTCGAAGCGTGGTGCGGTCCCGGACTCGCCGCGTCGGCGCGCGCGGCGCTCGCGCGGATTCGCGGAGCGGTCCCGGCGGAGCTGGTCGCGCACGTCGACGAGAGTCCGATCTACGCGCTTCGGCGCGGCGGCAGCTCCGCGCAGCGACACTTCGAACTCGTGCATCGCGCGATCGGCGAGCGCCGCCGCTTGCGGATCGACTACGCCGACGAGGAGGGACACGCCAGCGCCCGCACCATCCGGCCGCTCGGCCTCTACTTCTGGGGCAAGGTGTGGACGCTGGCGGCGTGGTGCGAACTGCGCGCGGACTTCCGGAACTTCCGGATCGACCGTCTGGTCGCGCCGCAGCTCGCCGAACCGTTCGAGGACGAGCCGGACAAATCGCTAGCCGCCTTCCTCGCGCGGATGCGCGCCTCGGGTTGAGCCGGTCCCGCGCGCGCGGCGCGCGCGTGCGCAGCGCGCGAGGGGTGGGAGCTCCTCGCCTCACGAAGCCCGGTCGCCCGACTCGCAAGCGAAGGGCGGTAGTGCGATGAACCAGACGGCGGAAGCCAAACACTACAGATGGAGCCAGGTCGAGCAGGAGCAGCTCAAAGGGACGATCACGCGGCGTCTCATCACCGGCGACTCGATGATGATCGCCGAGGTGCTGCTCAAGAAGGGCGACGAGGTGCCGCGCCACGCGCACCACAACGAGCAGATCACCTTCGTCCTCTCCGGTGCGCTCAAGTTCGTGCTCGGCGACGAGCAGAGGGAGACGGTCGTGCGCGGCGGCGAGGTGTTGGTGATCCCGCCGCACGTTCCGCACGCCGCGTTCGCGCTCGAGGACACCGTCGACATCGACGTCTTTTCGCCGCCGCGCGAGGACTGGCTCGCGAAGACCGACGCCTACCTGCGCTAGACCATTCGGGAATCTCCCCCGTCTTGGGGGTCATTCCTGCCCGAGGCGCAACAGGATAGCTATGAAAGAGAAAACGAGCGCGGCTGCCGCTCTCAAAGTTGCCGAGTCGGAGCGGAAGGCGCGCGAGAGCGAGGTCCTGGCCCGCGAGGCTGTGGAGGCGTCGGCGAAGATCCGCGAACGTTTCGAAGCCGAGCGGGTGGCGCTCGCGAAGCGCTACGGCCCGCTCTCGCTCGGTTAGCGAATGTCGGCGCGCAGCGGCACGCGCGTCGCCGCGTTGTTTACCTCGGTCAGCCGGGTCAGCAAGCCGAGAAGCATCTGCGCCTCGAGCGGGGTGAACGCGGAGAGCAAGCGCTCCGAGGCGCGCGTCGCGGCCTCGCCCGCAGCGGCGAGGAGCTGTTCGCCGGCGGGGGCGAGGTGCAGTTCGCGCCGCCGCTTGTCCTCACCGGAGACCTCGCGCCGAATCAAGCCGCGCTCCTCGAGGCGCTTGACGACCGTCCCCACGGTCGAGCGGTCTAACCCGAGGAGCCGGCCGAGCGAGATCTGATCGAGCGCCGGAAACGTCTGCAGCGCCGTGAGGATGCCGTGCTGCGTCGTCGTGAGGTCGAAGGCGCCGCATTCCTCCGCGAAGATCCCGACCGCGATCTGGTGGGCGCGCCGCAGCATGAAGCCCGGGCGGCGGTAGAGCGCGTCGAGGCGCTCGTCTCGTTCCCAAAGATCGGCGCCCCGCGACTCGGGCGACTCCAGGGGGACCATCCGCACACCACCTCCGTACGCGGGAGACGGTAGCAGAATAATCAGTACACTGTCAAATTTCGCTGCGTCCCTGTTCGGTTAAGCCGCAACAATGCACGCAAGCGGACGCCGATTCGGCCCTCATATATTGACAGCACACTGACGAATCCGCAATCATCTTCCAGACGTCAGGGGCGGCCGCGGGCCGCGGCACCAGGAGGAGGCACCGTGGAGGTAGCGATCGTCGGCGGAGGGATCGGGGGTCTCACCCTGGCCCTGACCTTGCATCGTCGGGGGATCGCCGCCCGTGTCTACGAGGCGGCGCCCGAGATCAAGGCGATCGGCGTCGGGGTCAACATCCTGCCGCACGGCGCGCGCATCCTCGCCGAACTGGGCCTCGAGGACGACCTCGCGCGCGTCGCCGTGACGACGAAGGAAGCGGCATTCTTCAACCGCTTCGGCCAGCTGATCTATCGCGAGCCGCTCGGGCGGTACGCCGGCTACGCGACCCCGCAGTTCTCGATTCACCGCGGCGACCTGCACCTCGTGCTGCTCGAGCACGCGAGGCGCGCCATCGGTGCCGACCGCATCCATACCGGCTGGCGCTGCGTCGGCGTCTCATCCGACGAGACGGGCGCGAGCGCGCGGTTCGTGAACCCCGTCAACGGCGATCCGCTCCCCGAACAGCATGCCGACGTCGTGATCGCGTGCGACGGGATCCATTCGGCGGTGCGCCGGCAGTTCTACCCGCACGAGGGCGCGCCGCGCTACTCGGGGGTGAACATGTGGCGCGGCGTGACGCGGATGCAGCCGATCCTCTCGGGCGCTTCGATGGTGCGCGCGGGTTGGCTCAGCCACGGCAAGATGGTGATCTACCCGATCCGCGACCACATCGACGAGGCGGGTAATCAGCTGATGAACTGGGTCGCCGAGATCGAGACGCCCAAGTACGAAGAGCGCGACTGGAACCGACGCGGCAAGCTCGAGGACTTCATCCACGCCTTCGAGGACTGGCACTTCGACTGGCTCGACGTCCCCGAGATGATGCGCAAGGCCGAGGCGATCCTCGAATTTCCGATGGTCGATCAAGAGCCGCTCGAGCGCTGGACGTTCGGACGCGTGACGCTGCTCGGCGACGCGGCGCACCCGATGGTGCCGCGCGGCTCGAACGGCGCCGGTCAGGCGATCCTCGACGCGCACGCGCTCGCCGATCTGCTCGCCGGCGTCGCCGATCCCGCCGAGGCGCTGCAGAAGTACGAGGCCCTGCGGCTCCCGGCGACCGCCGAGGTCGTGCGCACGAACCGCCGGAACCCACCCGACGCGATCGTGCGTGAGGTCGTCGAGCGTACCGGCGACAAGCCGTTCGCGAACATCGACGACGTGATCTCGAAAGAAGAGCTGCAGGAGTTCCTCGACCGCTACAAGCGCGTCGCCGGATACGACCGCGAGACGCTCGCAGCGGCGGCGCAGCGGGTGTAGCAGCGATGCGACGGGTGTGGTCGCTCCTGCGAACCGGATTGCTCGCGGCTCTCACCGCGGCGAGCTTCACCGGCGCGGCGCGCGCGCAAGGCGTTGCGACGCTGCGCGTCGCGACGACGCCGCTCGACATCGGCGCCGAAGTCCTCTTCGCGAAGGACGAGGGCTTCTTCGCGAAAGCCGGGCTCGACGTCGACGTCGAGCTGATGAACAACGGCTCCGCGATCGCCGCGGCCGTCGCGTCGGGCGCGGTCGACGTCGCGCAGGCGAACATCGTCTCGCTCGCGACCGCACACGAACGCGGCATCCCGTTCGTGCTCGTCGCGCCGGGCGGTTTCTATGCGAGCGCGAACCCAACGACCGCGCTCGTCGTCGCGAAGACCTCGCCGGTGCACGGTCCGAAGGATCTCGCCGGCAAGACGATCGCCATCAGTGGGATCAAGAACATCACGCAGGTCGCCGCGCAGAGCTGGCTCGCGCGCAGCGGCGTCGACGTCGCGAACGTCCACTTCATCGAGCTCCCGTTTCCGCAGATGGGTCCCGCGCTCGCCGGCGGGCGCGTCGACGCGGCGGTGATCGCCGAGCCCGACCTCTCCGACGTGCTGGCACAGGGCGGGCGCGTCGTTTCTCCCGTGTACGATGCGATCGGGAAGAATTTTCTTGTCGGCGCGTGGTTCACCACCGCAGCCTGGTCGCGCGCGCATCCGGACCTCGTCCGCCGTTTCGCCGCGGCGATCGCGCAGACGGCGGCGTGGGCCAACACCCATCAGGCCGAGTCGGCGCGCGTCCTCGAAAAGTACACCAAGATCGCGGTCCCGAGCGGGATGCGCCGCGCGACGTGGGCGGTGCGGCTCGACCCGGCGCAGGTCCAGCCGCTGATCGACGCGTCGGCGCGCACCAACGTCCTGCGCGCACCGTTCCCCGCCGCGGAGCTGATCGCTCCGACGCACTGAGCATCCGTCCGCCACGGTAAGGAGAAGTTCCACCATGTCGCTCGTCGCGCTCGGCCTCGATCCGGCCGTCGTTCAAGGACTGCGTGAGACGATCGCGCTCGGCAGCCGGGTCCTCGCCAAGCTCGAGCTCGTCGACTATCTCGGTCACGTCAGCGCGCGCGTTCCGGGGACCGACTACGTGTTGATCCGCGCGCGCGGCGCCGAGCAGGGAAACCAACTGCGCCTGCAGCCCGAGCAGGTGACGCTCGTCGATCTCGAGGCGAATCACGTCGAGGGCGCGTTCCGTCAGCCGGACGAGACGAAGCTGCACACGGAGATCTACAAGGTGCGATCCGACGTCGCGGCGATCGTCCACACGCACCAGCCGATCGCGACGATCTTCGGCGATCTGGAGCGTCCGATACTCCCGATGCAAGGGGTCATGGCGTCGGTCGTGCGCGAGGAGATCCCGATCTATCCGTCCTCGCGCAAGGTGACGACGACGGAGCAGGGCGCCGAAGTGGCGCGCGTCCTCGGCGACAAAACGATCGTGCACCTGCAGAACCACGGCGTCACGATCGTCGGCCGGCGGGTCGAAGAGGTCGTGATCAACGCGATCTGGCTCGAGCATCAGGCGAAGCTGACGCTGTGGGCCTCGATGATCGGGACCCCGCGCGGGATGCGCCGTGAGGAGCTCGAGCTGCAGGCCTCCGACGCATTCGGTTTCGAGGGACGCTGGCGCTACTATACGAGCCTGCTCGATGACTGACGCGCAGGTGCTGATCGTCGGCGCGGGCCCGGTGGGGCTGACGCTCGCGATCGATCTCGGGCGGCGCGGCGTGCGTTGCACGCTCGTCGAGCGCAACGAGACCTCGATCCAGCTCCCCAAGATGGAGCGCTGCAACGTGCGCACGATGGAGATCTTCCGGCGCCTGGGGATCGCCGAGCAGGTTCGCGACGCGGGGCTGCCGCGCGAGGCCCCGATGGACGTCTTCCTCGCGCCCTCGATGGCCGCGCCGCCGATCGTCCATTTGCCGTATCCGTCGGTCGCCGACGCGAAGGCGGCGATCGCCGCGAACAACGACGGCCGCCCGCTCGAGCCGTATCAGCTGATCTCGCAGTACACGCTCGAACCGCTGCTGCGCCGCATCGCCGAGACGCTGCCGTCGGTCACGATCCGCTTCGGCTGCGAGCTGACGGAGTTCGCACAGGACGGCGAGGGCGTGACGGCGTTCCTGCGCACGAGCGGCGGCGCGACGGAGACGCAGCGCGCCGCGTATCTGGTCGGCTGCGACGGCGGCGCGAGCACGGTACGCAAGCAGCTCGGGATCGGGCTCGCCGGGCAAGGGCGGATCCGCAAGCTCCGCCAGGCGCTCTTCCGCAGCGACGCGCTCTACGAGCGCATCCCGATGGGGAAGGGACGGCACTACCACATCGCCGTCGCACCGCTCTTCCCGTTCATCATCCTCCAGGACAGCACGCGGCACTGGACCCTCCACGCCGCCGCCGAGAGCGACGAGCAGATGGTGACGATCTTTCGCGACGCGCTCGGGATGCCGATCGACTTCGCGCTGCTCTCGGTCAACGAGTGGACGCAGCATCTGCTCTGCGCCGAGCGCTACCGCGAAGGACGCGTCTTCATCGCCGGTGACGCCGCGCATCTCGTCATCCCGACCGGCGGCCTCGGGATGAACACCGGTGTCGGCGACGCGACCGATCTGGGGTGGAAGCTCGCCGCGACGCTCGCGGGCTGGGGCGGCCCGGGGCTGCTCGACGCGTACGAGACCGAGCGCCGGCAGATCGGGTTGCGCAACGTCAAGGCGTCCGGCGCCGCGATGCAGGGACGGAACACCTGGCGCGCCGCCCCACCCGAGGAGATGGGGCGAAGGTTCGACGCCGAGCAGCGCAAGGTGACGGAGATCCTCGGGATCGAGGCCGGCTACCGGTATGTCGACTCGCCGCTGATCTGCGCCGAGTCCGGCGAGGCGCCCGATCCGGACGACCGCAGCTACGTCCCGACGACATGGCCGGGCGCACGTCTTCCGCACGTTTGGCTCGACGACGGCACGGCGCTCCACGATCGCCTCCGCGACGGCTACACGCTGCTGCGCCTCGGCGGGACGCGGACCGACACCGCGCCGCTCGAGCACGCCCTGCATGCGTCCGGCGCGCCGCTCGCCGTGCTCGACGTCCCCGATACGCGCTCGCGCGAGCTGTACGAACGCGATCTCGTGCTGGTTCGTCCCGACTTGCACGTCGTGTGGCGCGGCAACGCGCTTGCCGGCGAGCACGAGCGCATCGCCGCCGTCGCGACGGGGCACGCGGCGATCGCGGCGGCGCCGGGATGAGCGAACTCGTCCTGGCCGGTGCCGCGTGTCGCTTGCGGCCCTACCGCGTGAGCGACGTCGAGGCGCTCCGTGCCGCCGCGGACGATCCGCTGGTCGCGCGCTGGATGAACGCGACGTTTCCTCATCCGTACACGCGGACCGATGCCGAGGCATGGGTCGTCGTCGCGACGACGGCCGCGCCGAAGCGCCACTTCGCGATCGAGGTTGACGGTGCGTTCGCCGGCGGGATCGGCTTCCAGCCGCTGGGCGGCGAGCATCGCGGCGTCGCGCAGTTCGGCTACTGGGTCGCGCAACGCCTCTGGGGCCGCGGGATCGGAACCGAAGCCGCACGACTGCTCGCCGACCACGCGCTGCGCGAGGCGGGGATGCGGCGACTGGAGGCGATGGTGTTCGCCCCGAACGCCGCCTCCGCGCGCGTCCTGGAAAAAGCCGGCTTCCATCTCGAAGCACGGCAGCGCGAACGCTGCGTCGCCCGCGACGGAACGATCTGCGATGCGCTCCTCTACGTGCGGCTCGCGGGCGACCGCTGAAGCGACGGCGTGCGCGAACGTGAAACGGCCGCGGGCTGACTCCCGATCGCGAACTGTCCGCGCTGCGCCGGCGTGAGCTGCTCGATCTGCGCGTCGTTGAAGGGAAAGCGCGGAGCCTGCGCCGCCGTCAGCGCGGTGTAGCGTCCGCTGCCGCCGTGGACGGCGAGGACCGGAGCGTCGTCATCAGGCGTGCCGTGCGCGGTCCGGCCGAGCACGACGACCGTCCCTTCGTGTCCGCGCTCGCCGGACCACGCCGTCAGTTCCGTCGGTCTCGGGATCGGAGAGCCGCTGCGTCCCGGCGCGTCGTTGTGCGCGCGAACGGCTGCGGCGACGCGTTCGAGGTCCGGGTTCGGGGGATTCCGGCGGGGCGGAGGCGGGACGGGCAGCGCGGGCGGAGACGGTGGTGCGGGCGGACGGACCGGCGTCATGTCGATCGTCTGCGCCGGCGTCGGCACTTTGGCATACCGTCCGTGTCCGAGGTCCTGCGCGAGTTTTTCGTTGTTCGGGCCGTACGCGATCGTCCGTCCCGTCGCTCCCTCCGGAAGCTCGACGATGTCGCCCTTGGTCAGCGGCAAGGGGAACGCCTCGCCCCGTTCCATCGCGTCGGCCGGATTGCGCCGCACGCGCTCGTTATGGCCTTTGACGGCGTCTTGGATTTCTCGGAACTCCGCGTCGGCGGCACGGCCCGCGGCGTGTGCGTCGTGTTCGCCCGAGTCGCGCAGCGCAAGGCCGGTGAGACGCGCTGCGCCGGAGGCGAAGCCGATCCAGCCGCCGAT
>Ga0310811_10014482_pt1 | contig 10288 bp, 10 predicted proteins | sample YCmetagenome_FD_207642 | JGI IMG/M metagenome (GOLD analysis project Ga0310811, IMG submission 207642) | Soil microbial communities from experimental microcosm in Duke University, North Carolina, United States - YC | ecosystem: Engineered > Artificial ecosystem > Soil microcosm > Unclassified ... | reverse complement strand
GTGTAGCCGCCAGTTCAACCCAGACACGGATAGTTGGACAAACTCAGCTTGAACCCATGCGTGTCGGCGACGAGGTGCGCGTCCGCACCCACCGGCAACGTCAGCATGTTGGGCATATGCCCGAACTGCAAACCCGTGACGACCGGGATCCCGACCAGCGACCTCACCTGCTCGATCATCGCGGGCAGGCCGTAGCCGTTGTCGTAGTCGTAGGTCTTGCCGCCTGAAAAGTCGCCCAGCACGAGCGCCTGCTGCTGCGCGAGGATGCCTGACAGGTGCAACTGATAAATCATCCGTTCGATCCGGAACGGCTGCTCGTTGACATCCTCGACAAACAGGATGCCGCCCTGCACCGGCGGCATATACGGCGTGCCTATCAGCGACGCCACCACCGCCAGGTTACCGCCCCACAACACGCCCGACGCGTCGACTGACTGCGCCTGCGGGGTATTGCTGGCAATCGTCAGGGTCGGCTTCGTGAGCGCCGACCAGAAGTGCTGCATGGTGAATTCGCTGAGTTCCTCCGCGCCGAAATCGCTCATCAGCATCGGCCCGCCGAACGTCTTCAAGCCGGCGCGCGCCAGCAACGCCAGTTGGATCGCGGTGAAGTCGCTATGTCCGACCAGCGCGACCGGCTGATCGGTCAACCGCCTTTGCAGCCCTTCGTAGTCGAGTCCGTGCAGGATACGCACTGCGCCATAACCACCGCGCACCGCCAGCACCACGTCGGGCAACTCGCGCGACGGGTCCGCGAGCCGGTTCAGATCGGCCGCGCGCTCGCCGTCGGTGCCGGCGAAGCGTTGATAACGGCGCTTCGCCGCCGCCTCGCCGCTGACGCGATGGCCTTGCGCATGCAGACGATGCAACGCGCGATGCAGCACCTCGGGGTCATGCGGATACCCGGACGGCGCGATCAGTTCGAAGGTGCGATGAACGGTCATTGGCGAGACCTGTTGGACGGGGTTGTTTTAGAGCGGCTCGGGGGGCGCGGATTCGCCGTTTGCTGCGGCACATGCCGCCGCGCGTGCTTCACGGATGGCGCGCCGCCGCTCGGCAAAGAACGATTTGAGCGCGGCGCCGCATTCGGCTTCGAGCACACCGCCGCTCACCGTGGTGTGATGGTTCAACTGTGGATTCGCGAATGCATCGACGACGCTGCCGCACGCGCCGGTCTTCGGATCGCGCGCGCCGAACACGACACGCTCAATGCGCGCGTGCATGATCGCGCCGGCGCACATCAGACACGGCTCGAGCGTCACGTAGAGCTCGCAGCCCGGCAGGCGGTAGTTCTCGACGGCTTGCGCGGCGGCGCGCAGCGCGACCATTTCCGCATGCGCCGACGGGTCGTGAGCACTGATAGGATGATTGAAGCCTCTGGCAACGACTTCCTCGCCTCGCACGAGGACTGCGCCGACCGGCACTTCGCCGGCTGCGCGCGCTTCTTCGGCGGCGGCCTGGGCGAGCGCCATGAAGCGGCGATCGCGTTCGGAAATAATGGGGGGCTCAAGCGGATCGACTGGCGTGGGAGCGTTGACCGCGGCAGCGACAGACGCGCCGCAGGCGTGGGCCGAAGATCCGCCCGCCTCGCCGCAGGGGGATTCGAGTGCGTCAGGCGAGACCGGTGCGTTTGGCGCTGCGCCGGAGCCACTTGACGGCGCGCCTGACGCGGCACAGCGTGCTGGCGCAACATCTGGCAAATCCGGCATATCCGGCAAAACATGGATAACAGGCACAAACGGCTCACTCACTGCGAACCCGCTTCTGCCGTATTGAGACTACCGGCGCGCTCCGACAGCCGCTCGGCAATTCGCCGGCAATATTCGCGGGGCAAAACCATCGGGCCGCCACGCAGCGATTCAAGCGCCATGTCGAGCGCCAGCATGCGCGCCTGCAGACGGCAACGGGTGGCCTGGTCGCTCACGGCATTCAGCTCCGATTGCAGGTCGCGCAATGCGCGCAACTGCTCGACGGCGGGCGGCACGAAGCCCGCATTCTTCAAAATCCGGTTGGCGACGCGCACTTCTTCCGGGACCAGTGCATCGTCGTCCAGAGGCAGCGGCGCGCCCGCGCCCGGCAAGTCGTCGAATTCGCCACGCGCGGCTGCGGCGGCAATACGCTGTTCGACAAGCGCATCAAGCAATTTCATCTGCTATCCACTACGTTGCGGCCCACGCATTCTATCAGGGAGCGCACGACCGTTCCGGCTGTCCGGCCGACAAAACGCACCAATTTTCAGATACTGCGTATTTGAGGGGCGTATAGCGGTGGATTACAGTGAAAAACCGGCTGGGCGGTGCGCCACGCGAGGATCGGGCCGATAAGAGACCGTTTTCCGCGAATGACGCCGCTTGAGCTCCCCTGCTTCTCGCTACTCGAGGCCACTGACGTTATGCAATCCACCACGATCGAAGAACACACTAGCCAACCGCTTGCGATGTCCACCGCCAGTCCTCGTTCGCGCTCGGCCGCGCAGCCTGCACCGCGACCTGCGCAACCCCGGATGTACGCATTTCACGCATCTCGCCTACGCCTGCGCGCGACACTGGCAGTGCTGGCCGTGTCGGCGGCGCTCTCCGGCTGCGGCGTGTTCTGCGGCGGAGCAGGCGGAAGCGGCGGCGGATTTGCCGGCGGCTGCGGAGCCGGAATACGATTCTGAGTTCCAGTGCCCGGAAGCGAACATGGGCATGACCGCAGCCACCGGCGCGAACAGGAACATGGGCGCGGTGCGGCGTGGACGTGGGGCATTGAGTACGCAGCGAACACCAACCCCCGAGCACCATCACCAAACACCGAACCCCGCACGCTGAACGGTGAGCACCTAACACCAACGTCGATCGCCACGAATCATGCTTCGCCGACCAGCGGCCACCGCGCCAGCGCAACATGCCGCGTACGCCCAAGCAAACTGTGTATCAGCGCAAATTCGCGCACGTTCCAGCAAGCCGATTCAACCGGACGCGCAGCGGCCCAAGGCATGCCGTACGCCAACGTGACATGCGGCGTATAGGGCACAGTGTTCGAAGCCGCGCGCTCCCCAAAACCCGCGTGCTGCAACGCATGTCCCAGCGCGCCATGAAGCGCATGAAGCCCAGCGACGCCCTCGCCCCCTGTCAACACCAGCGGCCCTGGCCGCGGCTTCGACGCAAAGCTGCAGACCGCGTCAAATTCGACCGTAAAGGGCGCCATACTGATCGACGCAGCCGCCCGCATCGCGGCGTCGACTTTATCTGCAGGCAGGCCGCCTGCAAAATTCCCGAGATGCAGCAAGGTGACGTGCAGACGCCCAGCCGAGAGCGGTTTGCTGCGCACGCGCGTCTCGGCGCAGAGTTGTTGCGCGAGCTTCGAGATAGCGGCCGCCGTATTGTTATCGGGAAATACGGCGAAAAACAGACCGTCTGTCGGCGTCGGCGGCGCCTCGAGCCCGGGCAACCAGAGTTGTTCAGGCATTTCGTTCCTAACCGGGTCAAGCCGGCATATAGATGAAACTCCGTTCATGTTGCGGGCTAACGCGCGCGCCCGATCGCATCATCTGACTCGATGACGAACGGACACCGACGCATCGCCCTGCTTCTCAAGCGAATCACCAAGGATTCACAGGAATCGAGCCGCAGTTCCGGTCGCACTTCCTCTTTTTCCGCCGATTCCACCGCAACCGTCTCAGCGGACTCACGTGACTCGCCACCGGGACTCCCCCCATCTTCCGCCGCCCCCGAAACTACTTGCACTCGCGCCCGGCCCAGCACAACACTGTACATTCATACAGTATTTACAGCAACGTGAAACTGCTCAAAAGCTCGAAGTATGGGCCGAGGCGGCAAAGTACGATGCGTCCTGCACGAGCAGTGGCGCGCCCAAACTCTGCTCGCGCGGTACCGACGGGGTTGGCGCCAGCACCGGAGCGGGCATTTGCGACAGTTTCACGCCGGACGGGCCGTGCATGTCATTGCTGAAAATACTGCTCACCCATTTCTGCTCGTACGACTGCCAGTATTGCGTCAACCGTCGTTCGAGCAATGTGCCGCATGCATGCTTCGCGCCTGACGAGCTCATCGACCTCACGCTGGACTTCTATCGGCGCAATTACATCGACAGTCTGTTGTTGGGCTCCGGCATCATTCAGTCGTCGAGCTACACTCAGAAAGGATCGGACGGGATTACGTCAGCCGAGTGCCCTTCCTGACCGTTTTTCTGCCCCTTTTGAACAAGCGTGCCTGAGTGGGGCCCAAGTTGTGCTGGCATGGGCGCGCAAGACGTCCTATTAACGCGCGAGATCACCATGTCCAAAAACGTCAGGTGGCCAGGAGTCGTCGGCGCCGTAACGCTCGTATTCATTGCGCTGACTGCGCTGTATCTACTGATCGGCGGAGGCTGGTTGCTTGCGGCCAGCGGTTCCGCGTACTACTTGATAACCGGTGCGTTGCTGCTTGGCGTAGCCTGGCTCTTGTACCGAAGGCGCGCGGCGGCGCTGATTCTGTACGCCCTCGTCCTCGTTGGCACGGCCGCATGGGCGCTGTGGGAGTCAGGACCGGACTTCTGGGCGCTCGCGCCGCGCTCCGGCGTGCTCGTCATTTTTGGTATCTGGCTGATACTTCTCGTGAGCTGGCGCCTCGAAGGCTCCCGTAGGGTCGGCGTTGCGTTCCTCGGCGGTGCGCTTGTCATATGGGCGGGCGTGCTGGTCTACGCCCGGTTCAACGACCCGCAAACCGTCAACGGGACTTTCAGTTCCGAGTCGCGCGCACCCCGTGAAAACCCCGCCGACGCAGCCGAATGGCCGGCCTACGCACGCACGCAATCGGGGACGCGCTATTCACCATTGACACAGATCACACCCGACAACGTCAAAGATCTGCAGGTCGCGTGGACGTTCCGGACTGGCGATCTGAAAGGGCCGAATGACCCTGTCGAGATAACTGACGAAGTCACGCCGATCAAAATCGGCAACCTGCTTTATCTGTGCTCGCCCCACCAGATCCTCTACGCTCTCGACGCGCAGACCGGTCGCCTGAACTGGAAATTCGATCCCAAGCTCAAGCCCGATCCGTCGTTTCAGCATGTAACTTGCCGCGGCGTATCCTACGTTGACCTTTCTGTCACCGGTTCGACGGCTGCTGGTGTTGCGTCCGGCCTGCCCGCCGCACCCGACCAGCAAGCGGCATCCACCACGTCCACGACTGCGGCCGTATGCACGCGGCGCATCTATCTGCCCGTCAACGACGGTCACCTGTATGCGCTTGATGCAGAGACTGGCGCGCGTTGCGCAACGTTTGGCCACGATGGCGACCTCGATTTGCAGCATGGTCAGCCAGTGACCACACCGGGCATGTATGAGCCGACGTCGCCGCCGATCATCACTAGCAAGGTAATCATCGTGGCAGGCGCGGTCGAGGATAACTTCTCGACGCGCGAGCCGTCCGGCGTGATCCGCGGCTTCGACGTGCGCACGGGCGAGCTGATGTGGGTTTTCGATCCTGGTGCGAACGACCCGAACCAGAATCCTCCGGCCGGCGGTCACTATACCTACACGTCGCCCAACTCGTGGGCGCCCGCAGCCTACGACGCCAAGCTCGATATCGTTTATCTGCCCATGGGTGTGACGACGCCGGACATCTGGGGTGGCTACAGAACGCCCGAGCAGGAGCGGTTTGCGAGCGGCTTGCTTGCGCTGCACGCGTCGACGGGCAAACTCGCCTGGTTCTACCAGACGGTCCATCACGACCTTTGGGACATGGATCTGCCCTCCCAACCCACGCTGGCGGATATTAATGACAAGCAGGGCAACACCGTGCCTGTCGTCTATGCGCCCACCAAGACCGGCAATCTCTTCGTGCTCGACAGACGTACGGGTGTGCCCGTCGTACCGGCGCCCGAGCGTCCCGTCCCACAGGGTGCGGCCCCCGGTGATCATGTTTCGCCCACCCAGCCATTCTCCGGGCTGACGTTCCGTCCATCGAAGAACCTGACCGATGCCGACATGTGGGGCGCGACTATGTACGATCAGCTGGTGTGCCGGATCATGTTTCACAAATTGCGCTATGAAGGCACTTTCACGCCGCCGTCGCTGCAGGGCACGCTGGTGTTTCCGGGGAACCTTGGCATGTTCGAATGGGGAGGCATCGCTGTCGACACGGATCGCCAGATCGCCATCGCCAACCCGATCGCGCTGCCGTTCGTTTCGCGGCTCATCCCGCGCGGCCCCGGCAACCCGTTGCAACCGTCCGAAGGCGCTAAGGGAACGGGAACCGAAGCGGGCATCCAGCCGCAGTACGGCGTGCCATTTGGCGTGACGCTCAACGCGTTCCTTTCGCCATTCGGGCTGCCCTGCAAGCAACCTGCGTGGGGCTACATATCAGCGATCGACCTGAGGACCAATCAGATAGTCTGGAAAAAGCGCATAGGAACGGTGCGCGACAGTTCGCCGGTTCCGTTCCCGTTCAGGATGGGCATGCCGATGCTGGGCGGCCCAATCGTCACAGCGGGCGGAGTAGCGTTCATTGGCGCGACGGCTGACAACTTTATCCGTGCGTTCGATGTGAACAACGGCGAGCAACTCTGGCAGGCGCGCCTGCCTGCCGGTGGTCAGGCCACGCCGATGAGCTATTCGATCAATGGGCGGCAGTTCGTGGTAATAGCTGCCGGTGGTCACGGCTCTTTCGGCACGAAGCTGGGTGACTATGTCATCGCATACGCGTTACCGCACTAGGGCGCCGCGTGGGACCGGGCGTGGAAGTGTTGCCCACCATTGCTCCGCTTTTGCATGGCAACCCGTTGCAAGCGCGCCCTTCGCTTCGTTGACTTCGCAGGTCTGCCAGACGAAGGTCCCCATATTCTGATGCCATGATCGGGGTTCACCGGTCGCGGCGTATTACCGACGGCTTTCGTCTTCCTGGATCGAGGCCAATCATGTCTCGGGAGCAATTCTGTCCTGACAACTTCAGCCGAGCTGTCGACGACATTCGCTGGACGGAGCCGCCTTTCGACTGCGTTCGGCGTTGAGAGCGCCGAATGGAGCCTCATTGTCCCGCGCTTTCCGAAGACGAGCGACATCTCGTTCATCTTGATCATTGCCGGAGCCCTATACAACTCCTTCAGTTCAAAGACTCCGCCGCATGTCAGTGAGTGTATTAGTTGACTTGAATTCTTTTTTAGTTGCTTATGTAACTTCTTTAGAACAGCGGCAGGCTCGCACCACCCCTGCGCCCCCGCGGCGTCGCGCGCGGGGGCAGCGTTTCACACCTGATGCTCGTTGACGTTATAACCCACTCCAAGCCCCATTTTGTAGGCCTGTTCAAGCGCGTTCGCAATATCCGCGACCCGCATCAACCTGACATCCACCGCCTTTTGTCCGGTCTGCTCGAATGAATTGATTTCGAGGTGTTCGTCGGCTATCGCGACCAACGCTGCCCAGTAAGCCTCTTTCCTCATTTTCTCCACCATGACGACTCCTGCTTTTGAGACTAACGCAAATACGTGCTGAGAATGTCATTCGCCACAGCACGCACCCAATCCTGATCCGAGCGACAAGTCAGCTTGGACCGCTTCGTGTTCGGGTGTTCAGCCCGATTGACGGCGTGACCCATCAACACGCCAAAATCGTAAGCCCGCTCAAGAGCCTTCGCGACACTGGAAATCCGGACCAGCCGGATGTCGGTTGTGACTTTTCCCGACTCCGCGAAGGAGCGGATTCCAAGTTCCTCGTTGGCGATGGCGGCGAGCGGATCCCAGTCGCCCTTCTTCCGCGGTGTTTCAATCATCTTTGCCTCCGGGCCTCTAGCCTTATACCTTACCGCTTGTAATTTTATTGATTTAAGGCGCAGGCACGCGCGACCGTCCGTCACACCTGGAGTCAGCACTCGCTTAATATGATGGATGACTCAACCATATTAGATGACACAGCAACCATGCTGGATTGCAAAATGCGGTGCCATCAGAACGCGGACGTGTTAGCTCTCAACAGGGCGCAGAACGAATGGCTCAACACACTCCTGATCATCGATTGCGACAGGTTCAAGAGTGGGAACGCACATTCGGGCACCACACCGTCAATCTCGTCCTTCGACGGGTTGCCGACGCGATCCGACGCGGCATCCGCGCTGGGATCTGGCGTGCGTTGAGGCGGTGACGAATTCGTCGTGCTTCTCCCCCGCGCGAAACCGGAAGACGGAATGCATGCAGAGCGGATACGCACCGCTGCTGAGAGGATGTAGCTGCACAGAGTAAAGCTGTCTACGAGCGTCGCCACCAACGCCATAAGAGAACCATTGGCATCGTTCATTGAGCGTGCTGACACAGCAATGGATGGCGCGAAGCACACCGGCCGGAATACGATCGTGCTGGCCTGGTCCGTATCTCAATTCCCCCGAAGCGCCGCTCCCGGCACAACAGATCGCCGAAAATGGAACGCGCATCCTAGCGACGGTCGCTATCGCTGCCGGGGGACCGGGTCGACGATGTCGAAACTGTCTGGCCCACCGGTGGCTCCGTCGCTGGTGGCTCCTTGAGCACGCGAAGTTCCAATGGCACGGTGGGCGCCGGCCTGCGGCGGGGCTCGCTGTTCGCGTCGTTCGCTTGTCGGCTCTCGTCCTGGGCGTCATCGTCAGGTTGCGACCAGGCGTTGGTTCCGTTCGGCGGGGCGTGAAGCCGCATATGCGGCACCGGAATCTCAATACCCGCCTCGTCCATCTTGCGTTTGAGCCGCGCGTTAAAAGCGCGTGCCACGCTCCACTGCTGCAGCGGCCGCGTCTTGATCTGCCCTTTCACAACCATCCAGTTAGCCTCAAAGCGGTCGAGCCCCCACACTTCGACCGGCGCAAGTATTTCGTTGCGCATGCGAATGTCTCCCTGCAAATCGGCGCCCACTTCCACAATCATGCGCGTGACTTCATCGAGGTCAAGGGAGAACGGCACCCGTACCTCAAATAGCGCGTTGGCGAAGTCGCGCGACAGGTTCTTCACAATCTTGATCTGCGAGAAGGGAATGGTGTGAACCGCGCCTTGTCCGTCGCGTAAGCGGACGGTGCGGATCGTCAGGTCCATGACGATGCCGGCATGACTGCCCTCAATCTCAATCCAGTCACCGACAGAGATCGTCTCCTCGACGATGATGAAGAGCCCCGTGATCAGATCGGTGACGAGCGCTTTCGCACCGAAGCCGACTGCAAGACCGATCACGCCCGCACCCGCAAGGAGAGGCGTCAGATTGACGCCCAGAGTGCCGGCGGCGACGATCGCAGCGAGGGTGACAACCGTCGTGAAAACTGCGTTGCGCACGAGCGGCAACATCGTGCGTGCGCGCACGCCGGGGTCGAGCGCCTTGTTCCGCGAACTGCTCGGGCCAAGCGCGTTGAGAATTGCGGTATCGCAAAGTATCCATATGAACCAGGCGCCGAAGACTGTCGCGATGACTGTAACCAGCGCGTGCTTGAAACTGGGTGTCATCGCACTGTGCTTGATCATCCGCGCGATCGGACCGCTCCACAGGTCCAGTTCGAATTGAATGAACGCGAGCCACATCAGAAGGACGAGCAGCGTGCTCGCGAAACGCAAGAGTCGCATCAGGTGCGGCGCGCGGCGGTGTGCGCGCGTGTCCCTCCGACGCGTCACGTGCATCAGCAGCGCCGACACGAACAGCGTGAACACCAGTAACAGCGCACTGAGAAGCGACGGCTGTAATACGTTCTCTTCCGAACCGCGCGCGTCAATGATCGCAACGACCGACGCGATCGCGATTAAAAGGATCGGGATGTGCCACAACGATGCGAGGATATCGAGCGCTTCTGTGGCGAGTTTGTGATCACGCCTTCGCCCATACGGGCGATTGCGTATCAGATGCGTGACGGGGCGCCGGTAAGCGAGTGCGAAATAACCGATCAGGACCGCCGCCGCCACGTTTGCGGATGCCGACACGAGCCCGGCGAGATTCACACCGAGCAGGCCAGTGACGCCCGGATTGGCCGTCGCGTCACCGAGCGCGCCACATGCACCGATCGCGAAAAGCGGCCAGCGGCTTTGCGCGAGCAACTGATGAACTGCGACACGCCGGTGTGCAGTGTTGAACGCCGAGAACACGATCAGGCAGATCGCCGAGAAGATCGAACCCGCAACTATGGCATAGACGATCACAAGCCCCAGCGTGCTGCCGAGCGCGTCAGGCATTCCCCGCATGACCAGCGCCACCGCCACAAATGCGACGATCCATGGCGCCGTGCGCCAAAATGCAAAGCTCAACAGTTCGAACGAAGTTGGACTCGGTTCCAGCGCGACCTTCCAGCCAAAACGCGCACTGATGCGC
>Ga0310811_10014481_pt1 | contig 10288 bp, 6 predicted proteins | sample YCmetagenome_FD_207642 | JGI IMG/M metagenome (GOLD analysis project Ga0310811, IMG submission 207642) | Soil microbial communities from experimental microcosm in Duke University, North Carolina, United States - YC | ecosystem: Engineered > Artificial ecosystem > Soil microcosm > Unclassified ... | reverse complement strand
GATGGCAGAGGATCCCGAAACGCCTCCTGTGATCGAGAATATCAAGGCCGAAAAGCTCGAAGGTCCCAAGATCCTTGGGAAGATCGAGCTGCCGGTCAACAACGATACCCGGCCAAAACAGCCTTCCGAAGAAAAGCGGAAGCGCAAACGCATCCCGATCGAGAAGAAGGATCATCAGCACGGTGGTGGCGGCCAGCAGCAGGGTGGTGGCGGCAGGCCCCACGGCGGCGGTCAGCATACCGGCGGGGGCAATACCCGTCCCCCGGGACAGGGTCGTATCCCCATCCAGCGAAACACCGGTGGGGCACGCGGTCCGGGCCAGGGCGGACACGGTCATGGTCATGGCGGTCAGGGCGGCGGCAATCGCCGGCAGGACCCCCGTCATGCCCCCCGGGAAGCAAAAGAGATCGACAAAAAGGAGATACAGGAGAAGATCCGGCAGACCCAGGCCAAACTGGCCGGCGCCGGTGGCCGCGGAAAGAGCCTCAAGGCGAAGTATCGCCGCGCCAAACGCGAAGAAATGGCCGAGCAGTCCGGTGGCGACGAGATGCTGGACAGCCGCCTGCAGGTGACCGAGTTCATCAGCGTCAGCGAGCTCGCTAACCTGATGGATGTCAGCTATGCCGATGTCATCAGCAAATGTATGAGCCTGGGGATGATGGTGTCCATCAATCAGCGGCTGGAAGCCGACGTCATCGAGCTGGTAGCCGGAGAATTCGGCTATACCGTCGAATTCATCGGTATCGACGACGCCGCGGAAATGGAGGAAGAAGAAGAAGTGGACGATCCCGAAGATATGGTCCCCCGCTCGCCGGTCGTGACCATCATGGGTCACGTCGATCACGGTAAAACATCCCTCCTCGATTATATCCGTAGCGCCAATGTGGTCGCCGGTGAAGCCGGTGGCATCACCCAGCATATCGGCGCCTACCAGGTGACGACGGCAACGGGTAAAAAGATCACCTTCCTGGATACACCGGGTCACGAGGCCTTCACCGCCATGCGTGCCCGCGGTGCGAAAGCGGCCGACGTCGCCGTCATCGTAGTGGCAGCGGACGACGCCGTGATGCCCCAGACCAAGGAAGCGATCTCTCACGCCCAGGCGGCAGGCCTCCCCATGGTCTTTGCCATCAACAAGATCGATAAGGACGGGGCCAACCCCGAAAAGATAAAGGAGCAACTCGCAGGCATGAATATCCTGGTCGAAGACTGGGGCGGCAAATTCCAGTCCCAGGAGATATCGGCCAAAAAAGGGCTAAATGTAGACCTCCTGCTGGAAAAGATAGGGCTGGAAGCCGAATTGCTCGACCTGAAAGCCAACCCCGATCGCGAAGCATCCGGCAGCGTCATCGAGGCCTCCCTCGACAAGGGCCGCGGCTATGTGGCGACGGTCCTGGTTCAGAGCGGCACCCTGCGAAACGGCGACCTGGTCGTTTCAGGACAATACTTCGGCCGCGTAAAGGCCATGTTCAACGAACGGAACAAACGCATCGAGGATGCTCCACCCTCTTCACCTGTCCTGCTCCTCGGCCTCAACGGAGCGCCGCAGGCAGGGGAGAAATTCAAAGTCTTCGAGGACGAAAGCGAGGCCAAGGAAGTCGCGAACAAACGCGCCCAGATCCTCCGCGAACAGGGCATCCGCACCAAGAAGCATATCACCCTGGACGAGATCGGCCGCCGTCTTGCCCTCGGCAACTTCAAAGAGCTTAACCTCATCATCAAAGGGGACGTGGACGGTTCCGTGGAAGCCCTCAGCGACTCGCTGCAAAAGCTGTCCACCGAAGAGATCGCCGTACGCGTGGTTCACAAGGCCGTGGGCGCCATCACCGAGAGCGATGTCCTGCTGGCCACCGCCTCCGATGCCGTCATCGTCGGCTTCAACGTCCGGCCCTCCTCGCAGGCTTCCCGCCTCGCGGAGAACGAAGGCGTGGAGCTCAAGACCTACTCCATCATCTACAATGCCATCGAAGAGGTCAAGAGCGCCATGGAAGGCCTGCTGGAACCCAAGGTCGTGGAGAAGATCGTGGCCAATGTCGAGGTCCGCAACGTCTTCAAATTCGACAAGGCCACCGTCGCCGGCTGCTATGTCCTCGACGGCAAGATCTTCCGCAACTCGAAGATCCGCCTCGTTCGCGACGGCATCGTGATCTATCCCGTCGGCGAAGGAGCCACCGCCGAGCTGGCTTCCCTCAAACGTTTCAAGGACGATGTGAAAGAAGTTCCCTCGAGCATGGAATGCGGTCTCACTATCAAGAACTACAACGACATCCACGTCGGCGATATCGTAGAAGCCTACGAAGAAGAAGAAGTAAAGCGCACGCTGTAATCTTTTGTTAAATACCCCCATTCGGGGGTATTTAACATTTTATCCATTCTAAATTTGGCTCATGTTACGCAAACTCGTCATACCCACACTGCTGCTTTTGATCACAGCCTCCGCGTTCGCGCAGGAAAAAGTGGTCGCCGATAAGATCGCCGGCATCGTCGGCGATAAGATCATCCTGAAATCCGAGCTTGCCCTGGCCATCCAGGATATGATCCGGAATAACGGCGGGCAGGAGGTAAAGGGCGTGGACGAGTGCACGATCCTGGATAATATGCTGATCCAAAAGGCGCTGGTTTTGCAGGCGGAAAAAGACTCCTTGCCGGTGACCGACGAAGAGGTGGAGGCGGAAGTAGACCAGAAGATCCGCTACTATATTCAGCTGTACGGCGGCAAGGAAGCCTTCGAGCAGATCGCTCAGCGGACCGTTTACCAGGCCAAGATGGACTTCATGCAGCCGATCCGCGAACAACGGCTCGCTGACGCCATGCGCAGAAAAGTGGTCCAGGACATTACGGTCACGCCCACGGAAGTAAAAGAGTATTTCGACAAAACCCCCGCCGACAAACGCATCTTCTACGAATCCGAGATGCAGCTTAGCCAGATTATCATCTATCCCAAGGCCAGCCATGATATCGAGAAGCTCGCGATTGACGAGCTGAACGAATACAAACAGCAAGTGGAGTCGGGTCAGAAGAAGTTCGAGGTCCTCGCCCGCTTGTATTCGGATGACCCCGGGAGCAAGGAAAAAGGCGGGATCATCGAGCTGAACCGCGCCGATAGCAAAACGTTCGACCCGGTATTCTTCGCTACCGCCTTCCGGCTGAAGGAAGGCCAGGTCTCGCCCGTCATAAAAAGCAAATACGGCTATCATATCATTCAGATGGTCAGCCGCAACGGCGACGACGCCGTTGTCCGGCATATCCTGAAGATCCCGCAGATCACCCAGCCCGAAGTTGACGAGACGAGCAAGCAGCTGGACTCCATCCGTACCGTTCTGCTGAATAACACCATACCTTTTGGCACGGCAGTATCCCTGTACGGAGATGACCTCCAAAAATCCACGGCCGGCCAGATCATGAACCGCAACGGCAGCACCTTCCTGACCATCTCCGATATGGACAAGGATCTGGTCCTCCTCCTGAAAGAGTCCAACCTGAAACCCGGGGAGATCTCCAAGCCCTCCCCCTTTACCGACGAGCGGGGTAAGAAAGGCGTCCGGATCGTAAAAATGATCTCCAAATCGGAGCCCCACCGCGAGAATCTCCGGGACGACTATGACCGCGTGGCAGCCAGGGCCCTGGACCAAAAACGCTCCGGCGCGCTGGAAAAATGGTTCGTGGCAAAGATCCCCACCTTCTATATCATGATCGACGGGGACTATCGCAACTGCGGCAACCTTTCCAAATGGCAGATCAGCCCGCCCGCCACTGCAGGTAATTAAGAGTGGATGTTACCTTAGATATTTACACTTAGGGGGTGCGAAATAACATATTATTTCGTAGGCCATACGGGCTTCTTTAGTAATTTGATAGCTCAATTCCTTTCATTTGTATGCTAAGTAGTGCCCAAAAGTCCGTGCCTACGACAAAGCAGTTTCGCCAACCTTATTTTATGGATATAGCCCCGGATGGGGTCATTTTATCCACCTGCACCCGCGTTGCCGCACTACTAAAAAGAAGGAATATCCACTCCTTTATCGGCTCCAGCATAATGGATGTCTTTCCCCAATTGGGAAGGATCGAGCCGGGACTCACCCGTGAAAGCATCCGGCAAGGCCTGCCGGGGACACTCGACCTGACCATCCAGGGCTCCGGCATGAAATCCTTTGTCATCCGGTGGATCGCCACACCAAGCTATCCGCCGAACGCTTACGGCGGCGGCTGGCAACTCACAGGGCTGAAGATCTATGCCGGCCCCTTCCCCGAATCCGACCGCCGTCGCCCGCCCGCCGATGCGGTCATTCCGGAGACCGCCGCAAACCTCATCAAACAGGTCTCGGATATTATCATCACAACCGACCTGGAACACCGGATCATTTACTGGAATAATGCGGCAGAAAGATTCTATAACACCCCCGCGCCGCTGGCCATCGGCCAATCCCTTCGGGAACTGATACATTATGATTATTTGAATACCACGGAGGAGGCGGCCTACGAGACCCTCCGTGAGCGCGGAATTTGGGAAGGCGAGGCGACTTATCTTTCCAGTGCGGGAAAAAAATCGTATCTTATTTGCTCCATTCGCTATGTGCGGGACCACAACCGACAAATCACGGGCATCATGGCCCTTAACAGGGATGTAACGGAGGTCAAGCTCGTACAGCAGGATCTTGCCAGCATCCTGGATGGTATAACGGATGGTTTTTTTGCCCTGGATCAACATTTCAGGGTAACGCTATGGAACCACGAAGCAGAAAGGATCACCCGTCTTTCCGCAGCGGAGATGATCGGTCAATCCATTTGGGATAAATTACCCGAGCTGGTTGGTACCGATACCTGGCAGTCTTTTCACAAGGCTTTCAAAAAGAAGATGACGGTCACATTTGAACAATACCATGAACGCACCGACCGGTGGCTCGAAATGAGTCTCTATCCCTCTGACCCGGGAGTGTTCGCGTATTTCAAGGAAGTGACCCTGCGGAAAAAACAGGAGGCACTGCTGGCTCTCGAGAAAAAAGTGCTCGAGCTGAATACCGCCAAGCGCATGTCCCTTCGCTCCCTGCTCAATTTCTTCCTAAAAGGCATTCAAAAGATATTTCCCGGGATGTATTGCTGCGTCCTCACGCTCGACGAGGACGGCCGCAGCGTGCGATTGCTTTCGGCGCCCGGTTTGCCGGCCATCTACGCCCATGCCATCGACGGTCTGCCGATCGGACCGGACGCCGGCAGCTGCGGCACCGCCATGTTCCGCAAGGAAACCGTCATCGTATCGGATATCGCCAACGATCCCCTCTGGGCCGGCCATCGCGACCTTACCCTATCGTTCGGTCTTCGCGCCTGCTGGTCCATACCGGTGATCAACGGGAAGGGCGAAGTACTCGCCGCCTTTGCCGTCTACTATACTACAGTCAAGGCGCCGACCGAGGCGGAAATGAATACATTCGAAAGAGTGGCCAATCTCGTGACCATGATCATCGAAAGCCGCAAGGCGGAAGACCGGTTGATCAGGCAAGAGCTGAATAAACAGAAGCTCATCGCCCAGGCAATGGTCGACGCACAGGAAAAAGAAAGGGCCGAGATCGGCAAGGAGCTGCATGACAATATCAACCAGATCCTGTCCACGACCAAGCTATATCTCGAGCTCGCAAAGAACGATCACAAGGAGCGGCTGAGCCTCATCAATCGCAGCGCAGACAATATCCATAACGCGATCCGCGAGATCCGGAATATCTCCCGGAACCTGGTTCCGGCAAGCATCGGCGATCTCGGCCTGCAGGATTCCATAGCCGACCTCGTGGAAAGCCTGCGGACCACCCGCGCCATCCATGTCGAGTTCTATCCCGCCGGCAATTTCGACGAGAAGATCAGCGATAAGGTGAAGCTGATGCTTTTCCGCATCATCCAGGAGCAGATCAACAATGTGCTGAAGCATTCCGGAGCCAGGAACTTGATCATCGAGCTGATCCTCGAAGACACCGACCAAAGCATCGAGCTCAGCATCACCGACGATGGTAAAGGATTCGACCCCGGAAATGCCGGAAAGAAAGGATTGGGTTTGTCCAATATCACGAGCCGCGCCGATCTGTTCGGCGGCAAGGTGACCATCCAGTCCGCCCCTGGCCAGGGCTGTAAATTACGCGTGCAAATACCTGTCATATAAAACAATCTCTTAAAACAATCCTATATGAGTAAGATCAATATCTTGATTGCTGACGACCACAAACTGATCCGGGAGACCTGGAGTTACATCCTGAACAGCGATTCCCGGTTCCAGGTGATTGCGGAGTGCGGCGACGCACAGGAGGCGGTAGAGCTGGCAAAGACAAAAAGACCCCATGTCGTTCTCATGGATATCAATATGACCCCCTTCTCCGGTCTTGAAGCAACCCAGCGTATCCGCAAGATCTCGCCGGGCTCCAAGGTCATCGGCGTATCGATGCACTCTCAGCCTGCCTATGCCAAGAAAATGCTGCAGATGGGGGCGCGGGGTTATGTAACGAAAAATTCGTCCAAAGAGGAAATGATCAAGGCCATCCTGGAAGTGAATCATGGCAACAAGTACATCTGCGACGAGATCAAGAACATCATCTCCGAACAGCTGCTCGATGAAAAGGAGGATTCCCCGAATATAAACGCCCTGACCGAACGGGAAATGCAGATCATCAACTTCATCAAGGAAGGGCTCTCATCCAAGGAGATCGCCACCAGCCTCAATATCTCCCTCAAAACGGTCGAAGTGCACCGGCATAATATCCTGAAGAAGCTAAAGCTGAAGAACTCCGCCTCGCTCGTCAACTTCATCAATACGAATGCGACCTATATCTAGTCAAAAACACCTATTGCTAATCAGCCTTTTAACAACTACTTTTGTTAAGAATCGATATCCTACGAAAGACGCCCCCAATAGTCCTATGAAGACTGGGGGTTTTTTCTTATCTTTGCGGCTCATTTGTAAAGCGGACCAACCCATCCCGCGGCGCAAAAACATAGATGAGCGATGCAATAAAACATGAATGCGGTTTGGCATTCATCCGGTTACGCAAGCCGTTCTCCTATTATCTACAGAAATACGGCACCGTACTTTACGGCCTGAACAAGCTGTACCTTCTGATGGAAAAACAGCACAACCGGGGCCAGGATGGCGCAGGAGTCGCCTCCGTCAAGTTGAACATCGAACCCGGACATCCCTTCCTGCATCGCATCCGTAGCGCCAATCACCAACCAATCGCCGACATCTTCTCGAAGATCATGGGAGAGGTAAAGGACCTCGAACAATACCAGCCCGATATCACCCAACATCCGGGCCTGATGAAGGGACACATCTCGCATTTGGGCGAGCTGCTCCTCGGACATCTTCGCTACGGCACCCAGGGAAAGAATCTTGTAGAATTCTGTCACCCGTTCATAAAACGCAATACCATCCCCGCCCGCAACCTGGCTTTGGCGGGGAATTTTAATTTGGTCAATACCGACGAGCTTTTTGACCTCATCGGCATCGACCCCGGAGATTTCCAGAAACAAAGCGACCTGGCCGCGATGATGGAAGTGATCCATCATTTCCTGGTCCGCGGCGATGAGGCATCGCCCGGCAGCCTGGATGTGGCGGGGCTGTTGAAGAAGGCCGTTTCCCTCTTTGACGGCGGATTCACCGTCGGCGGGCTTCTCGGTAACGGCGACAGCTTTGTATTCCGCGACGCCCATGGCATCCGGCCGGCTTATTATTACGTCAGCGACGAAGTGGTTGTCGCGGCTTCCGAACGGGCGGCCATCCGCACCGTATTCAATGTCGGCGAGAACGAGGTCATGGAGCTGATGCCCGGCAAAGGGCTCATCGTCAAAGCCGATGGTACGGTGAACGTGGAAACGATCCTCGAGCCAAAAGAGCGCCGCGCCTGCAGTTTTGAACGCATCTATTTCTCCCGCGGCAGCGACGAGAAGATCTATCGCGAGCGGATCGCGCTTGGCTACAACCTCAGCGAGCAGATCCTCAATGCCATCAACCACGATCTCAAGAATACGATCTTTTCTTTCATCCCGAATACGGCCGAGGTCGCCTTCTACGGTCTTTGGAAGGGAATGGACGACTACCTGGAAAAGATAAAGATCCAACGCATCCTTTCCTGGGGCAAGGATTTCTCCGAGGAAAAGCTGAGAGAGATGCTCAGCCGAAAGATTCGCGTGGAGAAAGTGGCGATCAAGGACGTGAAAATGAGGACCTTCATAACGGAGGATTCCAGCCGTAACGAAATGGTGCAGCACGTCTATGACGTCACCTATGGTACGGTCCAAAAGGAGGTCGACACCCTAGTCGTTATCGACGACTCCATCGTGCGGGGAACCACCCTGAAGGAGAGCATCATCCGGATGCTGGCCCGCTTGAAACCCAAGAAGATCATCGTCGTTTCTTCCGCCCCGCAGATCCGCTACCCGGACTGCTATGGCATCGACATGAGCAAGCTGGGAGATTTCATCGCCTTCCGTGCGGCGGTGGAGCTGATGAAGGAACGCGGGAAAGAAGACTGTCTGCAGGAAATATACGACCGCTGCAAAGAGCTTGCCCGGACCGGCCAGCTACATACCGAGAATGTCGTCCAACGACTCTATAAACCCTTTACGGCAGAAGAAATAGCCGAAAAGGTCGCCCAGCTGATCACTCCGCCCGAGATCGAGATCCCGGTGCAGGTCATTTTTCAGACCATCGAATCCCTTCACCGGGCCTGCCCAACCAACACCGGAGACTGGTATTTCACCGGCAACTACCCGACGCCAGGGGGTAACAAGGTCGTTAACAAGGCCTTCCTGAATTACATGGAAGGGAAGAACGTCCGGGGATACTAGTAAATAAAATGTTCCCCGCGGTTGTCGTTCTCAGAGAAAATCCTTAATATTATATAGCTATTAGTACCCATCCCCTTAAAAGATAACATCGTCGCACTAGTTAAGGCATCCCGTTAGTAATGTTTGGCAGTTTTCTGTCCGATAGAAAAAAATCAAGCGTTATGAAGAAAGTTTCTATTATGATCGTCGACGATCATACTTTAATCCGTGAAACCTGGAGTTTTTTGTTGGGAAAGAATGAGAATTTCGATGTTGTCGCCGAGTGCGGCGATGGTGAAAGGGCGATCGAGCTCGCCCGCGACAAACGCCCCGATGTCGTATTGCTGGATATCAATATGGCCCCGATGAGCGGTTTCGACGTGCTGAAAATGATCCGCAAATACTCTCCCAGCTCCAAGATCATCGGCGTCTCCATGCACTCCCAGCCTGCCTATGCCAAGAAGATGCTCCGTCTTGGGGCTAAAGGCTATGTCACCAAGAATTCCCCAAGGCAGGAGATGTTGCAGGCGATTGCGGAGGTGAGCCAGAATCACGTCTATATCTGCCAGGAAGTAAAGAACATCCTGTCGGACCAACTGCTCAACCAGGACCAGGTCAATCCCGATATCAATAATCTTTCCGACCGGGAGATGCAGATCGTGCGGGCATTGAAGGAAGGGCTCTCGTCGAAAGAGATCGCCTCCGATCTCAACATCTCGCTCAAGACCGTGGAGGTGCACCGGCATAACATTCTCAAGAAGCTGAAATTAAAAAATACGGTCTCCCTGATCAACTTTATCAATTCCCAGGCGTTCGACATTTAATTTTGCCGAAATTTAACGGGCGAAATCAATTTAGTGAAAACACTCCTTCTCATCCGACACGCCAAAAGCAGCTGGGACGATGCCTCTATCAGCGACTTCGACCGACCGCTCAACGACCGGGGCAGACGGGATGCGCCTGCCATGGCCAAACGACTGATCAAGGCCGGTATCGACATCGACCGCTTCGTATCCAGCCCCGCCAAACGGGCCCGGCAGACAGCGGAGCTCTTTGCTCATGAATATGATGTAAAAGAAAAGAAGATCCACTTCGTCCCCGAGCTTTATCACGCCACGCAACCGGTTTTTGAGGCAGTGGTCGATGGCCTTGACAATGATGACGATACCATCGCGGTCTTCTCGCATAATCCCGGTATTACCTCCTTTGTCAATACCCTTACCAATGCGGTCCGCGTCGATAATATGCCGACCTGCGCTGTTTTTGTCGTGAAGAGCGATACCGATCACTGGAAAGACTTCCGGGCTACCGCAGAATTCGGTTTCTTTGATTATCCCAAGGCGGAAGGACGCGACTGAGCGATCACGGAAAGCACTTCTGCGTGCAAGCGTTCACCGGCATCGTCGGCCGGCCAGGTGGGCTCTGCCAAAACAAGCCGCAGCGCGGCATCAAGCGAGAATTTATTTTGTGGGATACAGCTGGCCCA
>Ga0310811_10014479_pt1 | contig 10289 bp, 8 predicted proteins | sample YCmetagenome_FD_207642 | JGI IMG/M metagenome (GOLD analysis project Ga0310811, IMG submission 207642) | Soil microbial communities from experimental microcosm in Duke University, North Carolina, United States - YC | ecosystem: Engineered > Artificial ecosystem > Soil microcosm > Unclassified ... | reverse complement strand
TCTGCCGAGGCGTTCCGCAAGGAATCCGGATGCTACGAAACCAAATATCTGGCCAATGGCGGAGGCCATTGCAACCGAACTGACAAAGGCAGTGGGAAGTTCGAGGGATCGGAGATACGTGGGTAACAGTGCCTGAAAAGGCCACGAACCGAAGCACAGTACGAACATCAGCAATGCAAGATACGCGACCCGGCCACGGTAGCGACTGAACAACTGCGAAACGGGATTTTTCTCACTTTGAGTGGCCGATTTCGAGCGTCCTTCTTTCCACGCAGTGGATTCAGGGACGAAGAAAATGATGAAAAGAGCAAGCAGCAGCGCTGGCGGCAGTCCCACGAAGAACATGCCACGCCACCCGAACGCAGGGAAAACGAACTCATAGGCAAGTGCGGCACCAATGGCGCCGACGCCCCAGCCGGTGTCGAGGATGCCGATACCGATGGCCCGGTATCTTTCGGGCCACGATTCCGCAACCATCGCAGCCCCTAGCGAGAAACCCGGCGCCATCCCGAACCCGAGCAGTAAGCGGAACACCACGAGCGACAGAAAGTTCCAGGAAAGACCCGTGGCGACTGCGCCTGAGGTGAACCACGCGAGGGTAATGAGAAGAGGGATCTTGCGACCGATCCGGTCGCTGAGCCCCCCGAAGAGGAGTCCACCAATCCAGCGGACACCGTAAGTTGCAAGAAGCAGTAGGGAGGCTGTATCGAGTGTGACGCCGAATGCATGGGCGATATCGCGCAGCACGAAGGTGATCGCGAGAAAGTCGAGTGCGTCGTTGACCCACACGCCCCAGGCAGCGATCAGCACACGCCATTGCGCGGCTGTTATTTCCCGGTACCAGCGCTTTGCTGGTTGCCTCGCCGCGGCTACGTCGGATTGCATCGTGTCTCCTTCTATGAACGGGATTTAGTATTTGTTAGCCCGTAATGTAACCGGTATCATTGTTGGCGGCAATGGTAAAAAATGAAAACGCGGACGAACCAGGGAATATAGATATGGTGCCAAACTGCTTCGTCGCAGAGGCTGGAAAATTGTCACTAGCCGTCTGCGTACGTTAAATGAAACCGATTACATAGGAGGGGATCAAAATGCAAGAGACTGCGGAGCGCGGCGTCTGTCGGGAGACCCTTGAATCACTTGGCTTTTCCCGCGTAGTAGCGGGGATGTGGCGAGTTCTCGACTGGCAGATGTCCGCGAGTGATCTAGCGGATTTTGTCCGTCGTTGCGTGGACCATGGCGTTACAACTTTCGATCACGCTGACATCTACGGCCGCGGAGAGGTTGAAGCGCTTTTTGGCGAGGTGTTATCGTCCAGTCCCGCATTACGCCAGGGGATGCAGATTGTGAGCAAGGCTGGAATCAGACTGGCCGGCTCTCCGGGCGACGTGCGCACCAAGCATTACGATTCCAGTGGTTCTTATTTGCGAGACGCGGTCGAACGGTCATTGGCACGTCTGAAAACTGACTATCTCGACCTGTTCCTGATTCATCGTCCGGACTCACTCGCCAGCATGAAGGAGATCGCTGACGTTGCCCGAGAGCTTAAGACGCAGGGCAAGATACGCGCATTCGGAGTGTCGAACTTCTCTACGCGGCAATTCGAACTGCTCGACGCGAAAACAGCTCTAGCCACCAACCAGATCGAGTTTTCGCCATTCGAGACCTCAGCGCTGGACAGCGACATGTTTGCGGTGTTGGCGCATGCTGCCGCGTCTCCAATGATCTGGTCGCCTCTCGGGGGCGGGCGCCTGTTTTCCGAAACGGATCCGGTGGCAGCGCGCGTTCGGGCCGTCATGCAGTCAATTCAGCAGCAATGCGGCGTCCGTAGCTGGCTGGCGGTAGCCTATGCGTGGGTTTTTCGTCTGCCGGGTATGCCATACGTCGTGATGGGGAGTCAGCGCGAGGAAGCGCTGCATGACGCTTTGGCGGGGCTACAGTTGAAGTTGGACAGGGAGCAGTGGTATGCGGTCCTGGAGGCCGCTCGAGGCCGGCCGGCCGCATAATCTAGCGAACACTCGTCGTGCGGGGCGGTGGTCCAGATGACGCACGGATAATGATCTGTGCGTCGCATTCGACGCTTTTCGCGCGTTCCGTGCCCGAAAGCTCCGCAAGTATCATCTTTGCCGCTGTGCGGCCGATTTCGTTACTAGGCACGCCTACGGTCGTGATCGGGATGGGCAACTCCGACATGAGTTCGAAGTCGTCGAAGCTGGCAAGGCTGAGATTATTCGGTATCTCGTAACCCGCCCGCATGGCTTCAAGCATCGCGCCAATGGCAAACGAGCCATTCCCACAGATGACCACGGTCGGCGGTTCAGAGGTGCTCATCACCTTTGAAAATAGTTGGCGCCCGACGCCCACGCCCCAGAATCCCTCGACCATGTGCGCTGCAGTGATGCCAAGTCCATGTTCCGCGAGCGCGTCACGAACACCCTCGCGGCGAGCCAACGAGCGATCGTTCGAGTCGACAGTTTGAGACAGCATCGCGAATCGCCGATGTCCAAGGCCAAGGAGGTAAGTCGTGAAGTCGAAGAAGGCCTTGTGATTGTCTATGCCGACACACGGGATTTCGCTTTCGGACCGAAAGCTGAAGGTGTTGACGGCTGGCACCCCTCGTTGTGACAGCATCGAATAGAGATCGGGGTGATGTGATTCTCCCACCAGGACCACGGCATCGATACCGCGCTCAAGCATATTGCGAACCTGGTTGTATTCACGGTGGGTGTCGTACTGGGAGCAACCGAGCAGTAAATTGTAACCAGTGGCCTCCAGAGCCTCTTGGAGTTCCTGAATAGCCGTTGCGAAATGCTCATTCGACACGGTTGGGAAGACCGCGCCGATCGTGCCTGTGCGTTGCGTTGCAAGCGCGCGTGCGGCGGCATGTGGCACCCATCCGAGATGATTGATGGCGGCGGCGATGCGCCCCTGGAGTTCCTCGGATACGACTTCCGGTGTGTTCATCATCCGGGATACCGTCGCGGAAGACACGCCCGCGAACCTGGCCACGTCCCGGAGGGTTACGCTCGCGGACCGCGCCTTTTTGCCACTGGTGATGTCTTCCGTCGTCGTTTTCACTCTTGCCATGCGTGGCCCAGTTGATTGCGCTAGCTCCACGATTATAACGAGCCCGTAGGCGGCCCGAACCCGCGATACGGTCCCGCCGCGCCGGCCTGACTCGTACAGCCGATGTCAGCTTTTGCTGGACAGTTTTGTCGCCCACTTCATCAGATGGCGGCCCGCCGCGACGACTTCGCCGTGCTGATTGATCACTTCCATGTCCGCCGTGCTGCGGCGCTTCTCTTCGTCGATCTCGGCGACTCGATAGATCACCGTAACCGTGTCGCCCAGCAGCACCGGCTTGATGAAGCGGATCCGGTCGTAGCCAGCCGATACCGGGAATTCATCGAGATCGGTTCGGTGAATGATGTGCGCGATGCTGATGGTCGAGGCGGTGGACATATAGCCCACGAGCAATGCGCCATGCGCGATGCGCCGTCCGATCGCGGACTTCTCCTGCATGTACTGCTCGTTGATGTGCGTATCACTGAAATCGCCCGTCAGGCCGGCGAACAACGTCACGTCGGTTTCTCCGACCGTCTTCGCGAACCGGTACTCGTCGCCAATTTCTACACCTTTGATTGCCATTTGATAACTCCTGCAGAGCGGTTGGGGTAGGCATGCGCGAAACGCAAAACCTTCGGGATGGCCAGCTGACCTGCGTATGTTTGTCCTGCTGGTGAATACATGATACCGGTTACATATCGGTTTTATAAACTATATTTCAGAAAAATTATGATAATGAGGCGAGAAAAGCGGATTGATAAGGGTCTACCCTGAAATCGCATTGCCATCGTTGCCAATTTTTCTGAGACCGGTTACATTGCTCTCGTCGAGCTGCTGAATCGGCTCTCCAATCTCACGCGAACGCACAAATTCATATGCAACGAATTACCTCTGACGAAGCGGCAAACCTGCTGCGCACGGGCGACTCGGTCGTGATCAGCGGCTCGGGCGGAGGCCATGCGGTGCCCGAAGCGCTGCTTGCCGCGGTCGAACGGCGTTTCCTCGCGGAGCAGCAACCGCGCGATCTCACGTCGATCAGCGTGGTCGGCATCGGCGACCGTGCGGCACTCGGTGCGAGTCACCTCGCTCATGACGGCTTGCTCAAGCGCGCGATCACCAGCGCACTGATCGACTCGCCGGGACTGCTGGAGATGGCCGCGCAGGACCGCATCGAGGCCTACACGTTGCCGCAAGGCGTGCTGTCGCAACTGATGCGCGAAATGGCCGGCGGGCGCCCAGGTCTGATTACGAAGACCGGGCTCGATACCTTCGTCGACCCGCGTCAGCAGGGCGCGCGGCAAAGTCCGCGCACTGAAGAGCAACTGGTCGAACTGATCCGCCTCGACGGCGGAGAATGGCTGCGCTTCAAGCCTTTCCCGATCGACGTCGCATTCCTGCGCGGCACGACCGCCGACGAGGACGGCAACATCACGATGGAGCAGGAGGCGGTGCTCGGCGAAATGATCGCGATGGCCCAAGCGACGCGCCGCGCGGGCGGCATCACGGTCGTGCAGGTGAAGAGGATGGCGCGCAGCGGCACGCTGCCGCCGAAGCAGGTGAAGATTCCCGGCATTCTGGTCGACTTCGTGGTCGTGGAACCTGAGCAGCGCCAAACCTACGCGACCGACTACGACCCGAGCTATGCCGGTGAACTGCGCGTGCCGCTCAGCGAAATCAAGCCGCTGCCATTCGGCCCACGAAAGGTGATCGTGCGGCGCGCGGCGATGGAGTTGTATCCGTCGGCAGTTTGCAATCTTGGCGCGGGCATTTCGACCGGGCTTTCGACAGTTGCCGCCGAGGAGGGCTTGCTCGATTCCGTGATGCTGACCAACGAGCAGGGGCTGATCGGCGGCGCGCCGATCACCGGACGCGATTCGGGCGGCGCGCAGAACTTCGCGGCGATGATCGAACAGCCGTCGCAGTTCGACTTCTATGACGGCGGTGGACTCGATCTCGCGTTTCTTTCGTTCGCGGAGGTCGATGTGCACGGCAACGTCAATATCAGCCGCTTCGGCGACAAGATCGTCGGTGTCGGCGGTTTTATCAATATCAGCCAGAACGCAAAGCGCGTGATCTTCAGCGGCACGTTGACCGCGGGTGGGCTCGATGTGCAGTGGAACGATGGGCAGGCGACGATCGTGCAGGAAGGGCGGCATCGCAAGTTCGTCCAGTCGCTGGAGCAGATCTGCTACAACGCGGCGCTCGCGAACAAGCGTGGGAATTCAGCGCTGTTCGTGACCGAGCGTGCGGTATTCCGGGTGGGCGCATCGGGACTGGAGCTGATCGAAGTCGCCCCTGGTATCGATATCGAACGGGACATCTTCGGGCACATGGATTTCCGCACGCCGGTGGCCACGGATCTGCGCGAGATGGATGCGCGGATCTTTGCGCCGGGATTGATGGGTATCGCGGAAGAGACAGCGCGTAAGGAGCGACGCTATCGCTCCGAACGCGTCGCCGAGTGGTATCGGAGCCGCGCATGAATGCGCTGCCTTCGATTAGCGGAAAGACGCGCCTGTATGCGATCGTCGGCGATCCGATCGTGCAGGTGCGGTCTCCGGAAGTTTATTGCGGGGAACTGGTGAAGGCGGGTATCGATGCCGTGCTGGTGCCGATGCATATCGCGGCCGCCGACATTCGCGACGTGTTGCCCGCGTTGCTGAAGCTGCGCAATCTGGATGGCGTGCTGGTGACATCGCCATTCAAGGCGGACGCGTTGGCAATTGCCGATCGCGTGCATCCGCGAGCGAAGCGGGTCGGCGCGGTCAATGCATTGCGGCGCGATGCGGACGGCAACTGGTTCGGCGACATGTTCGACGGCGAAGGCTTCGTGCGCGGTTTGCTCGCACAGGGACACAACGTGCACGGAAAGCACGCGCTGGTGATCGGATGCGGTGGCGCAGGTAGCGCGATCGCGGGCGCGCTGATGGACGCAGGCGTGAAATCGATCACCCTGTTCGATAAGGACGGGGCACGCGCGTCGACGCTTGCCCGTTTGCTTGCAGAAGAATCGCGTGACTGCATGGTCGAGGCCGCGAGCGCCAGCGCCGCCGGCAAGGATCTGATCGTCAATGCGTCGGTTGTCGGGATGCAGGACAACGACGGGATGCCGGTCGACCTCGGTCCGCTCGATAGCTCGGTCATAGTCGGCGACGTCGTGTTGCGTCCAGTAGAAAGTCCCACTGCGTTGATCGCCCACGCGCGCCGATACGGTTGCCCCATTGCGACCGGTATCGACATGCACTCAGGGCAGATCGACGCGATTCTCGAGTTCTTTCACATTCGCTAACTACGTTCACAGGAACGGGAGACATTGATTATGTCGTTGCTCGGTTCAGCGGTCGTTCTGATCTGGAACGACGTAGATGAAAAAGCGCGCACGGATTTCTATGAGTGGCACAACAAGGAACATATTCCCGAACGCCTTTCCCTCGACGGCTTTCTGCGTGGCCGGCGTTACCGTGGCTCCAGCGCGGCACCCGAATGGCTGACGGTGTACGAAGCGGCCGGTCTCGATACGCTGACCGGCCCCGCCTATCTCGAGCGCCTGAACAATCCGACGCCCGCGACACAGGCCAACGTCAGGCACTTCCGCAATACCGCGCGCTCGATCTGCCAGATCGAACACTCGCGTGGAGAAAGCACCGGCGCGTACGCGATCACGTTGCAATTGCGGGTGGAAGAAGAGTCGGCCGCGCGGCTCATCGAGTTCGTATCGAAAGATCTGTTTCCACGCATTCTGCAGCGGCCCGATGTGGTGGCAGCGCATCTGTTCGTCGCCGACACCGATGCGAGCAACGTCAAGACCACCGAGGCACAACATCGCGGCGGCGTATTTGCCGTGCCCTCGCGCGTGCTGCTGATCGAATGCACGACCGAACACGGTGCGAGCGAAACGGCCCGCGTCTTGAACGCGGTGGAATGGACGCAGTGCGCAGCGGCAGGCGAGGTCGCACAGATCTATACCCTCGAGATCAGCAAGCTAGGCAAAGCGCGCTGATCCGTATTTACCTTTGCATAACGGAAACCATCATGAAACTGGTACGTTTCGGTAACGTTGGACAGGAAAAGCCTGGTTTGATCGATAAGGACGGCAAGCTTCGCGATCTGTCGCAGCACGTCAGCGATTTCAATCCGGCATTCTTCGCTGAAAACGGAATCGGAAAGATTCACGCTCTCGATAGCGCGACGCTGCCTGTCGTCGACGGCAATCCCCGTATCGGCGCATGCATCTCGCGCCCCGGCAACTTCATTGCGGTCGGCCTGAACTACGTTCAGCACGCGATCGAAACCAATGCGCCGATTCCCGAGGAGCCGATTCTCTTCAACAAGGCACCGTCCTGTATCAGCGGGCCGAATGACCGCGTGCTGCTTCCGCTGAAATCCACCAAGGCCGACTGGGAAGTGGAGATCGCGTTCGTGATCGGCAAGCGCGCGCACAACGTCAGCGAGAAGGACGCATTGAGTTATGTGGCCGGCTATTGCGTCTGCAACGACGTATCGGAGCGTGCGTTCCAGCTCGAACAGGGCGGCCAATGGGTCAAAGGCAAGATGGCGCCGACCTTCGGACCGCTTGGGCCCTGGCTCGTAACGAGCGATGAAATCGAAGACGTGCAGAACCTGCCGTTGTGGCTGGAGCTGAACGGCAAGCGGATCCAGAACTCGTCGACGTCCGACATGATTTTCCCGATCAGGAAACTCGTGTCGTACATCAGCGAATTCGTGATGCTGGAACCCGGCGATGTGATCACGACCGGCACGCCGCCCGGTGTCGGACTCGGTATGAAGCCGGAAAAGTATCTGAAACCCGGCGATGTGATGCGGCTGAGCGTCGAAGGTCTCGGCGTGCAGGAGCAGGTCGTCGGGCGTTGGGGCGATCAGTAGGCAGTAGTCGGCCGCCCAGCGGAATGAAACGGACAAGAAGGCAAGACGCTGGGCCGGTTGTAGTAGCACAGATCGGAGTGAGTCGCGGCTACCGACGGTACACGGGACGGCGGTCGCGTAACCATTAAGCGAGGAGACAAACGATGACGAATATTTCCAGATCCTGGGCGCGCGCTGCCGTGCTTCTGCTGATGAGCGGACTTTGCGCATCGGCGAGCGCCGACCAGATTGAAGTCCTCCATTGGTGGACCTCGGGAGGCGAAGCAAAAGCGGTTTCGGTGTTGAAACAGGACGTCGAAAAGCAGGGCGTGACGTGGAAGGACTTTGCTGTGGCCGGCGGCTCGGGAACCAACGCGCTCACAGTCCTGAAAACCAACGTCGTAGCGGGACATCCCCCGTCAGCCGCGCAGTTGAAGGGGCCGTCTATTCATGACTGGGCCGACCAGGGCGTCCTCGTCAATATCGATCAGGTGACTCAGGGGTGGGACAATCTGATTCCGCCTCAGGTAGGCAAGTTTCTCAAGTACGACGGTCACTACGTTGCCGTGCCCGTTGAGATTCATCGAATGAACTGGCTCTACATCAACAAGGAGGTGATGGACAAGGTGGGGGGCGCGCCGCCGACAACCTGGCCAGAATTCTTCGCACTTGCTGACAAGATGAAGGCGGCCGGCTATATCGCGGTCGCGCACGGCGGCCAGCCGTGGCAGGACACCAATTTGTGGGAAGGGGTGGTGCTTTCGCAAGGCGCTGACTTCTACAAGAAGGCGATCGTCGACCTCGACCCGAAGGCGCTGACTTCCGACAAGATGGTGCAAGTGTTCGATACCGTGCGCAAGATTTCGACGTATTTCGATAACGGCACGACCGGGCGCGACTGGAACATGGCCACCATGATGGTCATCAACGGCAAGGCAGGGATGCAGTTCATGGCCGATTGGGCCAAGGGTGAATTCGCGCGCGCCGGCAAGGTCCCGGGCAAGGATTATGTCTGTGTGCCACGTCCGGGCACGACCGGCACGTATATGTTCAACTCGGACTCGCTCGCATTTTTCTCACAGAATGGCCAGAACACTGCGACACCGGGTCAGCTTGTGCTGGCAAAAGCCGTGATGGCACCGGGCTTCCAGGAGCAGTTCAGCCTGTATAAAGGCTCGATTCCCGCACGCATTGGCATCCCAATGGACAAGTTCGACGATTGTGCGAAACGTTCATACGCGGACGAACAGGCAGCGATAAAGAACAACACGATCGTCCCTTCGCTCGCTCAGGGTATGGCGCAGAGCGAAGCTGTCGCTGGTGCGATGACCGATGTTGTAACGAAGTTCATCCATTCGAATGAGGATAGCAAGAGCGCTGTCCAGGCACTCGCCGCCGCCGCAAAGGCAAACTGAAGTTCCGCGGAGCGCCTCGGCGCTCCATTTATCACGCGTTCAGATCAGGAGCACTTGTGAGCAGTGTCGAACGCGCTCGCCTTCAGCGCGAGCCGCATCCTACGCGCGTCGCTTTCAGCGCGGATCTGTGGTTACCGAAGCTCGTACTCGCGCCGAGCATCGTTGTGAGTCTCGTGTTTGTTTACGGCTTTATCGGCCTGACTGCGTGGATATCGTTGACGAATTCGCGTTTGATGCCGCGCTATACATTCGACGGCGTTGGACGATACAAAGAACTCTTCTCCAACGAAGTATGGTGGACGTCCGCGGCGAATCTTGGCTGGTTCGGCATTCCATTTATTGCAATCTGCGTCGGTGTCGGCCTACTGCTCGCCATTCTCCTCGATCAGAAGATCCGCGCTGAAGGTGGCCTGCGCGCAATCTACCTTTATCCGATGGCGCTCTCGTCGATCGTTGCCGGAACGGCCTGGCAATGGATCCTGAATCCTGGCTCGGGCATCAACAAGGTAATGCACGATTTCGGGTTCACGGCTTTCACGTTCAACTGGCTCGGCGATCCCAACAAGGCAATCTTTTGTATCGTGCTGGCGGCAGCGTGGCAATCGACAGGCTTTGCGGCCGCGCTATTTCTCGCGGGTCTGCGCGGTATCGATGGAGAGATATTCAAGGCCGCGCAAGTCGATGGTGCAACATTGCCGACCATCTATCGCAAGATCGTGATTCCCAGCATGCGCCCGGTGTTCTTTTCGGTGCTGCTGATACTTTGTCACATCACGATCAAGACCTTTGACCTGGTCGTCGCGCTGACGGCAGGCGGCCCGGGCACCTCGTCGTCTCTCCCGGCAATTTTCATGTACACCTTTTCCTTCAACCGTGGACAACTGGGCGTCGGCGCGGCTGCGTCGATGATGATGCTCGCGACCATTGTCGCCGTGCTCGTTCCGC
>Ga0310811_10014478_pt1 | contig 10290 bp, 12 predicted proteins | sample YCmetagenome_FD_207642 | JGI IMG/M metagenome (GOLD analysis project Ga0310811, IMG submission 207642) | Soil microbial communities from experimental microcosm in Duke University, North Carolina, United States - YC | ecosystem: Engineered > Artificial ecosystem > Soil microcosm > Unclassified ... | reverse complement strand
CGTGCGCGGTGAACTCCTGTGGCGCGAGATCGCCGGTCCACAGCAGCCCGGCGACGCTCTCGAACGAAGCGGTGCGCGCGAGCACGCTCGCGTCCCGGCCGCGGTAGTACAGCCCGCCGTCGAGCAGCGTCAGCTCGGTGGCGATGAACGGCTGCGGCGGCCGGCCGCCGTTCGCCGCGGCCTGACGGGTGTGCCCGGCGAGCTCCTCGACCTCCTTCGGGTCGAACCAGCTGCCCCGGCCGCCCGACGTGCGGTGGCTGTGCAGCAGGCCACGGCTGACGTAGGCGTACACCGTCTCCGGCTTGACCCCGAGCGCGTCCGCCACCTGCCGGGTGGAGAGCCGCTCCGCCTCCTGTTTCGCCACTGCGCCGCCGTCCTCTCCGCTGCGCTCATACATTGACTGGTCAATATTGACAACACTTTATCACCCGAGGAGAGTCCAGAGCGAGAAAGGGGAGCAGATCATGGTCACCACCACCGCGAATCCGTCCGCCGCTCCGTCCGCCGCCGCCCCGATCGAGGTGCCGCGCGGACTCAAGGGCGTCGTCGTCACCGAGACTCGGCTCGGCGACGTGCGCGGACTCGAAGGCTTCTACCACTACCGGCAGTACTCGGCGGTCGAGCTCGCCAAGGAGCGCGGCATCGAGGACGTCTGGCTGCTGCTGTACGACGGCGAGCTGCCGGACCTGGCGCGCGCGGAGCAGTTCGCCGAGGAGATCAGGGTTCTGCGGAAGTTGCCCGCGGCCGTCGAGGAGGCGCTGCCGTACATCGCCGCGTGCGCCGCCGACCCGCTGGACGCCCTGCGCGGCGCGCTCTCGCTCGCCGGCTCCGCGCGCGGAGCCAGACCCCTGATGGACCTCGCGCCGGACGAGCGCCGTGCCGACGCGCTGTACGCCGCGGCCGTCACGCCGGTGCTGATAGCCGCGCTGCACCGGTTGCGCCATGGCGAGACGCCGATTCCGCCGCATCCGGACCTCGGCCACGCGGCGAACTATCTCTACATGCTGACGGGCCGGGAGCCCGATCCCACGGCGGCGCGGGCGATCGAGCAGTATCTGATCTCGACGATCGACCACGGATTCAACGCCTCGACGTTCACCGCGCGGGTGATCGCGTCCACCGGCGCGGACCTGTTCGCCTGCCTGGTCGGCGCGATCGGCTCGCTCTCCGGCCCGCTGCACGGCGGCGCGCCGAGCCGCGCCCTCGACACGCTCGACGCGATCGGCACCCCGGACCGGATCGACGCGTGGATCACCGACCACGTCCGGAGCGGCGAGCGGATCATGGGTTTCGGGCACGCGGTCTACCGCACCGACGACCCGCGCTCCCGGATGCTGCGGGAGATCGCCGAGACGTTCGGCGGGGAGCGGGTGGAGTTCGCGGTCCGGGTCGAGCGGCGCGTCGTCGAACTGCTCGCGGAACTCAAGCCGGGCCGGGAGTTGCACACCAACGTGGAGTTCTACGCGGGCGTGCTGATGGAGTTGTGCGGCCTGCCGCGCGAGCTGTTCACTCCGACGTTCGCCGGAAGCCGGGTGATCGGCTGGTGCGCGAACGTGCTCGAGCAGGCCGCCGACCCGAAGATCATCCGCCCTTCGGCGCGCTACGTCGGCCCGCCCTCGCCCGCGCCGCTGCCGCCGCGGGACTGAGCCGCTGCCGCCGCGGGGCTGTGTCGATGCCGAGGACTGCGCGGAGCCGTCGGACTGCGCGAAGCCGCGGGACTGCGCCGAACGGGCGAAAAACGGTCGCGATTCGCCTGCGGGACAGGCGGCGGCGCATGGGTGTGCGGTGACGGGGTAGACGGATGCGGTGAACGAGCAGACCCGTGCCCTCGCCGCCGCCACGCCCATGGACAGCGCGTCGGAAGACGCCTGGGACCGGCTCGCCGCGCTCGCCTTCGGCGACGCCGCGTCCGCGGGCGGCTGCTCGGAGCACGCCTACGACTGCACCTGCCTCGCCGAGCACGGCGCCGCGCAGGCGGTCGAGGCCGTCCTGGCCGCGGGCGTTCGGGCCCCGGCCGGCATGGACGGCGCCGCGCATACGAAGGCTGAGAAGATCGCCGCATCGGCCGCCTGGTCCTCGGTGTCGGAGGACCAGCCGCCGGCCCCCGACCCGGACCGGCCGATCGACCCCGAGGCCGAGCCGCCGTTCGCCGACCCGGAGTCGGTGCCCGATCCCGACCGCCCGGTCTATCCGGAGCCCGAGCCCGAGCCGACCCCGCCGCTCTCGCCCGGGCCGGAACCCGACGAAGAACGCTTCCGCGAGATCGGAATCTAGTGTCCCGCGTCGGAAATCTGGGTTCTAAGTTCGTTTGCTGTTTTGGTGGCGGCTGCCGGGGTGATCTTGGCGAGGTGCTCGGCGAGTGAGTGCAGGATCTCTTCGGCGGTCTTGGTCCAGATAAACGGCCTCGGGTTCTGGTTCCAGGCCTCGGTCCAGGCTGTGATGTCACGTTCCAGGGCTTGGACGCTCTTGTGCACGCCGCGGTGCAGGAGTTCGTCGGTCAGGTGGCCGAACCAGCGCTCGACCTGGTTGATCCAGGACGATTCGGTCGGGGTGAAGTGGATGTGGAAGCGCGGGTGGCGGGCGAGCCACGCCTGGATCTCCGGGGTCTTGTGGGTGGCGTAGTTGCCGCACCAGGTGTACGTCGAGTTCGCCTGGCACGGTCTTGTCTATCTTGATCAGGAACTTCTTGAACTCGTTCGCGCGGTGACGCCGGTGGATGGAGCTGATCACGCGCCCGTTGTCGATGTCGAACGCGGCGAACAGGGTCGTGATGCCGTTCCGCAGGTAGTCGTGGGTGCGCCGCTCGGGCATCCCGGGCAGGATCGGCTGGGACCGGTCCAGTGCCTGGATCTGCGACTTCTCATCGACGCCAGTGCGTCGCATGTGCGGGCTGGGACTCGAGGGTCGCCGTGATCACCGCCTCGACCTGCTCGAGCAGGATCGAGGGCGGACGGCCTACGCGGGGCTCATCGACCAGGCCGTCCAGGCGCTTGTCCACGAACCTCGCGCGCCAGCGGGTGACCGTGGCCGCGGTCACGCCCAACTCCCGGGCGACCTGGTTGTTCGATACGCCATCCGCGCAGCGCAGCACGATCTTCGAGCGCAGTGCCAGGTCCTACGCGGTCTTCGACCGCCGCGCCCACGTAGTCAGCTGCGCCCGCTCCTCGGCGTCAAGGACCAACTCGGCCTTGCGTCGGCCCGACCGCGGCTCGTCCACCAGCCCGGCCATGCGCGCCTCGGCGAACCGATGACGCCACTTGCCCACCGTCGCCAAGGTGACTGCGAGGTCGGCCGCCACCTGCGCATTCGACGCCCCATCAGCACACGCAAGCACGATCGCGGCCCGCAACGCCAGCTTCTCGGAGACCGCGCCACGCGACCAACCCACCAACTCCGCGCGCTCGGCATCAGATAAAACGATCTCTACGGGACGCGGTCCGGGCGGCATATAATCAGCATAGCAACTTAGAACCCAGATTTCCGGCGCGTGACACTAGACTTTGTCGCCGGTGCCATGGCGGGTCGTTCCGGTCGCGGTCGGCGCGTCCGAAGCCGCGCTGCCCGACAGCGCCTCGTCCACAGTGGCGTACGTTCCGATGAGGTCGTCGGCGCCGGCCAGCTCGAGGGTGCGGCGCACGGCGTGGCGGGGCGCGGCGATGCGCACCGACGCCTCGGCGGCCGCGGCGCGGCGCGCGCCGAGAAGCAGGATCCTGAGTCCGCTGGAGTCGAGGAAGCCGAGGTCGGCGCAGTCGAGCACCACCCGGCCGCCCGGCACCAGCAGCGGTTCGAGCACGCCCCAGAAGCCGTCCGCGTCCCCGAGGTCGAGATCGCCCGCGAGCCGCAGCACGAACCGGCTGCGTCCCACCGGCTCGACATCCACACTCAGCCGCTCCATCCGCGTTCTCCCTGCCGGCCGCACCGCATGGTTTATCCGTCTGTGAAGGCGGTTACCCGGATGCGCCCGTGGAAAAGCGCCCGTGCATCGGCCCGAGTCCGTGCCTCCCGCCCCTCAGGAGCCGCCATGCGACCGAATCAGCAGCCTGTCGTCCGTGCGGGCGGGGCCCGGACGGCGCACGGCGCGGTGCGGCTCGCGGCGGTGACCGTGCCCGCCGCCGAGGAGCACGTGGCGTTCGTCCGGCTGGCCGCGCTGCACGTGGCGGGCGTGATCGGGCTCGGTCCCGAGCGGGCGGCCGACTTCAGGCTCGCGGTGGGCGAGGCCTGCGCGCAGTTCCTCCCGGCCGGCACGGCGGATGCGGGCGACGCCGCTGAAGGTTCCGACGCGTCGAAGGGGCGCCACGCCCGCATCGCGGTGCGCTTCGAACTGTCCCAGGCGCGGCTGCGGGTGACGGTGCGCGGGCGGATCCGGGCCGGCTGGCCGGACGTCGGCGGACTCGGCTGGCTCGTGCTGACCTCGCTCGTCGGCGATCTGCACTCTAGCAGGGACGCCGAGGTCGGCACGCTCACGCTGGTCGAGCACCTGCCGTCGGGGGACGGGCTCAGCTTCGCCGTGTTGTAGCGTCGCCAGTTGTAGCCCGCGCCCCGCACTGCCTCCGTCGGTGCGGAGTTTGCGTTGCGCCGCAGCGGTTACCCGGATGGGGCTCGCACCCAAGGGATCCGTCACACGGAGGTGGGATCATGGTGCACGAGACGCGGACGGCCCGCGCCGCGCGCGGCTCCGGCCGCGTACGGGCGCGGCTCGTCTTCACGATCATCGCGGTCGCGGCCCTCGTCGTCGGGGCGTTCCTGGACTGGCAGACCACCCAGCCCGGCTACCGGCTGACCTTCCGGAGCCTGGTGCACAACGACTTCGCCACGACCACGCACGTGACCAGGTCGGTCGGCGCGATCAGTGTGCTGATCGCGGCGGTGGCGCTGCTCAGCCTGCTCGACCGCACGGGCTGGCTGACCCGGCTGGCCGGGCTCGCCGCCGTGGTGCTGTTCGCGATGTTCGCCCTGCAGTTCTACCGGCACGACGGCCAGCACTTCACGCCCGCGCTCGACGCGGTGCGCGCGGGCGCCTGGGTGACCGTCTGCGCGGGCATCGTGCTGTTGTTCGGCGGGCTGGTGCGGTACCGGCCCAAGCGCCGTCGGCTCTCGCGCGAGGCCGAGTACGCGGCGGCCGACCGGGACCGGCTCGCCGCCGACACCGCGGCGCAGCACCCGGTGCACGCGCCGATCAGAGAGGCCGACCATCCGGCCGAGCGCGCCGCCGATGCGGACGGAGACCGGGAGGCGGAGACCGTCGAGCTGCGCGGCGCCGCCGAACCGGACCGCGGCCGCGGCCTCAAGCGCGAACGGGACCGCGATCGCGAATTCGAACACGGCCTGGACCGAGAGTCGGAGAGGGCTGATATCTAGGGCGGCTGATATTCTAGGACTGGTATCTGAGTCCTGCAGACGGGCCGCGGCCCCGCAGCGTTCGCCCTCGGGTGCTGCGGGGCCGCGGCCCGCCGAGGCTTTACGGAATCCGGTTCCGTACAGCCTCGGCGGGCCTCGTCGTGGGCGCGCGAACCCCGCCGTCCCGGTCCGGTGGCTCGGCGGTCCGCGAAGGGAGTGCGGACGCCTGCTCCGGGGTGGAAGTCCGGGCCGGCGGGGTTGTCGCGACTCCTCGCGCGCGGGGCGGCGCGGCGTGGGGGTGGACCGAGTGGGCGAGGAGGGGAGGAGCCCTTGCCCGGTCCGATGACGCCGCCCCGCACGACGCGAGGGACGTGCCCGGCACCGGCTTGCCGTGCACGCCGCTCCCGGGTACCCGGGAGTCCGCGGAGCATGCGCGGACAGCGGAGAAAACTCTGACGCGGCGCCAGAACAAGGAGGCGAGTCAGGACCCGGAGATGTCTCCGCCCTCGGCCGGCCACTCGTTCTGACGCGGGATGCGCGGGATACGCCGCGCCGAGCGCCGCCATGGCCCGCGGCCACGCCGGTGCCACAATGCCGCCTGGGCCAGTCCGAGCACGGCGAGTCCGAGCGCCGCCCACAGCACAGGGCGCGGCGCGACGGTCGCGCCGAGCGCCACCGTCGCGGCCCAGCACAGCAGCAGTACCACGCAGGCGGCCCGCCGCCACATCCGCGGCTCGCCGCGGTGCGGCCGGCCGATCCGCTCGAACCGACGGACCCACTTCGGGTCCTCCAGCGCCGAGCCGCACTCGATCTCGGCGAGTATGCGCTTGTCCCGGGAAGAGAGCTCCATGTGTTCGATCCACCTTGCGGCCGACGGTCTCCAGGGCCACGCCTACCCCATCGCCGTGGCCTCACACACCAGTCTGACACCGGCCGGGCCCACCCCTGTGAGCGGATCGCAGCCCCGGTGCGCGAGTGCGTCAGCGAGCGGCAAGAGGACACGGGACGGCACGAGGGGATTCGCGGGCCCCCGGGCCGGGGTATGTGATCAATAGCTGTCCCGATCTGATCCGATCCGCTGCGGTCGGCCCCGATCTGATCCGCTTCGGTCAGACCGACCCGGCCCGGGCCGACCCGACCCGGGCCGATCCGGGCGGGCGGACGAAGCGGCGCAGGTCGCCGGGGACGCCGGAAGGCTGGAGGCTGCCATGGCGGTGCGGTGGGCTGAGAACGGCGCGGTACGTCTGGCGTACGAGACGGTCGGTCCGGCCGGCGGCGAGCCGCTGCTCCTGCTGATGGGCCTCGACTCGCCGATGCGCTGGTGGCCCGACGGGTTCTGCCACGCGCTGGCCGATCGCGGATTCACCGTGGCGCGCTTCGATCTCCGGGACACCGGCCGTTCCTCGCGCACGGTCGGCCGACGGCCGGGTGCCGGCACCGACTGGTCCCGCGCGCCGTACTCGCTGGCGGACCTGGTGGCCGACGTCGAGGCCGTGCTCGACGCGCTCGGCTGGGTGGACGCCCACCTCGTCGGCCATTCACTCGGCGCCAGCGTGGCGATCGGCACCGCGCTGCGCCGGCCGGACCGGGTGCGCGCACTGGTGTCCATCAGCGGACTGCCGCGCGGATACCGGCTGGCCGAGGCCGCCCGGTACGTCGACCCGCGCGGCCTGGCCCGGATGCTGCGGGTGAGCGCGCGCCGCCCGCGCACCCGGGAGCAGGACGTGCGCCGGCAGGTGACGCTCGCCCGGCTGCAGGCCTCGCGCCACCGCCCGTTCGACGAGCGCTGGGCGCGTGAGACGGCAAGGCTGGTCGCCGCGGACGGCGTGGAGGACCCGGCCACCGCGGCCCGGCAGTTGGCCGCGATCCGCGCCGACGCCGGGCTGCTGCGTCGTCCCGAACGGATCGGGGTGCCGCTGCTCGCGCTGCACGGCTCCGACGACCCGCTGTTGCGCCCCTCTGCGGCGGCCGCGCTGGCGGAGGCCGTGCCCGGCGGACGCGCCGTGGTGTTCCCGGGCATGGGCCACGAGGTGCCGCGCCGGCTGTGGCCGGCCATCGCCGAGGAGATCGCGCGCAACGCCGACCGCTCCCGACTGCTGCCGGGCGCTTGCGGCCGGGGGATAGGCTGCCGGGTGATCGCATCCACGCCGAGGTAGATGAGGATTGACATGAGCCACGCGGCCGAGACCGGTTTCCGGGACGTGCCCACCACCACCCTCGCCGACCTGCACGGCCGCGAGCAGGTCATGGACAGCGGTATCAGGCCTCTGTGGGCCTCGCCGCGGCTGGCCGGCCCGGCCTTCACGGTGCGCTGCCCGAAGGGCGACAACCTGATGCTGCACGCGGCGATCCACCGCGCCGCGCCCGGCTCCGTGATCGTCGTCGAATCCGGCGACCTGGACTATGCGCTGGCCGGCGGCAACGTCTGTGCGGTGGCCCGGCGCCGCGGCGTCGCCGGGTTCGTGCTCGACGGGCTGATCCGGGACGTCGCCGAGGTGCGCGAGCTCGGCTTCCCGGTCTTCGCCCGCGGGGTGATCCCCAAGCCGGGCGCCAAGAACGAGGTCGCTCCGTTCGGCGAGCCGGTGCGCTGCGGCGGCGTCACCGTGCACGCGGGCGACGTGGTGGTCGCCGACGAGGAGGGCGTCGTGGTGGTACCGGCGGCACAGGCCTCTGAGACGCTCGGGAAGGCGCTGCGGAAACTGGCCGCGGAGCAGGAGGAGAGCCTCGACGCGTGGGAGGCCGAGCACGGCGCCCGGGTCGAGAAGCTGTTGGCGGAACGCGGCTTCCGGGACTGAGCGTGACGTCCCGGCCACTGATTCGTTAAGCCGGGCATGCAGATTGAGACAATAGATGTCACGACGATAGGTGAGCTGAGCGACCCGGAGGTCGACGAGCTGCTCGAGCGCTCCATCAATCCGCGTATGCCGGTCGAGGTCTTCTACGCGGTCCTCGACCGGATCGGCGGGATCCCGGCCGCCGCCGCGCCGGCGGCCGAGGACACCGCCCCGGAATCGGAGCTCTGAGCCGCGTCCCCGCAGCCCAGCAGCCCTGCAGCCCCGGGGTGCCGCGGTGTCAGAGCTCTTCGACCCAGTCCGGCAGCGGCTCGCGCAGCGCCAGCCAGTGCGCCGGCGCGCCGGCCGTGCCGGTGCGGGCGGCCACGATTCCGCCGGTGATCGCGCAGGTGGTGTCGACGTCGCCGAGGCCCGCGGCCGTCGCCCAGAGCGCTTCCGGATAGTCGTCCGGGTGCACCGCCGCCGTCCACAGCGCGAACGGCACCGTGTCCGAGCAGCGGACCTTCTGGCCGTTGCCCAGCCTGTCCGCCGCCCGCCGGGCGGGCGTGGCCGGGTCAAGCGCGGCCGCGGTCTCGACGCCGGTGCGCACGACGCCCGCGGGTACGAGCTCTGCGACCCGGCCGAGGAACGTCGCGGCGGGCTCGGGATCCCGTCCGCGTCCCCCGGCGGCGAGCGCCGCGGCCACGGCGACCGCGATCGCGCCGTGCGCCGCCTCCGGGTGGGTGTGGGTGACCGCGGCGGACCGCGCCGCTTCGTCGACCGCCCGGTCGAGGTCGGCGTGGTAGTACGCGCCGAGCGGCGCCACCCGCATCGCGGAGCCGTTGCCCAGGCTGCCCGCGCCGTTGAACAGCGCGCGGGCGTAGGTCGTGAAGCTCTCCGGGTCCTTCGCCAGCAGCGGCAGCAGTTGGGCCATGCCGTAGCCGTACTGCCGGTGCGGATCGGCCAGATAGGTCGCCCCGAACAGTTGCGCGAGATGGCTCTGGACGATGCGCCCGCCCGTTTTCAGCATCCTGACGACGCACAGCGCCATCGCCGTGTCGTCGGAGTAGTGGAAGGTCTCCTCGGTCGGCGTGTGCCGTTCCTCGATCATCTCGGCGGCACGGGCGTTGCCCCGCCAGAACCAGCGCCCGCCGAAGCCGTCACCCAGTGCCAGCCCTCGAAGGCTCTCTCCCATCGCCTGAAGATCTCCGCTCATGGCTGACATCGTAGGCGCCCGCCCCGGCCGCCCACGAGCGAAATGCAAGACAGCTGCCGAAGCGAGCCCGCCCCGCCGCGGCTCAGGCCGACGGCGGGCGCCGGCCGCGTGGGGCGGCGGTGCTCTCCCGCACGATCAGCCGCGTCGGCACGATGATCTTCGTGTTCTTCTCCGGCTCGCCGTGCACCTTGCCGAGCAGCTTCTGGATCGCCTCGCGGCCGACCTCGTCGAAGTCCTGGCGGATCGTGGTCAGCGGCGGCCAGAACGAGTGCGCCTCCTCGAGGTCGTCGAAGCCGACGACGCTGATGTCGCCCGGGACGTCGCGGCCGAGCTCGTGCAGGGCGCGCATCAGGCCGAGGGCCATCTGGTCGTTGGCGGCGAAGACGGCGGTGACGTCGTCGCGGCGGCCGAGGGTCAGGCCGTGCCGGTAGCCGGACTCGGTGGACCAGTCCCCGTGCAGCACCGGCGGCGGGGTGATGCCCGCCTCCCGCAGCGTCCGCTCCCAGTACTCGGTGCGCCGCACCGCGGAGAACGAGGACTCGGGGCCGGCGATGTGCCAGACCTGCTCGTGGCCGAGGCTGAGCAGGTGCGCGGTCGCCTGCCGGGCGCCGTCGGCCTGGTCGGTGTCGACGACCGTGTACTCGTCGCCCGCGTTCGAGTCGATGACGACGACGGGCAGCCCGGGCGGCAGGGTGAACTCGGCCTCGTCGAGCAGGTGCGCCTCGAAGATGATGATCACGCCGTCCACCGCGGCCTCGCTGAGCCTGCTGTAGGCGCCGGAGACCTGGCCGAGGGTCGCCTCCCGCACCGGCAGCAGGGTCACCGAGTAGTCCGCGCGGGCGGCCTCGGTGGCGATGGCGTTGAGCGTGCTCATGTTGCCGAAGGTGCGCAGCGTGAACATGATCACGCCGATGGTGCGGAAGCGCCCGAGGCGCAGCGCGCGGGCGGCCGAGTTGGGCCGGTAGC
>Ga0310811_10014477_pt1 | contig 10290 bp, 9 predicted proteins | sample YCmetagenome_FD_207642 | JGI IMG/M metagenome (GOLD analysis project Ga0310811, IMG submission 207642) | Soil microbial communities from experimental microcosm in Duke University, North Carolina, United States - YC | ecosystem: Engineered > Artificial ecosystem > Soil microcosm > Unclassified ... | reverse complement strand
GATCGACGAATCCTTCTCGATGAATAGATCGCGCTGCGGCACGTACGCTTCCGGCTGGTAGTAGTCGTAGTACGAAACGAAGTACTCGACGGCATTGCGCGGAAAGAACTCGCGAAACTCCGAGTAAAGCTGCGCCGCGAGGGTTTTGTTCGGCGCGAACACGATCGCCGGACGGCCGAGCCGCGCAATGACGTTCGCCATCGTGAAGGTCTTGCCCGAGCCCGTCACCCCGAGCAGCGTCTGATACGAAAGGCCGTCGCACACGCCTTCGACGAGCTGGTCGATGGCGGTGGGCTGATCGCCGGCCGGCAGGTACGGCTGATACAGATGGAACGGCGAGCCCTCGAACTCGACGAATTTCGATTCGTCGAGGGCTTCGGGGGCATGAGGCTTAGCTTCGGACATGGAAATGGCGCTTCCTTCGCCGACAAAAGGGTTATTTTAGCGGTTTGCGCCCGGTCAAGCAGCGCCGTCCGCGCCCGTCCGCCCCGGCCGATCCCGCCGTCCGTCAGCCCAGCGTCATCCGTTCGCGCCGAACCGGCTTAAAAGTGCACGACCGTTCATGCATATCGGCGCGTATTAAGCGAACGCGCACCAAAACCGCGCGAACGCGGGCCCCGGATTCGTTACAATCACATATTCCGCGCCCGCCGAATCCCTATTCATGGGCTTCGATCCGCCTTGTCTCATCGGCGAATCCGACCGGCGCACGCACGAGATTGTCAGTTTCTTACTACCGCCGATAGACACTATGTCCCTGTTCTCCGCTGTCGAACTCGCCCCCCGCGACCCCATTCTCGGTCTCAACGAAGCCTTCAACGCCGATGCGCGCCCGACCAAAGTCAACCTCGGCGTCGGCGTCTATACGAACGAAGAAGGCAAGATTCCGCTGCTGCGCGCCGTTCGCGAAGCGGAACAAGCGCGTGTCGAGGCGGCTCTGCCGCGCGGCTATCTGCCGATCGAAGGCATCGCGGCCTATGACGCGGCCGTGCAGAAGCTGCTGCTCGGCGACGCTTCGCCGCTGATCGCAGCGGGCCGCGTCGTGACGGCTCAAGCACTGGGCGGCACGGGCGCGCTGAAGATCGGCGCCGACTTCTTGAAGCGCGTGAACCCCAACGCGAAGGTCGCCATCAGCGACCCGAGCTGGGAAAATCACCGCGCGCTGTTCGAAAGCGCCGGCTTCGAAGTGCTGACCTACCCGTACTACGACGCGCAAACGCACGGCGTCAATTTCGAAGCGATGCTCGCCGCCCTGAACAGCTACGCGGCCGGCACGGTCATCGTGCTGCACGCGTGCTGCCATAACCCGACGGGCGTCGACTTAAGCGACGCACAATGGCAACAGATCGTCGAAGTGGTGAAGGCGCGCAACCTCGTGCCGTTCCTCGACATCGCCTACCAAGGCTTCGGCGACGGCATCGATGCCGACGCGGCAGCCGTGCGCCTGTTCGCGGCGGCCGAACTGAACGTGTTCGTGTCGTCCTCGTTCTCGAAGTCGTTCTCGCTCTACGGCGAGCGCGTGGGCGCCCTGTCGATCATCACGGACAGCAAGGACGAAGCAACGCGCGTGCTGTCGCAGCTCAAGCGCGTGATCCGCACGAATTACTCGAACCCGCCGACGCACGGCGGCGCGATCGTCGCAACGGTGCTCGGCACACCGGCACTGCGCGAAATGTGGGAACAAGAACTCGGCGAGATGCGTAATCGCATTCGCGCGATGCGCAACGGCCTCGTCGAACGCCTGAAGAGCGTCGGCGTGGCGCGCGATTTCAGCTTCGTCAACGCACAGCGTGGCATGTTCTCGTACTCGGGCCTGACGGCGGCTCAAGTGGACCGCCTTCGCGAAGAGTTCGGCATTTATGCGGTCAGCACGGGCCGCATCTGCGTGGCCGCGCTCAACATGCGCAACATCGACACGGTGGCGAACGCCGTCGCGCAAGTGCTGAAGTAATGCATTGAGCGGTGATTCGAGGCCGGCTCGCGACATGCGCGGCCCGCCGATCACGTCAATGGCGCCCCGCTCTTTGCGAGGGCGCCATTTTTTTGCCGAAGCTAACGCCGATCTCGATGGATATCGTGAGTGACGAATCCCGCATCGTTCTCGGGCATGTCGAGCCAGCCCGGCTGCGCCAGGCTGTCGCGAACATCGCGCAAGCCGCAATGCCAGTGCTCCTGCATGGCCGATGCGCCGAATTGATAGTCCTTGTAGTTGCCGTCGAATTCCTTATCGCTGTAGATCAACTGAAATACGTTGTAGCGATGGGAGGAGGCCATCTCTTCGGCAAGCTTGCACCAAGGATCGTTGCGATGCTCCGGTGCGACACGCTCCAAGACCTCGCGCAGCACGTGCCGAAAGCGCTGAGCGTGTTGCATCGTATCGGTCACGAGGCGGGTGCGGCTCGAATACTGAATGTCCTTCATGCGGCCTTGGACATCGGTGAGGTTCGTGGGTATGGGACCGCGGGCGCTCCATAGATCGACCTGGAACGCGAGCGTATCGCGGCGCGGCGATGCCTGGACGACTTCAGATAACGGCGTGTTGGACATGAGCCCGCCGTCCCAGTAGTACTCACCGTCGATCTGCGTGGCGGCGAAGCCCGGCGGCAGCGACCCCGACGCGATGAAATGCTCGGCCCGCAGCTTCGTGTGTTGCGTATCGAAGTAGGCGAAGTTGCCCGTGGCGACATTGACCGCCGCAACCGATACACGTGTTTCGCCCGAGTTGATCCGGTCGAAGTCGCATAGGTTTTCGAGCGTCGCCTTCAACGGTGCGGTGTCGTACCAACTGGCGGTGGCGGGCGTGCCGGGCACGAACGGCAGCGGCGGCGGCATGCGCGGCACGAAGAAGCCCTTTTGGCCGTCGACGAGCGCGCTCAGCGCTTGCATGGTGGTGAAGGCGGCGCGAACCGGTGCGGCCGATTCGAAAAACACGTTTTCCACGGCCGCGGGCAGCGGCAGACCATAGGCCGGCTGACACACCGTGTCCCAGAACGTCTTGAGTTTCGCGACGCGGTGCTCGGGTGCGTTGCCGGCGATGATCGCCGTGTTGATCGCCCCGATCGAAATGCCCGCGATCCAATTGGGCACGATGCCGGCTTCGTGCAGGCCTTCGTAGACGCCGGCCTGATAAGCGCCCAGCGCCCCGCCGCCCTGCAGCACGAGTGCGACCGTTTGATAGGGAGGCAAGACGAGCGACGGCATCTTGCCCGGCGCACCGCCCGGCTTCGGCTGCCCGCCCGCATCCCCCTTCGACGATTCGCTTGCGCGAACCCGCATGCCCTTGCGCTCCCCCATGTTTGCTCCTTACAGCATGCGCCAGCCGTGCGAGACGAGGAACGATTGCCCCGTCAGCGCGGCGCTCGGGAACGTGCACAGGAACAGCACGGTTTGCGCGACATCTTCCACCGTGGTGAACACGCCGTCGACCGTCTGGCCGAGCATGACGCGCTTCACGACTTCTTCCTCGGTGATGCCGAGCTCCTTCGCTTGCTCGGGAATCTGCTTATCGACGAGCGGCGTGCGCACGAAGCCCGGACACACGACGTGCGAGCGCACGTTGTGCGCGGCGCCTTCCTTCGCCAAGACACGCGACAGGCCGAGCAACGCATGCTTGGCCGCGACGTAGGCCGATTTAAGCGGCGACGCTTCGTGCGAATGCACCGAGCCCATGTAGATCACCACGCCGCCGCGATCGCCCTTGTACATGTGCTTGAGCGCGGCCTTCGTGGTCAGGAATGCACCGTCGACGTGGATGGCCTGCATCTTCTTCCAATCGGCAAAGCTGTAATGCTCGATCGGATTGACGATCTGGATGCCCGCGTTCGACACGAGGATATCGACCGAGCCGAACTGGGCGGCGACGTCATCGATGCCTTGATTGACAGCCTCTTCGTTCGTCACGTCCATGGCCACGCCGAGCGCCTTGCCGCCCGTGCCGCGGATTTGTTCGGCCACCGCTTCGGCGCCCGCCAGGTTCAAATCGGCGATCGCCACGGCCGCGCCCTGCGCGGCGAGCGTCAGGGCGATCTCCTTGCCGATGCCGCTCGCGGCGCCCGTGACCACGGCGGTCTTCCCGTTCAGACTCGTATTCAACGACGACATTCCTCACCTCTCTCGCATGCATGGACAATGACATCATGGCGCACGGCGCAGGACAAGCCGGCCGAACGGCATATGACCTTCGGCCGAATTGGCGCGCCGCGGCCGACTCCGCTATTGTGCCCCAACGCCCGACGTCAACGCGACTCGACGCAAATCGGATTAAGCTTTGCCTGTTTACGACCCTGCATCAGGAGAAACGCATGACCATGAATTACCGGCGACTCGGCCGCTCAGGCCTGCAAGTCAGCGAACTCTCGCTGGGCTCGTGGGTGACTTACGGCAATCAAGTGGATCGTCGCGCGGCGCGCGAATCGCTCGCCGCGGCGCGCGACGCCGGCGTGAACTTCTTCGACAATGCCGAAGTCTACGCGGGCGGCAAATCCGAGGAGATCATGGGCCATGCGCTCAAGGAGCTTGCCTGGCCGCGCGTTAGCTACATCGTCTCGACGAAGTTCTTCTGGGGCTTGCGCGAAGCGCCGAATCAGTATCACACGCTCAATCGAAAGTATCTGCACAACGCCATCGACGGCTCGCTCGCACGCCTACAGGTCGATTATGTCGACCTCGTGTTTTGCCACCGCGCCGATCCGGCCACGCCCATCGAGGAAACGGTGTGGGCGATGAGCGACATGATTACGCGCGGCAAGGCGCTGTATTGGGGCACGTCGGAATGGAGCGCCGACGAGATTCGCGCCGCTTACGAGATCGCCGACCGCCATCACCTTCACAAGCCCGTGATGGAGCAGCCGCAGTACAACCTGTTTTGCCGCAAGCGCGTCGAGCAAGAATACAAGCGGCTTTACGAAGATATCGGGCTTGGTTTGACGACGTGGAGCCCGCTTGCGTCGGGGCTGCTGACCGGCAAGTACCGGGCCGGCGTGCCGTCCGGCAGCCGCGCCGAACTCGAAGGCTACGATTGGCTTCGCGCGCGGCTTGTGGATGCCGACAAGAACGAACGCGTGGCCAAGCTCGAGCAAGTGGCGAACGAACTTGCCTGCAGCGTCGGCCAATTGGCGATCGCCTGGATCCTGAAGAACCCGCGCGTCAGCACGGTGATTACCGGCGCGTCGCGGGTCGAGCAGATCACCGAAAATATGAAAGCGGCGGACATCGCCGCGCGCATCACCCCCGAGATCCTGAGCAAGATCGAGGAAATCGTGGCCGGCGTCGAGCCGTAATATCGGCCTACGGGCGGCAGCGTACGGGAATCGCTCGAGCGCTGCCGTACAATACGCGCCCCGTTCGCGCATTTGCGCGTGGGCCGGTCCGCACCGAGGTCTATGGGCGAACCAGGACGTTCGCGCCCGCCCGCGCCGCTTCGATGCGTAGTCGCGCCGGGCCATCATTGCCGTCTTAGCCGCGAGGCTTCCAACCGTTTCATCCGTATGCTCAGCTACCGTCACGCCTTTCATGCAGGCAACCATGCCGATGTCCTCAAGCACGCCGTCCTCGTGCAGTTGCTGCGCTATCTGAATCAGAAGGACAAGGCGTATTGGTACATCGACACGCACGCCGGCGCGGGCGTCTACTCGCTCGTCGAAGGCTATGCCACCAAAACGGCCGAATTCGAGACGGGCATCGCCAAGCTGTGGCAGCGCACCGATCTGCCTGCCGCCTTGGAAGCGTACGTCGAGCAAGTGGGCGCCCTCAACCCCGATGGGCAATTGCGCTACTACCCGGGCTCGCCCTATCTCGCCTGGCGCTTGATGCGCCAGCAAGACCGAATGCGGCTGTTCGAGATGCACACCACGGAAATCGACGTGCTGCGTCACAACTTCCGTGACGCCGGGCGGCGGGCCATGCTGTATGCGGGCGACGGTTTCGACGGCATCAAGGCTTTGCTGCCGCCGCCACCGCGGCGGGCTTTGACCCTCATCGATCCATCGTTCGAAGACAAGCGCGATTACGCGCGCACGGTCGGCTGCGTCGAGGAATGCCTGAAGCGCTTTGCAACCGGGATGTATGCCGTGTGGTATCCACAGGTCACGCGCGCCGAATCGCAGCGCTTTCCCGAGCAATTGAAACGGCTGCAGCCGACGAACTGGGTGCATCTCACACTGACCGTGAGCCGCCCGCCAGTCGACGGCTACGGGCTGTACGGCAGTGGGATGTTCATTTTGAATCCGCCCTATACGCTCGCCGGCGCCATGAAGGAGGCGCTGCCCTATCTGGTTGACGCACTTGGGCAGGACGAGACGGCGCAGTTCACGGTCGAAGCGCGCGTCGATTAGCGCGGTTCGAGGTCGAGCGGTTCAAACGCGCGGCGCCCCCAAGCGAGGCGAAGGGGCTGGGGCGGAAGGTAAGCGATTTCGCGCCCGGCCTCGCAACGGCAAGGCTACTGACGGCTCGCCGGCGGCATCCGATTGCCGTATCGGGAAGCGGGCGCGGCGCCGTTCGCGCCGGGCAACGCGATATACGGTGCGACGACGATCGGCTGATCGCCACTCGTCGCGTTCAACTCCGTGGGCGTCGGCAGCTGCTGTGCCGGCACCATCGGCGCGCGCGAGAGCGGCGCGTTTTGCAGGACGATGCCGCTTTGGCCATCGTGAATGCCGGTTTGCGTATCGAGCACCACCGGCGGCCCATCGGCCATGGCGTACGGCGAGACAGCCGCGAAAACGCAGCTTGCCGCCGCACCGATGACCATGCGAGAGCGCAGGTAAAGCGTAAAGCCCATGGAGACCGCCCGTGAAAACGCGCCTGAGCGCATGACGAATGGTCGTACCTTAGCGCGGCGACGCATGTCGCGCTAGTCGCATCGCTCCGATCGCGCTAGGGATAGCCGACCGTGAGTCACGCGGCGCGCTGGCGCCGGACAGCTTTACAGCGAGTAGCCGTTCGTTTCGAGCGAGCGCAGACGGCGCTCGAGGTCGACAACATCCGACGACGAAGCGAGGTAGTCTTCACGGCGGCTACGCTCGGCGGATTCGAACCAGTTGCTCAGCTTTTCGAAGATAAAGGCAAACATGATGTGCTCCAAGGTCGGTGATGTCCCCGGCGGATCGCGCCTCAGGGATTTCCCGTAAAAGGGTTAACCCGGATTATAGCGACCTTGGTCCGAAATGCGAGTGAAATGCTCGAATACTGGGCATTCCGTTTTGGAATGGTGCAGGAATTTCATTGGGACGCCGGGAAATGCACGGTGATGGTGCAATTTCCTGCGTTTCACTGTCAGGCTTGCGGGCAATGGCGTTGCGGGTGGCAAGCGTCGTCGGGGCCGCTGGCCAGCCCCTCTAAAATCGGGCAGTCAGGACGCGTATCGCCATGGCAATGCTCGGCTAGATGAGTCAGTGTGTCGCGCATTTCAGACAGTTCCGCTATGCGCTGCTCAAGCTCGACGACATGCTGAAGGGCGATCGCCTTGACTTCGGCGCTCGCGCGCGACCGGTCCTGCCACAGCGCCAGAAGCTTGCGGATAGCCTCGATGGAGAACCCTAAGTGGCGCGCCTGGCGAATGAACTGCAGCGTATGCACCTCCGGCGCGCCGTAGACGCGGTAACCGGCGTCCGTGCGCGCCTTGGGCGCGATCAGTGCGACGCTTTCGTAGTATCGAATCATCTTGGCCGTCACGCCCGAAGCGCGGGCTGCTTCTCCAATATTCATGGCGATCCCTGGTTATCTGCCAAAAGCGTATACCTTCCCACGGCGGGAAGGCATACGCTTCACGGAAGTTTAAGCGAGCGCCCTTTGAGCACGATCGGCCGGCATAAGGAAACCGAACGGGCTCAGCGGGATGTTCAACTCCGCGTCTTTTCTCGAGGAACGTTGCAATGATCGAATTTCAGGTCGAAGGCATGAGCTGTCAGCACTGCGTCGGTGCGGTAACGAAGGCGATTCGCGCGCTGGATGCGGCGGCTCAAGTCGAGGTGAATCTAGACGACGCTCGCGTGCGCGTGCACTCGAGCGCGAGTACCGAGCAGCTCGGCAGCGCGATCGCCGAAGCGGGCTACGCAGTAACCGGCAGCCGAACGATCGTCGACGCCTGACTCGCCGGCGTCGCCTAGTTCAGAGTTCAGTGGAAGTTTCGGCTCTCCGATTGCAGGCCACCGAGAAGATGCGACAAATCCACGAGCCGCTTGGCCACGAGATGCCGCACTTCTCCTTGGCATTGCCACACGCCGTATACCGCGAGCAGCGAGGCGCCGAGCACCTCCTTGCGCTGCTTTTCGAGCAAGCTCGGCCAGATGATGACGTTGACGTTGCCGGTTTCGTCCTCGATCGTCACGAAGATCACCCCTTTGGCCGTACCCGGCCGCTGGCGCACGGTCACGATGCCGCAACCGCGCGCGGGCTGGCCGTTTCGATAGCCGCTTAGCGTCGAGGCCGGCATCAGCCGCATGTCGAGCAGGCGCGCGCGCAACAACGCAAGCGGATGTCGCCGCAGCGTCAATCCCGCCGAGCGGTAGTCGGCCACGATGTTTTGCCCTTCCGTCGGCGCGTCGAGCACGGGCGTATCGTCCGCGCCGAGCGCCGCGGCCAGCATGTCCTTCTCCGGCACCGCGGCCACGGAGTGCCACAACGCTTCGCGCCGGTTGCCGACGATCGCCGACAAGGCATTCGCATCGGCCAGCACGTGTAAATCGTGCCGATCGAGCTGCGCGCGGTGCGCGAGGTCGTGCACGCTCTCGAACGCCCTGACGGCCCGCGCGTTCTCGATGCGCTCGGCCACCTCCTCCTTCATCCCGCGCAAGAGCGACAGGCCGAGACGCACGGCCGGCCGCACCGCCCCGTCGAGCGGCTCGAGCACGGCATCCCACCCGCTGACGGTCACGTCGGCCGGCAGGACTTTGACGCCATGACGCCGCGCATCCTGCACGAGCTGAGACGGCGAGTAAAAACCCATCGGCTGGCTATTCAGCATCGCGGCGAGAAACGCTTCGGGTTCATGGCACTTGAGCCAACTGCTCGTGTAGACGAGCAACGCAAAACTTGCCGCATGGCTTTCGGGAAAGCCGTATTCGCCGAAGCCTTTGATCTGTTCGAAAATCGAATCGGCGAAGCTGCGCTCATACCCGCGCTCGAGCATGCCGCTCACGATCCGATCGTAGTACCGCTGCAAATCGCCCTTGCGCTTCCATGCCGCCATCGCACGCCGCAATTGATCGGCCTCGCCCGCGCTGAAGCCGGCCGCGAGAATCGCGACCTGCATCACCTGCTCTTGAAAGATCGGTACGCCGAGCGTGCGGCCCAGCGCGGCCTTCAAGGCGTCGCTGGGATACGTGACGGGCTCGATCCCTTGGCGCCGGCGCAAATAAGGATGGACGGCCCCGCCTTGGATCGGCCCCGGACGCACGATCGCCACTTCGATCACGAGATCGTAGAACGCCTTCGGCCGCAGGCGCGGCAGCATGCTCATCTGCGCGCGCGATTCGATCTGGAAAACGCCGATCGTATCGGCGCGTGAAATCATCGCGTAGGTCTTTTCGTCTTCGGGCGGCACGTCCTGCATCTCGAAGCGCTCGCCGCGCCGTTCCGAAACGAGATCGAGCGCGCGCCGGATCGCCGACAGCATGCCGAGCGCCAACACGTCGACCTTCAGAAGTCCTAATGATTCGAGGTCGTCCTTGTCCCATTGAATGACGGAGCGGTCGGCCATCGCCGCGTTTTCCACCGGCACGAGCCGCGTCAGCTTGCCGCGGCTGATGACGAATCCGCCCGAATGCTGCGACAAATGACGGGGAAAATTGAGCAGCTGAGCGGCCAGCCGCGCCCACGCCTGAATCAGCGGCTTATCGGGATCGAGCCCCGACTCGGCGAAGCGTCCGAGCAAATCGCGGCTCGTATCGAACCAGTGGTGCGACTTCGCGACGGCGTCGACGATCTGCGGATCGACGCCCAGCGCCTTGCCTGTTTCGCGCAGCGCCCCACGCGGGCGGTAAGTGGAGACGGCCGCCGCGATCGCCGCGCGATGCCGGCCATATTTGTTGTAGATGTACTGCACGACGATCTCGCGCCGTTGATGCTCGAAATCGACGTCGATATCGGGCGGCTCTCCCCGCTCCTTGCTGATGAAGCGTTCGAACAGCATGTTGCCGCGCGCCGGGTCGACTTCCGTGATGCCCAGGCAATAGCAGACGGCCGAATTGGCGGCCGATCCGCGCCCTTGGCACAAGATGTTTTGGCTACGCGCGTAACGCACGATGTCGTAGACGGTCAGGAAGTACGGCTCGTAACGCAACTCGGCGATCA
>Ga0310811_10014476_pt1 | contig 10290 bp, 9 predicted proteins | sample YCmetagenome_FD_207642 | JGI IMG/M metagenome (GOLD analysis project Ga0310811, IMG submission 207642) | Soil microbial communities from experimental microcosm in Duke University, North Carolina, United States - YC | ecosystem: Engineered > Artificial ecosystem > Soil microcosm > Unclassified ... | reverse complement strand
CAGGAGATCACCTCGTCGACCCGCCGGCCGGGCGCGGCGCGCAGCAGACCCGCCATCCGCAGATAGTCCTGCACGCCCGCGCCAGGGGCCCCGCGTCCGGGCGCGAGGACCCACCAGGCGAGCGCGCTTGCGTTCGGCCGCAGCGTCCAGCGCTCGCCGCTCGCCACGTCCACGAAGGGATAGCTCGCCACCTTCGGGCCCGAGAGGCGGTCCTCCGCGCCGAGCCGGCGCAGATATTCGCCGACCGCCTGGTTGCCGGAGAGGACCAGGTGGTTGCCGTTGTCGATCGTCAGGCCGATCTGCGGATCATAGTAGGAGCGGCAGCGGCCGCCGGGACGGGCGGCGGCCTCCGACAGCTCGACCTCCACCCCGCGCTCGCTGAGCGCTGTCGCCGCCGCCAGTCCGGCCAGGCCTGCGCCGACCACGTGGACCTTCATCCGAGCAGACCGTGGCGCACCACGATCCAGAGCAGGGCGCTCTTCGGGGCCCGCACCCGCGGGCGCGGCGACGTCCATCCGGTGTCGCGCAGCCGGCGAAGCAGGTCGGCGTAGACCGCCGCCATCAGCCGCGGCGCCGTCAGATGGCCCGGGGGCCGGCTGCGCAGGATCCGGCGGGCTTCGTCGAAGTGCTCCTCCGCCGTCCGGCACAGCCGCGCGCAGACCTGTTCGACGCCGGGCTCAAGCACCGCCGCGCGGGGCTCGCGGGCCGTGACGCCGGCCTCGTCCAGATATTCCTGCGGCAGGTAGAGGCGGCCCATGGTCGCGTCCTCGTCCACGTCCCGCAGAATGTTGGTCAGCTGCAGCGCCCGCCCCAGATGGTGGGCCAGCTCGTCGCCGATGGCCGGCGGCATGCCGAACACGCGGACCGACAGGCGGCCCACCGCCACGGCCACGCGGTCGCAGTAGAGGTAGAGGGTCTCGAGGTCTGGCGCGACCACCCCCTCGAGGTCCATCTGCATGCCGTCGATGAGGGCGAGGAAGTCCTGCTTCTCCAGCTGGTAGCGACGCACCGGGTCCTGCAGCATCTGCGCGCGGCCAGGATCGCCGCCGGCGTAGAGCGCCTCGATGTCGTCCCGCCAGGCCTGCAACGCGCCGCGCTGCACCTCGACCGGCAGGGTCTGGTCGTCGGCGATATCGTCCACCGTCCGGCAGAAGCCGTAGACCGCGTACATCGCCGCGCGCTCCGCCCGCGGCAGGATGCGCATGCCCGCGTAGAAAGAGCTGCCGGCCGCCGCCTGCGCGGGCTGGACGGTCGCTTCGGTCGATAGGGTCGTCATGGAACCGCCTCCGCCTGTTGTGGCGCCGTGGGTGTGCGGCGCGTGCGCAGCGCCCGCGCCGCGGCCACCGGAATCAAGCCCAGGAGATCGGCCTTGCGGTGATGGACCCGCTCCGACAGGGGATCGCGGCGCGCCAGCCGGCGCGTCAGGTCCTCGGCAAGGGTCTGGATGACGATGATCTCCAGGCGCAGCCGACCGTCTCGCACCTGGGACGAAAGGGGACGCGCCGCCGCCAGCAGCGTCTGGGTGCGCTCCGCCAGGACGGCGAGGGCGCGGCGCAGGCCGGGCGAGGCGGCGGGCCGGTCGAGGTCGTCCACCGATGCGCCGGCGGCGGCGAGGTCGTCGAGCGGCAGGTAGACGCGGTCGAGCTCGCGGCGGTCCTTGCCGCAGTCCTGCAGGTGATTGATCACCTGCAGCGCCGCGCAGAGCGCGTCCGAGGCCGGCCAAGTGGCGCGCGGCTCGCCGTGGATGTCGAGCACCATCCGGCCCACCGGCGCGGCCGAATAGCGGCAGTAGTCCATCAGCTCGTCCCACGCGGCGTAGCGGGCCTGGGTGACGTCGCGCCGGAAGGCGGTGAGGAGGTCGAGGCCGTGTTCGGGGCCAAGGCGGCGTGCGGCGAGCGCCTGGCGCAGCGCCAGCGCCGTCGGCTCGTCCGTCGCCTCGCCGGCCAGGGTGGCGCGCATGCGCTCGATGATCGCGAGCTTCTCCGCCGGGCCGGCGGTCGGGTGGTCCGCCACGTCGTCGGCCGCCCGGGCGAAGCGGTAGAAGCTCATCACCGGGCGGCGGTGGTCCGGCGCAAGCAGCAGGGAGGCGACCGGGAAATTCTCGTCCCGATGTCCCTTGGCGGAGCGAAACTGATCGGCGGTGCTCATGTCGCTCTCGCAAGCGCCTGGGCCCGACCCTTCCACATTCCGCCGCGCCCGCGCCAGACCTCAATAGCCGAAAGGACCGTGAATCCAGCGTAGAGGGCGCCGATCACCGGCAAGGTGACGCCCCATAGTGGGGTGCGCCGGTAGAACCGCAGCATCGGCTGGAACGCCGTGGCCATGGCGAGCCAGGCTGCGACGCCGGCCCAGCGGGCCGCGCCGTGGCCGAAGAGCGCCAGGAGCGGCGGCGCGAGATAGGTGACGAAGAGCCCGACGAGGGTCCCGGCCAGCAGCCAGGCCGAATAGTCGAGCTGGGCGAAGGCCGAGCGGGCGACCATCCGTCCGATGTCGGCGACGGACGGGTAGGGGCGCAGGCTGCGGGCGCGGCGGGTCAGGCCGAGCCAGATCGGGCCGTGCGGCTTCAGCAGGGCGGCCAGGCTGCAGTCGTCGATCAGCGCGCCGCGGATCGCGGCGATGCCGCCGGCCGCCGCCAGCGTCTCGCGGCGCACCAACATGCAGCCGCCGGCTGCGGCGGCGATGGCGCGCTCCGGGCGGTTCACCCAGCGGAATGGGTAGAGCATCTGGAAGAAGAAGACGAAGGCCGGGACGAGGAACCGTTCGGCGCGGGTGACGCAATGCAGCTCGGCCATCAGCGAGGTCAGCACCAGCCGCCGCGCCTCCGCCCGGGCCACCAGGCTGCGGACGAGGTCCGGCGCATGGCCGATGTCGGCGTCGGTCAGCAGCAGGTAGGCGGGGGCGCCCGCGCGCTCGACGCCCTGCGACACCGCCCAGAGCTTGCCGGTCCAGCCGGGCGGGGGCTCCGAACCCGGGATCACCTCCAACCGGTCCCCGGCGCCGGCGAGGCGCCGCGCGGCATCGGCGGTGCCGTCGCGACTGCCGTCGTCCATCAGCACGACCCGGAACGGGCCGGGATAGTCCTGCCGCAGCAGGCTGCCGATCGAGCGTTCGATCACGTCGGCCTCGTCGCGGGCCGGCACGACGGCGACCACGGCCGGCCAGTCGGCGGGCTCGGCGGCGTCCGGGGTGTCGCGCTGGTCGGCTCGCCAGAAGCCGCCCCGCCCGGCGAGCAGATAGCCCCACACTCCGAGGCAAGCCAGCCCGAGGACGGCGGCGATCATCGGACGTACCCTTGCGCGCGGAACCAATCGAGGGCGTCGCGCAGGCCCTCGCGGTACGGGCGCGCCGCGTAGCCCAGCTCGCGCTCCGCCTTCGCCGAGCTGAAGTACATGTGATGGCTGGCCATGGTCAGCGCGTCCTTGGTGAGGAACGGCTCCTTACCAGTGAGTCGGCCGATGAGCTCGGCCACTTCGGCGAGAGGATAAAGCGGCCGGATCGGCAGGCTCAACCCCGGGGCGCGCCGCCCGGCGAGGTCGGCGATGGCGACGAGGATCTCGCGCAGACTCACGTCCTGGCCGCCCAGGATGTAGCGCTCGCCGAGGCGGCCGCGCTCCAGGGCCAGCAGATGGCCCTCGGCGACGTCGTCGACGTGGACGAGGTTGAGCCCGGTGTCGACGAAGGCGGGCATGCGGCCGCTGGCCGCCTCGACGATGATCCGCCCGGTGGGCGTCGGCCGCACGTCATGGGGCCCGACCGGCGTCGAGGGATTGACGATGACGGCGGGCAGGCCGTCGGCGACCGCGCGTTCGACGAATCGCTCGGCGGCCACCTTGCTGCGCTTGTAGGCGCCGATGGCCTGGCTCTGCGAGAGCGGCGCCGTCTCATCGGCCGGCGCGCCGTCGTGGCCCACGGCCAAGGTCGCAACGCTGCTCGTATAGACCAGGCGCTCGACGCCGGCCGCGGCGGCGGCGGCCACCACCGCCCGGACGCCCTCGAGGTTGTTGCGCACGATCTCCTCCGGATCGCGCGCCCACAGCCGATAGTCGGCGGCCACGTGGAAGAGGTAGCGGCAGCCGTCGAGCGCGCGGCGCATCGAGTCCGGATCGCGCATGTCGCCGACCGCCAGATCGGCGTCGATCCCTGCGACGTTGGTCCGCGGGCTGGCCGGCCGGACGAGAAGGCGCAGGCGGGCGCCCCGCGCCGCCAGGGCCCGCGCCACCGCCGAGCCGATGAACCCCGACGCGCCGGTCACCAGCACGGGTTCGCCTGTGAAATCGAGACGCGGGCGCCCGCGCTCGGGCGCGGGAGAGCTGTCCACCGGCGGCAGGGTCATGGCTGAGGCTGGCAGGCCGAGGCGCGCGGCTGGCGGTCCGGGGGCGTTGTCCCGGACGGCGTCTGCGGCGGGGCCGCCGTCTCCGGTGCGGCCGAGGTGGTCGGGGCAGGGGCCTCCGGCTGCGGGCCGGTGGTGGCGTCCGGCGGCGTCGCGGACGGCGGGGCGGTGTCGTCGAACTCCGGCAGCGGTCCGATCTCGGTCTTGCCGGTGATCTGCGCCTGGCGGTTCTGCAGGTAGTACGACCGCAAGGTGGCGTAGGGGTCGACGGAGGTCGCGAAGATCGTCGCCAGATCCTGCTCGGCGTCCGCCCGCGCGCCAAGGCCGTCGATGACCGACGTGGTGACGCCGACGACGACTTTCTCGCGATAGTGGACATAGGTCAGCGGGTTCAGGCCGATGTCCCCGAGATCGCCTACGCTGTCGCGCAGGGTGCTCGGTCCCAGCAGGGGCAGGAAGAGGTAGGGCCCGGGTCCGACGCCCCAGCGCCCGAGGGTCGTTCCGAAGTCGTTGTCATGGTGCGGGATGCCGCCAGCCTTGGCGGGGTCTGCCAACCCGGCGATCCCGAAGATGCTGTTGATGGCGAACCGGCCGACCGTCGAGGCCGCGGTCCCCACGTGGCCCTGCAGGACATCGTTCACCGCCACCACTGGCTCCCCGAGGTTGCGGCCGAAGTTGCGGAGCGCCTTGCCGATCGGCTTGGGCGTCTTGCTGATGAGGTAGGCGACCGGCCCGATGACGGCGCGGTCCAGCACGGTCTCGATCGCGAAAAAGCGGCGGTTCATCCCCTCGAAGGGATCCGAGGGCTCAGCGGCGGCGGCGGCGCAGGGCGTCCCGGCGGCCAGAACGGCGGCCGAAGGACCCAAAATGAGGAGACTCCGCACCAGGTTCGGTCGTCGCATGGCTCCACCGGTCTTGATGACGGCCTCCTGGCGGGGTTTGGCTGTCCTGTGAGCCGCGCGCACGGTACGAACGGCAAGCGGAACATGAAAGCAGGGCTCGCTTGGATCAACCACTTGAAATGGTCGGTGCGGCAGCGGTGGCGCTGAGCCTGGTGGGATCGGCCTACCTGGTCCTGGCCGGCCTGCAGGTGCGCCGCTTCCGGTCCGCGACCGCGCAGCCAGGCGGCGATTTCCCGCCGGTCACGGTGCTGAAGCCGCTGTGCGGGGCTGACCCCGGCCTCGAGCAGGCGCTCGCCACGGTCGTCGCTCAGGACTATCCCGGCCGCGTCCAGGTGATCTTCGGCCTGCAGGACGCGGGCGACCCGGCGCTCGCCGTCGTGCGGCGACTGCAGCGCGACCATCCCAAGGCCGACCTGGCCGTGGTGGTCGACAGCCGGATGCACGGCTCGAATCGGAAGATCTCCAACCTCATCAACATGATGGCGGTCGCGCAGGGGGAGATCCTCGTGCTGGCGGACAGCGACATCTTCGTGACCCCGGACTATCTCCGGCGAGTCGTCGCGCCGCTCGCCGACCCGGAAGTGGGCGTGGTGACCTGCGCCTACACCGGCCGGCCGCTGGCCGGGCCGTGGTCCGAGCTGGCCGCCATGCAGATCAGCTATCAGTTCCTGCCGAGCATCGCCGTGGGCCTGTCCCTCGGCCTGGCCCATCCCTGCATGGGCTCGACGATCGCGCTCCGGCGCGAAGTGCTGCAGGAAATCGGCGGGTTCGCGGCGTTCAAGGACCTCCTGGCCGACGACTACGCGATCGGCGAGGCGGTGCGGCGGTCGGGGCGGCGGGGCCTCGTCTCGGACCTGCTGGTGGCGCACGGCTGCGCCGAGGCCAGCGGCCAGGAGCTGCTGGCCCATGAACTCCGCTGGGCGCGCACCATCCGGGGCATCGATCCGGCCGGTTTCTTCGGCAGCGTCGTCACCCACGCCGTGGTCTGGGGATTGATCGCCACGGCGCTGCTCGGCGGCGGCGCCGTTGCGTTGGCCACCCTGACGCTCGCCCTCATCGTCCGTCTCTGGATGACGTGGCAGGTCGCGAAAGTTAGCGGGGCGGCTCCTTGGCGGTGGTGGCTCATGCCGGGGCGGGATATCCTTTCCTTCGCCATTTTCCTGGGCTCTTTCTTCGTCCGCGTCGTCGAGTGGCGGGGCGCCCGGTTCCGCGTTGATCCTCGAGGAGGCCTGACTGGTGTCTAGCGCCGCAGTACTTCGGACTCTTTTTCTCCAAGCGCCGTCGTTCGATGGCTTCGACGGCGGGGCTGGCTCCCGCTACCAGGCCAAGCGCGAGATCCGCTCGTTCTGGTTTCCCACCTGGCTCGCCCAGCCGGCGGCGCTGGTCCCGGGCTCCAAGCTGATCGACGCGCCGCCGGCCGGCGTCGCCCTCAGCGAGGTCGTGGCCCAGGCCAACGACTTCGACCTCGTCGTCGTGCATACGTCCGTCCCGTCGTTCAAAAGCGACGTGAAGTGCATTGAGGCGCTGAAGGCCGCCAACCCGAAGCTCAAGGCCGGCCTGATCGGCGCCAAGGTGGCGGTGAAGGCGGACGACAGTCTGAAGGAGGCGCCGGCCGTCGACTTCGTCTGCCGCAACGAGTTCGATTTCACGGTCAAGGACGTGGCCGAAGAGAAGCCCTGGGAGGCCATCCTGGGCCTCAGCTACCGCAATGCGGCGGGCGAGATCGTCCACAACCCGGACCGTCCGGTGCTGGAGGACATGGACGCGCTGCCCTCGGTGATCAACGTCTACCGGCGCGACCTGAAGATCGAGGACTACTTCATCGGCTATCTGAAGCACCCGTACGTTTCGGTCTACACCGGCCGGGGGTGCAAATCGCGCTGCACCTTCTGCCTGTGGCCGCAGACCGTGGGCGGACACCGCTACCGCACGCGCTCGGTGGAGAACGTGGTCGCCGAGATCGCGGAGGCCAAGCGCCTGTTCCCGCAGGTGAAGGAGTTCTTCTTCGATGACGACACCTTCACCGACGATCTGCCGCGCGCCGAGGCGATCGCCGAAGGCCTCGGCCGGCTGGGCGTGACCTGGTCCTGCAACGCGAAGGCGAACGTGCCGCGCAAGACGCTCGAAAAGCTCAAGGCGGGCGGCCTGCGCTTGCTGCTGGTGGGCTACGAGAGCGGCAACCAGCAGATCCTGCACAACATCAAGAAGGGCATGCGCATCGACGTGGCGGAGCGGTTCACCAAGGACTGCCACGACCTCGGCATCGCGATCCACGGCACCTTCATCCTGGGCCTTCCGGGCGAGACCCACGAGACCATTCAGGAAACGATCGATTGGGCCTGCAAGGTCAACCCGCACACGATCCAGGTTTCCCTCGCGGCCCCCTATCCCGGGACCTTCCTCTACGACCAGGCGGTCGAGAATGGATGGCTAGACGCCGCGAACGCCGAGCTGGTGGACGAGCACGGCATCCAGATCGCGCCGCTGCACTATCCGCACCTCAGCCATGAAGAGATCTTCCAGTCGGTGGAGATCTTCTACAAGAAGTTCTATTTCCGGCCGCGCAAGATTGGCGCGATCGTCGGGGAGATGGTGCGCGACTTCGACATGATGAAGCGCCGCCTGCGCGAGGGCGTGGAGTTCTTCGACTTCCTTCGCGAGCGCCGGCAAGCCGCGGCGACGGCGGCCTAGGACGACCTGCGGGTGAAGCAGCTTGTCGTCACGGCCGATGACTTCGGAGCGGCCGATGCCGTCAACGAGGCGGTGGAACGGGCGCACGTCGAGGGCGTGCTCACCGCCGCCAGCCTGATGGTCGGGGCCGACGCCGCGCAGGACGCGGTGGCGCGGGCGAGGCGCCTGCCGTCGCTGCGGGTCGGTCTGCACCTGGTCCTGGTCGAGGGCCGCCCGGTCAGCGATCCGGCGGCGATCCCCGACCTGCTGACGGGCGAGGGGCTGTTCCGCACCGACCTGCCGAGATTCGGCGCCGACATTTTCTTCCGCCCCGCCGTGCGCCGTCAGCTGGCCGGCGAGATCGAGGCCCAGTTCGAGGCCTTCGCGCGGACCGGCCTGCCGCTCGACCACGTGAACACCCACAAGCACTTCCACCTGCACCCCACCGTCCAGGCGTTGCTCCTCGAGATCGGGCCGCGCTACGGCATGACCGCCGTGCGCGCGCCGCAGGAGCCGCGCCGCGTGCTTTGCGGCGTGGAGCCGGCGGCCCCGCCGCCGCCCGCCTACGTGACGGCGCCTTGGGCGCGGCTCTGCCGCGATCGCCTGCGGCGGGCCGGCATGGCCACGCCGGACCAGGTGTTCGGGCTGGCCTGGAGCGGGGCCATGACGCCCGCCCGGCTCGGCGGCATCATCGCCCGCCTGCCGCCGGGGCTGAGCGAAATCTACCTCCACCCGGCGACGCAGGCCTATCCCGGGTCTGGGCCCGGCTATCGCCACGACGACGAGCTGCGCGCGCTCGTCGATCCTGCGGTCATTGCGGCGGCCCGCAGCCGCGACGTCGTGCTCGGCGGGTACGCCGACTTCACCGCGGGGGCGGAGAGAAAGCGCGCGTCATGACCGAGCCTGTCTGCGTGGGCCCGGACCTGGATGAGGCCGGGCGCGGCTCCGAGCGGCCGGTGGGCCGCGTTCGCCTGGGATCGGAGCAGCACCTGCGCCTCTTCTGCCGCGAGCTCCTGGACACCCACGATCCTTACAGGCCGGCGGTGATCGATTGGCCGCGCCTCGACCCGCTGACCCGCGACCGCATCGTGTCGCTGCCGATCTGGGACATCGCCGTGCAGACCGAGGGGCGTGCGGGCATGAACGTGCGGACCTTCGGCGAGGGCCTCGCGCCGGGCCTGCTGCGGGACGCCGTCGAGATGGACGCCTTCGAGGAGAGCCGCCACAAGACCGTGCTCGCCAACATGGTCGAGTTCTACGGCATCACCCTGGAGCCGGAGCCGCCGTACCCCCGGCCGCGCGATCCGGAGTGGGCCTTCATGGTCACCGGCTATTCCGAGTGCATCGACAGCTTCTTCGGCTTCGGCCTGTTCGAGCTGGCCAAGCGGTCCGGCTTCTTCCCGCCGGCCCTTGTCGACACCTTCGAGCCGGTGATGCGCGAGGAGGGGCGGCACATCCTGTTCTTCGTGAACTGGGCGGCCTGGTGGCGGCGCAACATGCCCTGGTGGCGGCGGCCCTGGTTCGAGCTCAAGGCCGTGGCCGTCTGGCTGTTTCTCGTCTGGGAGCGGATCGGCGTCGCCACTCGGATGGAGAACAGCGAAAAGGGCAAGGACAACAACTTCACCTTGAACGGCTCAAAGGAACTCGGCGTGGAGATCACCTTCCCGCAGCTCGCCCGCATCTGCCTGGAAGAGAACGATCGCCGGCTCGCTCCCTACGACCCGCGCCTGATCCGTCCGGTGTTCGTGCCGAACGTGATCCGGCTGGCCCTGCGATTCCTGAGGGACAAACCCGAGCGCGCGGCCGCATGAGCGCGCGCGGCGTCAGGCGCGGGCTTCTCCTGGGCGGCCTTGCGGGCTTGCTCATCGTGGTCGCGTTGATCTCCGGGGTCGGGCTCCACGCGGTGGCGGGCTCGGTCGCGGCGATCGGGTGGGACGGTTTCCTCGCCTTCGCGGTTTGTTGGTTTGCGGTTGTGGGCGTGCTGGGCCTGGCCTGGGCGGCGGCGGCCCCGGGCGTCCCGACCCGGCTCCTGCTTTGGGGGCGCCTGCTGCGCGAGGCGGCCGGGGACGTCCTGCCGTTTTCGCAGCTTGGCGGCCTGGTCGTGGGCGCGCGCGGCGTGATCGCCGCCGGCGGGCCGCGCGAACTCGTGTTCGCGTCCATCCTCGTCGACCTGACGGCCGAGATCTTCGCCCAGGTGTTCTACACCCTCATCGGGCTGGTCGTCCTGGCCACGCGCCTGGGCGCAACGGCCGTGCCGCCTGCGGTGCTCTGGGCGGCGTTCGCCAGCGTCGTCGCCCTGTTCGCCGGGGCCATCGCCGCCTTCCTGGCAGGCCAGGGGCCGGCGGCGCGCGGGCTCGCCCGCCTCGTCGCGCGCTGGCTGCCGGACTA
>Ga0310811_10014475_pt1 | contig 10290 bp, 7 predicted proteins | sample YCmetagenome_FD_207642 | JGI IMG/M metagenome (GOLD analysis project Ga0310811, IMG submission 207642) | Soil microbial communities from experimental microcosm in Duke University, North Carolina, United States - YC | ecosystem: Engineered > Artificial ecosystem > Soil microcosm > Unclassified ... | reverse complement strand
CCGCCCTCCTCGAAGACGCCGCGAACTCGCTGCAGCTCGCGCTTGAGCGTGAGCGGGCGCTGCTCGCCCAGCAGGAGGCGATGGCGCTGCGCCACTCGCGCGAGCTGCAGCGCACGTTCCTGCGCCGGCTCAGCCACGAGCTGCGCACCCCGCTCACCGCGATCACCGGCTACGCGACGAGCCTGCTGCAGCGGGACGTCACCTGGGACGCCGAGTCACAGCAGCGGTTCCTGTCCCGTATCTCGACCGAATCCGCACGGCTGGGCCGGCTAGTCAACGACCTGCTGGACTTCTCCATGATCGAGTCGGGCATCCTGCGGCTCAACAACGACTGGTGCGACATCCCGCTCGTCCTCGACGCGTCGCTCGCGGTCCTGCCACCGGAGGCCGCAGCGCGGGTGCACGTGGCGGACGAGCCGGGGCTGCCCGCCATCTGGGCCGACCACGACCGTCTGGAGCAGGTATTCGTCAACCTCATCGGCAACGCGCTCGGGCACAACCCGCCGGACACGCGGGTGGTCGTCAGCCCCTCGCTGACCGAACCGGGCATAATCACCGTGCGCGTCGCCGACGACGGCGACGGGCTGCCGCCCGAACTGGCCCGCGCGGTCACCCAGGCGGCGCGGCAGCGTGACCCGCGCTGGCACGAGGTCCTCGCCTCCGCCACGAGCAGGCCGCAGCGGCGCGGGGCCGGCGCGGGGCTCGGGCTGTCGATCGCGAGCGGGATCGTGGCCGCGCACGGCGGCCGGCTTGAGCTTGAGCCGACGGAACGCGGCACCAGTTTCCTCGTTACCCTGCCGGTAGAGAAGCTTGTTTCAGAAGAGAAGCCCGCGACTGGAGTGAAGGTACGTGACTGAGCCGGCCACCCCCACCCGGGTGCTCATCGTGGAGGACGACCCGAACATCGTGGACCTGATGCGGTCCAACCTGGCGGTGCGCGGCTTCGACACGCTCGTGTCAGTCGACGGGAGCAAGGTCCTGACGCTGCTTGAGACCGAGGAGCCCGACATGGTGCTGCTCGACCTGATGCTGCCCGGGGTGGACGGGTTCGAGCTGTGCCGGCAGATCCGCGAGCGGTCCAACGTGGCGATCATCGTCGTGTCCGCGCGCGGCGGCGAGCGGGACAAGGTCACCGCGCTGAACATGGGCGCCGACGACTACATGACCAAGCCGTTCGGGATCGAGGAGCTCCTAGCGCGGATCCTCGCCACGCTGCGGCGGACCCGGCCCGCCGAGGCGACGGGCGAGGTGGCGCCGTCGGTCATCACGATCGGCGACGTCGAGCTGGACCTGCCGGCGCAGCAGGTCAGGCTCGCCGGCGAGGTCGTGCACCTGACCCCGACCGAGTTCGCCCTGCTGCGGGAACTCGCGCTCAACCGGGGCAAGCTGCTGTCCCGGGCGCACCTGCTGCGCCGGGTCTGGGGGCGCGGGTACGAGACCGAGACGGAGTACGTCCGGGTGTACATCAGGCGGCTGCGGGCCAAGCTCGAGCGGCCGGGCGGACCGCCGCTGATCATCACGCAGCCCCGCGCCGGGTACCGGATCGCCGGAGACTGACCAGGGGTGATTACCTACAGTGACCTTGTATCCTACGCTAAGCGGACAGTGTCTAACAGATTAACGCGAGGGAAACGATGAAGTCACGAATTGATCTCGAAGTCTATCGCGACAAGGTGCGACAGGCTAGTCATTAACGCTTTTTTAACCGTTTTACGAAAGTGTTAACGACAACGTTTCTCCGTACAGATCTAGCATTTCCGCTGATAGCCCGGCCAGTTGTGACCGGGTTCGATGGATCTGGTCTCGCACATGCCGTCCGCGGTATGTCTGAGTGAATGAGCGAGGTACACCGTTGTATTCCGTATCAGCACGAGCCGGCCTGACTGCGGCCGCCGCGTTGGCCGCGGTGCTCGTCGCGGCCGGCTGCAGCAGTTCCAGCAGTTCCAGCAGCAGCTCAGCACCCGCCGCGGCGGGCTCAAGCTCGGCCCCAGCCGCCTCGGCCTCAGCGAGTGCCGGCGGCTCGGCGCCGGCCCTGTCGGTTAGCGACTTCAACAACTCCTTCAGCGCCATGGCGCAGCTCAAGCCCCTTGCCAGCTCGGGCAAGGGCAGCATCGCGGTGATCCTGCCGGACACCGTCACATCGCCCCGGTACGTCCAGTTCGACGCGCCGTACCTGACCCAGGCCTTCACGGCGGCCGGCCTCAAGCAGGGCACGGACTTCACCGTTCAGAACGCGCAGGGCAGCGACTCAACCCAGCTCAGCGACGCGCAGACCGCCATCACCAAGGGCGCGTCCGTCCTGATCGTCGACCCGCTCGACTCTGGTGTCGGCGCGCAGATCGAGTCCCTCGCCAAGCAGAACGGCGTCCAGGTCGTCGACTACGACCGGCTCACCCTTGGCGGCACCCGCAGCTACTACGTGAGCTTCGACAACGTCAAGGTCGGCGCGCTCATGGGCTCTGGCCTGCAGAGCTGCATCACCGCCTGGGGCGTGAAGAGCCCGCAGGTCATCTTCATGAAGGGTGACCCGACGGACAACAACGCCACGCTGTTCGCCCAGGGCTCCAGCACGGTCCTCGACCCGCTGTTCAAGGCCAAGACCTACACCGAGGCCGCGACGCCGCCCGGCACCTGGACGCCGGCCACCGCGCTGACTGAGTTCCAGCAGGCGTTCACCAAGGACAAGAACATCAACGCGGCCCTGATCCCGAACGACGCGAACGCCGGGCCCATCATCCACTACCTGCAGAACCAGGGCGTGAAGGCCAAGACCTTCCCGACCACGGGCCAGGACGCCAGCCTGGTCGGCCTGCAGAACATCCTGACGGGCTACCAGTGCGGCACCGTCTACAAGCCGATCTACCTGGAGGCGCAGGGCGCCGCGGCGCTCGCGATGTACCTGCGGGCCGGCCAGACGCCGCCGTCCAGCCTGGCGAACGGCACCACGCAGGACACCAAGTCGAACACGGCCGTGCCGTCGGTGCTGCTGACTCCGGAGTGGGTCACCGTGTCGAACCTCGGTTCCACCGTCGTGGCTGACAAGAGCGTGCCCGCCGCGCAGCTGTGCGCCGGCTCGTACGCAGCCGCCTGCAAGGCCGCCGGGATCTCCGGCTAGTCCAGGCAGTCCAAGGCACCGATCCGGGGTGCGGGCTTTGTGCCCGCACCCCGGCGGTGCCATCCTCACGATATGGATGTGACCGTGAACGACGCTGAGCCGTTGCTCCAGTTGCGCGGCATCGGGAAGACCTTTGGCCCCGTACGAGCGCTGAGCGACATCAACCTTGATATCCCCGCGGGCCAGGTCACCGCCCTGGTCGGCGATAACGGCGCGGGCAAGTCCACGCTGATCAAGACGATCGCGGGGATCTGGGAGCCGTCAGGCGGCGAGATAGTGTGGCAGGGCAAGCCCGTGCACTTCCGCTCCCCCAAAGACGCGACGAACGCCGGGATCGCCACCGTCTACCAGGACCTGGCGCTGGCTGACAACCTGGACATCGTGCAAAACATGATGCTCGGACACGAGCTGGTCAACCTTGGGCTGCTCGATGAGATCAGCATGGAGAAAACGGCCAAGAAGACCCTTGCCGACCTCCGGGTGACCACGGTCCGCAACATCCGCCAGCCGGTCGGTTCCCTGTCCGGCGGGCAGCGGCAGGCGGTCGCCGTGGCCAAGGCCGTTATGCTGGATGCCAAGCTCGTCATCATGGACGAGCCGACCGCCGCCCTAGGTGTCTCGCAGACCGCCCTGGTCCTCGACATCATCGAGCAACTCGCCAGCAGGGGCATCGCCGTGCTGGTGATCTCGCACAACCTAACCGACGTGTTCCGTGTCGCGGACCGGGTCGCTGTCCTCTATCTCGGCCGCATGGTGTCGAGCGGGCCAGTGGCCAACTACGACACCAACTCGACGGTCCACTGGATGACCACCGGCAGCGCCCCCAACGGCCACGCCACCACCCCGCAGAGCACGGAGGGCTGAGCCGTGACGTCCGTGAACCAAGAGCCCGAGAGCGAGATCATCACCACCCCGGACGCGTCGGCTGACCTGCTCGCCAACTCATTCGGCGACTACCTGCAGATCCTGTGGCGGCGGATCAAGTCGGGCGAGAGCGGCGCGCTTCCGGTCATCGTCGGCCTGATCGCGATCGTGATCTTCTTCTGGGTCAAGAGCGACAGCTTCATGACGGCGCGCAACCTCGTCAACCTCATGGAGCAGTCGGCCTTTATCATTACCCTCGGCATGGCCGAGATCTTCGTGCTGCTGCTCGGCGACATCGACCTCGCCGCGGGCTATACCGCCGGCTGCGGCGCGGTGATCGCGCTGTGGATGCTCGCGGTCGGCGACCCGTGGTGGGCCGCGGTCATCGTCGCGCTGCTGGCTACTGCCGCGTACGGGGCGGTGCAGGGCATCATCGTCGCCAGGCTCGGGCTGCCCTCGTTCGTGGTGACACTGGCAGGCCAGCTCTTCCTGTCCGGTGCCATCATCACCCTGATCAACAGCACCGGCGGCATCGGCACCGGCGGCACGATCAGGCAGCAGAACAACATCATCAACGATATCGAGTACGGCTTCCTGAGCCCGCCTGTCACCTGGATCGTGATGATCGCCATCGCGGTGCTCGCCGGCGTGCTGATCTTCTACGGTGACTTCCGCCGTCGTTCGGCCGGCCTTGTCGCGCCGCCGGTATCGGTCACCCTGCTGAAGGTCGCCGCGATCGCGGTCGCCTGCGTCGTCGTCGCCGTGATCGCCAACGAGAACCGCGGAAGCTCGCTGATCACGCTGGCAGGCTTGCCGTGGGTGATCCTGGTGGTGCTCGTCATCCTCGTGCTGTGGACGGTGCTGCTCGGCCGCACCCGCTTCGGCCGGTACGTCTACGCGATGGGCGGCAACCCGGAAGCGGCCAGGCGCGCGGGCGTCAGCCTCGTGCGGATCCGCGTGCTCGCGTTCACCCTCTGCGGGCTGACCGCGGGGATCACCGGCATCATCTACTCCTCGTACCTCGGCTCGATCTCCAGCAACGTCCCTGGCGGGCAGAACGTGCTGAACGCGGTCGCGGCGGCGGTCATCGGCGGCACCAGCCTGTTCGGCGGGCGCGGCCGGATGATTCACGCGGTACTGGGCGGCCTGGTGGTCGGCGTGATCGCCAACGGCCTGCTGCTCCTCAACCTGTCCGCGCCGGCGCAGCTGATGTGGACGGCGGTGGTCCTGCTCGCGGCCGTCATCGTCGACCGGTTCACCCGGAGCGGTTCTGCAACCTAGCCGTTCCAGCCTGACGTCCGTCGCCCTGTGAACTGTTAACGATATCGTTAACAGTTCACAGGGCGACGGCGTTTCCGGGGCAGCGGACCAACAAAGGCAACCATCAGCTACGTACCCGGCGCCGCAGGCGCCGTCCCGGGGCTCCGCCCCGGCGAGGGGCTGCCATAGGGGATAGTGGAGGGACTCCCATGCTTTTGGGAGGAACTCCCCATGATTGGGGGGTCACCGGGGGGATCATTCCCCCGGGGGGATAATAATGCGCGTGGCTGACGGCGCAGGGCGGCGAAGGGGCTCGCGGCCCGCGAAGGCGGGCAGGGCGCGTGTCGCCGTGCACCAGGAGGTGCGGCTCGGGTCGGCCGAACTGGTCCCCGACGTCGACGACGCGGACACGTGGCTGCTGTTCATCGACGGCGTGCCGCAGAGCGGGGTGGACCTCGCCGACCCCGGCTACCTGGAGTTCGAGTACGTCCGCCGCATCGCGCACATCGCCGACCTGGCGTTCCCGCCAGGTGAGCCGCTGCGCGTGCTGCACCTGGGCGGCGGGGCGCTGACGCTGCCGCGCTACCTTCAGCACACCAGGCCGGGTTCCCGGCAGCTCGTCGCCGAGCTCGACGACGCGCTCACCGCCCTGGTCCGCACGCACCTGCCACTGCCCGCCGGGCACCGCATCCGGGTCCGCGCCGCCGACGCCCGCGCCGTCGCCGAGTCCGTCAGGGAGGGGAGCTACGACCTGGTGGTCGCCGACGTGTTCGCCGGGGCGGTCACGCCGCCGCACCTGACGACGGCGGAGTTCGCCGCCGCGGCCGCCCGCGCGCTGCGGCCCGGCGGGATCTACGCGGTGAATGTCGCCGCTGACCTGCGGCTGAATGCGGCGCGGTCAAGCGTAGCCACGATCCGTTCCGTCTATAAGGAAACGGCCATGGTCGCCGAGGCCGGCGTGCTGCGCGGTCGGCGGCGGGGAAACCTCGTGATCTTCGGGAGCGACCAGGCGCTGCCGGAGGCGGCGCTGGAGCGGGCGGTGGCCAGCGACCCGTTCCCCGCACGGCTCGTGACCGGTACGGACCTGGCGCGGTTCGCCTCTGGTGCGCCGGTGATCACTGACGCCGCTGTGCTTACCAATACGGCTGGACGCACCGAAACCACCGGGCCTACTGACACCACCGAGGACGCTAACGTCACAGCGTCAGCTGAAGCCTCTCCGCAGTCAACGGAATGGTAACGCGCCCGATTCGCACATAATGCAGCGGTCCGTTCTTCTACCCTTGGCCCATGGACTTGCCTCCTTCAGGTTGGTACCCGGACCCGTACGGGACGCCTAGCTTGCTGCGTTGGTGGGACGGGGCCGGCTGGACCCAGCACACCCATCCCGACGTGTCCGCGGGCGGAAACGGGAGCGGCGGCGCGCCAGCGGCGACCGCGGTGCAGGACGCCGCCGTGCAGGGCGCTGCCCTGGAGGCTACGGCCTTGCAGGGCACCGCCGTGCAGGACGTCGTCCCCGCGACGACCGTGCAGCCCTCGATGCAGTCAACCGCCGTGCAGGCCGCCGCGCGACAGCCGTCCGCCGAATGGCTCAGCCAGACGAAGCCGCCGACCGGGCCGCCCACCCAGCCGCAGCCTGCCCTGCCCGGCGGCCTGGGAGGCGCCGCCACGGCCTACCAGGCGACGACGGTCACCTCCGGCGGCTACCAGCCGACCGCGGTGCAACCGGGCTATCCGCAACCGGGCATGGCCTGGGGCGCGGCTGGCGGCGGCGATGGCGCGGGCACGCAGGTGATGTCCTTCGGCGGTGACGGGTGGCAGACGCCCGGCGGCCCCGGCGGCCCCGTTGGCCTTGGCGGTCCCGGCGGCCCCGGCGGCCCTGGCGGCCCTGGCGGTCCCACGAGCGGCAACCCGTACGGCTACCAGGAAGCCCTGCGGCAGCGGCGCAAGCGGCTGATCATCGGCATCAGCGCCGGGTCGGTCGTCGCGATCGCGGCCATCGCCATCATCGCCTCGAGCCTGGGCGGTTCGCCGTCCACGCCGACGGCGGACCAGTCGCCGACCACCGCACCGCCCTCGCAGGCCGCCTCAGCGGCCGCCACGACGTCCGCGAGCGCCTCGCCGTCGCCTTCCGCGTCGGCCTCGCCCACCATGACCATGAGCGGGTCGCTGGTGTCCGACTCCCAGTCGGGGCTTTCCTACAGCCAGCTCGCCGCTCCCTGGCAGGGCACGGCGTCCTGCCCGAGCACGCTCAACAACGGGGCGTTCCCCTGGACCGACGGCGAGTACGCCGAAGCCGGCCAGGTCAACGGCAACAACGGGCAAACTACCTGGTACGGCGAGGCGTGCTCCGGGGCGCTCCCCCAGCAGTACGGCTACACCGGCACCCAGGACCTGCAGAACGCCGCAGACACCCTCGCCTCGACCTTCGAGAACGCCTACTACGGCGGCCTCGACCACTCCATCACCCCGGGGCAGGACACGCCGGTCCAGGTCAGCGGGCACGCGGCCTGGGAAGTCACCTACGACGTGACCTACAACAACGCGTCCGCCCAAGGGGCCACGTGGACCGACGAACAGGCCGCCGTCGTGGTGGTCGACACGGGGACGTCCACGCCTGCCGTCTTCTTCACGTCGATCCCGGCCCCGCTCAACGAGAGCTACATCGGCTCTCTCGTCTCGTCCCTGCAGCTGACCGGCGCGACGTCGGGCACCGCGACGCCGACCGACGCGACGGCCACCGACACCTCGAATGGCGGCGGGGGCGGGGGCGGGAACGGCGACGGGTCGAATCCGTAATACCCGGCTTTACGGATTTAGCCCAGCGCCATGATCGCGAAGACGTTATTTATCCCGAAAGATTCGCATCGCATAGGTGCATAAAGTCTTCGCCGGAATTTAAGTCTTCGCGATCACGTGGTGCCCGCAACCGGGAATTTCGGCTTTATCGCGAAATGCCCGGTTGCGGGGCGTCTGGCGGTCAGGAGTTCACCGGGAAGCCCAGGTTCACGCCGCCGTGGGACGGGTCGAGCCAGCGGGACGTGACCACCTTGCCGCGCGTGTAGAAATGGACGCCTTCGGTGCCGTGCACGTGCGTGTCCCCGAACAGGGACGCTTTCCAGCCGCCGAAGGAGTAGTACGCCATCGGCACCGGAATTGGCACGTTCACGCCGACCATGCCGATCTCGCACTCAGACACGAACCGCCGGGCGGCGCCTCCGTCGTTGGTGAAGATCGCCACGCCGTTCCCGTACCGGCTGTCGTTGACCAGGCCGACCGCCTCTTCGTACGAGCGGGCGCGGAGCACCGACAGCACCGGACCGAAGATCTCGTCGGTGTAGGCGGTGTTGTCCGTCGTCACGTGATCGAGCAGGGACGGCCCCAGCCAGAACCCGTTGGCGTTGGCCTCCCCGCCGGTGACCGGGTGCCGCCGGCCGTCGATCGCGAGGCTCGCGCCCTGGGCGACGCCGGAGTCCAGGTACGAGGCGACCTTGTCCCGGTGCGCCCCCGTCACCAGCGGCCCCATTTCGGAGCGCTCGTCGCTGCCGGGGCCGACGGTCAGCTTCGCGACCCGGTCGGCGATCTTCGCGACTAGTTCATCGCCCACCGGGTCCACGGCGACCAGCGCCGAGACCGCCATGCAGCGCTCCCCCGCGCTGCCGAACCCGGCCGAGACCGCCGCGTCGGCGGCGAGGTCAAGGTCGGCGTCGGGCAGCACCACCATGTGGTTCTTCGCGCCGCCGAGGGCCTGCACGCGCTTGCCGCTCTTCGTCCCGGTCTCGTAGACGTACCGGGCGATCGGCGTGGACCCGACGAACGACACCGCCGCGATGTCCTGGTGAGTCAGGAGCGCGTCCACCGCGACCTTGTCGCCGTGCACCACGTTGAACACCCCGTCGGGCAGCCCGGCCTCGGCCCAGAGCCGGGCCAGGAGGATGGACGCGGACGGGTCCTTCTCCGACGGCTTGAGCACGAAGGTGTTGCCGACCGCGATGGCTAGCGGGAACATCCACATCGGCACCATCGCGGGGAAGTTGAACGGGGTGATGCCCGCGACGACCCCGAGCGGCTGCCTGATGCTGTAGGAGTCCACGCCGGTGCTGACGTTCTCGCTGAACCCGCCCTTGAGCAGGTGCGGGATGCCGCAGGCGAACTCGACGACCTCAAGGCCGCGGGCGACTTCACCCGCGGCGTCGGCGGCGACCTTGCCGTGCTCGCTCGTGATCAGCGCGGCCAGGTCCGCCGTGTGGCTCTTGACCAGCTCGCGGAAGGCGAACAGCACCGAGGCGCGCTTGGCCAGCGAGATGCGGCCCCAGGACGCGGCGGCCTCCTTGGCGGCCGCAACGGCGGCGTCGACCTCGGCCGTAGTGGCGAAGTCGACGGCGCCGGCGACCTGCCCGGTCGCGGGGTCGTAGATGTCGCCCTGGCGCGTGGCCGCGCCGGTCCAGGGCTTGCCGCCGATCCAGTGGGTGACGTGCTTGGCGGCCATGGCTACGCAGCGTCCACGGCGCGGAGCGCGTCCACGAGCAGGCCGAGGCCCTCGCGCGCCTCCGCCTCGGTGAGGGTGAGCGGCGGGGCCATCCGCAGGGTCGCGCCGAACAGGCCGCCCTTGCCGACGAGCAGGCCGCGCTGTTTGGTCTCCTCCATGGCCTTGGCCGCCAGCTGCGGGCTCGGCTTGCCGGTCGCCGGGTCCGCGAGGTCGACGGCGAACATGAGGCCCTTGCCGCGCACGTCGGCGACGGACTTCAGGCCCTCCGCGGCCGCCTTGAGGCCGGAGATGATGATGTCACCGCACGCGGCCGCGTTCTTCTGCAGGTCGTGGGAGAGCACGTAGTCGAGCGTCGCGCTGCCCGCCGTGGTCGCGATCGGGTTGCCGCCGAAGGTGGAGATCCCGTTGCCGCGGATGCCGTCGAGCAGGTCGCCGCGGCCGACGACGCCGCCGATCGCGAACCCGTTGGCGAGGCCCTTGGCGAACGTCATGAAGTCCGGGGTGACGCCGTGCGCCTGGATGCCCCAGAAGGTCTCGCCGGTGCGGCCCCAGCCGGTCTGCA
>Ga0310811_10014474_pt1 | contig 10290 bp, 9 predicted proteins | sample YCmetagenome_FD_207642 | JGI IMG/M metagenome (GOLD analysis project Ga0310811, IMG submission 207642) | Soil microbial communities from experimental microcosm in Duke University, North Carolina, United States - YC | ecosystem: Engineered > Artificial ecosystem > Soil microcosm > Unclassified ... | reverse complement strand
GGTGCTGCCGTCGAGCAGTCGCCCCTCGAAGGTCGAGGGCAGGGGAGCGCCGATCATCAGCTCGATCCCGACCTTGCGCCAATGGTCCTGGATCAGCCGCAGCACCGCGACCTCCGAGGGGTCGGACCCTTGCGTGTCGACGAGAAGGGAGAGCAGCCGGCCGTCGGGCAGCCGCCGGAGCGAATATTTCTTGTCCATCTTCAGCCCGATCGAATCCAGAAGCTCGCCGGCCCGGGCGAGGTCGAATTCGCTCCAGGCCTTCTGCGCATCGGGATCGAAGAGGGGCGAATCCGGCAGCAGCGTGTTGGCCCGCGGCTTGGCCATATCGCCATAGATGTCGTGGTTGATCGCCGCCCGGTCGACAGCCAGCGACAGCGCGCGGCGGAAGCGCAGGTCGCGCAGCAGGTTGCGCCAGACGGGATCCTTGGCGTTGAGATTGGGATAGAGGGCGAGCTGCGATCCCCGGCCGCTGGGCCAGAGGTCGAGTCTGATCACGCCCTTGTCTGCCGCGGCCTTCAGCGCCGGCAGATCGCCGAGCGACAGGCCCGTGGCCTGGAGATCGCTCTTGCCGTCGACCACCGCGGGCAGGATCTGGGACTTGCTCAGCGGGATCAGGACCAGGCGGTCGATATAGGGCAGCTGCTGCCCGTCCTTGTCGATCCGGTGGTAAAAGGGATTGCGGACCGCGGCGAAGACCTGGCTGCCGCTGCGCGAAATGACTGCCCAGGGCCCCAAGGTCGGCATGTCGGGGTTGCCCAGCAGCGGATCGTCGAAATGCTGATGGAGATCTTCCCAATCGTCGAGCCTGGTATCGGCCAGGAACCGCGTGATCACCTTGGAACTGGTGTATTTGGGATTGAACTGCTTCAGGTAGCGGGCCGGGCGATAGATCATCAGCGGCGTGGCCGCGGCCAGCGCCGGCAGGAAGGCCTGGTTGGGCAGCGCCCAGGTGTAGCGGATCGTCGTCGGATCCAGGATCTCGACCTGCGGGGGCATGCCATTGACCAGGAGCGGCGGCGGCAGCCCATCGGGGCTGAGCTTGGGATTGGTGGCGATGTCCTCCCAGTAGTAGCGGAAATCCTCCGTCGTGAAGGGGCTGCCGTCCGACCAGCGATGGCCCTTGCGCAGATGGAAGGTGAAGATGCGGCCTTCCTGGACGTCGAAGCTCGCCAAAATGTCGGGGGCGAGACGGTAGTTCTCGTCATAGACGATGAGGCGCGAATAGGCGAAGGGCAGCAGGCTGCGGGCATCGCTGCCCTGGCCGATCATCATGCGCAGCGTCCCGCCGGGCTTGCCGATCTCCTTGCCCAGGGCCTTCATATCCACCACCAGGGGATCGGCCGGCAGGCGTTCGTCCACCGGCGGCAGGCGCCCGGCGCTGACATCGTCCCTGAGCCAGGGCGATTCCTGATAGGCTTCGGCCGTGCCGGCCGGCGGGGCGCCGAGAAGCCCCAAGACCAGCAGCACGGCGGCCGTTATGCGCAGACGGGCGATCGGCATGGCGCAGCATCTTACGACCGCGCCCCTCCCGCCGGAAGGATGCACGGCACCCCGGCCCGAAAATTGTCAGGCAACAGCGAGATTTTGCGGCAATTGCCGGCTCACGGCGGATGCGACCTCCAGCATGGCCCGGGTGACCGGCAGCACAGGATCGCGCTCGGCGGTGGCGAGGCCGATGATATGCGTGACCTCCGGTTCGCCCAGCGGAATGGCGCTCAGGCCCTGGACCTGGCCGAAGAGCGCGAAATAGGTCTGGGGCATGACCGCGGACCAGCGCCCGAGCCGCAGATGCGCCCAGAGGGTGGCGACGGAATTCGTTTCGATCACCGCCTCGGGCTCGACGCCTTGGCCCCGGAAAATGCCATTGAGGATGCGGCGGTTCTGCATGTCGGGCGTCAGCAGCGACAGCGGCAGGCTGGCCGCCTCGGACCAGGCAATCCGCCGTCGCCGGCCGACCGGCCCTTCGGACGGGGTCACAAGCACATAGCGCTCCCGATAGAAGGCAAGCGTACGGACATGGGCGAGCGGCTCATTGTCGAGATAGGTGACGCCGATATCGATTTCGAAATTGTCGATCGCCCGCTGGATCTGTTGCGATGTCTGGGACAGCACCGTCAGGCGGACATTGGGATGCTGGGCATGGAAGGGAGTCGTAAGACGCGGCACCATGGAGAGAGCCGTGGGGATGGCACCGATCCTCAGATGCCCGCTCAGCCCCCGGCGCATCTCGCCGACCTCCTGCTGCAGCCCGTCGCAATCGGCGAGGATGCGCTGGGCCCATTCCACCACGCGAAATCCTTCCGGCGTGAAACCCTCGAAGCGCCGGCCGCGCTGCACGATGGGCACGGCGAGCTCGGTCTCGAGCTGCTTGATCGCCGCGGAGAGAGTGGGCTGTGAGATGCCGCAAGCCGCTGCGGCGCGGCCGAAATGGCGTTCCCGGGCCAGCGCCCGAAGATAGACCAGCTGGCGAAGAAGCATGGGCCACACCTGACGAGAAGCCGGAAGCGCCGATATGCTCGCAAGATAACGGCTGTGGGGGCAGCCTGCGAGGGGCTAAGGGGAAAGGAAGCTCCAGCGCAGCGGGCCGAATCGTGGGATCATCGATGCATCGGGCCTCGCTTTGGCCGCCAATGCTTGGGATATAGGTCGAATTCCAGTTTTTCCGGTTGGGTACCGGTATAGGCAAGCAGCTGCAGCGACGACGGCGTCAGACATTTAGATGAGCAATTTATATTCGATGACGGCGCCGCGGGAAGCGGTGCGCCGCGTGTTCGGGGTAGAGAAAGATCACTTGGACGGCCAGCCGTCCTTGCCCGGAATCCTGCGCGATCAGCTCGCCCCCATCGTACGCCTGTCGCCGGCCGGCCAACGTGAGCTGGTGTCCATGCGGTGGGGATTTCCAGCCCCGCCGGGCATCGGGGCAAGGCCGATCGCCAATATCCGAAACGCGCATAACTCGTCCTGGCGGCCCTGGCTGAACAAGGAGTTTCGCTGCCTCGTTCCCGCCACCTCCTTCTGCTACTACGGCGATCAGCCCAAGCTGCCGCATTGGTTTGCCATCGATCAGACGCGCCCGCTCTTCGCTTTCGCCGGAATTTGGCGGCCATGGACGGGCAAGAGGAAGAACGAGACCAGAGAGCATTTGCTCTTCAGCTTTCTCACGACCGAGGCGAACGAAGTCGTGAGGGACGTCAACGCCAAGGTCATGCCGGTCATCTTGATGGATGACGAATGGGAGGTATGGCTCCAGGCGGATGTCCGCACGGCCCTCAAGCTGCAACGCCCATGGCCGGCCGAACGGCTCCAGATCGTCGACCGCGGCTGGCGCGAAGATTCACCGTCGACGGCCTATCCGATGGAGACCGGCCATAACGCGCCAGCCTGACCCAGGGGTCGCCCCGCCGCCGATGATCGGCCTGCTGCTCGCCGGCGGCCGGGCGACGCGCATGGGCGGCGGCGACAAAGGCCTGCGCCTACTGGCGGGCCGGCCGATTCTGGATCATGTGATCGAGCGGCTGCGTCCGCAGCTCGACCGGCTTCTGCTCAATGCCAATGGCGATCCCGCCCGTTTCGCGGCCTACGGCTTGCCGGTCGTCGCCGACAGCCCGCCGGATTTCGCGGGTCCGCTGGCGGGCGTGCTGGCTGGGCTGGAATGGGCCGCCCGCCAGGCGCCTGATCATCCGCTGCTGCTCTCGGCCCCGACCGATGCGCCCTTCCTGCCGCGCGACCTGGTGGGGCGGCTGTGGCGGGCCCGAGAGGCCGAAGGGGCCGATATCGCCATGGCCGCCAGCGGCGGGCGCACGCATCCCGTCGTCGGACTCTGGCCGGTGGCGCTGGCCGCCGCGCTCCGCCGGGCGCTGGTGGAGGAGGGGTTGCGCAAGGTCGATATCTGGACGGCCCGCTATCGGGTGGCGGTGGTGGATTTTCCCATAGCGGCGGTCGACCCTTTCTTCAACGCCAATCGGCCGGAGGATCTCGCCGAAGCCGAACGGCTCGTCGCGCTCGGCGCCTAAGCCGCGCGGACCAGATCGGCCGCCCGCTCGGCGATCATCACCACGGCGGCGTTGATATTGCCCGAGATCATGTCGGGCATGACCGAGGCGTCGACCACGCGCAGGCCGTCCACGCCCCGGACGCGCAGCTCGGGGTCGACCACGGCCAGGGCATCGCCCTCGGGGCCCATGCGGCAGGTGCCCAGGGGATGGTGAACGGTGATCGATGTCTTGCGGATATGGGCATCGATATCCGCATCGGCGGTCTTGCCGTCGCCGGGGACGATCTCGCGCGCGATATAGGGCTGCATCGCCGGCTGGTTCGCCACCTCGCGGGCGAGGCGAACGCCGGCGCGCAGGGCCCGCCAATCGCCCTCCGTCGCCATGAAGCGCTGCAGGATCAAGGGATGGGCGGCCGGGTCCTGGGATTGCAGCCCCACCCGCCCGCGGCTTTCCGGATGCAGCATGACGATGCGGCAGGCGAAGCCGTCCTTGAACGGCTCTTTGAAGGGCTTGAGATAGGGCCAGGCGCCGAGCGGCGCGGCGGTCAGCAGGAACTGGATATCCGGCAGCGGGATATCGGGCCGGCTCTTGAGGAAGGCGGTGATGCCGCCCGGCACATCGGCGGCGAAGCCCTTGCCGAAGAGATAGGCCTTGGCCAGCTCGCGGCCGATGCGGTCGTAGCGCATCATGGGGAGGAAGGGTCCCGGCGTCTTGCGGTGATACATCAGGATCACCGAGACATGGTCCTGCAGGTTCTGTCCCACGCCGGGCAGCGCCACCTTGACCGGGATCTCCAGACGCTTCAGCTCGGCGGGGTCGCCGATGCCCGACAGCATCAGGGTCTGGGGCGTGTTGATGACGCCGCCGGAAAGGATCACCTCGCGGCTGGCGCGCGCCACCCGGCGCTCACCGCGGTGGGTGTATTCGATGCCGACGGCACGGCCGCCCTCGATGATGATGCGGGTGGCCAGTGCCAGGACCTCGATCCTCAGATTCGGCCGCCGCAGCGCCGGACGCAGATAGGCCGTGGCGGCACTGCAGCGCCGGCCCTTGCGGATGGTCATCTGCAGCCGGCCGAAGCCTTCCTGCTGGGCGCCGTTGTAGTCATCGGTCCAGCCATGGCCGGCGCTCTTGCCGGCCTCGGCAAAGGCGTCGAGCAGGGGATCCTGATAGCGGCAGGTCTGGGTGGTGAGGGGGCCCTCGCCGCCGCGATAGGCATCGGCGCCGCGCTCCCAGCTCTCCTGCCGGCGGAAATAGGGGAGGGTCTTCTCATAGGACCAGCCCGGCAGGCCCGTGGCGGCCCAGCGGTCGTAATCCCCGCGATTGCCCCGGACATAGGCCATGGCATTGGTGGAGGAGGAGCCGCCGACGACCTTGCCCCGGGCGCATTCCACCCGGCGCCCGTCGACATTGGGCTCCGGCTCGCAGAAGTAGTTCCAGTCGTGCAGGCGCTTCTGCAGGATCTTGCCCCAGCCGAGCGGGATGTGGATCCAGGGATCGCGGTCCCAGCCGCCGGCCTCGAGGACCAGGACGGAGACGTCCTTGTCGGCCGAGAGCCTGTCGGCCATGACGCAGCCGGCCGAGCCGGCGCCGACGATGATGTAGTCGTATGTCGCGCTGCCCGCCATGGCCGCCCCGTCCCTGCGTATCGCCTTACCCGTCGCCGCCGGCCCGGGAGCGAGACCTATTGTCCAATGGTTAGATATTGGTCCCGCTTATTTCCGCGAGGCGAACCAATCGGCGCCGAAGCCGGTCATGCCTATCATAGCGGTTCGGGGCGGGCAAGCCGCGGCCGCAAGGCCGTGCGCGCTATTGCGCCGTGCCGACGCCGGGGAAGGCGTGCTGGTAGATGTAGCGCTGGACGTCGCTCAGATGCTGCTGCATCAGCTCCTGCGCCTGGTCGCCTTTTCGCTCGGCGATGGCGGCGGAGATCTCCTCATGGAAGCCGGCATAGACCGACTGGCGCTTGTAGCAATGGGCATTCTCCCCCAGCCGGCGCCAGCCGACATCGCGCTGGCTCGCATGCAGCGTATCGAAAATCGCCAGGAACAGGGCGTTGCGCGCCGCCTCGGCAATGGTGCGGTGGAAGCGGGCGTCGGCCTGCTCATAGCTCAGGGGATCGGCGGCGGCGCGGGTCTCGGCCGCGAGTGCGCGGAGCAGCTTGATCTCGGCCTGGGAGGTGCGGAAGGCCGCCAGCCTTGCCATCACGGGCTCGATCGCCAGGCGCACCTCGATGACTTCGAGGGGATTCGTATGATCGAGAATGTTCTCCAGATTGGCGGCTGCCGGAATGGCGGCCTGGCCGAGCAAGGCCGAGAGAACCGTGGCGCTTTCGCGGTCGGCGGCAGCCCGTTCGAGAGCCACGCCGTTCAAGCCATTGTTGACGAAGGTGCCGCGCCCCTGATGGCGCGAGATGCGACCCTCCTGCTCCAGCACATCGAGGGCACGGCGCAGCGAGCGGCGTCCGACGCCGAGTTCCTCGGCCAGCACCCGCTCCGGCGGCATGCGGCCGGCGTCGAAATCGCGCTTCTGGATCAGCTGCCGCAAGCGGCTGAGGGTTTGGTTGGATCTCTCCATCGCCAAGGCACCTGCAAGGACGGCTTCATTCGGCCGTCGGCTGGGGTCGATCACCTTCGATCAACTGAATCCACAAATAGCATGAAGGGGAGTCCGCAACAATCGCCCGCACCAATCGCCAGACCGATTGACGCTGCCGAAGGGAAATGGTTACGATCCCGTCAATTCCGCAAGCGCTATGTGAACCAATTTTAACGATTGGTTCGCGGCCAGAGCCGACGAGGCAACCGAGGTACAGGGATGAGCGTGCAAGGCAAGCAGGGAGAGGGCCACAATCTCCAGGCCGCGCTGGATGAGCTCCATGCCGATGTCTACCGGCACAATATGGCCCCCTATTGGGTGGTCGACCGCAGCGTCACCCATGACCACGACCGCCAGGTGATGCAGGGCCGCAGGGCGATCCCCTTCATCTGGAAATACAAGGAGCAGATCGAGCCGCTGCTCTACCGCTCGGCCGAGCTGATCACGACGGAGACGTCCGAGCGCCGCTCCCTGGTGCTGGTCAATCCCGGCATGGCGCCCCAGCGGGCGACGGCCTCGACCCTCTACGTCGCCTATCGCCTGAACGATCCGCAGGAGATCATGCCGCCGCATCGTCATTCCCCGAATGCGATCCGGCTGGGCCTCACCGGCGCCTCGAACTTCACCGGCGTCGAGGGCGAGAACATCACCTTCGGGCCGGGCGACATGGTGCTGACGCCTCACGATACCTGGCACAACCACGGCAACCAGGGCGACGATCCCGCGATCAATCTCAGCGTCCTCGACCTGCCCTTGGTCGAGACCCTGAACGCCATGTATTTCGAGCATGACTACACCGAGGAGGAAGAGGGCAAGCGGGTGCGCCGGGTGATGCAGTCCGAGCGCTTTCCCTCGGATTATTCCCAGCGGACCTACGGCCAGGGCGGGCTGCTGCCGCGTTTCCTCTCCCATCACCGCGGCACCGGCGCCGCCTCGCCCATGTATGTCTATCGCTACGACATGATGCGCGAGGCGCTGGAGAAATTCCGCGAATGGGAAGGCGATCCCCATGAAGCCCTGATGATCGAATATGTCGATCCCACCACGGGCAAGCCAGTCTACAAGACCATCACCTTCTTCATGCAGATGCTGCGGCCGGGCGAATCCACCTTGCCGCTGAAGCAGAACGCCAGCCTGACCTGTTCGCCCTTCGAGGGCCGCGGTTACTCCATGGTCGGCGATCAGCGGATCGACTGGGAGAAATTCGACACCTTCGTCGTGCCCGGCGGCAGCTGGTGCCAGCATGTCAATCTCTCGGACAAGGAGCCGGCCATCCTCTTCGTGGCCAGCGACGAGCCGACCCTGAAGGCGCTGGCGCTCTATCAGAAGCACGGCAAGACCAAGACCGGCGAGACCGTCCGGCTCTCCTGAGCCGGCGACGACAGCAACAGACGGACAGATCACGAGCATGGCGCGCGCCAAGAACACCAAGCTGCTGGCGAATTTCGACTGCCCGGGCGGCGGCCAGGTCTGGGTCGACGGGCATATCCTCTATATCGGGCATATGCGTCAGCCCACGGGCACCAGCATCGTCGACGTCGCCGACCCGCGCCATCCCAAGCTGCTGGCGCGGGTGGATCTGCCGCCCGGCTGGCATTCCCACAAGGTGCGCGTCGCCAACGACATCATGGTCGTCAATCACGAACGCCAGGGCCAGGACGGCGACCCCAGCTTCGGCGGCGGTCTCGGCATCTATGACGTCTCCAAGCCGAGCGAACCCAAGCTCATCAGCAAATGGCGCACCCATGGCAAGGGCGTGCACCGCTATGATTTCGACGGCCGCTACGCCTATATCTCGCCGACGGCGGAGGGCTATATCGGCAATATCGCCATGATCCTGGACCTCAAGGATCCGGCCAAGCCGGAGGAGGTCGGGCGCTGGTGGATTCCGGGGCAATGGCAGGCCGGGGGCGAGGCATATCCCTGGGACAATTGGACGCCGCCGCGCTGCCACCATCCCATGCGCATGGGCGACCGGCTTTACGTCAGCTATTGGCATCACGGCTTCTACATCCTCGACATCGCCGACATGTCGAAGCCGAAAGTGATCTCCGGCGGCAATACCTCGCCCGCCTTTCCGCATCCGACCCACACCTGCCTGCCCATGCCCAAGCCTCTGAAGGGCCGCGAGATCATGGTGGTGGCGGATGAGGATGTGGCCAAGCTCTGGCCGGCCGCCCCGGCCTTCGCCTGGATCTACGACATTACCGACGAGCATTGCCCGGTTCCCATCGCCACCTTCCAGGTGGAGGGGCTGGACAAGGACGGCGCGCCGCAGCCGCCCATGATGGGCTGCCATCAGCCCTCGGAGCGCTTCAAAGGCAGCGTCATTCCCTTCGCCTGGTTCGCCCAGGGCCTGCGGATCCTCGACATCGCCGATCCCTTCGCGCCCCGCGAGATCGCCTTCTACGAACCCGATCCGCCGCAGGGGGCGGCACTGTCCTCCTCCAACGACGTCACCATCGACGATCGCGGCCTCTGCTATCTCGTCGACCGCCAGCGCGGCGTCGACATCATCGAGACCTCGGTGCTGTGATGGACGCGACCGCTCGCGCTCTCTCTTCCGTCATTCCCGCGAAAGCGGGAATCCAGGGCCGCAAGATCCGTCGCTCGCCCTGGATTCCCGCTTTCGCGGGAATGACGATTCTGTATGTGGATGCGCCGTCGCAGGCGCTCGGCAAGTCATGAGGAAAAGCGCGTGAGCAACGACATCACAGCCATCGGCAAGAAGAACCCGAACCTGCCCTTCCATCCCGCGGTGCGGGCGGGGGATTTCATCTTCGTCTCGGGCCAGGTGGCCAAGGACGAGAACGGCAATATGTGCAGCGGGAATATCGAGGAGGAAACGCGCTGGACCATCGACTCCATCCGCCGGATCCTGGCGCTCGACGGCGCCGATCTGTCGGATGTGGTCAAGGTGACGGTCTATCTCGAGGACGCCCGCAATTTCGGCCGCTACAACCGGATCTTCGCGGAATATTTCCCGGAGGGGCGGGTTTCCCGGACCACGGTCGAAGCCCGCGCGGTGATCGAATGCAAGATCGAGATGGATGCCGTCGCCTACAAGCCGAAGCGCTAGACATCGTGACATCAGCGGCGCCTCCGGGCGCCCCGATAGGGAGGATTTGAGATGCTGAGAGTTCTGGGACGCGGCACATCCGGCAATGTGCAGAAGGTGGTCTGGCTGCTCGAGGAGCTGGGCACGCCCTACAAGCGCGAAGACTACGGCCGCCAGTTCAATAACACCCAGGACCCGGCCTATCTCACGATGAATCCCAACGGCAAGGTGCCGACCCTGGTCGATGGCGAGGAAGCGATCTGGGAATCGAACACGATCCTGCGCTATCTCGCGAGCAAGCTCGACGCCACCAAGCTCTATCCGGCCGAACCGCTGGACCGCAGCCTGGTCGAGCGCTGGATGGATTGGCAGCTGGCCTCCCTGAACGGTCCCTATCTCGGCGTCTTCAAGGAAGCCAAGAAGCCCGCCGCCGAGCGCGCGGCGAGCTGGGCAGGCGATTCCAAGGAGCTGGTCGCGCAGCTCGAGATCCTGGAGAAGGGCACGGACGGCAAACCCTGGCTCGCCGGCGCCGAGTTCACCTTGGCCGATATCTGCCTCGGCCCCATCGTGCATCGCTGCCTGGATTTCCCCATCGAGCTGCCGGCCCTTCCGGGCATCCGCGCCTGGCGGGACAAGATC
>Ga0310811_10014473_pt1 | contig 10290 bp, 9 predicted proteins | sample YCmetagenome_FD_207642 | JGI IMG/M metagenome (GOLD analysis project Ga0310811, IMG submission 207642) | Soil microbial communities from experimental microcosm in Duke University, North Carolina, United States - YC | ecosystem: Engineered > Artificial ecosystem > Soil microcosm > Unclassified ... | reverse complement strand
CGAGGAATCCGTGCATCACCACGTCGCCGGCCAGCGTCCCGACGCCGGAGGAGGAGATCCCCGAGGACAGCAGCGCCACGGCGAACGCCAGCGCGGCGAGGCCGCCGATCCTGCTCGCCAGTTCCCCATGCGCGGCGACCAGGTCGCCGGTCCAGGACCCGCCCGTCGCCGCTCCCAGTCCGGCGCCCAGAGCGATCATCGACACGTTGACCACCGTGGCGATCCCGAGGGCGAGCACGCAGTCCAGCCGCAGGGCGCGGCGCACCAGTCCGGGGTCTCTCCTGGCCGCCTCCGCCGACAGGCCCCGCCCCTGGACCAGGGCGGAGTGCAGGTAGACGGCGTGCGGCATGACGGTCGCCCCGACGATGCCCATCGCCAGCACCAGTGAGTCCGCGCCGTGGAAGCCCGGCAGGAGCCCTCCGGCGAGCCCCGCGGCCGACTGATTTCCGACCACGAGGATGTCGTAGCCGATGCCCGTACCCACCAGCAGCAGCGCGGCGGCGCTCATCAGCTCGAATCGGCGGGTACGGCCCTGCCGTCGCAGTTCCAGCAGCAGCAGCGACACCACCGCGGTCACGGCCGCCGACATCGCCACCGGCATCCCGAACAGCAGGCGCATCCCGATGGCGGCGCCGACGAACTCGGCGAGATCGGTGGCCAGCACGACCACTTCGGCCTGGACCCAGAGCAACCGGGTCCCCCACCGGGGGAGCCGTTCGCGGCACAACTGGGGCAGGCTCTTGCCTGTGGCCGTGCCGAGCTTCGCCGCCTGGAACTGGACGAGGATCGCCACCAGGCTGGCCATCACGACCACCCAGACGAGCAGATAGCCGTACGTCGCTCCCGCCGTCAGGTTGGTGGCCACGTTTCCCGGGTCGACATAGGCGATCGCGGCCACGAAGGCGGGGCCGAGTATCGGTGCGACCCGCGAAGCCGTTCTCGACGCCGCGGGGCGGTCGCCCGTGAACGATCCGGGTGCCGCGAGGCGGTCGCCCGTGGACGATCCAGGTACCGCGGTGCTGCTGCGAACGATCACGTACCTTTCCCCATTCAGGTAGATGTCCGATAAATCAGCGTTTCCAGTTGAATTGATAGAGAAGGGATTTGAGTCACGAATACCCGGCCGAAGAGGCGGCAACACGGTGCGAGACATCAGAAGAAAGTAAATAGGCGGCAGGATAATGAGAAACAGCGAGTTCTACACTAAATCGGAATTTTCGTAAATCACACCGACTGGCCCGCCGGACAAATAATCGCTCTTCCCCTAATACGCGAATAAGAGAGCTACCGGGTCACCCGGGACGAGCCCCCCAACAGAGCCTCGCCAGACTGGAAGGAGGGACATCGCCGAGGGGAAGGGCAGACGACATGACCACCGAATCCACGGAGAAGGTCTCGTGGTCGGGCAGGTACTTCGAGGATTTCGCGGTCGGCGACGTGTACCGGCACCCGCTCGGACGGACGGTCACCGCCACGGACAACGTCTGGACGACTCTCCTGACCCAGAACACGATGCCGGTCCACTTCGACGCGCACTACGCCTCGCAGACCGAGTTCGGCCAGAGGCTGGTGGACTCGACATTCACCCTGGCGCTGGTCACCGGCCAGAGCGTGACGGACGTGTCCCAGCACGTCATGGCCAACCTCGGCTGGGACAAGGTACGGCTGCCGCATCCGGTGTTCGAGGGCGACACGATCTACTCGCAGTCGGAGGTGCTCGCGCTCAGACAGTCGCGGTCGCGTCCGGGTGTGGGGATCGTGACCGTCCGCACCGTCGGCTTCAACCAGCGCGGTGAGATCGTCATCGTCTTCGAACGGACCATGATGGTCTACCGGCGCGGCCACGGCCCCGACGTGACGGCCGTACGGCCGGTCTGGGACGAGCAGGCGCTCCGGGCGGTGGGCCGATCATGAGAACCCGCTCCTGGCTGTTCACACCCGGCGATCGCCCGGACCGGTTCGCGAAGGCGGCGGCGAGCGGCGCCGACGTCGGCATCCTCGACCTCGAGGACGCGGTCGCCCCGCAGAGCAAGACGGCGGCGAGGACCGCCGTCGCGGACGCTTTGAGCTGGCACGGGGCATACGTGCGGGTCAACGGCGTGGACACCGCATGGCATGACGACGACATGGCCGCGATCGCCGGCCGTCCCGGTCTGCTCGGCGTCTTCCTTCCCAAGGTGGAGGGGCCGGCGGACCTCGAGGGGCTCGGCGTCCCGGTGATCGCGCTCGTGGAGACGGCCGCCGGCCTCGAGAACGCCGCGCTCATCGCGGCGCATCCGGCGACGGTACGGCTGGCCTTCGGCAACGTCGACTTCAGCCTCGACATCGGCGCCACGGACGAGGATCTCCTGTATGCGCGGTCTCGTCTGGTGGTGGTATCCCGGGCCCACGGGATCGCCGCGCCGATCGACGGGGTGACGACCGACCTGTCCGATCCGGCGCGGACGGCAGCCGACGCGCGGCGCGCCCGCCGGCTCGGGTTCGCCGGCAAGTTCTGCCTGCACCCGCGTCAGGTCGAGCCGGTCAACCGGGCGTTCTCCGTGACCGACGCCGAACTCGACTGGGCGCGCCGGGTCGTCGAAGCGGCCACGGGCGGCGGAGCCGTACGCGTCGACGGCCAGATGATCGACAAGCCGCGGCTCGAACTGGCCCACCGCCTGCTCGCTCAGGAGGAGTCGTGAACAGGGAGGAGTCGTGAACCAGCCCGCCGATGAGACAAGGCCGTGTCGATGTTGCCGGCCGCGTGGGTCAACGACCCGCGCGGCATCGCCAGGGAGCCGAACTTCGTCTCGATCAACGCGACCAGTGAGGTCGACCTCATGGGCCAGGCCGCCAGCGAGACCATCGCGGGGCGCTACTGGTCCGGCTCGGGCGGCCAGACCGACTTCGCCCGGGGCGTGCAGTACTCCGAGGGAGGCCAGGGGTTCCTGGTGCTGCACTCGACCACGAGCGCCGGGCTGGGAAGGATCAACGTACGGCTCACGCCGGGCAGCGTCGTGACCACGCTGAAGAACACCGTCGACAAGGTCGTGACCGAGCACGGTGTCGCCGAGTTGCACGGCAGGAGCCTGTCGGCGCGCGAGGGCGCTCATCGAGATCGCCCATCCCGACCATCGCGAATGGCTCCGCCACGAGGCGGGGCAGGCCGGCCTGCTGAGCTGACCGGGCACGGCCCGCGAGAGATCGAGCAGAGATAGCTTGGGCGGGTCCCGAACGATCAAGATCCGCGGGAGACCCCCATGGAAACACCGGAAGAGGTCACCGACAGCCCGACGGGCTGGGTGGCCGAGCACATCCGCCGTTATGTCGAGACCGGCGGTCAGGATGGCCACAGCTACTACGGCAACGAGACGCTGCTGCTGACCACCCGGGGCAGGAAGTCGGGCAAGCTGCGCCGCACCGCGCTGATCTACGCTTCCGACGGCGACCGCTACGTGCTGGCGGCCTCGAACGGCGGCGCGCCGAACCACCCGTCGTGGTACCAGAACCTTCTGGACTGTGCGGACGTGACCGTCCAGGTGGGCGCGGACACATTCGCCGCCAGGGCCGACGTCGCCGGTGCCGACGACAGGCCCCGGCTGTGGGACCTGATGGTCTCGGTCTTCTCCCGGTACGCCGCCTACCAGAGGCAGACCGACAGGGTCATCCCCGTCGTCGTCCTCACCAGAACGCAGGAACCGCCTGTCACAGGGGCTTGACAGGCCTATTGACAAAGAAACTTTACAGTAATACGTTTCCCGGCGGCGGCCTGGCCACAAGCCGGGCGCCGCCGTACCCGCCCGCCCGGACGGCGCACCCGGGCGGTGATTCGCCTGCCTTTCAGAGGGCTTCACGACTCAGAAGGCTTCACCAGCTCAGGGCTTCACCGACCGCACCCGTCCGTGGGCGTCTCCTGCCGCCCGCGGACGGGCGAAGCACGACGTCCGCCATGTGCGCACCGGACTGCGGGGCGTACCGCGGCAAGAGGAGATCTCGTGACTCTGGGACGCGACGACACCGGCCTCATCCATCCCCCTCCCCGCCGCCGGCACCGGCTCTTCATCCCGGTCCTGGCTACGCTGGCCGCCTCCGCACTGACACTCGCGGTGGCCCCGAGCGCCGGCGCCGTGACCGGCACCACCGCCCGCACCGTGACCGTCACCACCGCCGGCACCGCCGCCGTCGCGAAGGCGGCCGCCGTACCCACCGGCTTCACCACCGTGGTCAACGTCGGCAGCGGCAAGTGCGTGGACGCACGGGCCGCCGCCACCGCCAACGGCACGGCCGTGCAGCAGTACGCCTGCAACGGGACCGGCGCCCAGCTCTGGCAGTTCCAGGCGACCAGCGGCGGCTACTACCGCGTCAACGTGAGCACGAACACCGCCCAGGCCTGGGACGTCACCAACGTCTCCGCCGCCGACAACGCCCCCATCCAGCTGTGGAGCTACAGCGGCGGCAACAACCAGCAGTGGCAGCCCGTGGAGGAGGCGGGCGGCGCCTACCACTTCGTCAACCGCAACAGCGGCAAGTGCCTGGACGTGCCCGCCGCCTCCACCGCCGACAGCGTTCAGCTCGGGCAGTACACCTGCAACGGAACGGCGGCGCAGTCTTTCACCATGGGAACCCCCTCGACTCCCCCGCCGCCCCCCGGCACTCCCGACCTCGGGCCGAACGTCTCCGTCTTCGATCCGTCGATGCCCGCCTCGACCATCCAGAGCAGGCTGAACTCCGTGTTCGGCCAGCAGCAGAGCAACCAGTTCGGCAACAACCGCTACGCGCTGCTGTTCCGGCCAGGCTCCTACAACGTCGACGTCAACGTGGGCTTCTACACGCAGGTCCTCGGTCTCGGCATGTCCCCCGACAACGTCACCATCAACGGCGGGGTGCACGTCGAGGCCGACTGGTTCCAGGGCAACGCGACCCAGAACTTCTGGCGCGGCGCGGAGAACCTCTCGGTCAACCCCCCGTCAGGCACCGACAGGTGGGCCGTCTCGCAGGCTGCGCCGTACCGCAGGATGCACGTGCGGGGCAACCTCCGGCTCGACGACGGCGGATGGTCCAGCGGCGGCTTCATGTCCGACTCGAAGATCGACGGGCAGGTCAATTCCGGCAGCCAGCAGCAGTGGCTGACGCGTAACTCCCAGATCGGCAGCTGGACCGGCGAAAACTGGAACATCGTCTTCGCGGGCGTACCCGGCGCTCCCGGCACCACCTTCCCCAACCCGTCGTACACCACGGTCGGCACGACGCCGGTGGTGCGTGAGAAGCCGTTCCTGTACGTCGACCAGGCGGGCGCCTACCAGGTCTTCGTGCCCGCGCTGCGGACCAACGCCCAAGGCGCGACTTGGACCGCGGGAACGTCGGCCGGCTCCTCGATCCCGATCGACCAGTTCTTCATCGCCAAGCCGGGCAACTCCGCCGCCGACATCAACGCCGCGCTCGCCCAGGGCAAGAACCTGCTGTTCACCCCCGGCATCTACCACCTCACCGACACGATCAGGGTGACCCGGGCCAACACGGTGGTGCTCGGACTCGGACTCGCCACGCTCCAGGCCGACAACGGCGTCATGGCCATGTCCGTGGCGGACGTCGACGGGGTGAAGGTCGCCGGCCTCCTCATCGAGGCGGGCACGACCAACTCGCCGCTGCTGATGCAGGTCGGTCCTTCCGGTTCGGCGCAGAGCCACGCGGCCAACCCGACGTCGCTGCACGACGTGTTCTTCCGCATCGGCGGACCCATCGCGGGCAAGGCCACCCAGAGTCTCGTGATCAACAGCTCCGACGTGATCGGCGACCACATGTGGTTGTGGCGGGCCGACCACTCGGACAACTCCCACCCCGGCACGGTCGGCTGGACGGTCAACCCCGCCGACACCGGGCTGATCGTGAACGGCGACAACGTCACGATGTACGGCCTGTTCGTCGAGCATTACCAGAAGTATCAGGTGATCTGGAACGGCAACGGCGGCCGGACGTACTTCTTCCAGAACGAACTCCCCTACGACCCGCCCAACCAGTCAGCCTGGATGAACGGCTCCACCCAGGGCTGGGCGGCCTACAAGGTGGGCAATTCGGTCACCAGCCACGAGGCATGGGGGCTCGGCAGCTACGCGTACTTCAACGTGAACCCGAGCGTGGTCGAGGCGCGCTCCTTCGAGGTGCCGAACACGCCGAACGTGAGATTCCACAGCTTGATCACCGTCTCGCTCGGCGGTACGGGAACGATCAGCCGCGTCATCAACAACACCGGCGACGCGGCCAACTCTTCGCACCTCGAATCCCCCTTGGTCAACTACCCGTAGAGGCACACAGGGCCCAGAGGTTCGGGTGGAGCCCGCGTCGTCCCGGCGACGCGGGCTTCCGCTGTCAGCGGCGGAAGACCGCACCAGGGGGACCGCGCATGTCTCCGACAGAGGCTTCGCGGGCGACCGCACCCTCGGGACGCCGGCACCGGGGGCATTCGTGTCCGGCACGATAGGAGTGACGGATCGCGGCCCCGCACCTGCGCCCCCACCTGCTCCGGGCTCCGCGCCCCAGCAGACCCTCGAACGTGCGATCGGGGCGGCCGGGACCACACTCGGGAACGGCGCCGATCCGCTCCTCCAGCCGGGCTTCGAGCCGGGATTCCACCCGGTCCCTGGAAAGCCGCTCCTCCTCCGGCGAGACGGCGGCGGGGAGCCGGACGACGAAGCGGGCACCGCCCGCGGCCGCGTCGTCCACATCCAAGGTCCCCCCATGAGTTCTGACGATCTCCATGGCGATCGCCAGGCCGAGTCCCGCCCCACCGTTACGACGGTCGCGGGCGGCGTCGAGCCGGGCGAAAGGCTGGAAGATCCGCTCGCGATCCGCGACGGCGATCCCCCTGCCGTCATCGGTGACGGACAGCTCGGCCGCGTCACCGTCCCACCGCGCCTGAACGCGGATCGAGCTCCGGGCATGCCGATACGCGTTGTCCAGCAGGATCGCCAGCACGCGGCGGAGCTGGAAGCGGTCGACGTCGACGACGACCCCGGCCTCACCGTCCGCCACAGGGACCACTGACGTCTCATACCGATCCACGTGCCGCGAGACCTCAAGGCGGACCAGCTCCGCCAGATCGACCCGCTGCCGGTCGATGGGTGCGGCGGACTGGGCCCGTGCGAGCGTCAGCAGGTCGGTCACGATCGTCTGCAACCGGTCGACGTTCCCGAGCGCGCGATCGAGGAGCTCACACAGGTCGGTCTCCTCCGGGTGAAGCCGGGCCTCCTCCAGCTCGACGCGGAGCGCGGCCACCGGTGTGCAGAGTTCGTGGGCGGCGTCGGCGGCGAACCGGCACTGCGGCTCGGCCGCCGCAGGATCCGGAGGTGCTCCGATGACGCACTCACGGTCTGTCGGTGGGATCGAGCCGGTCATCGGTGGCTCCTTCCTCGGTCGGGCCCTGCCTACGGTCTGCCACCCTCCAGACAACCATCACCAAGCGGCCAATTGCCCCCCTGAACAGGCCCTCTCTAGACACGGACCGCCAGGGCCACCCTCGGCCCCCCACGCATGGAAAAGTGACGTGCGGCACATACTGGACATATGGACCGCCTCGTGAGGCTGGGGGATTTCCTCCGCTCACGCCGAGCCCGCCTCCAACCCGTGGATGCGGGGCCGGCGGCCTCCGCGCGCAGACGTGTCCCCGGCCTTCGGCGCGAGGAACTCGCCCGGCTCGCCGGCGTCAGCGTGGACTATTACACCCGGCTGGAGCAGGGCCGCAGCAAGAACGCCTCACCGGCGGTGCTCGACGCCATCGCCCGCGCGCTCCGGCTCAACGAGACCGAACGTGATCACCTGTTCGCGCTGGCCAGCCCCCTCCTCAACCCCATCCGTGGCCAGGCGGGAGCCCGGCAGCGGGTACCGCCCATAACCTACGAACTGATCGAGACGCTGGAGCACGCCGACATCCCGGCGTGCGTGCTCAGCCAGTGCCTGGACGTCCTGCTCGCCAACCGGACGTTCAGGGCCCTGATGAACTGGCCGGACGACAGGCAGGCCGGTGGCGGCAACCTCGCGAGATTCTGCTTCCTGGACCCGAGCGCCCACGATCTGTATCGCGACTGGGAGCACGTGGCGGCCGACATCACCGCCGTCCTCCATTTCGCCGTCGGGCGCAATCCCGGCGAGCCGAGGCTCAACGAGCTGATCGGGGAGTTGCTGCACGACGAGGATTTCCGGAGGGTGTGGGCCGCCCACCACGTCTACGAGAGCACCTCGGGAAACAAGCTCTACCACCATCCGATCGCTGGGGATTTCTCCCTCCACTACCAGATTCTGCGGCTCCCCGGAGAACCCGAGCAGTTCCTGTGCATGTCCACCGCCGCGCAGAAGTCTCCGTCCGCCGACGCTCTGACGCTGATCGCGAAGTGGGCCAAGACGCGGAGCGACCCTCGCCACGGCCAAAAGTGAAGCAAAGAACATACTGAAGACATGGACCGCCTCGTGAGGCTGGGGGATTTCCTCCGCTCACGCCGAGCCCGCCTCAATCCGGAGGACGTCGGGATGGAGGTCCAGGGACATAGACGTGTCCCCGGGCTGCGGCGCGAGGAGCTCGCAAAGATCGCCGGTGTCAGCGTGGACTACTACAGCCGGCTGGAGCAGGGCCGCAGCAAGAACGCCTCCCCCGTGGTGCTCGACGCCATCGCCCGCGCGCTCCGGCTCAACGAGGCCGAGCGCGAGCACCTGTTCGACCTGGCCGGACCCGTTCTCGACCACACCCACACCCCCGTTGTGCAGGCGGTGCATCCCTCGACCCACCAGTTGCTCGACGCACTCGACCGCGGCGACACCCCGGCATGCGTGCTCGGCCGCTACACGAACTTCCTGGCCACCAACCGGTTGTATCGGGCCTTGCTGATGTGGGACGACGGGCCGCCCCGGAATCGGAACCTGGCGCAGCTCACCTTCCTGGATGAGCGTTGCCGTCTGCTGCTCCGGAACTGGGACGTCGTGTCGGGCGACGTCACCGCCATGCTGCGGTTCGGCGTCGGCCGGCATCCTCAGGACCCCGCACTGCGCGAGCTGATCCAGGAACTCCTGACAGCCAGTGACCCCTTCCGCCGGCTGTGGGCCGTTCACAACGTCCACGACCGTCCCTCTGGAATCAAGTACTACCGCCACCCGATCGCCGGGGACTTCTCCGTCAACTACCAGGGCCTGACGCTGGCGGAGCCCGACCAGTACATGTGCGTCCACACCGCGGAACCCGAGTCGGCGTCCGCCGCCGCTCTGGCCCTGCTCGCGAAATGGGCCAGGACGCGGAGTGACCCTCATCACGACCAAAAGTGATGTAAAACACATAATGGACGCATGGACCACCCTGTGAAGCTGGGGGATTTCCTCCGCTCACGCCGAGCCCGCCTCAATCCGGAGGACGTCGGGATGGAGGTCCAGCGACATAGACGTGTCCCCGGGCTGCGGCGCGAGGAACTCGCACAACTCGCCGGCGTCAGCGTCGACTACTACACCCGGCTGGAACAGGGCCGCAGCAAGAACGCCTCCCCCGTGGTGCTCGACGCCATCGCCCGCGCGCTCCGGCTCAACGAGACCGAGCGCGAGCACCTGTTCGACTTGGCCAACCCCATCTGCACCCCCGCCCGCTGCGGGAAGGTCCCCCAGCAATGCGTGGACCCGGAGACCCTCGTCCTGCTCGACACCCTGGAGCGTGCCGACGCGCCGGCCGCCGTGATCGGTCTTCGCACGGACTTCCTGGCCGCCAACCTGCTGTTCCGGGCACTGATGATCGGCTTCGACACCATGTCGGCCCGCGAACGCAACCTGGCCAGATACGTCTTCCTGGACCCCCGGTCCCGGGAACTCCATCGCGACTGGGCCATCGTGGCCGCCGACGCCACCGCCATGCTGCGCTTCTCCATCGGCAGGCATCCGAAGGACCCCCTGCTCCACGAGCTGACCAAGGAGCTCTGCCTGCACAGCGAGGACTTCCGGCGGATCTGGGACGAACATCACGTGCTCGCACGCATCTCCGGGGTCAAGCGCTACCGGCACCCGGCCGCCGGCGAGTTCACCCTCGGCTACCAGGCGCTCACCCTCCCCAGGGACGCGGACCAGATGTTGCTGGTCTACACCGTCGACCCCGCCTCGCCGTCCGGGACCGCCCTCCGGCTCCTCGCCAAGTGGGCCAGGGCCAACGATTCCGGCCAACGGGAGCTCATAGCCGCACAATCTTGACATTCGACCTCAATGTCCGGTTAAGAACTCTGTGACGCGGCGGTGATATCGCATCGTTATCGTCACAGAAATGTCCATCAAGATCGGCAAGGCCCTGGCCGC
>Ga0310811_10014472_pt1 | contig 10290 bp, 12 predicted proteins | sample YCmetagenome_FD_207642 | JGI IMG/M metagenome (GOLD analysis project Ga0310811, IMG submission 207642) | Soil microbial communities from experimental microcosm in Duke University, North Carolina, United States - YC | ecosystem: Engineered > Artificial ecosystem > Soil microcosm > Unclassified ... | reverse complement strand
GCTGCCGGAGCGGGCGCAAAGAGCGGGATTTGGCCCGTCCGGCCGCTACCCGTTCGAGCTGTTCTGCGTATTCTGCCCCGGATTCGGCCACGGTGTTTCGTCCCGACTTGCCCTGTCGCCACCGATATATAGGAGGGACCTGCCGTTCTCTAAGGGACCCATCGCCGCTGGGGTGCTTGCGGGGGGCCTGCCGACCCCCTATAAGGCCCGCCTTCAAATTGCGTGAGGGCCGCCGGCCATGAAAAAGGGCATCCACCCCAACTATCACTTCGTCGACGTCCGCCTGAACAATGGCGAGACCTACAAGACGCGTACGACCTGGGGCGAGAGCGGTCAGCAGATGACCCTCGACATCGACCCGACCACCCACCCGGCCTGGACCGGCGGTCAGCAGCAGCTGATGGACCGCGGCGGCCGCCTGACGCGCTTCAACAAGAAGTTCGCCGGCATGATGGGCGACGGCGATAAGAAGTAAGCTTCGCAATCGCAAGAGTTTCGAAACCGCCCGCGCAAGCGGGCTGTTTTGTTTTTGCGCCCTACCCATCCTCCAGCACCGCGCACACGACGCGCAGCGCGTTGCGCATGATCCAAGGATTGGTGTCGCGGTAATACGGCAGCGCGATCAGCGCCATCGACAACGCCCAGCCGCGTCCACGCCGCCAACTCGCATCGTCTGGATTTAGAGCCGCTCGGAATGTGGAACGCGCGTCCGCCGGAAACACATACCAGGCGGCGAGGAGATCACAGGCCGGATCGCCGACTGCGAGGCAGCCGAAATCGATCACACCCGCAAGGCGTCCGCCTTTCACAATGAGATTGCCCGGGTTGAGATCGCCGTGCAGCCAGGTTGGCGCGCCGGACCAGACGGGCGCGGCCAGTGAATCGTCCCAGCTGGCAGCTGCGGCGGAGACATCGATGGTGTCGCCGAGCGTGGCCAGCGCATCTCGGACGGCCTTGTCGCGCCCGGCCAGCGGCGCGCCGCGGCCGTAATTGGCGATGCGCGGCCCCGGGCCGTCCGCCGGATCGATGGCACGCAATGCGGCGATGAAGGCCGCAAGATCGCCGGCAAGACCCAGCGGATTGTCCAGACGCTCAGGATCGGGGATATCGCCTTCGAGCCAGCGGCAGATCGACCAGGCCCAGGGATAGCCCTCACCCGGCACGCCGAGGCCGAGCGGCAGCGAGACCGCGATGGGAAGCTGGGACGCGATGCGCGAAAGCCAGCGATATTCGCGTTCGGGCTGCGCGTAAGCCTGCAACGGCAGGCGCACCGCCATGTCGGGTCCGAGACGATAGAGCGCGTTGCTGGTTCCGGTGGACGACACCGGCGTGAGCGGCAGATCGGCCCAATACGGGAATTGGACTTTGAGCAAACGATGAACGGTGGCGGCATCGGCGAAAACTTCGCCGTCATGCATGCGGGCGCGCACGGGCGCGCCGCAGGATTTATCGGTCATTGGATTTCCGGAGTCGCAAAAAAGGACGGAACACCCGTCACGGGGCATTCGGCGGCGAAATCAGATCGATGTCCCTGTCATGGCGAACTCCAGCGCTGACGAAATTATGCGCCTGCGTTCCGCCAGGCACAAGCGATCAGTCGGCGCTAAAGGCTTTCTCGAGCATGCCGAACTGGGCGCGCGCGCCGGACTGGGCCTTCAGACCGTCGTCGAACAGCACATCATCGAGCCGCGCGATGCGGCGATAGAGATTATCGCTGCGCTCCATCAGGTCGAGCAGCTTGGTGGGCAGAAGCTCGGTGCCGGTGGTCGCGCCGCCGAGGCAGATCTCGCGCGAGCCGAGGCGGTAGCGCTCGCTATGCGCATCTTCCGGCGGCATGTCGCCGTCATGCACCGCGCGCTGGACGAGAAGCCAGCTCGCCGCCTGCATCAACCGCGTCGTCACGCGCATGCTTTCGCCGGCATAGAGCAGCGCGGCCTTGCGCGGGAGATCCTTGGATTCCTGGCGGCCACGGCCGTCGAGATACTTCGCGGTTTCCTCGACCAGCGACATGCCTTCGTCGAAGGTGCGCTCGAACAGCGCGGAACCGGTGAAGCTCTTGATCGTGACGTCGTCGAGGGTTTCGTCTTCAGCCGTGTTCATGTCGCCGTGCCGGTGCTCGCGGGCGAGACCCTATCATCGGCCAACTCCGGTGCAATACGTAGACGCGCGTCGTCATCGCATAAACCAAATGAATGGTTGCTCCGGCGACACGCAAAGCTGTGCGTATTAATCTTTATGTGCGCGTTCACCGCGATTAACGCTTAAAGAACGCGTCGGCCGCGGAACGCGTGGCGCCGCGCGCGACGATCGCCTCGCGGCAGCGCGCGATCTCGCCCTCGAGCGCGGCGATGCGCTTCTCCAATTCATGCGCGGAGAGCGCGGCGAGATCCTCGCCCAGCACGATCCCGGGCTGTTTCTTCCCGGGCGCCAATTCTTCGGGATCGATCGGCATCTAAGCCTCCATCCTGCTATTCTCGATTTGGAACTATAGCGGCGGATCAGGGATGCGGGCCATCGAAGTCGAAAATCCGGGACAGGGTTACACGCTGACCGTGGCGGATATCGCCAGGCCGGAGCCTGGGCCAGGCGAGGTCCTTATCCGCAATGCGGCGGCGGGGCTCAATCGCGCCGACCTCTCGCAGGCGATGGGCGGCTATCCGCCGCCCCCGGGGGCACCGGCGACGCTGGGCATGGAGTGCTCGGGAACCGTCGAGGCGGTGGGCGCCGGCGTTGGCGCGTTCGAGATCGGCGATGCGGTCTGTGCCCTTTTGGGCGGCGGCGGTTATGCCGAATACGTCGCAGTCTCGGAAAAGCTGGTCCTGCCGGTGCCGAAGGGCGTCGGGCTGGTCGAGGCGGCGGCGCTGCCGGAGGTCCATTTCACGGTCTGGACCAACCTGGTCGACACGGCGCGGCTCAAGCCCGGTGAGAGCGTGCTGATCCATGGCGGGTCGAGCGGCATCGGCACGGCGGCGATCCAGCTGCTGCATGCACGCGGGCACAAGGTGTTCGCGACGGCGGGAAGCGCGGAGAAATGCGCAGCGATCGCCGCACTGGGCGCCGATGTGGCAATCAACTATCGCGAGCAGGATTTCGTCGCGGTGGTGAAGGATGCGACGGCCGGCAGGGGCGTCGACGTGATCCTCGACATGGTCGGCGGCGAATACATCCAGCGCAACATGAGTGCGGCGGCGATCTGGGGCCGCATCGTGAACATCGCCTATCAGTCGGGGATGCAGGCGACTGTGAATTTCGCGCCGATGCTGATGAAGCGGCTGAGCCTTCTGGCGACGACGCTGCGCGCACGCTCGAACGACGAGAAAGGCGCGATCCGCGATGCGCTGTTGCGCGAAGTGTGGCCGCTGATCGAAGCGGGAAAGATCAAGCCCGTCGTCGACCGAACCTATCCGCTCGCCGAAGCGAATGCCGCGCACAAGCGCATGGCCGGCAGCGAGCACATCGGGAAGATCCTGTTGACGTTGTAGGCGTGGCGCGGCACTACCGAAATGGCTGCGTCACCGCCAACCGCTTTCAGGGCTCAACGCGCGCATTGAGGTTCGTGCGATCGGCGCGCGCTCATTCGCGAGCGGATCTTGCTGCGTCAACGGCGCCGCAAATGTCTTTGCTCACCATGTGAGATTGGAAACCGGCGGGGCGGCGCCTTCAGGAAAACCCGATATTGCCCTCGCCCGAGCTGTTGATATTCACTTCGGCTGAGTTGCAGTCGAGGGATCGAAGCTCGGGCCGGCTCCATCCCAGCTTCGGCTGCACGCCGGACGTCTCCGGCCTGGAATCCGCAATCGATTCAACGCTCACGATACGCCCCTTACAACGGTGACCTGGACTATGAATAGAAGCTACTGGCCGGCCACAGCCTTCGCAAGATGCGGATAGCCGCCGCGCTCTTCACGACGATCTCGGATATCGCGCCGGCGGATGCGGGCGCCGCATATGAGCGCAGCGATCACCAACAACGGCAGATCAAAAATCTTGCCGAGAGCGCCCGTCAGGAGAACTTGCCCTTGTCCACGCCGCCGAAGTTGATAGTGAACTCGGCCGCCTTGCCGTCCAGGACATGCATCTCAGGCCGGGTCCAGGTTTCCTTGCGCGGTTGATCGCGATGCGGGGCTTCGGAACGCAACTCGTCACTCACTGGCATTCTCCAAAATCACACAGTTCGAAATGTGTGCGAAGGATACGGTCGATTCAGTGCTTGGGCAAGACGCGCCAGCCGTGACACTCTGCGCGCGATGGAGAAGCGCTCACACCGCCTGACCTTGCAGCGCAAGCCGCTGGCGATGGTCAAGCTGCTGATCGCGGCGCCACGGCCCGTCGAGCCCGCATTGCAAGCATTGCTAGGCAGGAAGAGACGCATCGCGATCGCGCCTTTGACGGCGGCTGACCGGGCGGAGGATTTTTCCTGCGGCACGGAGGAGCTCGATAACGCGCTCCGGCGCGATATCGCGAAAGCGCCGCACACCGCGCCATTCGCCTGTTATGCCGCGCGGATCGACGGGCGCATCGTGGGGTTCTATCGGCTGAGAAAATCGCGGATCGATTGCGTCTATTCGGATAGCGAGGAGACCGATGCATCCGTGACGCCGCTGCCGCTCGTCGAGATGCCCCGCCTTGCGGTTGACCGGCACTGGCAGGGCAAGGGATTGGGCGCCGCGTTGTTTGCCGATGCGTTGCGCCGTGCGGTCGACGCAGGCGCCGCGGCGGGCGCAAGCGCTCTCTATATTCATGCGCTGTCGGAGGATGTGAAGCCGTTCTACGTCAAGCACGGATTGCGCAAGATGCCGGAGATGATCGACAGGCTCGGCTTCATCGTGACGTTGCAGGATATCGCAAACGCAGAGCGACCCCTTGACGGCCGTACGTCTTGAATGGGCCTTTACCGTGCTTACATCGATCGAACATGCGAGGGGAACGTCATGCTCAAGAAAGCCGCCGCCGCGATCGTGATGCTGGGCTGCATGCCGGCTTTCGCCGGACCTTCGGTGAAGGGCGCTGAGCAATATCACTTGCGGCCAGGCGCAGCGCAGACGCCGGAGATGACGGCGGCGATCCGCGAGGCCGATGCCGCCCTCTTCGCGGCCGTGTTCGACAAATGCGATACCGATGCGGTGGCGACGATGCTCACGCCGGATTTCCGCTTCGTACATGACAAGGACGGCTTCACCACGCGCGACAAATTTCTCGCCGATCTCAGGGGCCATTGCGAACGGGTGAAGACCGGCGAGGACTTCCCGGCACGGCGGGAGCTGGTGTCGGAGTCGCTCGAGGTATGGCCGCTGGCCGGTGACGGGGCACTCGAGATCGCGACCCACCGCTTCTTCGCCCGCCTGCCCGGAAAGCCGGAGCAGGAGACCGAGACCGGGAACTTCATGATCTTGTGGAAGAAGGTCGACGGCCACTGGCTGATGATGGAGAGCATCTCCTATGGGCACCAGCTGACGCCTTGAAAAGGCTCACTTTTCCTCATTTTTTACATCCTCTTCCCTTTGCCGGTCTTCCCGGCTAAAAGACCCGCCTTCCTCGACAACCATAGCGTTCGAGCGAAGGGACGGGCCGAGGGGCCCGCCCGGGGAGCGAAAGGATTTTGTCATGGCCGATCCCGTCCGCCCGTTGATGCCCAAGGCGACTGCCGTCTGGCTGGTCGACAACACCTCGTTGAGCTTCGAGCAGATCGCCGATTTTTGCGGCCTGCATCCGCTGGAGGTGAAGGGCATTGCCGACGAAGACGTCGCCAAGGGCATCAAGGGCCAGGACCCGGTGTCGAGCGGCCAGCTGACCCGCGAAGCGATCGAAGAGGCCGAGAAGGACCCCAAGAAGCGCCTCAAGATGGCGCCGCCGAAGCACAAGATGCCGGCCGTGAAGCAGAAGAAGGCACCGCGCTATACCCCGGTGTCGAAGCGCCAGGACAAGCCGGATGCGGTATACTGGATCCTGCGCAACCATCCGGAATTCGCCGATGCGGACATCATCCGCCTGATCGGCACGACCAAGGCGACGATCCAGAAGATCCGCGAGCGCAGCCACTGGAACGCGACCAACATCAAGGCGGTCGATCCGGTGACGCTGGGCCTGTGCTCGCAGCTCGAGCTCGATCTCGCCGTCTCGCGCGCCAGCGACAAGCGCGACCGCGCGCTCAAGCGCGCCGAGAGGGCTGGGCGCAGCCTGAAGCCGATCTCGGAGACCGTTGCGGTCGACGACAAGCCGGGCGCCGATCCCGATCCGCTGGAATTCCCCCAGGACGACGACAGTCCGGGCTGATCGCCGGCTCTAAGCAGCTTTGATCTCGTCCGCTCCGCGCGGGTCGAGCGCGGCTTCGGCCTGCGTGCCGGATTGCGGTAGCGCTTCGTAGCGTTCGCGCTCGGCCACCGGAACGGCATCCTTCTGCGCGATGCGGATGAAGGTGAAGGCCGCCATCGCGATGTGGATCGCGGCGGAGTAGAAGAACAGCGCGCGGGCGCCGAACTGGCCCATCAGGATCGCGGCGATGGTGGGGCCGCCGACCGAGGACAGCGAATTGATCAGGAGCAGCGTCGCCGAGGTCTCGACGAAGGCGGTGCGCGGGATGCGATCGTTGGTGTGCGCGACCGACAGGCCGTAGAGCGGCAGCGCCACAGTGCCGAAGACGCCGATCAGCCAGAGAATTTCCGTGCGGCTCAGCGGCAGCAGCGCCAGTGCAAGGCCGATGGCGGCGGCGCAGATCGAAACGATGGCGATGAGATAGCGCCGGTCCATGCGGTCCGAGATGCGGCCGAGCGGCAGCTGGATGAGCGCGCCGCCGAGCGTGAAGGCGCTCATGAAGACGCCGAGCCAGCTTTTGGCGAGACCGTGGCTCTGGGCGAAGACCGGCGCCAGCGTCCAGATCGCGCTGTTGGCAAAGCCGACGGCGACGCAGCCCATCGCGCCGACCGGCGAGATCTTATAGAGGCGGAGCGGACGCAGCACCGGCACCTCGGCGGCGTGCGGCTGCGGCAGGCGGGTGAGGCCGAGCGGGATCAGGCTGAGCGCGTAACAGATCGCGCAGGTGATGAAGAGTGTCGTGCCCTTGGGCGAGGCGGTGCCGTAAAGCATCTGACCGGCGATGATCGCGGAGAAATTCACCGTCAGATAGGCCGAGAAGATGCGGCCGCGGGTCTCGTTGGTGGCGCGGTCGTTCAACCAGCTCTCGATCACCATGTAGATGCAGGCCGCAGCGATGCCGAAAGCGCCGCGCATCAGGATCCAGACCGGCGCGCTGACGAAGAGCGACTGGATCAGGATTGTCGCGCCAGAGATGCCGGCGCTGATGCCGAAGGTGCGGCTGTGGCCGACGCGCACGAGGAGGCGCGGACCCGCAAAGCAGCCGAGCACGAAGCCGGCGAAATAGAACGAGCCGATGAAGCCGAGGGTGAGGCTCGAGAAATGCTCGCTGTTGGCGCGCGCCGGGATGAGCACGCCGACGAGGCCGTTGCCCATGATGTAGAGCGCGGTGGAGAAGAGGATGGCGCCGAGCGCCAGGATCTGTTTACGCATTTTTTCGACTCGCCCATGCGGGTATGACGCGCGGGTTTGCCCAAGTCAAAGCAAGGCTGCCTTGCGAAATCGCAAGCCGCGCCGCCTTATCGCCGCCGGAATTGCGCTTTCTTGTGGCCGGTCAGAACACGTAGCGCAGCACGACGAAGCCGAGCACGATCAGGGCGAGGAAGCCGAACAGGACCAGCTCCAGCCGCTTCTCGATAAAGGCGCGGGCGGGCTCGCCGACCCAGTAGAGGGTGCCGGCCACGATGCCGAAACGCGCGCCGCGGGTGATCGCCGAAAGCAGGATGAAGAGCGGCAGGTTGTAGCCGGCGAAGCCGCTGGCGATGGTCACGAGCTTGTAGGGTATCGGCGTCGCGCCCTTGATCAGGATGATCCAGGCACCCCATTCGTTGTAGAGCGCGCGGAAGGCCTGCATGTCGGACGCCATGCCATAAGCCCGGATCAGCCAGCCGCCGACCGAGTCGTAAAGCAGCGCGCCGATGGCGTAGCCCAGGATGCCGCCCAGCACGGAGGTCAGCGTACACCACGCCGCGATGACGAAGGCGCGCTTGCGGTCGGCGAGGATCATCGGCACCAGCATGATGTCCGGCGGGATCGGGAAGAACGAGCTTTCCGCGAAGGAAACGGCCCCCAGCGCCCAGAAGGCGTGACGCGAGCCGGCCTGGCGCATCACCCAATCGTAGAGCCGCCGGATCGGGCCGACCTGGAGCACGGACTGGACGTCTTCGGTCATGGTCATTCCGGTTTGAGCCGCGCCTTCCTAGCAACGCGGTTTCGGGCCGTCCATCTTGCTGGTTAATCCGGCATTCTTTAGCGTTCGCCCGCCTCGCAACCCTCGACTGAAGACCCTTCCATGGCCAAGCCGAAGTCCAAGAAAACGCCTGCCCGCAAGCCCGTGAAGGCGGCGAAACGGACGGCGAAGGCCGTGAAAAAGTCGGCGAAGAAAACCGTGGCCAAGAAGGCTGCCGCGCCGAAAAAGAAGGTCGCGCTCAAGCCGGTGCGGACCGCGGCGCGCATACCGGCCAAGCCGGAAGTGCGCCGTCGGAAGACGCTGGAGCGGCGCGGGGCGGAGCGGGCGATGCCGCGGCCGGTGGCGCGGCTGGGTGCGGGGAAATACGACACCGATCTGGACCGTAATCCCGCGAACTACCAGGCGCTGACGCCGCTGACCTTCCTGGAGCGCGCCGCCTATGTCTTCCCGAACCGCACCGCGATCGTGCACGGCAAGCAGCAGGTCACCTATGCCGAGTATTACGCTCGCTCGCGCCGGCTCGCCTCGGCGCTGGTGAAGGCCGGCGTCAAGAAGGGCGACACCGTCGCGGTGATGCTGGCCAATACGCCGCCGATGCTGGAAGCGCATTACGGCGTGCCGATGTCGGGCGCCGTGCTGAACACGCTCAACACCCGCCTCGATGCCGCCGCGCTGGCCTTCATCCTCGACCATGGCGAGGCGAAATTCCTGATCACGGACCGCGAATTCTCCGCGACGATGAAGGAGACGCTGAAGCTCGCCAAGACCCATCCGATCGTCATCGACTACGACGACCCCGAATTCCCGCAGAGCGGCGAGCGGCTGGGCAGCATCGACTACGAGGCCTTCATCAGCGAGGGCGATCCGGAATTCGACTGGGTGCGGCCGTCGGATGAGTGGGAGGCGATCTCGCTCAACTACACCTCGGGCACAACCGGCAATCCGAAGGGCGTGGTGTTCCACCATCGCGGCGCGGCGCTGATGGGCTATGGCAATGTGATCGCGGCGCGCATGCCCTATCACCCGGTCTATCTCTGGACCTTGCCGATGTTCCACTGCAACGGCTGGTGCTTCCCCTGGGCGCTGTCGGTCGTCGCGGGCACGCATGTCTGCCTGCGCTGGGTGCGGGCCAAGGCGATGTACGACGCCGTCGCCGAGCACAAGGTCACCCATCTGTGCGGCGCACCGATCGTGATGTCGACCTTCATCAACGCGAAACCGGAAGAGCGCCAGCCGCTGCCCCATGTGGTAGAGTTCATCACCGCCGCCGCGCCGCCGCCGGAATCGGTGCTGGCCGCGATGGCGGATGCCGGTTTCAACGTCACCCATGTCTACGGCCTGACCGAGACCTATGGCCCCGCCGTGGTCAATGAGTGGAGCAACAGCTGGGACGCGCTGGAAGCGGGCCCGCGCGCGGCGAAGAAGGCGCGCCAGGGCGTGCGTTATCACGCACTCGATGCGCTGAACGTGCTGGACCCGGAGACGATGGAACCGGTGCCGGCCGACGGCGCGACGCTGGGCGAGGTGATGTTCCGCGGCAATGTCGTGATGAAGGGCTACCTCAAGAACCCCAAGGCGACGAAGGAAGCCTTCGCCGGCGGCTGGTTCCATTCCGGCGATCTCGGCGTGATGCATCCGGACGGCTATATCCAGCTCAAGGACCGCTCCAAGGACATCATCATCTCGGGCGGCGAGAACATCTCGTCCATCGAGGTCGAGGACGTGCTCAACAAGCATCCGGCGGTGATGTTCGTCGCGGTGGTGGCCAAAGACGACGAGAAGTGGGGCGAGACGCCCTGCGCCTTTATCGAGCGCAAGGCCGGCTTCGAGCATGTCACGGGCGAGGAACTGATCGAGTACTGCCGCCAGAACCTCGCGCGCTACAAATGTCCGCGTTACGTCGCCTTCGTCGAGCTGCCCAAGACCTCGACCGGCAAGATCCAGAAATTCAAGCTGCGCGAGATGACGAAGGACGTGAACTGACGATGTGAACTGATCCTTCGGCGAAG
>Ga0310811_10014471_pt1 | contig 10290 bp, 8 predicted proteins | sample YCmetagenome_FD_207642 | JGI IMG/M metagenome (GOLD analysis project Ga0310811, IMG submission 207642) | Soil microbial communities from experimental microcosm in Duke University, North Carolina, United States - YC | ecosystem: Engineered > Artificial ecosystem > Soil microcosm > Unclassified ... | reverse complement strand
GCGGGTGAAGGATATCCGCGTGCTGATCGCGGAGCTGCAGCGCATCGCGAGCCACCTGGTGTGGCTGGGCACGCATGCGCTCGAGGTCGGCGCCGTCTCGGTGCTCATGTACTGCCTCACCGATCGAGAGAAGCTGATGAACATCAACGAGATGGTCGCCGGCTTCCGGATGTTTCCCAGCTACATCCGCGTCGGCGGGCTGCGCGAAGATCTCCCGACCGGCTTCCACGAGGCGGTCGGCGCCTTCCTCGATTCGTTCCCGGGGCGGGTCGACGAGTACGAGCGGCTGCTGACGAAGAACCAGATCTGGCTGAAGCGGACGAAGGGGGTCGGCGCGCTGTCGAAGGACGACACGATCGCGTACGGCCTCGTGGGCCCGATTGCGCGCGCCGTCGGGGTGGCGTACGACGTTCGCAAGATGTTCCCGTACCTCGGCTACGAGACCTACCAGTTCGACGTGCCGACGCGCACCCACGGCGACGTCTACGATCGGTATCTCGTCCGCGTCGCCGAGATGCGGGAGAGCGTGAAGATCGCGAAGCAGGCGCTCGCGCGGATCTCGCCGCGCGGCCGGTTCGACATCCAGGACTTCCGGATCGTTCCGCCGCCGAAGGACAAGGTCTACACGGAGATGGAAGCGCTCATCCAGCACTTCCTGATCTACTCGCAGGGGTTCACGGTGCCGCCCGGCGACGCCTACGTCCCGGTCGAGGGCCCGCGGGGCGAGCACGGCGTCTCGATCGTCTCGGACGGCTCGAACCGGCCGTACCGGATCAAGATGCGCCCGGCGACGTTCTACGCGTGCCAGGCGCTGCCGAAGATGATCGAAGGGGGCATGATCGCCGACGTCATCGCCGTCATCGGATCGACCGATGTCGTCATGGGAGATGTGGATCGATGAGCTTCCATCCGCTCATGCGCGGAAGTCGAGGACGTCGCAACCTACTACGTGATGTTCTTCAAGGCGCCCGTCGGCAAGTACGTGCTGCAGGTGTGCCGGACGCTGTCCTGCGCCCTGGCGGGCGCCGAGCGCGTCACCGAGTCGCTCAGCGAGAAGCTCGGCATCAAGGTCGGCGAGACCGACGCCTCGGGCATGTTCACGCTCCTCGAGTTCGAGTGTCTCGGCGCCTGCGATCGCGCGCCGGTCGTGATGGTGAACAACGAACACTGGCACGAACGCGCGACGCCTGAGACGTGTGCGAAGCTGGTCGATGATTTGAAGGTCCGCGGCACGTCCGCGCTTTCGGGTTGTCATTTGCAGGTGGAGAGATGACACCTGTTGGCGGGACCTTCAGGTCCCGCGTGCTCGAATCAGCCACAGGCTGATTCGACGACCCGCGGCCTGAAAGGCCGCGGCCACAGGTGATGAATACGATGGACCCGATTCTTACGAAGTACGTTCGCGAGCCCGACAGCTTCACGCTGGAGTTTGCGCTGAAGCACGACGGGTACGTCGGCCTGAAGAAGGCGCTCGCGATGCCGCCCAACGACGTCATCGAGATGGTGAAGGCGTCCGGCCTGCGCGGGCGCGGCGGCGCGGGCTTTCCGACGGGCATGAAATGGCAGTTCGTCGACAAGAAGATCGAGCCGCGCTACATCGCCTGCAACGCCGACGAGAGCGAGCCGGGCACGTTCAAGGACCACGTGCTCATGGAGCGCAATCCCCACCTGCTGTTCGAGGGGTGCCTCATCGGGTGCTGGGCGATCGGCGCGAAGGTCGCCTACATCTACATCCGCGGCGAGTTCTTCCACGTGCAGAAGATCATGGAAGCCGAGCTCGCGAAGGCGTATGCCCAGGGCTACGCGGGCCGGAACATCCTCGGCAGCGGCTGGGACTGCGACATCGTCATTCATCGCGGCGCGGGCGCCTACGAAGCGGGCGAGGAAACCGCCCTCATCGAGTCGCTGGAAGGGAAGCGCGCGCAGCCGCGCATCAAGCCGCCGTTTCCGGCGGTGTCGGGCCTCTACAACAAGCCGACGGCCGTCAACAACGTCGAAACCCTCTGCAACCTGCCGCCGCTGCTGATGAACGGCGCCGACTGGTTCGTCCGGCTCGGCCCCGAGAAGAACGGCGGCCCGAAGCTGTACTGCGTCAGCGGGCACGTGAAGAAGCCGGGCGTGTACGAGGCGTCGATGAACGCGACGCTGAAGGAGCTGATTTTCGATCGGGCGGGCGGCATCCGCGACGGGCATCAGCTCAAGGCGGTCATCCCCGGCGGATCGTCGGTGCCGATCCTGCTGCCCGATCAGCTCGACATCCCCGCGAGCTTCGACTCGGTCCAGAAGTCGGGATCGATGCTCGGCTCCGCCGGCATCATCGTCATGGACGACACGACGTGCATGGTCTGGGCGGCCATGAACCTGATGCACTTCTACATGCACGAGTCGTGCGGCAAGTGCACGCCGTGCCGCGAGGGAGGCGACTGGCTCTGGAAGATTCTGTCGAAGATCGAGCGCGGCGAAGGGGAGATGCGCGACCTCGATCTGCTGACGAGCGTCTCGAACAACATCGCGGGCAAGACGCTGTGCGCGTTCGGCGACGCCGAGGCGACGCCGCCGCTGACGACGCTGAAGCACTTCCGCGCCGAGTACGAGTCCCACATCAGGGAAGGTCGCTGCACCGTGCCCGCCGACTGGCGCGGCCGCGTGCTGGTCGGGGCGGGGCACTGACGCGTCATGATCGACTTCATCAGTCCATCGCTCATCGCGCACTTCGTCCTGATTTCATCGTCTTCAACTGTCTCGTGCTGGCGTCGGCGTTCATGGTGTGGATGGAGCGCAAGGTCTGCGCCTACATCCAGGACCGGGAGGGCCCGAACCGCGTGGGGCCCGAAGGCCTCCTGCAGCCGTTCGCCGATGTCATCAAGCTGGTCTTCAAGGAAGACCTGCGGCCGAAGGCGGCCGACGCCTTTCTGTTCGCGATCGCGCCCGTCGTGTCCACGGCGACCGCGTTCGCGGCGTTCTCGGTCGTGCCCTTCGGGACCGAGACGACGCTGTTCGGGCTGCTGAGCGAGCCGCTGCGGCTCGAGGTGACGGACGTCAACGTCGCCGTGCTCGTGATCTTCGCCATCACGTCGATGGGCATCTATGGCATCGTCCTGGCGGGCTGTAGCTCCAACAGCAAGTACTCGCTGCTCGGCGGCCTCCGCTCGTCGGCGCAGATGATCAGCTACGAGCTGTCATACGGGCTCTCGCTGGCCGCGGTGATCATGCTGGCGGGCTCGCTGTCGCTGCGCGAGATCGTCGTGAACCAGTCGGGCTACTGGTGGCACGTGATTCCACGGTGGTACGTGTTTCTCCAGCCGCTCGGCTTCCTGATCTACATGACGGCCGGCGTCGCGGAAACCAACCGCGCGCCCTTCGATTTTCCCGAAGCGGAGCAGGAGCTCGTCGCCGGATACCACACCGAGTACAGCAGCATGAGCTTCGCGCTGTTCTTCATGGCGGAGTACATCAACATGGTCACGGTCTCCGCCGTCGCCACGAGCCTGTTCCTCGGAGGCTGGCTCGGCCCGCTCCTCCCGGCCTGGCTCGGCTGGGTGTGGTTCATGATCAAGGTCCTGCTCCTCCTGTTCTTCTACGTGTGGATGCGCTGGACGCTGCCGCGCTACCGCTACGACCAGTTGATGGAGTTCGGGTGGAAGTGGCTGCTGCCGGCGGCGGTGCTCAATCTCGTCGCCACCGCCGCGCTCGTGATCTGGCTGGGCTGATGGAACAGATCGTCTTCTACGTCCTCGCCGCCGTCGCGCTGCTCGCCTCCTTCGGCGTGATCGGCCAGCGCAATCCGATGCACAGCGTGATGCTCCTCATCGTGTCCTTCGGCGCCTACGCGGGGCTCTACGTCCTGCTCGACGCGCCGTTCACCGCGGTCACGCAGATCATCATCTACGCCGGCGCAATCATGGTCCTCTTTCTGTTCGTCGTCATGCTCCTGAACGCCCATACCGAGGACGACATGGTGCCGGCGACGATCGGCCCGCGGACGATGAAGATCGGCGTGGTGCTCTCGCTGGCGCTGGTCGGCGAAGTCGCGTACGCGCTGCTGAAGATCGCCCGCACCGATTTCGGCACCGACGCCGGGACCGTGTCGTCGATCAAGGACGTCGGGCACATCGGGTCGATGCTCTATACGTCGTATTCTTTTGCGTTCGAAGTGACGTCGATCCTGATCCTTGTCTCGATGGTGGGCGCCGTCGTGATTGCCGGCAAGCCGCGGAAGGACCGCTGACATGGTGACGCTGAACCATTATCTGATCCTCTCCGGGCTGCTCTTCTGCGTCGGCACGGCGGGCGTCTTCCTGCGCCGAAACCTGATCACGGTCCTGCTCTCGGTCGAGATCATGCTCAACGCGGTGAACATCACGTTTGTCGCCGCGGGCCGGTATCACGGCTCGGTGGACGGCCAGATCATCACGTTCTTCGTGATGACGGTCGCCGCCGCGGAAGCCGCCGTCGGCCTCGCGCTCGTCATCGCGCTCTTCCGCCATCGCGAGACCTTGAGTCCGGATGCGTTCACGAGTCTGAAGTGGTAGCGCTGATCCCGCTGTTGCCCTTCCTGGGCTTCCTGATTAACGCGTCGGTCGGGAGGCGCGTGTCGAAGTCCGTGTCGGGCGCCGTCGCGTGCCTCCTGATGCTCGGCGCGTTCGGCGCGTCGGTGACGGCGGTCCTGGCGGCGCACAACGCGCCGGGGCGGTTCATCCAGGAGACGGTCTTCCGCTGGATCTCCTCAGGCGACCTGCAGATTCCGCTCGCCTTCCGCGTCGATCCGCTGTCGTCGCTGATGATCCTCGTCGTCACCGGCATCGGATCCCTGATCCATATCTACTCGACGGCCTACATGCACGAGGAGACCGACGCCGAGTTCGCGCGCTACTTCTCGTACCTGAATCTGTTCGCCGCGTTCATGCTCGTGCTGGTCCTCGGCTCGAGCTTTCCGGTCATGTTCGTCGGCTGGGAGGGCGTCGGGCTCTGCTCGTACCTGCTGATCGGCTTCTGGTTCAGGAAACAGTCCGCCGCCGACGCCGGGAAGAAGGCGTTCGTCGTCAATCGCATCGGCGACTTCGGCTTCATCCTCGGCATGTTCCTGATCTTCGTCACATTCCATACGCTCGATTTCCAGGAGGTCGCGTGGCGCGTCTCGACCTGGGCGCCGGAAATCGCGGTGGGGCCGGCGACGATTGCGACGCTGCTGCTGTTCCTCGGCGCGACCGGCAAGTCCGCGCAGATTCCGCTCTACGTCTGGCTCCCGGACGCCATGGAAGGCCCGACGCCCGTCTCCGCCCTGATCCATGCGGCGACGATGGTGACGGCGGGCGTGTACATGATCGGCCGCAACGCCGTTCTCTTCCAGCACGCGCCGATCACGCTGGCGGTCGTCGCCGGCATCGGGATCGCGACGGCGCTGATGGCGGGCACGATAGGCCTCGTGCAGAACGACATCAAGCGCGTGCTCGCGTACTCCACCGTCTCGCAGCTCGGGTATATGTTCCTGGCGATGGGCGTGGGCGCGTATACGGCGGGGATCTTCCATCTCTACACGCACGCGTTTTTCAAGGCGCTCCTGTTCCTCGGATCGGGCGCGGTGATTCACGCGCTCGCGGGCGAGCAGGATCTGCGGAACATGGGCGGCCTGAGGAAGGCGCTGCCGATCACGTACTGGACGTTCCTGATCGGCGCGCTCGCGATTGCCGGCATCCCGCCGCTGGCGGGCTTCTTCAGCAAGGACGAGATTCTGTTCCGCACGTTCGCGCACGGGAACCGGATCATGTGGATCGTCGGACTGCTGACGTCGTTCCTGACCGCGACCTACATGTTCCGCCTCGTCTTCCTCGCGTTCCACGGCGACCGGCGGCATCCCGAGCACCCTGCGCACGACGCGCACCCCGCGCCCGACGCGCACCCCGCGCCCGACGCGCACCTCCACGATGCGCCTCCCGCGATGGCGATCGTGCTGATCGTGCTCGCGATCGGGTCCATCGTCGCGGGCTTTGTCGGCTGGCCGCACGCGATCGGCGGCGCCAATCGCATCGAGCGCTTCCTCGAGCCTTCGTTCGAGGCGCACCAGATGGCGCCGGGCGAGTTCCAGGTCATCGAGGGACGCGCGAGTCGGCAGCCGAGAGTCGAGCTTGCGGCGGGCGTCGAACCGGCCGTCCCGGGGAGTCAGGCCGTCGACGAACGTAGAGAGATAGAGCTGATGCTCCTGTCGGTGGCCATCGCCGTCGCGGGGATCCTCGTCGCCATGTTCTTCTGGCTGCGCAACCGCGCGGCGGCGACGCGGGTTGCGTATCGAGCCGCGCCGATCTACACGCTGCTCCTGAACAAGTACTACGTCGACGAGCTGTATGACGCCACGGTGGTGCAGCCGATCAAGAAGCTGTCCACGCTGCTGCTCTGGCGCGGCATCGACGCCGCGCTGATCGACGGCGCGGTCAACGGCGTGGGCGGCGCCGTCCGCGGCACGAGCGCGGCGCTCCGCCGGCTGCAGACCGGCTCAATCCGCGCCTACGCCGCGTCGCTGTTTCTCGGAGTCGTGGTGATTTTGGGGTGGTACTTGATGAGGTAACGGTCGCGGAGGATCGAGGTTGGCGGATGGAGGTCGGCGCTGCCTCTGTTGACTTCCAATCTCCCGTCCCCAGCCTCCAGCCTCCACGAAAGATATGCTCCTAACATCCATCGTCTTCCTCCCCCTGGCCGGCGCGCTGCTGGTCCTGCTGGCCGGCGGGCGCGGCGACCGGCCGGACCGCGAGGGCGTCGTGCGCGTCGTCGCGCTGGCGGTGTCGCTCGTCGTGTTCGTGGCGACGTTGTACCTGTGGTGGGCGTTCAATCCCGTCGATCCCGAGTTCCAGCTCGTCGAGCGGCACGCGTGGCTGCCGCAATTCGGCATCACGTATCACCTCGGCGTGGACGGCGTCAGCCTGTTCCTCATCGTGCTCACCGGCTTCCTGACGCCGCTCGCCCTGCTCTCGTCGTGGCAGTCGATCCACAAGAACGTGAAGCAGTTCTCGTTCTTCATGCTCGCGCTCGAAACCGCGATGCTCGGCGTGTTCGTGTCCCTCGATCTGTTCCTCTTCTACGTGTTCTGGGACGCGATGCTCATCCCGATGTACTTCCTCATCGGGATCTGGGGATACGAGCGCCGCATCTACGCGGCGGTGAAGTTCATCCTCTACACGATGGCCGGCAGCGTCCTGATGCTGATCGCGATCATCGGCCTGGCGTGGGTGCACTCGACGGCGACGGGCCAGGGACCGAGCTTCGACCTGCTCGATCTGTACGGGCTGCATCTGTCGTGGGGAATGGAGATGTGGTTCTTCCTCGCGTTCACCGTCGCGTTCGCGATCAAGGTCCCCCTCTTTCCGTTCCACACGTGGCTCCCCGACGCGCACGTCGAGGCGCCGACCGCCGGCTCCGTCATCCTGGCCGGCGTGCTCCTGAAGATGGGGACCTACGGGCTGCTCCGATTCTCGTTCCCGCTGTTTCCCTCGGCGGCGCACTATTTCGCGCCGTACCTCGCGGTCCTCGCCATCATCGGCATCGTCTACGGCGCGCTGGTCGCCATGGTGCAGCCGGACATGAAGAAGCTGGTGGCCTACTCGAGCGTGAGCCATCTCGGCTTCGTCGTGCTCGGCCTGTGCGCGCTCAACGTGAACGGCGTCCAGGGAGCCGTCTATCAGATGCTGAACCACGGCGTCAGCACCGGCGGGCTCTTCATGATCGTCGGCATGCTCTCGGATCGGCGGCACACGCGGCTCATCGCCGAATTCGGCGGCCTCAAGGCTGTCGTGCCGCGCCTGGTCGCGGCATTCCTGCTGATTACCCTCTCGTCGATCGCGCTTCCCGGCATGAACGGCTTCATCGGCGAGTTCCTGATCCTGCTGGGCGCGTTCCGCGCGCACCCGCGCATGACCGCCGTCGCCGCGACCGGCGTCATTCTGTCGGCGGTCTACATGCTCTGGATGTTCCAGCGCGTCAACTACGGCACGGTGACCAACGAGAAAAACCGCGGCCTGCGGGATCTCACGGGTCGCGAGTGGGCGATGATGGCGCCGACGATTGCGATGTGCATCTTCATGGGCGTCGCGCCCAATGTCTTCCTCAGGCCGATGGAGGCCTCCGTCGTCCGCGTCATCGACCGGATAAACGGCGTCACGACCTTCGCGAAGTCGCGAACCTCGAACCTCGACCCCCGGGCCCCGACCCTCCAACCTCCAACCTCCGGCACCGGGGTGCCGCGATGAACGCGTTCGCGGCCACGATCCCGATCCTGATCGTCGTCCTCTCGGCCATCGCCGCGATGCTGGCCGAGGCGATCCGGCATCCGGGGGAGCGGATGTACATCGCCGGCTTCGGCCTGATCGGCCTGACGGGCGCGCTCGTTGCGTCCTGCTTTCTTTGGGACGCCGACGCGACGAGCTTTGGCGTCGTCCGCGCAGACAACTTCTCTCTCTTCGTCAACATCGTCCTCTGCATCATCGGGATTCTGACGATGGTGTTTTCGCACGACGTGATCGAACGCGAGGAGATTCCGGCGGGAGAGTATTACGCGCTGACGCTGTTCGCGATCAGCGGCATGATGCTGATGGCCGCGGCGACCGACCTTCTCGTGATCTTCCTGGCCCTGGAAGTGTTGTCGCTGGCGGTTTACGTCCTCACCGGACTGCGGCGCGGCAGCGGGCTCGGCGCGGAGGCGGCCTTCAAGTACTTCCTGCTCGGCGCGTTCTCGAGCGCGTTCTTCCTCTACGGGATCGCGATCGCGTTCACCATCTCGGGTTCCACGCGGCTCGACCAGGTCGGCACGGCGATGGCGTCGGCGCCGAGTCCGACGCTGGCGTGGCTCGCCGTCGGGCTGCTCGCCGTCGGCTTCTGCTTCAAGGTCTCGGCCGTGCCCTTCCACATGTGGACGCCGGACGCCTACGAAGGCGCGCCCACGATCGTGACGGCGTTCATGTCCACGGGCGTCAAGGCGGCGGCGTTCGGCGCGTTCGCCCGCGTGTTCCTGTCGACGCTCGAGCCGATGCAGGGGCAGTGGGTCCCCGTGCTCTCCGCCGTCGCGGCGGCGACGATGATCGTCGGGGCCGTCGTCGGCGTGCTGCAGAACAACATCAAGCGGATGCTCGCGTATTCGAGCATCGCGCACGCCGGGTACCTGCTCCTCGGGATCATCGCCGCGAACAACGCGGGCAAGGCGGCGGTGCTCTTCTATCTCCTCGCGTATGCCGTCGCGAACCTTGGCGCGCTGGGCATCGTCGCGCTACTCGGGACGGCGGAGCATCCGCACGATCAGCTGCGCGACTTCGCGGGCCTCTGGCGCACTCGGCCGGCGCTGGCGGGACTGATGACGGTGTTTCTGCTGTCGCTCGGCGGATTCCCGCCGACGGCGGGGTTCATCGGCAAGTGGTACATCTTCGCCGCGGCCGTCCAGAACGGCCACTACTGGCTCGCGATTATCGGCGTGCTTTCGAGCGTCGTGTCTGTCTTCTTCTATCTGCGCATCGTGGTGATGATGTACATGACGGAAGACGCCTCCGCTCCCGCGCGGCCGCGAGTCTCGGCCCCCTCGATGGCTGCGCTCGGTTTCGCGACGCTGGCGGTGTTCTATCTGGGCGTGCTGCCCGCGCGCGTCATCGACTACGCTCTGCAGTCGATTCAAACGATCTTCTAATCTGGAAATCTGGAAATCTGGAGACTTCGTAATCCTGCCCGCGCGCGCATCAAGGCGCCGGGAGTAGCCGGCGCAAGCAGCTTTCCAGATTTCCAAATTTCCAAATGTTGATCGCTCTGACGCGAAGCGTTCCGCCGGCGATCGACCAGTGCGAGCTGACGCACCTCGCGCGAACGCCGATCGATTATGCGCGCGCCGTCGCCGAGCACGCCACGTATGAAGCGGTCCTCGCGCGGCTTGGCTGCCGCGTGATCCGTCTGGCGGACCTGCCGGATCATCCTGATTCCGTGTTCGTCGAGGACGCGGCGGTCGTCCTCGATGAGATTGCCGTCATTGCGCGGCCGGGCGCGGAGTCCCGGCGTGGAGAGATTGGGACAGTGGCCGACGCGCTGAGAGCGTATCGGCGGCTCGCGATGATCGAGGCGCCCGCGACGCTCGACGGCGGCGACGTCCTCGTCACGCCCGGCCGCATCTTCGTCGGGATGTCGGGGCGGACCAACAGCGACGGCATCGCTCAGCTCGCCGCGATTGCCGCGCCGTGCGGTTACGAGACGATCCGCGTCCCGGTGACCGCTTGCCTGCATCTGAAGTCCGCGGTGACGCTGGCTGGGAGACTGTCGCCTGAAGGG
>Ga0310811_10014470_pt1 | contig 10291 bp, 8 predicted proteins | sample YCmetagenome_FD_207642 | JGI IMG/M metagenome (GOLD analysis project Ga0310811, IMG submission 207642) | Soil microbial communities from experimental microcosm in Duke University, North Carolina, United States - YC | ecosystem: Engineered > Artificial ecosystem > Soil microcosm > Unclassified ... | reverse complement strand
CGATTGGGTCGGCGACTGGCAAAGATCGTCTCGGTGTACCATGAAAAAACCGATGTTATGAACTAAGCCGGTGGTTGGCACTTCGTCGTCCTAGTTGAGGCCGGCCTAAAGGCCGTAGTTATTGTAAATCTCCTTTTTTTCTTCGGCGATAGTGGTAGAGCGATTGAGTTGCCCAAGCGAGAACCTCGTTCCAACTTTTATGCTTTTGATCGTGTCTATTGTTTTGACAACAAACACGATCCACTATGAAACCTTTTCTATCATCGGAGAAAGTCTTTCTCTCAGGAGTTGGCTTATTGGCGGCGCTTATTTGCCTTTCGTTGCAACAGTGTTCCGACAAATGCCAGGTAAAACGCACCTACACCTATTACGAACCAATCTATTCAACAACCGATGAAATCAAAGCTTCTACGGGCGTGGTGAGCCCTAAGCCACTTTCTTCGCCGGGAAAAATCTATTTAAAAGATCAATACCTGTTTGTAAACGAAACGGGAAAGGGCATCCACATTTATGACAACACCAATCGTCTTTCACCCCAAGCGCTAAGCTTCCTGAATATCCCGGGCAACTTTGATCTCGCGATCTCGGGCAATATACTTTATGCCGACAGCTTCGTGGACCTATTGCTGTTTGACGTCTCCGATATTTCCAATATCAAATCGGTTTACCGCATCGAGGGTTTTTTCAAGAACTACAGCGCGATAGGAATTCAGATGGACGCTCAACAACGACTTGTCACTGGCTGGACGGAAAAATCGGAGGTGACGGTTACAGAAAACGACTGTGCCCCATCAAACCTGCAGCCGTGGGGAGGCATGTACTATCGAGGCGGCGTACTGATGTTCGACAATGCTGTTCCACAGGTGAACCTAAGTTCAACGGCTAAGTCGACCACAGGCATCGGTGGCTCCATGGCACGGTTTACGATCACCGACAATTACCTATATGCTATCGATGGGTCGGTGCTGGCCGTGGCCGACATCAACATCCCTACCCAACCTCAGCGCAAGGCGGATGTCACCTTGTTGACTTGGCCTGAAACACTTTTTCCCAAAGGACAAAACCTGTTTGTTGGATCAAGAGCGGGGATGGCGATCTATGACCTTTCTTCTCCCGGCCAGCCTGCGTTGCTGAGCACCTACGAGCATATTTATAGCTGCGATCCCGTCGTGGCGCAAGGCGACTATGCCTATGTCACGCTTTACAACGGCGACATCTGCCACAACAACACCAACGAACTTCAGATCATCGACATCAAAGATTTGAAAAACCCAAGCCTGCTTACCAAATACCAGATGACCAATCCGCATGGCCTTGGCCTCGATGAAAACCTGCTTTTCATCTGCGACGGAGATGCAGGTCTGAAAATCTTTGATGCCACTGACCCCAATGCCATTGATTCGCATTTGTTGGCGAGTTATCCAGGCGTGAATGCGATTGATGTCATTCCCTATCAAAACGTGGCGCTGGTGATCGGGAAGGATGGATTATATCAATACGATTACTCAAACATAAAGAGCATGAAGCTGCTCAGTAAAATTGCAATTGTAACAGCGCCATGAGAAATTACCTGACTGTACTTCTGTTTGGCTTCGCTGCCGTTTCAAGCGCGCAAAACCATGACGCCGACTCATTGTTGTATACCCCCCTTCCAAAAAACACAAAGAAAATTGTGTTGGTCGAGGGTGAAAAAGATGCAAAGCTGATCGGTTATTTTTTCAACGTGCAGATGGGCACACTCATCGGCTGCAATAATTGTGGACAAGGAAGAGACGCTACGTTTACCGTAGCAACGACACATGGCGTGACCGTAGGAAGAAAATTGAGAGGAGGAATCGGTATTGGGTTTGATTCTTATGCCAACTGGCAGACACTTCCTGTTTATGGCTCCTTGAGCTGGGACTTGATCGGCAACCGAAATAAAAGCGCCCTCTTTCTGCAAATGAGTTATGGATGGGCTCATCCGTGGTTCGTGAAAAACAACTATTACAATTACTACACCACCGATCCTTTTACAGGGGTTTCGGGCGGGCGGATGTTGAATCCAAGCATCGGTTATCGACTGAAGTATCGCGACATGAATCTATCCATTGGCGTTGGATATAAGTATCAACGCATATTTTACAAGGCAGATCAATTTTACATTTGCCCCGCGTGCAGCTACTATGCGCCAGACCAAAGCATGGAGGTAACGCAAGAGACCAATCGCTTTCAGGTGACGATGAGCGTGGGGTGGAGGTGAGGCGGGGCGGGGCTGTTAGCTGGCATTCACCCAATTTTCAATCTCAATTCCTTTTAGCCTCTGAAAGTCTGAGGTGTTTCGGGTTACAAGCGTTAGGTTATTTGAAATGGCCGTCGCTCCGATCAGCACAGATATCTTTATCCTTGGCTTCAGCGATCAATTCGGATAGGCTGTAATACACTTTCCCTAGGCAAATTTTTTTTCGTTCCTCCCAATTTCCAGACGTGTCAACGTGATCTATTATTTTTAACTCACTGTCAGCTGTTCTTGGCCGATAGCTTTCTGGCCTAAAGTCACTTTCATTTTTTACCAAGTCGACTTCAATCCAATCATACTTTTTGTATTGTTCGTTGTATGATTTTTTTTCGGAATGGTACCGGATATATTCTGGTCCAAGTCCCATCCTCACGAAAGCCTGCAGTGCAGACCAATTCGTCATACTTAGCTGATAAAGTTGGATAGGTCTTTACCGCTATTAGAACTTTTGTTAAAGCCATTCTATATATGTTGTACTTTAAAGTCGAAGCCTGGTAGTTTCTCAATGGCTTCGGCCAAGTGCTTTCGATGGCACTGGCAAATGTTTGCTTCAAAACAAGTGAGAGCTATTCGTTTATTTTCCTTCAATAACTTCAATATAGTTACTTGGGCTTTTGTAGTTTTTGTAAGATTTGTTTTACGATAGAAGGTAAACAATTTATCATAGTCAGCTTGAGTATTTAACTCTTTTCGCTGTTCAGGTTGGATGCCAACCTCAGGAATATGCAAATACGCTATCCCTAAATGCTCACAATAGCGCTTAAGTTGACTCTTACTGAAGCCGTACTTCATGCTCAATGGATTATTGCGAACATCTACTAGAACTTTAACATCTTTTTTTAATAATCGAACTAAATATTCTTCAAGCGAAATCCCCTCATATCCAATGGTAAATAAAATTGTATCGGTGTGTTTTGGTTTTGACGCTTCGATTTTTTGTAATTCTGTTTTTGTGAGTATGTGGGCGGCTACCTCACTTTTTGTTGCATAGAATGGATAGTTAATATAAGTGTACTTTATTAAAGCATTTCTGTTCATTTTCCCGTAATCTGCCTTAACCTCCTGTAAATATTTCAGGTCATCTGGCTTTACCTGTTTCAGGTAATTAGTCTTGTCAAACTTTGTAAAATGTGTATTGGTTTCCTCAAGCAAACCCTTGGTGACCATAGTAGTTAAGTCGGCATTGGCAGAATACGAATAACATCCGTAGCGATATGGTACGAAATCGTACTCCGGGTTACTTTGTTTCTGAGTAAACAGGAATAACAACTTTTGTAGTCGAATTTTGTCTAGCTGTCCTTCAAATTGCTGAAGTAGGGCGAGTATTATTTTTCTCCGATAAAACACGATACAAAAGTAGGCATTTAAAGTATTTTCAAAATCTCTGACTCTGGTCGGTGTTGTCACCGCACTGAGCCAGACCCTACTTCCCCTCCAGCTCATCAATCTCCAACGCAATAGATTCCCACTTCTTGTTTTCTTCTTCCAGTTGAGAATCCACCTTTTCAATTTTCTGTGCCTCTGGCGGCGTGATCACCGGCTGTGCACTAGCTGAGTGGCTGGCCGGTGCGCCCGTTTATTTAGTCCGCAGATATTTTTTGAAAACGTTGATGTATCTGTTGTCAAACTTAATCAAGGTAATGTCCTTGTACTTCACTTTAGTCGGCTTCTGGTCTAACAAACCGGTCGGATCGTAGTACAGAATGTCTACCGAGTCTTTGCTTACTTTCTTTATCGGTCCAATTACAAATAACGGGTCTTCCATGTCTTCACACTCGACAATAACGTGGTAGTCGTGTTTCATTAAGTCTTCAAGTATTGTTTTCCAGTCTGTCAGTTTTAATTTTTTCCTGAATCCATAGTCAGAGTCAAATATCCCCTCAGCTTTTAAAATTCGCTTAAATGCTCTCTCGAACTTATTACATCGGAGCGCATCAAAATGATCTTTTTTGATGATACCATATCCGTCCAAATAGAATTCTTCTTCTTTCTGAATCAAAATAAAATTGCTACTCATTTGTAGAATGAAACCAGAAATGTCAGCGGATCCCTCTGTAACGGTCCTTTTAATTTTAACGTAGTCCTTCTTCTTGATATGACGTTTAATTTCGGTGTCATATTGCTTTATTGTCTTAGGTTTCTTTGTCACGTCTGTGTTTTGATTAAACGAGGTGCAATTGCTTGTGGTTCGACCTTCACTCGGTTCCAGAAGTTTCCTCGGCTTCAATTATTCTGTTAATCCGCGGTTGTAAAAACCATATCCCGAGAGGCAGAAAAAAAGTCAAGAAGAAATCTCCGATACTTTCACTTAGTCCAGTTTCCTTGCCGTTCTCAATCGTCCGCATGGTTCTACCTGGAAATGAAAAGTAATAGAACAGTGCAAAGAACAAATAGAAAAATGGAATTGCCGCAATCCCATTAAAGTGGATTTCTTCTCCGCCTGCTATTATTGCTCCACCGACAAGACCCAGAATTAAAATGAATCCATTGATCATGAAAAAAGTGTAGTTCAACTCAATCTTTTTTGGAAGATAATTCTGGAGTTCATGTCCAACAACCATTGGCCAAATAAAATAGAGAATAGTCCCCGCGAGATTGATAGTCATTGTCAATGTGGGATTGGTATCAAATTTTATCTCTGACAAAATCAATATGAGCAGAATCAATATGAAAATTTGCCAATGCTTTGCTGTCAAAAAAAATTTCATATCCCTAACAATTAAATTGTGTCGGCCTTTCGCCGGCCTGTAGCATCAACCCTACTTCCCCTCCAGCTCATCAATCTCCAACGCGATCGATTCCCACTTCTTGTTTTCTTCCTCCAATTGAGAATCTACCTTTTCAAATTTCTGTTGCTGCTCGGTGAGCTTGTCGGGGTTGCCGTACACTTCTGGTTTGGCGAGTTCGGCTTCTGCTTTGGTTCTTTCTTGGGTGTCTCTTTTTTGGCCACATGAACCACCGGCTGCTTGTCGGCTTCATTTTTCTTGCGCCAATATTCGTATTCATCGTAAGTACCCGGGTATTCTTTGATCTCGTGGTTTTCGATGTACCAGATCTTGTTGGCAATCTGGTTTACAAAATGTCGGTTGTGGCTTACGGTGATGAAGCTTCCTTGAAATTGCTGCAATGCCTGAATCAAAATATTTTCCGAGATGAAATCCAAGTGGTTGGTAGGTTCATCAAGCAACAAGAAGTTTGCTTCCGAGATCAACGTCTTCGCCAACGCCACGCGCGATTTCTCCCCACCCGAAAGCACTTTGATTTTCTTGAACACATCTTCGTCCGAAAACAAAAAGCAGCCAAGTACATTTCGGAGCTCCTGTTCCGTCTTGCCGCTGCCGGCTTGCTTGAGCTCATCCAACACTTCGTTGTCCACACGCAGCGACTCCAATTGGTGCTGGGCATAAAATCCGTGGATCACATTGTAGCCAATGGTGCGCTCGCCGTCCACAGCTTCAGTGTTTGCCAGTATTCTCAGCAGTGTCGATTTCCCTTTTCCATTCGCACCGATCAGCGCGATCTTATCTCCCCGTTCAATCGTGGCGTTGGAGTGTTTTAATATGTCGAGTGATCCGTATGATTTTGAAATGTCTTTCAATGTGACGACGTGCCTTCCCGAGGGCTGCTTGAAGGTGAACTTGAAATTGATCTCTGCAACATCACTCACTACCTCTTCTATTTTGTCCATACGGTCGAGTGCCTTCACGCGCGATTGCACCTGCCTGGCCTTCGTGGCTTTAGAGCGGAAACGTTCTATGAACCTCTCGGTTTGGCGGATCTTGGCTTGCTGGTTTTCATACGCGTTTTGCTGAATCTCCTCACGCATTTCTTTTTCGTTCAAATAGAAAGTGTAATTCCCTTCGTAGGTCACCAATTGTTGATTGGTCACCTCCACCGTTTTGTTGATGACATTATCAAGGAAGGTACGGTCGTGCGAAACGATGATCACCGCCCCTTCATACGTGCGCAAATAATTTTCAACCCACTCGATGGAAGGAAGATCCAAGTGGTTGGTCGGCTCATCGAGCATCAGGCACGAAGGTTTTTCCAACAAAAGCTTGGCGAGCATCACACGCATGCGCCACCCACCCGAGAATTCACGAAGCGGCCGATGAAGATCATGGGTGGAAAATCCAATCCCTTCCAGTATCTCTTCTGCTTTCGCCTGCATGGTGTACCCATCCAGGTGCTCGAATTTTTCCTGGAGCTTTGTCAGTTTGTCCACGAGGTCATCGCTGTATTCGGTCTCCAGCTTGTGCAGGATTTTTTCGATCTGACGCTGCGTGTCTACAGCTTCTTTGAATGCTTCCATCGCCACCGTGAGTATTGCATCATCGGTCTGGTACGACAAAAGATCTTGATTCAAAAACCCAACCGTGCAGTCCTTTGCTTTGCTTATGGAGCCCGCATTCACCGTCAGGTCGCCTTGGATAATTTTTAGCAAAGTTGATTTGCCGCGACCGTTGAGTCCGATCAAGCCAATTTTGTCGTTGGGGCGAATAAACATTGACGCATCTTCATACAAAGCGCGCCCGCCGATGAAATAAGAGATATTTGAAATCGAGATCATAAAAAACGTTATCCTTCAAGAAACCCGTGCACCTTTATTTTAAAAATCACAGGTCGTCCAATGTTTAAAATCCTGGTTTAAACGCGGCAAAGGTACGGCTAATTTGAGATAGGAGGATTTGAAGAAGTAAAGATTTCAGTTGATGCCCTGAATCATCCACTTTTCGTGATTTCCGTATCAGGCGACGTTCATTTTTTGTAATTTGGTTTGGCGAAAATTTCAAAGACGCTCGCAATCCATTAAAACGATCCGGTTCGTAAATCTGATTTGAGCCTTTCATCCTTTTTGCCGAGGGCCGATTTTTTTAGTTTGTCTTATGTTTGTACAAAAATTACAACCCATGATCAAAAGAGCATCCCATTTGCTAGTCGTTGCGTTTTTGGCGCTTTTCTGTACTCAGTCCACCAAAGAGAAAAAAGAAGAATTAGCCGACAACTCGTCGCCGGCCATAACAGGAGCGAGCTCGAGTTTGCCCCTCGATAAGCTTAAACTGCCCAAAGGATTTTTCATTGACGTTTTTGCGGAAGTTGACAATGCCCGCTCCCTGGCGATCTCTCCAAGCGGCACCATTTTCGTGGGGAACAGAAATGAGGATAAAGTCTACGCCATCAAAGACACCGATGGAGACGGCAAGGCGGATAAGAAATGGGTGGTGGCGAGTGGTCTGAACATGCCCAATGGAGTCGCTTTCAGAAATGGCGACTTGTATGTGGCAGAGGTGAGCCGCATCCTCAAATTCTCGGACATCGAAAACAAATTGGAAAGCCCGGGTAAACCGCAGGTCGTATTCGACAAGTATCCCACAGAAGCTCACCACGGATGGAAGTATATCGCCTTTGGCCCCGATGGCAAGCTATACGTACCCGTTGGAGCACCTTGCAATATTTGCGAATCCAAAAATCCAGTTTACGCTAGTATCACCCGAATGAACGCAGACGGAACGGGGATGGAAGTTTTTGCCAGCGGCGTCCGCAACTCGGTAGGTTTTACTTGGCATCCCGCCACAAAAGATATTTGGTTTACCGACAATGGGAGAGACAGCATGGGCGATGATATTCCTCCCTGCGAACTAAATAGCGCAACCAAAGTGGGCCAGCATTTTGGATATCCTTTTTGTCATGGGGGCACCATCAAAGATCCAGAGTTTGGCAACAAAAGGCCTTGTGGGGATTTTACAAAGCCTGCGCAAAACCTGGGTGCTCACGTTGCTCCACTAGGACTGAAGTTCTACACGGGAAAAATGTTTCCGTCGGAATATCAAAATCAATTGATCATTGCGGAACATGGTTCATGGGACCGGGCAAAGAAAAATGGATACAAACTAAGCCTCGTAAAAGTGGATGCGAACAGCAAGGCCACTAGCTATACTCCTTTTGCTACTGGTTGGCTTGACGAGGGTTCTCAAAAAGTGTGGGGCCGCCCCGTAGATGTTTTGCTGTTGCCCGATGGCTCCATGCTGGTGAGCGATGACCAGGCCAACGTAATTTATCGTATTACGTACAAAGGATAACCCGACAGCATTCGGTTCGCCTTTTTTTTGTAGATTTGAGTCCATGCTGTTCATGCTCATTTGACATTTTTTGCATGGATTTATTTTTTAAACTGAAAATCGCAATAAAACTACGCGTCTCAAGTTGTAGGGAAAAACTCCGGATGAGGTTTCCTGCCATTCTGTTTCTCTTTTTTTCTGTTACTGTGGTTGCGCAAGATGCCCTTCTTCAGCAAAAGGCAGCGCGTCTGTACAAAACGGGTGTAGAGCTGATGACTCAAAATCAGTTTGCGGCCGCGCGCGAAAACTTCAACCAGTACCTTCACCTTAACCCACCAATCGGCAACCAGCGTCAGGACGCCGAATACTCTCGTGCAATTTGCTCGCTGAACCTTTATCACGCCGACGCCGAGAAGCAAGTTCAGGATTTCATCGACAACCATCCGTCTAGTGCCAAATCAGCGGTCGCATATACCGACCTTGCTACCTTTTTCTACAATGAGAAGAATTATAAAAAGGCAGCCAACTACTTTGCCAAAGCAGACATCGGAGCCCTTACCGCCTCCGAACAAAACACCGCGCGTTTTCGCTGGGGTTATAGTTTGTTCAGTCAAAAAATTCTGAAAGAGGCACTCGATCAATTCAATTACATCAAAGCGTCTGGAGGCCAGTACGGTCCTGCGGCGAGTTATTATGCTGGCTTCGCTGAATATAATTCGGGCGATTACGTCAACGCACTCACTGATTTAAAACGCGCCGAACAAACGGAAGCCTATGCTACCATTGTGCCATTCATGATTGCCAACGTGTATTACAAACAGAAGGACTATGACGCCCTTCAGACGTATATCCAGTCGGTCAGCGGCAAAAAAGAGTTGGCCAATGCCGAGGAAATCGCGTTGCTGTCGGCGGAAGCGTATTACAAAAAAGGGGATTACAAAAATGCATTGGCGGGCTACGACAAATATTTGACCGGAAAAGAAGAGACCGCCAATAAGAGTGTTTCGTTACGAGCGGGATATTCCGCGTTTGTTCTGAATGACGACAAAAAAGCGTTGACGTACTTGAAAGGCTCTTTCGCCGACAACGATTCTATCGGTTTTTATTCTTCGTATTATTTGGGCTATCTCTATTTGAGAAACAACCAAAAACCGATGGCGGCGGCTTCGTTCAATATCGCTCGCGGTTTCAAACCTGATCAAAAACTGGTGGAAGAAGCTTCGTTTCAGTTCGCAAAACTTTCCTATGATCTCGGTAAATCGGACCAGGCGATCACTGAATTCGAAAACATTCTCAAGAAATTTCCCAATAGCCTGCATACCCAAGAGATCAAAGAATTACTTTCACAAGCCTATGTGAATGCCAATAATTACAACAAGGCCATTGATTACATCGAGGCGTTGGTGAATCGAAGCGAAGGTGTGGAGCGAGCCTACCAAAAGGCAACGATGCTGAAAGGCATGGAGTTGTTTAACTCAGAAGGGTATGGGCTCGCCGTTCAATATTTTGAAAAATCGCTCCAGCATCCAAGCGAAAAAAATTACGTGGCGGAGGCCAGTTTCTGGAATGCCGAAGCCTATTCCATCGGCCGAAAATTTGAGCAAGCCGTCACCAATTATTCACGCGTGATTCAAGAAGGTGACGAAAATCCTTCCCTGGTATTGAAGGCGCGTTATGGATTGGGCTACGCTTACTTCAATCTTCAGCAGTACGATCGTTCCCTGTTTAGTTTTAAAGAATTCGTTTCGCAGTCCTCGAATCGACAACCCAACCTCGCCGACGGAACACTGCGCTTAGCCGATTGTTATTTTGTTGCCAAACAATACGCCGATGCGCTGACATATTATAAAAGAGCAATCACCCTCAACTCGGTCGATGTTGATTATGCCCATTTTCAGGCGGGAAATATCTTGGGTATCCAGCGCAAGTATGGAGAGGCAAAGAGTGAATTAAA
>Ga0310811_10014469_pt1 | contig 10291 bp, 3 predicted proteins | sample YCmetagenome_FD_207642 | JGI IMG/M metagenome (GOLD analysis project Ga0310811, IMG submission 207642) | Soil microbial communities from experimental microcosm in Duke University, North Carolina, United States - YC | ecosystem: Engineered > Artificial ecosystem > Soil microcosm > Unclassified ... | reverse complement strand
CGCCTTCGCCAAGGCTTCGGCGCGGCTAGGCCGCGATCAGAACCTGTAGTCCAGGCCCAGCGAGATGGTCTGGCTGAGCAGGTTTCCCGTCGGCGGGGTGATGTGATAGGCGGCTTCGAAGGCCAGGGCATCAGTGAGCTGGGCAGTGATCCCGCCCCCGAGGGTCAGCTGGCTACGCGACGGCATCAGCCCCGGGACCGTGAAGCTCCCGCCGCCGACCTGGACCAGGCTCGGCGGCGTCGTGTTCAAGGTCTCGTAGCTATAGGCGATGTCGGCCTCGGGCGTGATCACCGTGCCGCCGTCGGTCGTATAGGACTTCGCCGCCGTGAGGCTGATGAAGGGCCTGAGCGAGTTCGCGCTATTGCCGTTGACGCTGAGATTGAATCCCGGGGCGCCGCTCTCACCCACGCCGGTCTGAGCGACATGGACATAGGCCAGCCCCGCGGCCGGCATGAAGGTGATGCCGGCGAAGTTGGCGCGGGTGCTCACCTGCAAGGCCGCATTCGCCTCCTGGCCGTTGTAGCTCGATGACGCGGTCTGGCCGAGAGTGGCGAAGGGGCGCGAGGCGTTGATGAAGTCATAGGCGTAGCCCGCGGTCGCATCGATGGCAAAATCCCCCAGGGTGTAACTGCCATAGACGGCGAGGCGCGGCGTGTCGATCGAACCGCTGGCCCCGCCGGCCTCGCTCAGATTCGTATGGAGATAGCCGAGCGCGATGCCGCCGGTGAGGTTGGGGCTGAAGGCCTTGTCGAAGCCGGCGAGGAAGCCCCCGGCCTGGGTGTCGAAGCCGGGGGTGGTCATGCTGCCGTCGAGGCTGGCGAAGCTGCCGATGGCCTTGAACCAGCCGCCCATCTGGCCGACCGCCTGGGGGATCTCCGGCAGGAGGTCGGCCAGCTGATCGGCGGTGCCGGTGAAGGCGACCTGGGTCGGTGTCGCCGTGGCGGCCAGCGCGGTCTGCACGCCAGGGCTGCCGGTGCCCAGATGCAGCTCGCCCATATGGGTCAGCAGGGCGCCATTGGCCTGCTGGGCGGCCAGCAAGGCGGCGGTGCTGAGCGCCGAGAAGATCGTGTCGTTGGTCGGGGTGACGACGATCGGGCCGCCGCCCACAAGATCCAGAGTGACGTCGGTAGGCGAATAGGTGACCGACTGGGTGAAGCCGTCCGGGGCCTGTCCCGTGACGCTGCCGAAGGTGCCGGTGACGCTGGCGGCATTCAGGATGTCGTAGCTGGCATCGCTGTAAACGCCGGGCTCATAGACCAAAGCCAGATTGCCGGCGAGGCTGGCATTGCCGATGACCTTGAGCTGGGAGGCTTCCGTCGGCGAGACCTCGATCAGCAGCCGGCTGGTCGCACCCTGGGTGTAGCTCCCTGCGATTGTCATGGTGCCGATGCTGCCGCCGGGCGAGAGCACGCCGCCGGCGCTATTGGCGACATCGCCCGCGATGGTGCCATGGCCGGCCAGCTTGCCCTCCGAGCCGATGGTGACGGGACCCGAGAGGCTGGCCTCGGGATGGTCGGCATCGCCGATCTCCAGGATGCCGTTATTGACCGAGGTGAGGCCGGTGTAGCTGTTGGTGCCGTCGAGGATCAGCGTGCCGGGGCCGCCCTTGGTCAGCCCGCCCATGCCGGAGATGTCGCCGAGGAAGGAGGTGGTGATGCTCTGGCGCACCGTCAGTGTGCCGGTGCCGAGGGTGATCGCTCCGCCGGTGCCGGCGAGGGCGCGGATCGCCTGGTCCTGGCCGTTGAGATCGAAGCTGCCGCCGTTGACCGTCAATCTTCCGGCCGAGGAGAGGCTGCCGCCGGTCTGGAGCTGCAGGATGCCGGCGTTGACGATGGTGCCGCCGGTATAGCTGTTGGCGCCGCCGAGGCCGAGCAGCCCGGCGCCCGATTTGGTCAGGCTGCCGGTGCCGGAGATCTTGCCATCGAAGACAGTGGTGACGGCCTGGTTCACCGTGAGATCGCCGCTGCCCAAAGTGATGGCCCCGCCGCTGCCGCGGAGCCCGCCCAGGGTCTGGTCATTGTCGTTGAGGTCGAAGCTGCCGCCGGCGATGGTCACCACCCCCGATGGAGCCAGGCTGCCGCCGGTGCCGAGCTGCAGCTTGCCGGCGTCGATCTCCGTGCCCCCGGTATAGGTCTCTGCGGCGGTGAGGGTCAGCGTTCCGAGGCCTGCCTTGGTCAGGCTGCCGGGGCCGGCGATGATGCCGGCGAAGCTCGTATTGCCGTCCTGGTTCACGGTGAGCCGGCCGTCGCCCAGGGTGACGGCGCCGCCGCTGCCGGACAGCGCGCCCACGGTCTGGCCGGTGCCGTTCTCGAGATCGAAGCTGCCGCCGTTGACGATCAGCGCCGTGGTCGAGGCCAGGCTCCCGTCCTCGCCCAGCTCCAGCGTGCCGGCCTCGACCGTGGTGTCGCCGGTGTAGCTGCTGGTGCCGAAGAGGGTGAGCAGCCCGGCGCCGGTCTTGGTCAGTCCGCCCGCGCCGCCGATGACGCCGTCGAACTCCGTGGTCGCGCTCTGGTCGACGGTAAGGTCGCCATCGCCCAGGGTGATGACGCCAGCAAAGCCGGACAGCGATCCCACGGTCTGGCCCCCGTTCTCCAGGTCGAAACTGCCGCCAGCGAGAATGAGCGCGGTGGTCCTGGCCAGGCTGCCGCCGCTGCCAAGCTGCAGGGTGCCGCCATCGACCTCGGTGACCCCGGTGTAGCTGTTGGCGCCGGTGAGGCTCTGCAGCCCGGCGCCAGACTTGAACAGCCCGCCCGTGCCGCCGATGCTGCCGGCAAAGCCCGCGGTCGTGTCCTGGTCCACCACCACGGTGAGGTCGCCATTGCCCAGATTGACGGCGCCGTCGAAGCCGGCAAGCCCGGCGACGATCTGGCCGCCGTTCTCCAGATCGAAGAGGCCGCCCGTGACGATCAGCGGCGTGTTAAAGCCGAGGCTTCCGCCGGGGCCGAGCTCCAGCGTACCGCCGCTGACGCCCGTGATGCCGCTGTAGTCGCTGTTGCCCGTCAGGATCAGCTTTCCGCTGCCGGATTTGAGCAGGCCGCCGGGGCCGCCGATGCTGCCGGCAAAGCTCGTGGTCGTGGCCTGATTCACCGTGAGGTTGCCGTTGAACAGGAACAGCCTGCCCGCGGCGGCGCCGCTGAGAGAGCCGACGGTCTGGCCGCCGTTATTTAGCTCGAAGCTGCCGCCATTGACGATAAGCGCGGTAGTCGAGGCCAGGCTGCCGCCGCTTTGGAGTACCAGCGCGCCGGCATTGACTTCGGTTGCACCGGTATAGCTGCTGGCAGCAGTGAAGCTCTGCACCCCGTCCCCGGACTTGATCAGGCCGCCGGTGCCGCCGATGCTCCCCGCGAAGCTCGTGGCGATGTTCTGGACCATGTCCAGGGTCAGGCTGCCATCGCCCAGATTGACGGCGCCGCCGGTGCCGCCGAGCCCGCCGGCGGTCTGGCCGCCATTCTCGAGATCGAAGGTACCGCCCGTGATGAACAGCAGGGTGCTCGGGGCGAGGCTGCCGCCGGGCCCCAGCGCCAGCGTGCCGCCCGTCACGACCGTGAAGCCGTTGTAGTCATTGCTGCCGGTCAGGTTCAGGGTGCCTGCGCCCGATTTGGTCAGCCCGCCCGCGTCCCCGATGCTGCCGGCGAAGGTCGTGGTCGTGGCCTGGTCCACGATCAAATTGCCGCTGCCCAGAATCACCCGGCCTGCGGCGGTGCCGGCGAGAGAGCTCACGGTCTGACCGACGTCATTCTCGAGATCGAGTGTGCCGCCATTGACGATGAGCGCGCCGGTCGAGGCCAGGCCGCCGCCGGGCCCGAGCTGAAGCGTGCCGCCCTCGAGCGTGGTGCCGCCGGTGTAGTTGCTGGCGCCGGTGAGGATCAGCCTGCCGTTGTTGGTCTTGGTCAAGCCGCCGGTGCCGCCGATGCTGCCGGAGAGGGTCGCCGTCGTTTCACCGGCCACATCGATGCCGCCGCCGCCGGCCCCCAGGGTGATACCCTGGCCGAGGGCGAGGTCCGCCGTGGTCGCAAGCTTGCCCGAGGTGGTGGCGTCGCCCAGGCTCAGCCCCCCGCTGCCCAGGGCACCGCCCGAGGCGATGCTGACGGTGCTGCCCCCGATCACTTGCGTGCCGCCGCCATAGACATTGGCCGCATTGCCCAGCACCAGCGTACCGCCGCCTTGGATGTTGAGGCCCCCGGTGCCGTCGATGGCGCCGTCGAAGCTCGAGGTCCCGGCCTGGTCCAGGGTGAGGTCGCCATTGCTGAGGAAGACGGTGCCGGCGCCGCCGCCGGCGAGCGAGCCCACGGTCTGGCCGCCGTTCTGGATGACGAAGAAACCGTCATTGACGGTGAGGGCCGTGGTCGAGGCCAGGCTGCCGCCGCTGCCGAGCCGCAGCAGGCCGGCGTCGACCGTGGTGGCGCCGGTGTAGCCGTTGGCGCCGTTCAGAATCACGCTGCCGTTGCCCGTCTTGGTCAGGCTGCCGCTGCCCGAAATACTGCCGGAATAGGTCCCGGCCGTGGCCTGGTCGAAGGTCACATTCGCATTGTCGGTTATGTCGCCCTGCAGGCTGGTGGTCGTTCCCTGCAATATCCCGGCGCTGACCGTGGTGCCGCCGGCGTAGTCGTTGGGGCCCTCCAGCACCAGCGTGCCGGTGCCCGTCTTGGTCAGCTTGCCTGGCCCGGTGAGGACGCCGGACAGGGTGGCGGTCACTCCGCTCGAGGTGGCGATCGTGCCGCCGCCGTTATCGAGGGTGATGCCGCGCGCCGAGGTGAGGGCGTCGGTGAGGGCGAGGGTGCCGCCGGTCGTCGCATCGCCCAGGGTCACGCCACCGGCGGCGTTGCCCAAGGCGCCGTCGGCGGCGATGCTCACCGTGCTGCCCTCGGTGACCGTCGTGCCGCCGGAATAGCTGTTCGCGGCGTTGGTCAGCGCCAAGGTCCCGCCGCCGGTCACCTCGATCATGCCGGGGACGCTGCCGTCGGAGATCAGGCCGCTCTGGAGCATGGTCTGGCCGGCGGCGATGTTGAAGAAGGGATCGCCCTCCACCGTGATGTCGTGGGTATAGGCACCGCCCGCGGTGACATCGAGGGTGGTCCCCGCCGCCATCTGCAGCACGCCGCCATTGCCCAGATTGGCATCGCTGGAGATGCTGAGCGTCCCGCGGTCGAGGTTGGTGCCGCCGCTGTAGGTATTGCTGCCGGAGAGGGTCAGCTTGCCGGCGCCGTCCTTGATGAGGGTCCCCCCGCCGCCGGTGCCGATGATCGTGCCGGCGTAGCTGGTGTCGCCGCTCTGATCGACGGTCAGGCTGCAGGTGCAGAGATCGATGGTGCCACCGGTGCCGGAGAGCGAGCTGACGGTCTGGTGATTGTCGTTGAGGTCGAACAGACCGCTGTTCACGATCAACGCGCCGGCCGCCGCCAGATTCCCGCCGGGGCCGAGCTGCAGGGTTCCACCGTCGACGGTGGTTCCGCCGACATAGCTGTTGTCGGCGCCGAGGACGAGCGTGCCCGCGCCGGTCTTGTGCAAGGCCCATTGGTTCCCGGCGCCGCCGCCATTGCCGGCTTCGTCGCCGATGACATCATCGATGGTCTCGGTCTGGCCGCTGCCGGGCGAGAAGGTGACGGTGCCAGTCCCTTGCAGGAACATGCCGCTGCCATAGGCCGAGCCGGCGGTGCCGGCGGTGCTGCCGGTACCGCCAGCACCGGGAGAGACCGAGTTGCCGTTGACGGTGAGCGGACCATCGACCGTGAAGGTGGCGCCCTGCTGGACGAAGATGGCGCCGCCCGCGCCCAGTCCGCCCCCGGCGCCGCCGGCACCCGTGCGACCATTGCCGCCGCCGAAGCCGCCCTGCCCGGCTGTCCCGCCGGAGGAACCCAAACGCGTTGCGCCACCGCCGCCGCCGAAGCCGCCGCCGCCGCCGTTGCCGCCGTTGCCATCGCCGCCGCCGCCGCCGCCGAAGCCGCCGCTGCCGCCGCCGCTGCCGAAGCCGCCGCCGCCGCCGCCGCCAAAGCCGCCACCGCCGGCGGCACCGAAGGCGCCTTGGGCGCCATCGCCGCCGGAGACGCCGCCACCGCCGCTGGCGTTGGCAAAGTCGCCGCCGGCGCCGCCGCCGCCGCCGTTGAGGCCGCCGGTCCCCCCTGATCCGCCGCCGCCGCTTCCGGCCTCCAGCGCGATTCCCGCGGTGCCGTCCCGCCCGGGACTGGTCAAGCTGCCGCTGCCGCCATCGGCCCCGACGCCCAGGCCGCCCCCGCCGCCGCTGAATCCATCGCTGCTGCTGCCAGCGCCATTCCCGCCCATGCCACCCCCGCCGCCGCTAGAATCGACGCCGGTCGCGTTGGCGCCCGCGCCGCCAAGGGCACTGTTGCCGGTCAAGGTGACGTTGCTCACCGACAGGCTGGCGCCGGAGGCCACGAACAGGGCACCGCCCAGCCCGCCGCCCCCGCCGCCGGGGGCACTGCCGCCGCCGCCGGTGCCGCCCTGCGCCACGGCGTTCTGGATGGTCAGATTGTTGATCGCGACGGCGCCCTGATAGACGAAGAAGCCGCGCTGGACGCTGCCGCCATCGAGGGTGAAACCCTGGCCGTTGATGGTAACGTTGCTGGTGCTGTTGATCACCGGCAGGGTGGTGGTTGGATCGAGCGTGATATCATTGGCGAAGATGATGACGTAGCTGTGGCCGGGATCGCTATCGATCAGGGTGAGCACGCTCACCAAGTCGGCCGCGTCGGTGACCGTGCAAGTGTGGCATGCCGCCTGAGCCGGCCCGGCCCGCGCCACCAACAGGAGTCCGAGGAGGAGGGCGATCGCCCCCTGTCGGCCCCACCCCCTGGGAATGGAACTCGAAGCTCTGAAAATTCCTGTCGACATCTTGCCCCGGCCTTTGGCGTCGCGCGTGGGACGGTCTCCTGCGCACCGCCTGCCGGGAAGGCTCCCCAGCATTCCAGAGGGCAGTCTAGGCTCTATGGCCCTGCCCCGCCACCGCCAGGAGTAGCAGGGGTGCGGCCTTCCACGACCAAGGGGTGCTCGCCCTCCTCGCTCCGCCTTTCGTCGACGGAAAAAGTCGTGCCCTATCCACCTAGATGAGCCGCCTCCGATGAGATGAGTACTAGCCGTCCGCCGGCAGCAGCTTCTCCAGGGTCGAGAGCTTGTCCGCCTCCAGATAGGGCTTGTCCCAGCGGATGCGGTTGATGCGGGGGAAGCGCATGGCGAGGCCGGATTTGTGGCGGGTGGAGCGCTGCAGGCCTTCGAAGGCGACCTCGAGCACGAGGCCGCGCTCGACCTCGCGCACCGGGCCGAAGCGGTTGACGGTGTGGTTGCGCACCCAGCGGTCGAGCTCCAGCAGCTCGGCATCGGTGAAGCCGAAATAGGCCTTGCCGACGGGCACCAGCTCCTCGCCATGCCAGAGGCCGAAAGTGTAATCCGAATAGAAGGAGGAGCGTTTCCCATGGCCGCGCTGGGCATACATCATCACGGCATCGACCAGCTTCGGATTGATCTTCCATTTGTACCATTGGCCGACCGGCCGGCCCGCGAGATAGGGGCTGTCGGCGCGCTTCAGCATCAGCCCCTCCATGCCAAGCGTGGCGATCGCCGCGCGCTGCTCCGCCAGCTCTTCCCAATCCTTGAAGGCGACCAAGGGCGATAGGTCGAAGCCGGGCCGCGGCTTGGCGGCGTACCAGGATTCCAGACGCCGGCGGCGCTCGGCAAAGGGCAGCGGGCGGAGATCTTCCTCGCCCTCGAACAGAATGTCGTAGAGGCGCACGCCGACGGGATAGTCCTGCAGGAGCTTCGGCCCCAGGCTCTTGCGGTTGAGGCGCTTCTGCAGATCGGCGAAACCGGCGACCACGCCGTCGCGCATCACCAACAGCTCGCCGTCCAGGGTGACATCGCTGGCGGCGTGATCCACCACCTCCGGGAATGTCGCCGTCATCTCATCGCCCGAGCGGGAATAGAGCCTGACCAGCGTCCCCTCGCCCACGATCTGCACCCGCGCGCCGTCCCATTTCCACTCCGCCAGGAAATCGGCGGGGTTCAGCTTGGCGAGCTCCTCCTCCTCCAAGGGCTGGGCCAGCATCGGCGGGCGGAAGGTGGCGCGCCCGCGGGCCTCGGGCTTGGGGCCCTTGCCCTCCAGCCATTCGAAGAGACCGCGATAGGGAATCTCCAGGGCATGCCAGACCTCCTCCACCTCGTCGGGATCGAGCTTGCCCAGGCTCGCCACCGCGGTCTTGGCGAGGCGCGCCGAGAGGCCGATGCGCAAGCCGCCGGTGATGAATTTGATCAGCGCCCAGCGCCCGACGGCATCGAGCCGGTCGAGCCAATCCGCGACGATCTCCGGCAGCTTGGCCTTGGGCGAGACCTCCAAGGTCTCGACGATGGTGGCGAGATCGGGCGGCGGGGAATCATTGGGCCGCTGCGGCCAGATCAGCGCCACGGTCTCGGCGAGATCGCCGACATAGTCGTAGGAGAGAGCGAAAAGCGCGGGATCGGTGCGGGCGGCCGCCAGATCGCGGAAGAGCCCGGCCTTGGCATGGCGGAAGACGAGATCGCCGGTCAGCGCCGCGAGCGCATAGCCGCGGTCGGGGTCCGGCGCCGTGGCGAAATAATCCGTCACCAGCCGCAGCTTGGCATTGCGCTGGGACTGGTAGGAGAGCTGGTCGAGCAGGCGGGCGAAGCGCTTCATCCCCGCTCACGCCTCTTCGTCTTCATAGCCGAGCATGGCGAGCGCCCGGGCCTTGATGCCGAGGCCCTGGGCGTAATGCACCAGCGCCTCCTCCCGGCCATGGGTCACCCAGATCTCGCCGGCGCCGACCTCGCGGATCGTCGCTGTCAGCTCGTCCCAATCGGCATGGTCGGAGATGACCAGGGGCAGCTCGGCCCCGGCCTGGCGCGCCCGCGCCCGCACGCCCATCCAGCCCGAGGCGATGGCGCGCATGGGCTCGGCCATGCGCCGCGACCAGGCCTCGCGCAGCGCGCCCGGCGGGGCGAGCACGATCTCGCCCTTGAGCTCGGCCTTGGACGCGCCGGTCGCGGGCTTCAGCTCGCCGAAATCCTGGCCCAGGCGGCGGTAGAGATCGGTCAGCGGAAACAGCGCGCCATGGAGCCAGAGGGGGCGGTCCCAGCCCGCCCGGCGGATCAGCGCCATCACGCGCTGCGCCTTGCCCAGGGCATAGACGCCGACGAGATGGGTCCGCTCGGGAAAGAGGCGGAGGGATTCCAGCAGCTTGGCGATCTCGCCGGAATCGTCGGGATGGCGGAAGACCGGCAGGCCGAAGGTGGCCTCGGTGATGAAGACATCGCAGCCCACCACGTCGAAGGGCGTGCAAGTCGGATCCGGCCGCCGCTTGTAGTCGCCGGAGACGACGACCCGCTGGCCGCCATATTCCAGCACCACCTGGGCCGAGCCCAGGACATGGCCGGCGGGGGCGAAGGCGAGCTTGACCCCGCCGAGCTCGAGCCAGTCGCCATAGTCCAGGGGCTGCAGGCTGGCCCCGGCCCCGGGGCCGAAGCGGGTGCGCATGATCTCGATGGTGCCCGGGGTGGCGAGCACATGGGTGCTGCCGGGCCGGGCATGATCGCCATGGCCATGGGTCACCACCGCGCGGTCGACCGGCGCGGTCGGATCGATGGTGAAATCGCCGGGCTCGCAGACCAGCCCGCCCGGCGTCGCCTTCAGCCAGTCCTGTGCCTTTGCCATCGCGCCTAGATAGGCTCGGCCCGCATGCTTTGCCAGCGCGGACACCCTAGCCGGAGAAAGGCCGCGATCGGGCGAGGGTTCCTCAGCTCATGTCGGCGCCGAGGCCCAGGCCGCGCTCCCGGGCCCGCCGGAACGCCAGCTCCGCCACGGCCAGATCCTGCAGGGCGACGCCCGTCCCGTCGAAGATCGTGATCTCATCCGCGGCGGCGCGGTCGAAGCCGCCGCTGACGACGGCGCCGAGGGTGAGGCCGAGACGGTCGCGGGCGATCAGCCCCCGGCGATAGGCATGCTGGCACTCGCCGATGGTGATGGCCTGCTCGGCATCGTCCACCACCAGCCTGGCGGCGGCGACGAGCTCGGGCGCCAGCTCCTGCTTGCCGGCGGTATCGGCCCCCATGGCGCTGATATGTGTGCCGGGCCTGATCCATTCCCGGGGGATGAGGGCCGCCCGCGACGGGGTGACGGTGATCAGGATGTCGGCTTGGCGGGCGACGGCTTCGAGACCGGGTGCGGCGAAGGCGAGACCCTCCGCCGATACCGCCTTGCCGAAAGCAGCCAGGCTGGCCTCGTTCGGGTCCCAGGCGAGGACGCGGGTGATGGGACGCACGCCGCGCA
>Ga0310811_10014467_pt1 | contig 10292 bp, 13 predicted proteins | sample YCmetagenome_FD_207642 | JGI IMG/M metagenome (GOLD analysis project Ga0310811, IMG submission 207642) | Soil microbial communities from experimental microcosm in Duke University, North Carolina, United States - YC | ecosystem: Engineered > Artificial ecosystem > Soil microcosm > Unclassified ... | reverse complement strand
GCGATCGCGGCGAACGGCGTGTCCTGCTCCACCCAGACCACCTGGGTCGTCATCACGTCCTTGACGAGGGTGTTCATTCGTCCGCTCCTCCCTGGCGACTTGGCTTTCCCTTCCAGGTTCGCCCTTCGGGCGCGCGGCGGGCAGGGGGCGAAGGTCCCGCTCTCCGGGCTGAAGGTCCAGTGCCGGCGCGCGCCCGGCACCGCTAGGGTCATGGGTAAGAAGCCTGTGCCGCTCGGAAGGGAAAGTGTGATGGCTGACCGCGTGTTCGAAGAACTCGGCGAAGAAGAGTGCCTCGCCCTGATCGCGCCGGGCGGGATCGGGCGGATCGCTTACACCAGCCGGTTCGGGCCGGCCGTGCTGCCGGTGAACTACGTCCTGCAGGACGGGGCGGTCGTCTTCCGCACGGCGGAGAACGGGCCCCTGGATGTCGACCTGCGCACCGGGATCGCGGACGCCGACTACATTGTGGCGTTCGAGATCGACAGCATTCACTTGGACTCCAAGCAGGGGTGGAGCGTGCTCATTCAGGGGCCGGCGCACCATGTCAGCGGTGACGACGAGGACGCGTTGCGGGACGCTGGGGTTGAGCCTTGGGCACCGGGGCCGCGGGAGCTTTTCGTGCGGATTGTCCCGTCGCGGATGACGGGTCGGCGCGTCGGCCCCGCCTAAAGCCGGGGCGCGCTAGCCGGGGCTTTGCTCTGGTGCCTTGCACGGCCAAAACGGTCATGCCCCTGTGGCACGCAAGGCCGAAATAGTAGTGGCCTTGTGGCACGCAAGGCCACTACGGCTGTGTGCCTGAGTGCCACAAGGCCATTAGATGCGTCCTTGTGTGCCACAGGGCTAAAACCGTTCTGGCCTTGTGGCACGCCGGGCCAGAATTGCGCGCCGCGACAGCCGGTGAGCAAATCATGAAATGTACGATATTTCGGGCGTGCTAGCGCCCGAAATATCGCGCGGGGTGCGCTGGCCGGGCCGCCGGTGGGATCCGGGGACGGGGTCCGGCCGGCTGCTGGGGGCGCTAAGGCTCCTCGGGGACCATCGTCATCGCGCCGCACGGGCATTCGGTGACGCAGATGGCGCAGCCCTTGCAGTAGTCGTAGTCGATTTCGTAGCCGGCGGGTCCCGTCTTGATGATCGCGTTGTCTGGGCAGCTGCCGTAGCAGTTGTCGCAGCCGAAGCAGTTGCCGCAGGACAGGCAGCGGCGCGCCTCGAACACGGCGGTCGACGCGTCGAGGCCGCCGGTGACCTCGTCGAACGTCCCGATCCGCCTGGCCGCCGCGAGCTTCGGCCGGACGGCGGCGGGTGCGTCGGAGTAGTACCAGGTATTGAGGCCCTCGTAGGCGGCCAGGTCATGCTTGGGCACAGTGTTATACGCGGTATTATAAACGTTATGATACTCGGCATTATGGCTCGTGCCGTGGAGCCAGGCGTCGATGGCGCGGGCGGCTTTCTTGCCGTGGCCGATCGCGACCGTGACCGTTCGCTCAGCGGGCACCATGTCGCCGCCGGCGAAGATGCCCGGGTGCCCGGTCATCAAGTCCGGGCCGACGTCGACCGTGCCGCCGGAGAACGTCACGTCCGGCACGCCGTCGAGGACGGCCAGGTCGGCATCCTGGCCGAGCGCGAGCACCAGGCAGTCCGCTGCCAGTTCCTCGAACTCGCCGGTCGGCTGCGGGAAGCCGGTGTCGTCAAGGCGCATTTTCTCGATCGTCAGCGACCCGGCGTCCGCGTGCTTCACCGTCGACAGCCAGCGCATCGTGATGCCCTCTTCCAGGGCCTCTTCCACCTCGATGTCGTGGGCGGGCATCCGGTCCCTGGTGCGCCGGTACACCACGACGGCTTCCGATGCGCCGAGCCTGCGCGCGGTCCGGGCGGCGTCCATGGCGGTGTTGCCGCCGCCGTAGACGGCGACGCGGCGGCCGAGCATGGGCTGCTCGCCGTCTTCGACGCCGTGCAGCATCGACACCGCGTCCATGATCCTGGCCGAGTCGCCGGCCGGGATGTAGGCGCGCTTGCCGATGTGCGCACCCACGGCGAGGAAAACAGCGTCAAACCGCTCTTCTTGGGAACTAGCGGGAGGCGTCGTCCGCGCGGACGGGCCTGATACGATCGCGCTTTTTGCGATCAGGCCTGGCCGTGCGGACATCGGGGGGTACAGGGGGTCGTCCCCCAGGGGAACGACCGGCTCGGACAGCAGGTCGGTGACCCGGGTGTTGAGCTCTAGCTTCACGCCCATGTCGAGGATCCGGTTGATCTCGGCGTCGAGGATGTCGCGGGGCAGCCGGTACTTCGGGATGCCGTAGCGCATCATGCCGCCTGGCTCGCTGCCCGCGTCCTTGATCGTCACCGCGTGGCCAAGGCGGGTGAGGTGATAGGCGGCCGACAGGCCGGACGGCCCCGCGCCCACCACCAGCACCCGCTTGCCCGTCGGCGCCGCCGCGACGGGCGCTCCATCGTCCCGGGGAGTACGGGGGGCGGTCCCCCCGGGAGGCAACGGCATGGTCCAGCCCTGCTCGATGGCCTGGTCGCCGAGGAACCGCTCAACCGAGTTGATACCTACCGCAACGTCAACCTGGCCCCGGTTGCAGGCGGCTTCGCAGGGCCGGTAGCAGACCCGGCCCATGATCGCGGGGAACGGGTTGTCGGCCATGATCTGGCGCCACGCGGCCTCGTAGGCCGGCTGGCCGCCCTCTTCGGCGTGGTAGAGCCATTGCTGGATGTTCTCCCCGGCCGGGCACGCGTTGTTGCACGGCGGCAGGAGGGACACGTAAACCGGGCGCTCGGTGCGCCAGGCACCGGTGTGGTTGGCCCGGCTGGAGCCAGGGTCGAGCGTGATGGCGAACGGCTTGTCCATGGCAAGGGTCACCTCTCCCCTGGGGTGTGGTCGGTAGCGGCCAACGGAAGCAGCGGCCGTTCTGGATGGTCTTCTTTGGTTTGCCTGCGCCGGAGGCCGAAGCGCGCGATGTTGCGGTCGGCCGCGGCCTGGAGGCGGGCGATGACCTCGGTCCGCTCCTGGGGGTGGAACAGGTGGGCATAGCGAGCCTGGAGGCGCAGGTAGTCGGTCACCGGAACCTGATGGCGGATCGGGGCCGCGCTCACCACCTGGCCTGCTTCTGCTTCGAAGACGGGGAACAGGCCCGATTCCGTGGCGAGGCGGGCGACCTTGATGGTGTCGCCCGGCTTGCTGCCCCAGCCGAGCGGGCACGGCACCAGGATGTGCAGGTAGCGGGCACCGTGGAAGTCCATCGCGCGGGTGGCCTTGTATTCCAGGTCGCGCAGGTCGGCGACGGTGGCGGTGGCCACGTACGGGATCTCGTGCGCCATGGCGATCAGCGGGACGTTCTTGCCCTGGCCAAAGGTGTTGCCCGGCTCGCTGCCGACCGCGGGGGTGGTCGCGGTGCGCGCCGCCGGCGGGGTCGCGCCTGAGCGCTGCACGCCGGTGTTCATGTAGGCCTGGTTGTCGTAGCAGATGTAGAGCACGTCGTCGCCGCGCTCGAACAGGCCAGACAGGCAGCCCATGCCGATGTCGACCGTGCCGCCGTCGCCGCCCTGGGCGACCACCCGGATGTGGGGGCGGCCCATCGCTTTCAGGGCAGCGGCTACCCCGGAGGCGACGGCAGGGGCGTTACCGAACAGGGAGTGCAGCCAGGCGATCTGCCAGGAGGTTTCCGGGAAGGGCGTAGAGAACACCTCAAGGCACCCGGTCGCGTTGACGGCGATCAGCTTGCCCTTGGTCGCCCGCATCACCGCGTCGAGCGCGTAGCGCGCGCCGAGCGCTTCGCCGCACCCCTGGCAGGCACGGTGGCCGCAGGTGAGTGTGTTCGCCCGGGTGTCGCTTGACTGGACGCTGCGCAGGTCTTCCGGCAGGAGCCGGTTGCCGGCCGCGAAGCTGCCGGTCTGGTAGAACTTGATCCGCTCGTACGACATTGTTTCGTCCCCTAACCGAGGTCGCGGAGCAGGTTCTCGGCGCTCGGGCCTGACCTGCGGGTGGCGCGCATCCGCGCCAGTTCCGCCTCGACCAAGCCGGTGTTGAGGTCGAGGAAGCTGAACTCAGGCAGGTCGCCGAGTACGGCGCGGCCGAGCAACTGGCGCAGCGACTTCTTCGTGACCGGCCGGCCGCCGAGACCCGTTACGACCGTGTCGATGATCGTGCCGTTGACCGTCTCGTGGGTGAGCGCGGCGCGCAGGTCGGCGGTGACGATGCCGCCGCTGCCCGGTGCGAGCGCCCGTTCGAGGACGACAACCCGGCGCAGGCGGTGATCGCCGTCCAAGGCGGCACGGACCGCCTGGACGGGGAACGGCCGGAAGGTCGTGATGCCGAGTGCTCCGACCCGGATCCCTTCTGCACGGAGTTCGTCGACTGCGTCCTTGACCGTGCCGAGCACCGAACCGAGGGCGACGACAACCAGCTCGGCGTCGTCGGTGCGGTAGGGCTTGACGAGGCCTCCGCTGTCGCGGCCGAACCACTGACGGAAGTCCGCCGCTACGTCGGGGATCAGGTCGAGTGCCTGCCGCATCCGCTCGTGCGCGAGGAACCGCACCTCGGTGAACGCCTCCGGGCCGACCATGGCGCCGATCGACACCGGGTCGTCCGGGTCGAGCACCTGGCGTGGCTCGTAGGACGGTAGGAACACGTCGACTTGGTCCTGCTCTGGAACGTCCACGCGCTCGCTCGCGTGGGTGAGCAGGAAGCCGTCCATGCACACCATCACCGGGTTGGAGAGCTGCTCCGCGAGCTTGAAGGCCTGGACGTGCAAGTCGGCAGCTTCTTGGTTCGTCTCGGCGTAGAGCTGGATCCAGCCCGCGTCGCGCTGGCTCATCGCGTCGCTGTGGTCGTTCCAGATGTTGATGGGCGCGCCGATCGCCCGGTTCGCGACCGTCATCACGATCGGCAGCCCGAGGCCGGCCGCGTTGTAGACGGCCTCGCTCATGTACAACAGGCCCTGGCTGGCGGTCGCGGTGTAGGCGCGGGCGCCGGTCGCGGCGGCGCCAATGACCGCGGACATCGCGGCGAACTCCGACTCGACGTTGAGGAAGGCGGCGTTCAGCTCGCCCTTCTTCACCATCGCGCCGAGCGCCTCGACGATGTGGGTCTGCGGGGTGATCGGGTACGCGCAGATGACCTGCGGGCGGCTCGCCGCCACTGCTTCGGCGACGGCGCGGGAACCCTCGATCTGCTTAAGCATTGGTGCTCACCTCGGCGATGAGTTCGTACGCGGCGATGGCGGCGGCGACGTTGCCCGCGGCGACCTTGCCGGTGAAGCGCTCGTTGAGCGCGGCGACCACGGCGTCGAGGCTGACGACCCCGGTCAGCGCGGCGAGGCCGCCGAGCATCGGCGCCCCGGGCAGCGGGCGGCCCAGATGGGCGATCGCCAGCCGTGACGCGGGGATGGCACGGTACCTGGGCTGGTCGGGCGCGACCGCGCCCTTAGCCGAGTTGACGAGCACGTAGCCGTCGGCGGTCAGGCCGTCGAACAGGTCCGCCTGGTGCAACAGGGTCGGATCCTGGATCAGCAGCGCGTCCGGCTCGGTGACCGGCTCGCGGGTGCGGATCGGCTTGTCGTCGATCCGGCAGAACGACATCACCGGGGCCCCCATCCGCTCCGAGCCGAAGCTCGGGAAGGCCTGTGCGTAGCGGTCCTCGCGGAACGCGGCCGCCGCGAGCAGTTCGGCGGCGGTCACGACACCCTGGCCGCCGCGGCCGTGGAATCGGACGGCGAACATCGGCTGGCTCCTTCGCTTGGCTGGGCTTTCACCGGGTAACCCCCGGCCGGCGCCGTTGGCCGGCGCCGGCCGGAGGTTTCCGTGTCCTCGTGCCGGTTAGGCGGTCGTGACCGGGGAGATGGTCTCGTGGCCGGCTGGCGGCATCGGGGCGTCGCCCCGGTTCCTGCGGCCGGTGATGAAGAAGAAGACCGAGCCCGCAGCAGCCACGGCGCCAAGACCGAAGGCGACCAGCGAGGCGATGTAGGTGATCTGGGAGACCTTCCACCAGCCGTAGGCGTTCAGCAGCATGCTGCGCAGCGTCTCACCCTTGAACACAGTGGCGACCTGGCCGGCGAGCTGGGTGTTGTTCGGCTGGGCTATGGCCGCGGTGGACAGCTGGGCGTAGGTCTTGCCGCCGGTCATGTTCTGGATGTGGACGGCGATGAAGTGGTCGGCGTAGGCCTCGGCCTGCTGGCCGGTCAGCAGCTGCTGGCCCGCGTACTGGCTGACCGACGGGATCATGCTCGGGGTGATCTCGCCGCCGGCCTTCGGGTGGGCGAACGCGGATGCCGGCGGGAAGGTGATCTGCTGGGCGGCGAGCTGACCCTGGACCGTGTTGTGGACATAGGCAGAGCCCCAGATGAGCAGGCCGCCGGCGATCAGCAGCACCGCCGCCAGGGCGGCGCTAATCGGGGCGAGAATCAGACGGGATGAGTTGCGGCGCATCGTAAGCCTCCTGGTCGAGGTGGGCCGCTCTTGACGGTCCGCTGTCATTACCGAGTCTTCCGCCGCGCCCGGTAGGCGCGGCATGGCTGGAAGTCACCAGACGGGGGGCCCTTCGACCCTGATCTCCGCAGGGCCGTCGGCGCATGCTGAAGGGGTAGACAAGGGGGTGAAGTCTCATGTTGGAGGTCACCGCAACAGAGCTAGCCGCACAGCGGTTCCTGCACGGAATGCGGCCCGGCCAGCTGGACACGCTCGCCGAGGCAGCCGCTGAGGTCGTGTTCCCCGCCGGGCACCGGATCTTCGACGAGGGGGACAGCGCCAACCACTTCTGGTTGATCGAGTCCGGTTACGTCGTCCTGGATGTGCAGGTGCCCGGCGAGGGCCCGGCGATTATCGGGAGGGTCGGCATCGGGGAGCTCCTCGGCTGGTCCTGGTTGCTCCCGCCCTACCAGTGGACGCTCGGTGCGGTGTGCGTTACCGAGGTCAGGGCCTTCGAGTTCAACGCCCTGACGATCCGGGAACGCTGCGCGGCCGACCCGGCTCTTCGGGACGAGCTCACCCAGCGGCTCTTTCAGGTGCTGACGGGGCGGCTGCTGGGCACCAAGAGCAAGCTCGTCTCCAGGTCCATGCCCTGAGCCTGGTCACTGCCTTTGGAGCTCAACCGACCGAGGGGGTGACGCCGATGGCGTCACCCCCTCGGTCGCGCTTGCCTACTGGGAGCGGATGCGGCGGCCGGTGATGTGGTTTGGCACGATCCTGACGTACAGGTCGTGTTCTCCGGCCGGCCAGGGCCGCAGGTCGCAGTCCTCCTGGAGGTGCCGAAGCTCCCCCGGCTGCAGTACCCGGTGCGCTTCGCCGCGGACAAGCACGCTCCACCCCTGGCCAAGTTCCAGGTCAAAGTTGTCCGCCTCGAACGACATGGGGCCGTCGCCGTGCACGCCGATCAGCGAGCCACTGCCGGTCCTGATCACAACCGTGCCGCCCGCCACCAGGTAGTTCACTGGCAAGACCATGAGGCCGGAGGCGGTGCCGAAGGCGACCCGGCCGATCCCCCGCAGCGCGAGCAGCCGGTAGCACTCGGCCGGCGTCACTCGCTCGGCGACGCCCGTCGCGCCCCAGCAGGCGTGTCCTGGATCCTGGCCTGGCGATGCTTCCTGCCCGGCGCCGAGCAGGACCGCCGAGGTGGTGCAGAGCGCGGCGGCCAGCCGCCGCAGCGTGGCGGCATCTGGATGGCTCGGGAAGTTCTCCAGGTAGGCCAGGTACTGCGGGTCCACCTGGGCTCGCCCGGCCACCTGGCCGAGACTCAGCCGCAGTTCCGCCCGCCGGGCCGCCAGGCGCCTGCTCAGGTCGCCCGGATCCGGTTGGACCGGCCACTCGCGTACCAGATTTACGGTCATCACACTCACCTGTTACTGGGGATTAAGTGCCCGCGGGGCCCGGCCTTAGGCGGGGATCTTGGCGCGGTCGGCCGACGGGCAGTCTTGGGTCGTCGTAAGGTCCGCCACGCTCGCCCCGGCTGCCAGCAGCGCCGACACCGATGCCCGGTAATGGTGCCCGCACAGCCACAGGTCGACGGAGTGCGCTCGGGTGGCTGTCGGCGGCATCGTGACCTTCACTGCCGGGCGCGCCGGGCAGTAGCAGGACCTGGTGGGAACCGAAGGGTCGGTAAACCTGAAGTCGTCCGGCGGAGGGACCTCCTCCGTCTGCGGATGTCGCTTGAACATCTTCCAGCCCTCCTGGTCAACGGCGTGCGGCCTGGCCGATCACCGTTTCCGCTCTGGTTCAAGCACAGCTTCTGCGGGGACTAGCTCCCCAGAGGCGATGGCCTGCACTGACCGGGACCAAAGTCCCTTCGCTGCTCCCGGCCGACCGCACTCGAAGGCACAAAGCTCAGGTCAAGGCGGGGCCGCCGGGTGACTTCGGGCCCTGTCGCTGGTCGCGCCGGCGTGGCTGAATAGGCGTATGCGGAGTGCGGAACCCGGCGATGGCGCCGGGCCGGTGGTGAGCGGGCGGGGCCTGGTCGTCCGCCGGGGCGGGCAGCTCGTGCTCGACGATCTCAGTTTCAGCCTCGCCCCGGGCGAGGTCACGGGGGCTGCTCGGGCCAAGCGGCTGCGGGAAGATGACGCTGATGCGGGTGCTGGTGGGCGTCCAGGCGATCACCGCCGGGACGGTCGACGCCATGCAGCGCATCACCGCCGCGGCCGCGTGGACGAGCGCGATCAGCGCGGACGTCGCGATCATCCTCGCGTTCACCGTCGCCGCCGTGGTCGGCGGCGCGCTCACGCTCCGGCGGCGCACAGCGTAATGGCCGCACCCGCAGGTGCGGCCATTACGGATCGTTTTACTTACATGCTGTGCATCTTCCAGAAGCGCCGCACGTCGTCCTTGCCTGCCAGCACAGCGACGATGACGGCAGCGCCTACCGTTGCAGACGCCAGCACGGCCCACTTGTTCACCGCAGCCCCCCTCGGTACTAGTCCGGGTCCGGTCACTTCTTGCTGATCGAGACCGGGATCCTCGTCACGGCCTCCTGATGTTCGCTCTTGAGGGCGACCTTGATCGTCACGATGCCGCCGGCGTATTCGGCGGTCACGTCGGCAGGGTCCGCGTCAGCCGGGAGCGCGACGGTACGGCTGAACGCCCCGTACCGGAACTCCGAGCGGTGCTTGCCCTCCACGTGGCTGGACCGTTCCGCCCGGATGGAGAGATACCCAGCTCCGACCGAGACATCGAGTTCCTTCTCTGGGTCGATGCCGGCGATCTCGGCGCGGACCACGTAGTGACCGTCTTCGGTGTAGTCCTCGATCCTGATGGGCTGGCCCAGGTAAGGCTTAAGCGTCAGGAAGGGCTCTTCAAACCAGTCGATGAAGTCCGGGATGACAGTCCTCGGGTCACGTCGCGCGATGATGCTCATTTTTCCGTCCTTTCGGTGATGCGCACCGCCTGTCCAGACGGCGCGGGCTCTGCCTGAGACTCAGGTTGCGGCTGGCCAAGCTGGTCGATGATGTCGACGACGCCGTCGACGTCCCACATGACCTGGATGGCGACCGGGATGAGGTCTCCGTGGGCCCCTGTTGCCGGGTCCAGCGCCCCGGTGAGGGTGATGACCCCGTCCCGCACGGCAACGTCTGCCTGTCCTGGCTCGGCGAGCAGGACCTCGTCGAGGACCCGGCGGACGTCGGCCGCGATGTCCGCATCCGGGCGCAGGAATACTGCCAGCAGGTCGCGGCGGCTGACGACACCGATCAGCCTGGCGTGGTCGTCGACGACCGGCATCAGCCTGATGCGATGGGTGCTCATCATGCGGCCGGCCGCGTGGACGGTCACATGCGGGCCGACGGTGATGGCCGGCGAGGTCATCAGCACCCCTGCGGTAAGCGCCTCGTGCTCCTTGGTGCGAGGCCACCAGGTCCGGCGGCCGATTGAACGCAGTCGCCGCGCGGTCTTGGCCTCCGCGGTCAGCAGGTCGGCCTCAGTCACCACGCCTGCCACCTCGCGGCCCATCTTCAGCACGGGCATTCCGCTGATCTGGTGCTCTGCCAGCAGCCGGGCGATCTCCTTGTACGAGGTAGCCCGGTCAACGGTGACCACCGAGGTCGACATCACGTCACCGACCCTGCGGGACCAGCCGTGGATGCCCGCATCCTGGCCGGTGCGGCTCTCGTGAACCACGTGCCTGGCGTCCACGCCGCCGTCTGCAGGCGGCAGGCGACGCTCATTCAGGTGCTCGGCGACGGTGTCCACCGCCCGGGTCACGTCGGCCGTGGTGGCCCGGCCTTGCAAGGAGTCGTAATACGCCGCGCCAAGGTGGCGCAGCATTCCATCGAGATGAGAGTCTGTATGGGCCATCTGCGCTCGCTCCC
>Ga0310811_10014465_pt1 | contig 10292 bp, 11 predicted proteins | sample YCmetagenome_FD_207642 | JGI IMG/M metagenome (GOLD analysis project Ga0310811, IMG submission 207642) | Soil microbial communities from experimental microcosm in Duke University, North Carolina, United States - YC | ecosystem: Engineered > Artificial ecosystem > Soil microcosm > Unclassified ... | reverse complement strand
GGACTGATTCTGCTGCGCCGTCTGCACGTCGGCCCGGGCCGCGGCATTATCGTCGAGTGCCTTCGTCGTCTCCTCGATCTGGCGCGCCTCCTCGGCCGAACCCGGCGCGGCCGTAGCGCGCGCGTCGTCCGTCGCCTTGATCACGTCTTGAACGTGCTGCGCGCTGCCGCTCTGGTCCTCATAGGCCGCGGCAAGCTGGTGCTGGGCAGCCGTGTCGCGCTCCACGACCTGAACCGACTGCGTATGCTGGTCCGAGAGCTTGGCGAGCTCGGCCGCCTGCGCGACTCCGACATCGGCCTCGTTCACGCCCTGGCCGGACGACCGGGCCGCGTCCGTGAATTTCTGACGGATCGTCGCCAGGTCGCGTAGGACCGGCGACTGCTGCGCCAAGACGGCGGACGATTCCGCAGCGGCCCGGGCGAGCTTGTCCTGCTCCGAGATCAGATCGGTCGACGCCCCGCGGGCTTGGTTGAGCGCATCGGTGTATTTCGCGACCGTGGCCGTATCGCCCTCAAGGCTCGCGAGCTGAATCCCTTTCTCGAGCGCGGACTGCGTTTCCTGATTCGCTTCCTGGCGTCCGCCGAGCGTGTTCATCCTCTCGTATGCGCTCTGGGCGTTCGCCATGACGGCATTATTCAGGCCAGAGGTGCCCAGGCTCGCGCCGGCTGTGCCGGCTTGGCCGTCGGAATGGGTGGAGTTACCCGCGGTCGAGAGCAGACCAAACCCGGTGCCACGATACCCGGCCGTTACCGTGTTCGCCTCCTGCAGCGCCTCCTTCGACACGTAGGAATTGCCCGGCCCGTTGCCGTTGTTCAGCACGGCGTCGATCACCGGCTCGCCGTCGTGGTAGGCCAGGATCGCGGTATAAGGGTCGTGGTATTTCTGAAGCAGATGCTTCATCAGCTCGCCGGCGGCAGTCGAGCTCGTTTGCGGATTGTTCAGATTGCCGTCCGTCGCGGCCGTGAGCGGGTATTCGCTCGGCTTGCCGCGCATCAGGGCGAACGTGCTGGGCAGAACCTGAAACGGGCCGGTCGCGCCGGTCGGGCTTACCGGCCAGCTACCGTCTTTGTTCTGGTGCGGATTCTCGAATGCCTGCAGTCGGGCGAGCAGCGACGAATCAAGCCCCGTTTCCTGCGCGACGTGGTCGATCGTCGGCATGAAGGCTTGCGTCGAGGCTGGCAGGGGCAAGGCGCTTCCGCTGAACCCTGTCGGGCCGGCGGCCGTGCCGTTGCCGATGGAGACGAAATGCTCGATCGCCTTCAGCCCGTTGAGCAGGGCCGTGATGTAATTCAGATAGGCCACGATCCCGTCATTGACGTATCCGCCGAGCTCGTGCGCGAAGCTGAACGCGCCATCAGTCGCACCATGCCACGCATGCCCGAGTTGCTCGAGCGCGCCGCCCAGCTGCGTCGTGTGCTCGGCTGCGCCGGCGACGCTGGCTTGATAGGCACTAAGGACCGCAGCCTGCGCCCCGGCGAGATCGCCGCTCGCCTGCAGGTGCCGGACCTGCTCGTCCAGCGCGACGTTGAACCCTTTGAGGCCTTCCTCTGTCGCCTTCTTCGCCGCGGCGTCCGGGTTCGCCAGCGAAAGCGCCATTGCCTGCGCGGCCTCGGGCAGCTTGGTGCCCATGACGTGAGCCAGGTCGTTCGCTACGACGAGATAGGCATTAAGGGCCTGCGTCGAGCCATGGAACTCTGGCACGGCGACGATCGACTGCGAGGCTGTCTGCGCTTCGGCCCGGGTAACGCCCGGCGTGTTCTGTGCGAAAGCGCGCGAGCCGTCCATGACCTCCTTCGCGGCCGCCGACCAGTCGTCGCGCGTTCCGCTTAGGCTCGTCCGAAGCCTCAGCAGCTGGGCGTCCGCCTCGGCCGCGTGATAAGCCATCATGCCGAGCCCGGCCGCAGCCGTGAGCGCGCCCGCCGCGCCAAGGGTGCCTATCCCGATGAACTTCGATCCGATAGCGCCCAGGGTCGGCAGAAGGCTGTCGCCGTGCTCGGCCAGCACCATGAAGCTGCCCGGGATGCGCGAGAAATTTCCCATCATGGCCTCGTGGCCCATGACGATAAGCTCGCGCGTGATGGCGTGATTGACGCCGGCGAAGTTCGACCCGTGCGTCGCCGCCTCTTCCATGGCAGCACTAGCCGACTTCAGCGCCGCCGGGGTCTCGGCCGCCGCGACGACTGCGCCTCGCTGCGCGGCCCGGAGCCGCATGACCTTGGCCGAGACTGCATCGTAAGCGCGGCTCAGAGCCTCAGCATCGCCGACACCGGACGCTTGCGCGCGATTAAGCGCCGCGGCCGCTGCCGTTTGGTCGCGCATCGCCGCGGTGACAGCCCGGTTTGCGCGCGTGACTTCGTCGTATTTGTTAGCTAGGGCCGATGCACTCGGACCGGCTTTGCTGAGTGAAACGGTTGCGCCATCAGCGGCGTCTGCGACTCTGTTCAGGGACGCGGTCGCCGCATCGGCGCCGCTCGACACCTGATTGTCGAACCGGCCTTCTACGCTCGCAATGTAATCAGCCATGAAGCTGGCCTCCTACCGGTGCGCCAAACTCTTCGTCTTCGTCCTCATCAGCGTCCGGGTCCCAATCCTCATCCTTGTCGAAGAGCATCACATAGCGCTTCAGCGCATTGAACCTTGCCAGCGCGAAATAGCTGCCCGGGACTCTTGACCGCGCCGCCCATTGACGGAATCTCGTCTGAATATCTGCCCAAACGGCGAGCGGCTCGAGCGCGAAGATGTGGCCGTCCTCGAAATGCAGCACGTAGATATCCTCGGCGACATCGAGATCCGAGAATTCCACGTCGTGACGGCGAAGCAAAACGTCGGCGTCACTCAACGAGAGGCCCTGCCGGCACAATGCGTTCAAAAGAGCTGCGTGCAGGACTTCTGTGGGCAGAAAAAGTCGATGCTCGCCCTTGGCTCGCGGAATGACCTCGTGCAATGGGCCCGTTTTGAGCGTAGCGCGACGTAGCCGCGACGCCGGCATGCCCGATAGCCGAGCCACGTTTGAGAACCGAAGCACAGGATGATGATCGTTGATATCTCTCATGAAGCTATTCTAGCGAGAATGGGCTGGTCACGAAACAACGTTGTCAACCCGACGATTTGCAAAAATCGAGTCCTCATCGACCGAATATGAATCGGATTGGGGAGGGGCGCCCATCATTGGGCGCCCCTTTGGTTCGCTTCAGTCGACATCTGCAGCAGTTATCGCCGCCTGGATCTGTGCGAGACTTATGCCCCAGGTCTCCCGAACGCCGCCGGCGCCTACTAGGATTCTCATGACAAAGCCTCCAAATCGTCGAGAAGCGAGTGCAGCAGCGAAGGCGTTTCCGGGTATACTCTCAAAACGCGCGCCTTGGCCTGGCACTCTTCTAGCGTAGAGGCTGTCATCTCGCTCAAGCTCAGCAAGGACTTTCGCTGCTCCGTTGCGAGGCGCTCGAGCTCTGCTTCGTCGGCAGAGCCCCATGGCCCGCGGACCTTGGCATATAGGTCGGAGATTCTGCTCATTTTCTGGTCGTTCGACATGCAGTTTGCCGCCAGAGAAAGAAGCAGGGAAGTCCCGACGAGCGCTTTGCGCTTTGCGCGTGCCGCAGGGGAACGCTGAAGAAGACTCTGGCGAGGCCCAAGCGTCGTGGTATTTAAGGGGAAGGCCTGAGACATGAGGTTGATTCCTGTCGAAGGTTTAGGTCGATGAGGGCGTTACGAGCGCCCTCATCGACTGCCCGACCTTCAATTAAATACTCAATTTGGTCAAGGGGCGTTTTGCCTATTATTTAAATTCATGCGAATATGTATGTATTCGCAGCGACGACATTGATGCGATTAAAGTAAAAAAAAAAAACTTCCAGTCTGCCGATTTTTAATGATGTTGAAACGATGACCGCGCAGCCATTTATGCATCTGGCGATGAAGTCCAGATGCCGTGGATCTTAAGGCGGTTGCGCGGCAGGTGTCGAAAGGTGCCAGGCTGGTGCGGGCAGTTCGATGCGAGATGATTGTGGGTCCCTGTTCAGTCGAAATATTTGGACGCAGGGTCCAGTTGGCCTTTGTCGGGCAGCACGTTGACGCGCGATCTTGACGCAGGAGTCATCCCGAATTCCGACAGGTAGGATCTCAGCATCTGATCGGCACTGCGGATAGCCGAGAGCTCGGGACGCTCCCGAAGCGTTACGCCGGTCTGACCATGAGTCTCGTAGTAACGGCTGTTCGCCGGGGCAATCTCATATTCCTCGGTTTCGCCGGTCCTCTTGTTAAGGCGCGTTCCCGTGATTGGCCGGGCATAGCTCTCCTGCGCCTGAAGGATCTGCGCGTAGGTCTCGCACAGCCTTTCGAGCGCGATTGCGTCTGCTTCGGTTAGGATGCCCATTCGGTTCAGCCGCGAGCCGATGTAGCGCCAGGCGCGCCGGCCTCCCGCCGTCATGTGGGATGGCGCGGCGGGCAGGCCTTTCTTCGGCTGCGGTTCCCGCGGATTTTGGCGCCCGGGCCGCAGGGTGCCGGTCACGATCTTCAGGTGGGTGGGCTTGCGAGGGCGAGGCATAGCGAAATCCTTTCAATCTTGAAGGGGATAATTTTGACCGCTCGTTATGGAAAGTTGCGAATCACTGGTTGGCACGGTCCGCGCCCCGCCTTTCGCCTAAAGTTTTACCCCACCCCTGGGGGCAGGCATGCCCCGCGCCGGGGCTCGGGGCGTTCTGTGGGCCTGTCGGACGTCTCCCATGCCTTCAGGCAGCCATCGGTATCGCGGGCGCTTTGGTTCATCTTCCTGCCGTCCTCTCAATGCACTCGATGAAGTTCTTCGAGGGTCGGGCCTGCCAGTTCCGGACAACCGGACACCCCTAAGGGGTGTGTCCGTGTCCGTCCGGAATCGCTAGGCTTGGCCGGCGGACGAATTTGCCTTTGTCCGGGGCTGTCCGGTTTTGTCCGGCCGTTGATTTCATTGAGTTTTCTTTTGTCCGGAATTTCTGATTCGCTGTCCGGAAGGGCTCCAAACTTGTTCCTTATTCGGATCGTAACCACACCTTCGAAAGACGCGATTTGTCCGGACTTCAGGAGCTCGGAATAGGCTCGCAGGAAGGCACGTCGACGGCTGTCGGCGGTCTCGGACGCGGACACTGCGCGACTCTCGTCGCATGCGCGTCGCCACTCGCTCTCTGAGGTTTCGCCGTTCACCGCGATTTCGCGTAGCTTCTGCATCGCGGCCTTGGCGCCCGCCGACAGCTTCAGGGGCTTTGTGTCGTGCGTCTCGGGCGCGAGCTCAACGGCCAGCGGTGCCGTGATCGTGTCGCCATCTTCGTCCTGACCGAGCGTCTGCGCCACGAACCGAAACGCGAGCGTCCTATCTGTCGTGCCGTTCCTGTTCTTGAGCAGCGATCCGCGGATGATGCCGTCGTCGTCCTTGGGCGCAAGGGCGATCGAAACGTCGAGCGTGCCGTTCAGGACTGAATGTCCACGCGGCGACCCATCGCCTTGCTTCGCGATATGGTGGACCAGCAGCACGGCAGCGCCAGTGGCGGCAAGTGTGCGGGCGAGTTGCACCACGTTGCCCATGTCTTGTGACGAATTCTCATCCATGCCAGCGAAGGCAGCGCCAAGCGTGTCGATGACGACGAGGGCGGGTTTCCATTCGATGACCGTTGCCCGGATGTCTGCAGCTTCAACCGGATCACCAAGATTCGTGCAATCGACCAGGGCGAAATCTGGCGCGTCGCCGTGCTTAAGGCGGAGCGCGTGAACCCGTTGGCGCATGCCTGAGGCATCTTCCGCCGCGACATAAAGAGTCCGGCCTGGCTTGGTGCGGAGCCCGAAAGCCGATCGTCCCTGAGCCACGGCGTAGGCGAGGTGCGGCGCCAGAATGGATTTTCCGCTTCCCGGTTGGCCGATGAGCGCGCCGACGTCACCCGGTGCCAAGATATGCTTGATGACGTATCCGCGCCGCGGGCTGGTCTCGCAATCTACGGGAAACAGAAATCGATCCAGCATCCTCGGCCGGCCGCCACGCGCCGCCCGTATCTCCTCTTCGGTCTCCGGCGGCAAAGCATCGAACTCAGCACCGGGCACCGTGGCCGGCTCAGCCTTCTCGAGCGCGCCATCGAATAGACGCTCGACCTTGCCCATATCCTCGCCGCCGGCGGCCTCGGCCGCCGCGATGACCGCGGCGCGCGCCTCCGTCTCGTCGAGAAACCCGCCGAGGATCAGTCTGGACAGGTGCCAGGTCGCTTGCTTGCAGACCTCGTATCGCTCGCCGGCTGCCGCCTCCTCGATCATGCGCACGGCGTTCGCCAGCGCGGCGCGAGCCTCGTCGGTCGTCGGATTGTGCGCGGCCCGAGCGAGCGGCTCGGCTTGCGGCTTGGGCGCGGGACGGCGAAGCGCGGCCTCGAGCACGTCTGCAGGCCATGGCGCCGGGTCGAGATCCTGCTCCACGGGCCAAGAAATCGCGTATCCGCCGGAGCCCCTGACGTCGATTCCAGCGGCAATCTTCGACTGGCTGTTCCGAACGCCTTCGGCATGGGCGAAGTAGAGATGAAGACCGCCGGAGCCGGTGCGATGCCGGCGCGTCTTGGGTAGCGTGTCGAGCCCCGGCCATTTGTCGCCGTCGTGGCGAGGGTCGACGTCCAGAACGTCGATGCCGGACGCCTCTCCTGTCGGGAAGCCGACCAGCGGCGCCGAGGACCCCTCGAACATCTCTCGGATGCGCGCCGGGTCGACCGTCGCGTCGAGATGACCATGCTTGCAGGCTGGCCGTTTGTCAGCGCGAACCGGGAAAACCGGAATGCCCTGATCGGCAAGGGCGAGCGCATGGTCCAAGGGATTCGTCATGCCGCTGGCTCCCAGAACTGTCGGCAGCCGTCGGCGACAACGAATGTTGCGGGGTGGGCCCGAATCCATTTTGTGCTGCGCTTCTCCCCCGCATAGCGAAGCCAGCGAGCCGCCGCCGCGCGCCACTGAGGATGCGCGGTCAGCCGGAACAGCCAAGCTTGATCGATCGATTCAAGGGCCGTCGATCCAAGTTGCTCGAGCAGTGCGGTGATGCGGAGGGAAAGGCCAACAGCCTGTTCGGCATCCACTTTTCCATGAAGGTGTCTGTAATTGACCAGTGACTCTTCGACGTATCGTGCTCGAGCTTCCCAATCGACCGCCGCAACCCACTCGGGGATCGCGGCATCCAGAAATGCCGAATCCTCTGGGGTGAGGCGCACCGTGGCGCTCTTGTCTGTTGGAACACCGGCAAGCGCCACGGTCATTCGCATAGTGCCGGCTCCTGACCCGCGAGGGCATCAGCCAAACGCGCCCAGCCCGGATCCAAGGCTCGCCACAGTGCCCCTGGCTTGTCGGCCCGGAACCACTGACTAGCGGCGTCGATCCATGGCTGGTGCTGACTCAGCCAATAGAGGCCAGCGGCATGTGAGCAAGATATCCGCGTTGCTCCCAACTGCTCGAGCATGATCGTCAGCCCGGCGTGGAAGGCAAGCGTGCCGAACGGCGTGTGCAGGAGTGTCAGATATTGAGGGCAGGTAGCCTCCTGCCAGCGCGTCTGCCACGACAGCCCCGCCCATCTCTGGAATACTGCTGATGGGCCTGGCGCCTCAGGCGAATTGAGACGTGGAGAAAGCCTCTCCGTTTTCGAAACGGTCGGTAGCCGGACAATTGTCGGGCGCGCACCGCGCAACGTGGAATCTATAGACACGGCTTGACCCTTTAATAAGGGCCGTGCAGGTTTTGCTTGCGTGGCCTACGAATCAGGGCTACAAACTGCTCGTCACAGAGTTTGAGCCCGATTGATAAGCCGCCGTTTGCATCACCGCAGCGGCGGTTTTCTTTTGTGGGGAGGTGCGTTAGGCGGCGGCGCGCTTCGCTGGGCTATACTTGATGTCAACGGGCGGGCGGCTCTTAAGCCATGCCTCAGCGTGCTCCCGGTCGATTAGGGTTTTGCCTCCAAGCTTGATTCCTTTGAGATGGCCATCGGCCAATAGGAAGTAGACCTTGGCCCTGCAAACGCGCGAGACTTCAGAAAATTCCCTGACGGTGAGGTAGAGTGGCTGCATTTACGATCCCTCATCTAAAAACGTATATCCGTGGCTACCGATGACTACAGTAGCGAGATGGAGGGGTGGCGCAGCTATCGCGAACTAGGGGGTCTTGTTGACAAAAGAGCTCAAAGAGGGCCCAGCCTTTTGACCGGACGAATCTCTCAACCACATTACGAGATAGGGGCTGTCCTATCTGAACAGGAAATATCATCCTTGACCGATTGTCCGGTTGAGTTTCCCTCTCTTAGGGCTGCGGCAGCTTCAACAAGGGCAAATCTTACGTCTCTCTTTTTGTTGCCGACATGTGCCCAGGCTTCTGTTAGGCCCAACTCGACAAGTTTTCCAAGGATAGTGTCCCACACACCTTGCTCAGCCCACCGCTGGCATCGGACACAAACCGAATTCCATTTGCCATAGTGCTCGTGAAGGTCCCGCCACGGGGCTCCTTCACTAAGCACCCAAAGCATCCCGTTCAGAAACCTCCGGTTGTCTTGCGAAGGTCGTGCCCATCTGCCTCGCTCAGCTGGCAGCAGAGGGCCGACCTGCTGCCATTCGGCATCGGTTAGATCACCCTGGGTTTGCCTTCGGGCCCGGCCTCCGCACTTGGCCAGGGGCGTCTCGATGCGTGCGGGAGGCTCAGTCTTCATGGGCGTTACCGCACCACGCACCCCAGGCTTCCATCAATGGTCGACGTCGCTCCAATAGATCGGATCGCTGATAGGCGGCCTCTACCTTATCCTTTATCGTATGGGCTAGTGCCGTCTCGACGATGTCGCGAGGATAGCTTGTCGCTTCGCCAGCCCAAACTCGGAACGTGCTTCGGAACCCGTGGGGGACGATCGGCCGTCCGCTGATGTCTCGCCAGGTCGGGGGAGAACTCTCACCGTTCATACGACGGACGAGCATTGATAGGGCCATGTCCGACAGCGTCACCCCGCGCTTCCGGCCCTGAAAGACCAACCCGCTTTCCTCGCGTTTCAAAGGCAGCATTCGGCGTAACAGGGCGATGGATTGAGATGACAAGGGCACGCGATGGAGCTTTTTAGCCTTCATACGATCTGCCGGGACGGTCCAAATTCCACCTTCGACGTCAACCTCGGACCAGCGCATTCCGCGAACCTCTCCGGTGCGAGCTGCCGTCAAAATGGCGAATTCCAGAGCCAGAGCAGCCGTGCCACCCTGAAGCCGCAAGGCAGTTAGAAAATTTGGGAGCTGCGGCCAGGGCAGGGACGGCTGATGCTCAATTCGAGCAATGCGGTTTTTTGCAGGCAGCAGGCCGGATAGCATACCCTTCCATCGGGCGGGATTCTCACCAGCTCGCCATCCCAGGCTTTTGGCACGGTCAAGGATCACTTCGATACGGCCGCGCAAGCGAGATGCGGTTTCCGGCGTCTTCGTCCAGATCGGCCGCAAAACGCTGAGCACCTCATCGACGCCGATTTCGTCGATCGGAGTGGCGCCGATATAGGGATAAGCGAGGGTCTCCAAGGTGCTGGTCCATTGAGCAACATGCTTGGAATTTCGCCAGCCATCCCGATGGGCCGCGACGTGTGCCTCTGCGACCTCCTTGAAGGTGCGGATCAGGGGCGCCGTGATGGTGGCTTCCGCTTCACGCGCTTCCTTTTCCTTCTGTCGGCGATCGATCGGGTCGATGCCGTCGGACAGAAGCTTTCGAGCGGCAGCCGCTTTGTCGCGGGCTTTGGCGAGCGTGATAGCCTTGGCGCCGCGGGCAGGCCCCAAACCCATATCGCGCCGACGCCCAGCCACCTGGAATCGCAGCATAAAAGTTGCCGCACTCACGGATTTGACGACCAAAATGAGCCCGTTGCCGTCGCTGTGCGTTCCGACATCGGCCGTCTTAACACCCGCTACTGTCAGTCCAGCGGCTCGCTTCGGCATTTTCAATCCCCACAATAGCCCCCACATAATGCCCGTGGCTGGCCATTGTCGCAAGTAGCCGGTAGTAGACGGAAGGTATTCAAAACCTCAGAGTTCTCATAGAAAACAGATCAGTAAGTGACATGGGCGTAGTAATGGATAGTCACCAGTAGGGGCTTGTTATACGGACATCCCCTCCGCCAGTTCCTCCTTCGTGCACCTCCGATCTGGTCCAAACCCTCACAGGGGCGCCAGTTTTTGTGCCGTGGTCTTTCGACGTCCGCCTGTCTTATCCGCGCAATCCGGGATGGACTGGGGCGCGAGTTCGTTTTGACAAAAGTCGGGGTCGTGCGGGACCCTGAGAAAGACGCGCGGCCAATC
>Ga0310811_10014464_pt1 | contig 10293 bp, 8 predicted proteins | sample YCmetagenome_FD_207642 | JGI IMG/M metagenome (GOLD analysis project Ga0310811, IMG submission 207642) | Soil microbial communities from experimental microcosm in Duke University, North Carolina, United States - YC | ecosystem: Engineered > Artificial ecosystem > Soil microcosm > Unclassified ... | reverse complement strand
CGCCTCCCGGACGTCCACATCGACAAGACCAAGTAGCCAACAACTTTCAACGACACGAGGCTTCCCATGGGACTCATCACTGCCGAACTTCCCGCCGTCGACCCCGTCACTTGGCGGAGTAAAGGACGATGATGTTGATCCCTCCCCTCGACGCAGCCTTCCTCATCAGCGAGACACGCGAACACCCAATGCATGTCGGTGCGTTACTTCTATTCGAACAGCCCGCCGAGGCAGGTTCGGACTTTGTCGGTGACCTGTACCGGAGCCTGCTCACCTGGGATCGGGTGTGCCCTTTGTTTCGTCGCCGGCCCGCAACACCGGGTCCACTATTCGGTGCGATGCGCTGGTGTGACGACCAAGACGTCGATCTTGATTACCACGTGCGGCTTTCCGCACTGCCGCGGCCGGGCGGGATCCGAGAGCTGCTTACCCTCGTCTCGCGGCTCCACGGAACGTTGCTCGATCGGCACAGACCGCTGTGGGAGTTCCATCTCATTGAAGGCCTCGACGACTCCCGATTCGCGTTTTACTTCAAGGTTCACCATGCGCTGGTGGACGGCGTCAACTCCACTCGTCAGATAGCACAAATGCTCTCCGCTGAACCGACGGCGCCGTTACCACCCCCGGTCTGGGCCGAACGGAATCTCGCGGGATCACCGTCGCCGGCGATCGCCGTCAAACCGTCAATCGGTCGTCAGCTCGCGAACGCGGTCGGCGAGATACCGGGCGTGCTGCACAGCATCGGTGAAGCCGCTGGATTGACACCGGCTCTGGCGCGCCTGTTCGCCGACGGGCTGCGCAGCGATGACACCGCACTGCCATTCCAGGCTCCTAAATCGATGCTCAACGTGCCGTTGAGCGGAGCGCGTCGTTACGCCGCGCAGTCCTGGTCCTTGCAGCGCATGCGCGCGGTCGGGAAGGCGCACGGGGCGACGCTCAACGACGTTCTGCTCGCTATGTGCTCAGGCGCGTTGCGTCGTTACCTGCTTGCCGCCGACGCACTTCCAGCGGAATCCTTGGTCGCTGCCGTACCAGTTGCGCTGCCGGTGGACCGCGACACTGATGGCGGCAACGCCGTCACGATGGTGCTGTGCAGCTTGGCAACTGACATCGACGATCCGCATGGGCGGCTGCGCCGGATTCACACGTCGATGCTGGCCGCCAAGAACGTGATGGCCGGCCGCAGTGCGCTGCAGATCTCCCTGTTTGGGCTTGCCACTGCGACTGGGCCTACGGCAGCAAATCTCCTGCCAGGCTTCGCCGGTCGCGCGCGGCCAGCCTTCAACCTGGTCATCTCCAACGTCCCGGGGCCGCGCAGCACCCTGTATTGGAACGGAGCCCGCGCAGTCGGGTGGTATCCGGCATCGATACCGACAGAGGGTAATGCGGTCAACATCACTGTCGTCAGCTATGGCGACAACATCGAATTCGGGTTGGTCGGCTGCCGACGCAGCATCCCCCATCTGCAACGGCTTCTCGAAGATCTCGAACACAGCCTCCGTGAACTCGAATCTGCTCCGGCGTCGAGTCTTCTGGACAGAAGACCAGTGAACGCAACTCGAAGGGATATGTGACCGTGGCGATTCTCGACAGGTTCAGGCTTGATGATCGTGTTGCGGTGGTGACTGGTGCGTCGTCAGGCCTCGGTGTGGCGTTTGCCCGCGCATTCGCCGAGGCAGGCGCCGATGTCGTGCTAGCGGCGCGACGGCCGGACCGACTGCAGCAGACGGCGGCGAGCGTGCGGGCTGCCGGCCGCTCGGCGCTATGCGTGCCGACCGACATCGCCGACCCCGCTCAGGTACAGCACATGGTCGAGGCTGCGATGGCGCAGTTCGGCAAGATCGATACCCTGATCAACAATGCCGGCGTCGGAACCGCAATTCCAGCCACTCGCGAAACACCTGAGCAGTTCCGCCAGGTGATCGACGTCAACTTGAACGGCGCGTATTGGGCCGCGCAGGCCTGCGCCCGGGTGATGCGGCCGGGCAGCACCGTCGTCAACATCTCGAGCGTCCTCGGGCTGACCACTGCGAGGCTCCCGCAGGCCGCCTATTCGGCAAGCAAGGCCGGGCTGAGCGGTTTGACCCGTGACCTCGCGCAGCAGTGGGGAACTCGCAAAGGCATCCGGGTCAATGCCCTTGCGCCCGGGTTCTTCGAATCGGAGATGACGGACGAATATCCGGACGGCTATCTCGACCGCATGACGCCACGCATGGTGCTAGGACGGGTCGGTAATCCGGATGAGCTAGCGGCCAGCGCAATCTGGCTCGCTTCGGATGCCTCTGGATATGTGACCGGACAGACGGTCGCCGTCGACGGCGGAATCACGATCACTTAGCCGAACGGCCGGTGAAGCTGGGCCCGGTGAGCGGACTGTTGAACTGGTGCCGCCGTCGGCGCGTCACACTTCACGAACGAGTGCTCTTCAAGCTCAGCCTCTACGGTGGGATCCGATACACCGAGAATCGGTCGGCTAGAACTAAATCTGCTGAGGTTAAACGGCTTTGGAGACGCGGCACCTATCATTGATTTCGGTGACGTTCCGCGGCGGCTGACCGCACGGCGCCAGTAACGTCATTGACGATTCGGCTGTCGAGTTTCCAGCATTGCCAGTACAGCGGCACATCGAGATGCGTCTGGCTGACCCGCATGAACGTGCCGTCGTCGAGCCGCGCTGCGGCGAGGCTATCGGGAAACATGCCCCACCCCAGCCCGGCGTGCACTCCAGCGCTGAATCCCTCCGCCGTCGGCACGAAGTGCTGCGGGCGTCGAACGTCGCGTCGAAACACCCTGCGCACCAACATGTCCTGCAGTGCATCGTCGCGATTCCACGCCAGAGACGGCGCGTCGGCCACTGCATGCGCCGTGAGCCCATCGGGCAGATACCGCTTGATGAAGGCGGGGCTGGCCACCGGTACGTAGCGCATCACACCCAGCGACTGGACTCGGCATCCAGGGACCGCGTGCCGCTCAGTGGTCACCGCACCCATCACCACACCCTCGCGCGGCAGCCGCGCGGAATGCTGTACCACCGAGTACGAGGGCTTGCTGCGTGGCTGACGGGGAGACTGACACCGGGACGTCTCACTGACGCTTCAAATTCGAAGTCCGGTGGAAGAGCCGTCCTTGTCAAACCTACCGACTATGGCGCGGTGCGGTTCACGCCGTCGACGGCTGGGTAGGGGTAGTGCTTCGAGTTGTCGCCGGCGTCCCATGCTTCGTGCAGCGCGCCAACGGCTGGGTCCCAGTCGGGCCGGACTTGGCGGGTCACTTCGCGCAGATCGCGGCGCAGGTCTTCGAACGACGGTCGACCCCAGAACCAGTAGCCGTTGTAGATGCTGTGGATGATCAGCCCGGGTTTGAGCACGAACGTGTGCGGGATCATCGGGTCGTGGTGGGGGTCGGTGTATTCCTGGATCTGCAGGTCCTTCTGGATGTGGCGGGCGGCGTCGGAGAGAAACGTCCACGGCGCGCCGACCGAGGATCGGAACTCGTTGGTTTCGAAGATGTCGTCGGTGCTGATCGTCACGATCTGGGTGTAGGCGACGGCGATCTTGGGGTAGTTGGCGGCTAACTCCAGGTGCTGTTGGTGGTCCTTGGGGCAGAAATGTCCGCGCGAGAGGATCACAATCATCGGGTCGATCCCCTGTAGCTCACTGAGCCGGCGTCTGGTCCTGTTGTGGTCGGTCAGTTCATAGTCGGGGAGTGCTGCCCCTACGACGATGTCAGCCCGCACGATTGCCTCCTTGTGGCGTCAGGGGATTCCACGCTGTCACTCGAATTGGTCTCGTCAGCACGATTCCGCTGACGGCGTCTGGATGCACCATGCTCACCCGAGTCGGGAACGGTCCGCTAGCTCGTTTCCGCCGGCGGCAAGGGAGCGCGTGCTGATATTCCAGAGCAGCTGGCGATTGTGTGGTGTGTTGAATCGGGTTTTGGCGTCGCGCATCCCGCTGCGGGTGAAGTATTTCCCGGACACGTCGCGCACTTGCGCGGAGGTAGCCAGGTGCACGGACGTGGCGGCGCCCTGTTGCGGGGTGAGGGAGAACGGTAGCGCGAGATAGGACACGGCTCTGAAGGCGCCGGGGGCGCGCAGCATCATCTGTGTTCGCACGATCCCTGGATGCACGGCGTTCGCGGTGATCGGGGTTGCGTTGAGCCTGCTCGCGAGTTCGGTGGTGAACAGCAGCACGAGCAGTTTGGAGGCCGAATACGCGCTCAGAGTGGAGAATCGGCGTTCGCTCTGCAGGTTGTGCTCGTCGAATTTTGCGGTCCGGTAGACACTTGAGCTCAGGTTGATGATCCTTCCCTGGGGGCTCTTCTTCAACTCGTCGAGCAGCCGGTGTGTGAGGTGAAACTGAGACAGGTAGTTCACCTGGAAGGTCTTCTCGTAGCCGTCTTGCGTGATTTCGCGTCTCGGCATGAAGATTCCGGCGTTGTTGATCAGAACATCCAGTCGCGGGTAGCGCTGCTTGAACGTGTCGGTCAACTGATGGATCTGCGTCAACGAGGCGAGATCGGCGATGAGGTAGTCGACGTCACGGTTGCCGGTTGCGGCGGTTATCTCGGTGGTGACCGTGTCGGCCTTGGCGCGGTCGCGCGCGGCGATGATGACGCGGTAGCCCGTGCGGGCGAGATCTGTCGCGGTGGCGCGGCCGACGCCCTCGGTGGCTCCGGTAATGAGACAGATCGGCTTGTCCATGGGTGCTCCCTGGGGATGGGATGTGGTGTCGGAGTGGATATCTGGTGATGGTTTTGTCGGGCTGCAACCAGCTAGTGGGAGGGCCAGTGCTTGCAGCCGGCGACGTCGAGGCCCAACTCGGTTAGCACCGGGGTGCGGGTGGGTCCGGCAGCAGCACGGTGACGTTGACACGATGCCGCCACGGCCGCGTTGGGCCAATCGCTGACCGGAATCGTGGGTCAGTTCTCAGTGTGCGGTGGTGTTCACCCGCACGATGCGCCGCTGTATCTCCATGTCGGACCGAACTCCTTTTCGATACCCGACGATGCGCCCGTGACGACCGCCCATGCGCCGAATTGATCAACGTTGAGCGTCATCGCGTAGTGATCCACGTCTTCAGGTAACGGATCTGGTCGGTGAGGATCGTGGGGTCGTGAAACACCTGCGCCAGCAGTGTGGCTCCCTGTTCCGCAAGGCATTACCTTTGTAGTTAGTCATCTAACTAACTTACATGGCATCGTCGCGTGGTGCAAGCTGACTGATCACCGCCCGATCCAAGCGGATCGCGAGTTGCGCTGGGGTGGTGGATATTCCAGTGGGCGCCTGTCCGAGCACCGGCATCGAGCAGTGCCTACCTACCGTCCGCCCCATGAGCACGGCCCAGGTGACAAAGATCCGCCGAAGTGATCTACTTTTTAGTGAGCTGCCTAACTTATTGGCAGCGGAATGCACTGCGATAAGCAAGGGGCCGACATGGCAGGCACAGACAACGACACGTCAGCTCATGCCCCAGCGGGGCAAACCGGTGGTCGGCGATGATGCCAGCGATGACGGTTCTCAAACACGTGTGGGTGCCGTTGGTGATCGTGGTCGCGGTGGCTGTTGCGGGGTTTACGGTGGACCGGCTAAGGCAGGTGTTCGGCGCGCATGACACCACCTCTGCCGGCAGCGCCCGTTCTGAAGCCATTAAGCCTTTTAATCCCAAGCGGGTGACGATGGAGGTTTTCGGGCCGGCCGGCGCCGTGGCGAGCATCAACTACTTGGACGTCAATGCTGTGCCACAGCGCGTTGATGACGTGGCGCTGCCGTGGACCTATAGCGTGACGACGACGGCGCCGGCGGTCAGCGTCAACGTGGTTGCCCAAGGCGACAGCGACGTCATCGGCTGCCGAATCCTCGTCGATGATCACGTCGAGGACGAAAGTTCGGCCAACGGTGTTGACCCGCAGACCTTCTGCTTGGTGAAGTCCGCGTGAGCAACGCAAACACCCCCACGCGGGCGTGGCTCGCCCGTAGCTTCCGCGTATTCGCGGTGCCGCTGTTGTTGGCGTGGGTGACTGTGACCGCCCTGACGAATCTGGCTGTACCGCAATTGGAGGCGGTCGGGGCGGAGCGCGCGGTGTCGATGAGCCCCGACGATGCGCCTTCGATACAGGCGATGAAGCGCATCGGGCAGGATTTCCACGAATCCGATTCCGACAGTGTCGTCATGATCGTGTTGGAAGGCCAGGCACCGCTGGGCGATGACGCCCACCGCTTCTACGACACCCTGATCCAAGCGCTCGGCCAGGACACGACCCACGTCGAGCACATCCAGGACTTCTGGGGAGACCCGCTGACCGCTGCGGGCTCACAGAGTTCGGACGGTAAGGCCGCCTACGTTCAGGTCTACCTGGCCGGACACCAAGGCGAGACATTGGCCAACGAGTCCGTTGATGCCGTGCGGCGCATCGTGGCCGACACCCCCGCGCCCGCCGGAGTGAAAGCCTATGTCACCGGCCCCGCGGCGTTCACCACCGATCAACTCGAATACGGCAACAAGAGCGCCACGAAGGTGATGGCGGTGACTGTCGCCGTGATCGCGGTCATGCTGTTCATTCTGTACCGCTCTGTCGTGACCGTAATCCTCGTTCTCACAATGGTATCGGTCGAGCTGGCCGCGGCCCGCGGAATCGTCGCACTGCTGGGAAACTACGGGATCATCGGGCTGTCGACATTCGCCGTGCAAATCCTCCCTCTACTGACCATCGCCGCCGGAACGGACTACGCGATATTTCTGATCGGCCGCTACCACGAGGCGCGTCAGGCCGGCCAAGACCGAGAACTCGCCTACTACACCATGTTTCGTGGCACCGCGCACGTCGTGCTTGGCTCCGGTGCCACGATCGCCGGCGCCATGTACTGCCTCAGCCTCACCCGGCTTCCTTATTTCCACACGCTGGCCGCGCCCAGTGCGATCGGCATGCTCGTCGTGGTAGTGGCCGCACTCACGTTCGGTCCCGCCATGGTGACCGTGGGTAGTCGCTTCGGATTGCTCGACCCCAAACACACGATCAAGACTCGAGGGTGGCGACGGGTCGGCACCGCCGTCGTGCGCTGGCCTCGCCCGATTCTCGTGGTGTCGTGCGCTATCGCAGCGGCCGGCATGCTCGCGCTGCCGGGGTTCAGGGTCAACTACAACGATCGGTTCTATATGCCGTCCACGACGCCGGCCAACATCGGATACGCCGCCGCCAACCGGCATTTCTCCCCGGCCCGGATGAATCCCGAAGTGCTCATGATCGAATCCGACCACGACATGCGCAATCCGGCCGACATGCTCGTCATCGACAGGGTCGCCAAGGCCGTCTTCCACACCCCCGGGTTCGCCCGGGTTCAGGCCATCACCCGACCGCTGGGGACCCCGATCGAGCACACCTCGATTCCCTTTCAGATCAGCCTGCAAGGCACCACACTGACCGAGAACATGAAGTACCTGAAGGACCGTATCGGCGACATGCACGGCGTAGCCGACCAAATGGCCGGTGTGATCAACACGATGGAGCAGATGCTCGATCTGATGCGGGGGCTCATCGACACCACCCATGACATCGCCAGCCGCACGAATCAACTCGCAGCCGACACCAACGACTTGCGCGACCACGTCGCGGATTTCGACGATTTCTTCCGACCGATCCGCAACTACTTCTATTGGGAACCACACTGCGCCGACATCCCCACCTGCGCGGCGCTGCGGTCGGTGTTCGACGCCCTCGATGGAGTCGACACGCTCAGCAACGACCTGGGCGGTCTAGTCAAAGACACGGACACGTTGGATTCGCTGATGCCGCGACTGGTCGCGCTGCTGCCGCCGATCATCGACGCCACCAAGACCATGCGCGCCATGACGCTGGCGATGTACAGCACCTTCACCGGTTTGCTTCAACAGATGGACGCCATGCAGCAGAACTCCACCGCGATGGGCCAGGCGTTTGACGCGGCGAAAAACGACGACTCCTTCTACCTGCCGCCCGAAGCGTTTGACAACCCGGACTTCCAGCGCGGTCTGAAGATGTTCCTCTCCCCCAACGGCAAGGCCGTGCGGTTCTTCATCACCCACGACGGCGATCCCGTGACACCCGAAGGCCTTTCGCGCGTCGACACCATCCGCAAGGCCGCGCTGGAGGCCATCAAGGGAACCCCGCTGGAGGGCGCCACCATCTATCTGGCCGGTACCGCCTCGACCTACAAGGACATGCGCGACGGCGCCAAATACGATCTGCTGATCGCGGCAACGGCGGCGGTGTGTCTAATTTTGGTGATCATGCTGATCATCACCCGGAGCCTGGTTGCCCCGCTCGTCATCGTGGGCACCGTGTTGCTGTCGTTGGGAACCGCGTTCGGGCTATCGGTCTTCGTATGGCAGCACCTCGTCGGAGCCGAGCTGCACTGGTTGGTGATTGCCATGGCGCTCATCGTCTTGTTGGCGGTCGGATCGGACTACAACCTGCTGCTCGTATCGCGGTTCAGGGAAGAAATTCACGCCGGAATCAAGACCGGCATCATCCGCGCCATGGGCGGCACCGGCGCGGTCGTGACCTCGGCCGGCCTGGTGTTCGCCTTCACCATGGCCTCCTTTGTGTTCAACGATCTGCGGATCGTCGGCCAGTTCGGCACCACCGTGGGTCTGGGCTTGCTGTTCGACACCCTGATCGTGCGCTCGTTGATGATGCCGTCCATCGCAACGCTGCTCGGGCCCTGGTTCTGGTGGCCACAACGCGTGCGCACCCGACCCCTCCTCCACGCCCCCAGCGGCGCTGCCTTCGACGTCGCGGCGTCGCCATAAACGGACACCACGATTGCGCGGCAAGGGGAACCGCACGCCTGGCCCCAGGTTCGGCGCACCGGCAGGGCGCGCTCGTCGGCGGTCCAGTCGCTAAACCAACGTCAGCGCCACAGTCAAGCGCGCACCCGAAGCGACCATAGGTCAATAGCCGCAGGGTCTTTCTCGGTGACGGCGCTCCACCCGCCCAGCGGCAAATCCATGTGCGATCAGTGAGTACACGTGCCCGCCCAAATGGACCGGCATCATCGGCAACGGCCGTCGCCAACGTCGGTCAGGCGCTGTTGAGGAGACGGCGGGGTGACCGGGATACGTCGGAATGCTCAGCGGCTGGGCGGCTTTCGGAGTCGCGCTGGCGGATTCGGCTAGCCGGGCGAGACTAGTCGAACAGCGGCCAGGTGATTCTGTTCGACCGCTGCGGCAAAGTCCTCGAGGGCCGGTATTCGTTTGTCACGGAAGGTCATTGCGAGCTTGCGCTGGGCGTTGCTCGCGCCGTAAGACTGCGCGCAGCGCCAATAGACTTCAGCGATTTCTGCTACGCCGTTGACGAGGGTTCCGCGCATCGTCGTCGCCTTCCCGTCGAAGAAAACCCTGACGGTGGCGCCGTCGCGGAAGTTATGTTGCCAGGGTGCGCTGGTCAAGGCATACAGATCGCCGTCGATCCGGTGGGCGGCCAACGGAATTGTGTACCGCCGCCCGGTCCGGCGTCCGGTCACACTAACCACCATGAACCCCCTACGCGCGGTGCCCATGACCGGCGTGTGCAGAAGCAGTCGCAACAACGGGTTGACGACCCGCAGTACCGCCGCCGGTGGAATTGAGATCGTTATCGCCTTGCTGTTCCCCATTTCCTCACCTTCTGATCAATCTTCGCCACGACGCGACGGCGCTGAACTCGTCGCATCGGTCGACGGGTTCACCGACATGCTCCCGACCCGACAGCATGCGAGCCATCACGGTGCGCGTCACCGCGGGCGGGGTGACGGCGGCCATGATCCTGTTGCGCCGGCCGGGAATACATCGGGCACGGTTGTGCTCTATCGCCTTCAACGCCTCGGCGACGCAGCGCTCGACGGGCATCGCGGGGATGAACAGTCTGCGCTGTTGCAGACCGAGTTCGGCCAGCACTGGTGTCTGGGTCGGCCCTGGATGCAGCACGCACACGTTGACTCCGTCGCCGGCCAGTTCGACGTGCAGACCCGCGCCCAGGCTGGCGACGTAGGCTTTGGTCGCCGCCGCGTTGGCCATGTAGGGGACGCCGTGGACCGCGCCCAGCGCCGAGACCAGCAGGATGCCTCCCCGACCGCGGACGGCCAGTCGTGGCGCGAAGTGATGGGTGAGCTCCAGGTGCGCGGTGGTATTCAGTGCCACGATGCGCCGCTCGTTGTCGAGGTCAGCGCGCAGGAGAGAACCCGGACTGGCAGCACCAGCGTTGGACACCAGCAGGCCGACATCGAGGTCCTGTGTGGCCGCCGCGATCGGCTCGAGAAACCCCGGCTCGCTCAGATCG
>Ga0310811_10014462_pt1 | contig 10293 bp, 9 predicted proteins | sample YCmetagenome_FD_207642 | JGI IMG/M metagenome (GOLD analysis project Ga0310811, IMG submission 207642) | Soil microbial communities from experimental microcosm in Duke University, North Carolina, United States - YC | ecosystem: Engineered > Artificial ecosystem > Soil microcosm > Unclassified ... | reverse complement strand
TTCACCAAGCCTAGGGCGTGCGCCTGGTACAGCGCCGAGACGTGCTGCCTGGCATCCCGGAGGGCCGGCAACTCGCCACTGGGGGATTTCACGCTTCTAAAGACGACTAGGGCGGGAGAAGGTTGCCGCCGCAGCCGCCGGAATTGCGGGCGCCGAGATTTCAGGCGGGGAGGACCAGGGCCGCGGCGACGATGACCGCGAGGGCCGCGAGCACGCGGAGGGCCGCCGAGCCCGCGCCCGCGGACGCGGCGGGGATCATGGCGAAGCCGGCGCCCAGGGCGAGGAGGCAAGCGCCGACGATGAAGAGCTTCACGTGGCGGCGCAAGAGGGTGCTTGGCTGTGTGCCTGACTCGGCGATGTGGGTCGCCAGCAAATAGGCGAGCAAGGCCGCGCCGAGGGCCGCCGTATGCCAGGGGCGGCTCGGGTGCTGGATCTCGAGCCAGAGGAGGGCGACGACGGCGGTTTCCTCCCAGGCCAGGACGCGCAGGATGGACAGGAACGTCAGCCATGCCGCCAGGTAGCCGGGGAGGAAGAAGTGGTCCTCCGGCTGGGGGATGTCGATGAGGGCGATCCGGAGGGCGCCGGCCACCACCGCGATGATCGCTACGGTCAGGGCGGTCTGGGCCAGGCCGGTGTGCAGCAGCGGGGTCGCGGTCCAGGCGACGCAGGCCGCGCCGAGGAGCATCGTGGCCAGGCGGCTCCCCGCCGCCGCGGCGACGCCCGCGCGCGGCTGCAGGGGCTTGGCCGTCGGCGTCTTGGCTGGCGGCGTCGCGCTTGCCTGGGTCTCGCTTGCGGGGATCTCGTTCATCGGCGGGTCACCAGAGGCCTGCGGGTGTAGGGCGCGAGCGGGAGGTCGAGCGGGGTTACCCCGTCCCAAGGGACGACGGGGACGCCGAGCTCGCGGAGGGAGAAACGGATGGCTTGCTGTTCCATGAGCCAGATCCTTCTGGCGGCGGTGTCGGCGAAGCGGCGGCGTACCGGGGGCTCGATGTTGAGGACGTCCACCACGATCAGGGCGAAGCCGCGCTCACGCATGTCCCGCAGCGCCTCCACGAAGCGGCCGTCGAGCAGCGGGGAGAACGCGACGACCAGGGCGCCCGGGGGCAGGGCGGCACGCGGCAGGCGGCTGAACACCGCGCCGCGCGCGTAGCCCGTGTCCGCGTTGAGCAGCACGTCGATGATCTTGTAGAGCTGGCGGCGCCCCAGGGACGGGGCCAGCCAGTGCGCGCCGCCCCACTGGTAGGTGATCACGCCGACCCGGTCACGGCCGTTGAGGTACGCGCGGGCCGCGCCCGCCGTGCCGCGCAGGCCCAGGTCGAGCGCGGACTCCCCCGGCTTGCCAACGTCTGTTGTGGCGTCCACGAGCAGCACAACGTCCTGCGAGCGCTCAGCGGCGAACGTGTTCACCTGCAGGCGGCCGCGGCGGGTGGAGGCCGGCCAGTTGATCGCACGCTGCCGGTCGCCGGGGACGAACTCGCGGATGCCGGTGAACTCCGTCCCGTCGCCGGGGACGCGGGCCCGGTGCTCGCCCAGGCGGTTCGGCAGCTTCGACAGCACTACCTCGGTACGCTGCACCGCCGGGGACGGATAGCAGTCGACGAACGGGAGGGGGAAGGTAACGCGGCCTTCGGCCAGGTGCCATTGGTCATGAAGGGTCAGGGTCACGCTGCCGACCCCGCGCTTGCCCCAGCGCGGTACCTCGAACGTGAACCGTGCCGCCGGGCCGTTCACCGTCACGGCGCTGCCCGGCTCGATGCCGTGGCCTGGGTTGAACGCCCAGCGCAGGTCGTGCTCGTCATCGGCCGCCGACACGTCGACGGCGACGGGCTCGCCCTCGTACAACCGCGTCGAGGTCAGGCCGACGCGCACGCCGAGCCGCTCGTGCCGGCCCTTTCGCACGCGGGCCATGCCGAGGATGAGCAGCGGCGGGGCCGCCACGCCGGCCAGGGCCGGGTTCCTGGTGAGCAGCGCCATCAGCAGAGCGGCCGCCACTAGGGTGAGCAGGCGGCGGGCGTGCCTGGACGGGCGCCAGGTGATCAGCACGTCCTCGGCTTGTGCCTGGGACGACGCACCGAGGCTGGCCGCTGGGCGGAGCGCGCTGTCGTTCTGGGGACTCATTATGGTTTTGGCTTTTGCCTTAGCCCGTGACCTGGCGGGCGGCCGCGCCCGCCGCGGCGCGGGGGTCGGTGCGCGGGGTCGGGACGCCGGCGAGGAGGCGGGAGACGATGTCGTCGGCGGAGACCTGGCGGACCCAGAGTTCCGGGCGGAGGGTGATGCGGTGGGCGAGGGCCGGGACCGCGACCTGCTTGATGTCGTCGGGGACCACGAAGTCGCGCTCGTGCAGCAGGGCCTGGCCGCGGGCCAGCTGCACCAGGGCGAGGCCGCCACGCGGTGAGGCACCGACCTGGATCTGCGGGTCCTGCCTGGTGGCCGTCACGATGGCGGTCACGTAGTCGAGCAGGTCATCGCTGATCTCGATGCGTTCCAGCGACTCGCGCATGTCGAGCAGCCCCGCGGCGTCCGTGATGGGGGACAGCGTGACGTACTCGGTGGCGCGGGCGACCCGCTTGCGGAGCATGTCGGTCTCGTCGGCCGTGCTGAGGTAGCCGAGGCGCAGGCGCATCAGGAAACGGTCCAGCTGCGCTTCCGGGAGCTCATAGGTGCCCTCGTACTCGATCGGGTTGTCCGTTGCCAGCACGATGAACGGCTGCGGGAGCCTGCGGCTTTCGCCGTCGACGCTGACCTGGCCCTCGCCCATGGCTTCGAGGAGGGCGGCCTGGGTCTTCGGCGGGGTGCGGTTGATCTCGTCGGCCAGGAGGAGCTGGGTGAAGACCGGGCCCGGGCGGAAGACCATCTCGGCGTTGCGCTGGTCGTAGAGGGGGGCGCCGACAACGTCGCTTGGCAGCAAGTCGGGGGTGAACTGGATTCGCGCGAAGTCCAGGCCCAGGACGCTCGCGAAGGACCTTGCGATGAGCGTCTTGCCCAGGCCTGGGAGGTCTTCCAGCAGCACGTGACCGCCGGCCAGGATGCCGATGAGGACCAGTTCCAGGCTGCGCCGGCGGCCGATGACCGCCTTGTCGAGCTCGTCGAGGATGGCCCTAGCTTTCCGCGCGGTCTCTTCCGGGGTCAAAGCTGCTCCAATCGGGTGATCAGCCGGTTGAGGGTCCGGCCGGGAATGCCGTACTTCTGCTTCGTGCGCTCGTCGGCGTCGAGGACCTGCCCGGGGTCGATCCAGCGCCACAGGCGTTCATCGGCCCGTGTCCGGCAGAAGGCCGCCTTGGCCTTGCCCGGTTCGGTGTAGAGGTTGACGGCGTGGTTTTCGGCCAGCCGGGCGGCGAGGATGTGCTCAAGGACGGGCCGCAGGTCCGATTCGTACATCGGACGGCTGGCGAGGCTGGTGGCGACCACGAACCTCCGCTGCGCGTAGCCGGAGATGGTGCGGGCGCGCTGCTGGTCCTTCCGCAGCCGCAGGGTCTGCGCGGCGGAGCGGGGGATGATGCCGCGCAGGAGGAGCAGCGCGATTACGGCGGTCGCGGCGGCGACGACGACAACGCCCGGCCAGCCGGCCACGGCGGCACTCGCCAGGGCCGCGGCGATGACCACGACCGCGGCGATGACCAGCTCGGGGAAGGCGGGACGCCAGTTCATACCCAGCCACCGCCTGTCCTGGGCTGATTGGACTGGGTCGGCTGGGTGGGCTGGCTTGCGGCTGGCGCCGGCTGTGGCTTCGCTTCCTTTAGCTCCTCGGCTAGCTGGTCGAGCGCGGCGCTCGCGGCGTCCCGCTTGCCTTCGCTGAGCGGATGCGTGGAGAAGCGGGCTTCGTAGAACAGGCTGGTCAGACGGCTGGCCGCGCCGCCCCGGACGGTGCCTGCCGCCACTGCCCGGGCGAGGAGCTCATCGGGGGTGTCAGCCACGCCGCGTGCGGTGCCCCGGTCGGCGAGGCGGCGTTCCATCGCCACGTAGCAGGCGATGATCGCGGCCCGGGCATCGTCGATTTCGGCGAGGGCGGCGCGGCCTTCTTCGACGGCTTCCCGCAGTTCCTCGGTGCTGACGTCCTCGATGACCAGCGGCGCGGCCGGGCGGCGCAGCCGCGTCGACCACCAGACGCTGATCACGACCGCGGCCACGATCGCGATGACGAGCAGCGCGTACAGGATGGGGCCGACCGGGATGTGGACGCTCCCGCCGCCTCCGTGCTGCAGTTGCGATTTCAGGCTGGAGCGATTGATCGGCAACGGCCGGGGCGGCCGCTTCGCCGGGGTGAAGAAATGGAGGTGCAGGTCGGAGATGACAGCGACCGCCACGCCGAGCATGCACATGGAGATCACCCAGGTAAGGGTGAACCGCAGCGCCTGCGCCGGCTCGAAGTCCTTGTCCAGGTCGGCCGGGTTATAGGGCCGGGCCTCCGCCGCGCGCCGCACCGCCCGTTCCCTGGACCTGATGAACAGTAGCGAGCCGCCGAAGATGACCTCAAGGGCGATGCCGATCGCGATGCCGTAGGCCTTGAGCGGCCCGGTCCAACCCGGCGCGGGCACCACGCCGCGCAGGCCGACCACCACGAGCACGATCAGCAGCACCAGCGGGAGCAGGCGCGCGAGTTGCTGCCGTGCTGTCATCGTGGGCGGCTCCTCGCCGGGGGGTTTCTTGCGAAAGAACCATACCCCGGACACCGCCAACTGCCCTTAGGCCATGAGGACGATCTTGCCGCTTGCCCTTAGGGGATCAGGACGATCTTGCCGCGCACGTGGCCCTTGTCGAGCTGAGTGTAGGCGGCGCGGACGTCGCTGAGCGGGTACGTGTTCGCCAGCGGGATCTCCAGTTCCTTGGCCGCGGCGAGGCGAGCCAGCTCGCCCAGCGTCGCGGCGCTCGCGCCCGCGGCGTTGCCGTCGGTCTTGACCCCGTACTTCGCCGCGGCGTCGAACCGGACGATGGTGTCGACGCGCTCGGGGCTCACCTTGAGGTCATGGAGTGCCAGTTCGACGTAGTCGCCGCCGTAGATGTCGAGGAACGCGTCAACCCGGCCCGCCGGGGCGGCCTCGCGGATACGCCCGGCGGTGCCCTCGCCTTGGTGGTCCACGGGCAGCACACCATGCCGCCGGAGCCAGTCGTGGTTATACGGGGCCGCCAGGCCGATCACCGTCGCCCCGTTCCGCTTGGCGAGCTGGACGGCGATCCCGCCGACGCCGCCGGCCGCCGCGGACACGACGACGGTGTCGCCGGGCTTGACGTCGACCGCGCGGACCATGGCCCAGGCCGTGAAGCCGGCGACCGGGATCGCCCCGGCGACCTCCCAGGGAAGGCCCGACGGCTTTGGGGCGAGGTGCGCTGCCTCCGCCACCACGTATTCCGCTTGGCTCGACCGGGTATCGACCCAGCCGATCACTCTGTCGCCGACCGCCGCGGTCGTCACGTCAGGGCCGAGCTTCTCGACGACGCCGGCGAAGTCGGTCCCCTGCCCGGACGGGAACGTGGCGGGCCAGCGCTCATGCAGGGAACCGTCGCGGATCTTCGTCTCGCCCGGGTTGATGCCAGTCGCCTTGACCTGGACGAGCACCTGTCCAGGCCCGGGCTCGGGGACCGGGACCTCGCGGACGTCGAGTACGTCCACCGTGCCGTATTCGTCGAACCGTACCGCCTTCATCGTCGCCTCCGGTCGTCGTCTCGGCTGCCCGGGCGCCTCCTGGGCGGTCCGGTCCCTGGGTCAACCCCGGCCCGTCACGGGATATGCCCCGGGTGTCTCACGTTACGCAGGGGCTTTTCCTACTAAACAGGTTGTAATTATTGACAAACGCTCTTGGCCATGACACTCTGTACCTGCGGCCCGGCGCTCGACCGCCCGGGCCGCACCAAGAGCCCTACTGGGAGCCTTACCCATCTCCCGGACGTACGACCACAGATCGTCGAGGAAATATCATGACCAGGAAGTATCCCGCTAAATCATGAATTTCTCGCTAAACATGGGCAGCCGCACATTATGACCGCTGTTGATGACGCTACTTCCGAATTCGCGGACGCGGATCTGCCGCAGGTCTCGCCTGCCCAGCTGCGCGACGCGATGGGACACTTCGCCACCGGCGTGACGGTTATCACCTCGGTCGGTCCCGACGGCGCCCCTGTAGGAACCACGGCGAACGCGGTCACCTCGCTGTCGCTCGAGCCGCCGCTCGTGCTTGTCTGCTTCGACCTGAAAAGCGCGACGCTGGAAGCCATCCGCAGTCACCGCGCTTTCGCGGTCAACGTGCTCGGCCACCGGCAGCGGCACCTTTCCGCCAACTTCGCCAAGCGCGGCCTGGCGGCCGTCTGGGAAGGCGTCACGCACCACCGGGGCCCCACCGGCTCGCCGCAGCTCGCGGATGTGATCGCGGTCATCGAGTGCACCGTCGAGCAGGCTTTCCCAGGCGGGGACCACGAGATCGTCATCGGCCGGGTGCGGCACGTCGAGACCAACCCCGAGGCCGCGACCCCGCTGCTCTTCTGGCGCGGCAAGTACACCTCGATCGAAGGCCAGCTTCCCGCCTAGGAGGCATCGCTCACGGGTAGCGTTGGCCTTCGTGTCCTGCCACTGCGCCCCCGTGCTCAGGTTGCCGCCTTTCTACTTCGGCGGGCCAGGGTGATCGAGATGATTCTCTCCGCGGGAGTCGAGTGCGCGGAGGCATTCGCCGATCCGCCGGGCATTGTGCTGTTCCCGGAAGAAGAGGCCCTGGTGGCCAGGGCGGTGGAAAAACGCCGCCACGAATTCGCTACCGCGCGGAACTGCGCACACCGCGCGCTTGCGCGCCTGGGCGTGGCACCGGCGCCGATCGTGCGCGGGGAGCGGGGCGCGCCGCAGTGGCCCGCGGGCATCGTCGGGAGCATTACGCACTGTGCCGGGTATCGGGCAGCCGCGGTGGCGCGCGCCCGCGACATGCTGACCATCGGGATCGATGCCGAGCCGGACGAAGTGCTGCCGGAGGGCGTGCTCGACTTGGTCTCGCTCCCGGATGAGCGTGCCCGGCTCCGCGAGCTAGCGGACACGGCGCCGGACACCTGCTGGGACCGGCTGCTTTTCAGCGCCAAGGAAGCCGTCTACAAGGCATGGTTTCCACTGGCCGGGCGCTGGCTCGGCTTCGATGAAGCCGACATCACGCTCAGCGCCGCGGACGGGACCTTCGAGGCGCGCCTGCTGGTCCCAGCGCCCGAGGTTGAGGGCTTTCAGCTCCGCGGCTTCACTGGTCGCTGGCTGGCCAGCCACGGACTGATCCTGACGGCGGTCGCGCTGCAGGCGAACGGGCTGCGGGCCGACGGCCTGCAGGCGGACGGGTTGCAGGCGGACGGGTTGCAGGCGGACGGCTAGGAATGCGGGTCAGTCGAGGACAGCGATGCCCTCTTCCGGCTGGCCGTCCTGGAGCGGTTCGGCCGGCTGGCAGTGACCGTGTAATCGTCGGCGTTGAACCTGCTCATCTCTTGGGTCAGCCGTGCCGTCGACCAGGGCCAGCAGAAGCTGTTGTGGCCGCGTTCCGTTAGATACGTGCTCGCGCAGCCGCCGGCGTTGTAGACAGTGGTGGCCAGCGCGGCCTGCAGGCGGCGGTTGTAGTTTTCCTGCACGGCCCGCCGCACCTCGAAGCTGGACCAGCCGTTATCCCTGGCCTTGACGAGGGCATCGGCCAGGTAGCCGAGCTGCCGCTCCAGGACGGCCAGGCTCGACGAATGTCCAGTCAGCAGGTTGGGGCCGAGCAGGAGAAACAGGTTGGGCAGGCCGTTAACCGTGCTGCCCAGGTAGGCGCGCGGAGTCCCTTCCCATAGCGCTTCCAGGGACCGTCCCTCGGCGTCGTGCACCAACGCGCCCACCGGGAAACTGGCCTGGTGGAACCCCGTAGCGAGGATGATCACATCGACATCGGCGGCGACACCGTCCGCGCCGATGACCTGCTGCCCGTTGACCTCGCGCACGGCGCACGTGTGCATCCGCGCATTGGGCTGGGCAACCGCCTTGAAGTAAGTGCCCGAGGTCAGGAGCCGTTTGCAGCCGATGGTGAAGCTGGGAGTCAGGGCAGCACGCAGGCCGGCGTCGCGCACCGACATTCGCAGGTGCATGCGCGCCATTGCCTGCACGGGGCCCAGCAGCGACGGGTGCGTTAGCGCGTATCCGAGACCTTCCTGGACCCATTCCTGGGAGAACCGCGCCGCGCGCTGCAATGCCGGGACACGTTTCATCAAATGCCGCACCGCGACAGGTACAGAAGCGTCGGGCCTAGGCAGCACCCAAGACGGGGTGCGCTGAAAGATATGCAACTCCGCTACCCGCGGCTGGATCTCCGGAATGACTTGCACCGCGGACGCACCGGTGCCCACGACGGCCACCCGCTTGCCTGAAAGTTCAACATCATGGTCCCATCGCGCGGTGTGCATAACCGGGCCAGAAAAGTCGGCTAGTCCTGGCAACTCGGGGATGAACGGCTGGTGCCAAGGACCGCACGACATAACAAGGAACGACGTAGTGAACAGGCCCTGGGTAGTATGCACCATCCACCGCTGGACGTCCTCGTCCCACTGCGCCCGCAAGACCGTCGTGTTGTACCGGATCTTCTCCGCGACTTCGTAACGGTCCACAGTCGCCCGGAGATAATCATGAATCTCGGGCTGCCGGACGAAGACTCTGGTCCACCCCGGGTTGGGCGCAAAGGAAAAGGAATACAGCGCCGAGGGCACGTCGACCGCGCAACCCGGATACGTGTTGTCGCGCCAGGTGCCGCCAGGGCTTGCCTCTTTCTCCAGCACGAGCAGGTTCTCAAACCCCGCTTGCCGCAAGCGGATCGCCGCCCCGACGCCTGAGAACCCGGCGCCCACCACGAGGACCTCGACGTCCCGCGCAGCTGCGGGCGCTACGGCCGCGTCCAATTGATTCGACGAATATTCATTTCCTGGATGTTGCATGGCATTACCTCCACATAACGCCGAACGAAAGGTCGGCCTCCACAACGATGTCGGTGAATGCAAATGAAACTGCGGACGCCAGCCAAGTGACGGCAGGCTAACGCGCACCCGCGGAACATGGTGGTTGGGACAATTACGGAAGGCAGTTGGCACAATGAGCGTCAGGAAACGCGATGAACTATGTCAAGCACCGACAGGATGCAATCCGCGTAGCGCCCCTGTCAAGACTGCTCCTAACGCAGAGAAAAGCTACTGGGAAGTCACTTTCTGCCCCCGAAAGCTCCATATTGACCCACAACATCCCACATGTTACGATGCCGATCGCCCCAAAACGGCAAAGCCAGAAAGTGCGCCTGCCCGAATCGCCAACTATCGATGAAGACAAGCTTGATGGCCTTATCGATTATCGATGGGTCATCGTCTTACGTGCGGGGAGTGGGAATATTGCGCCAGTCACCGAAAATTCACCTAGAATTTCTTCGATAAGTACTGACTAGATGAGCAGCACGCCGTTTCTGCGAGACACCCTAGATTGGTTCGAGTTCAAAGCCGCCGATGAAGACGATTACTACGGTTCACTAGCGGCTAAGCGCCGGGATACGCCGGTCGAGATCACCCGTCCGTTCCGTGACGACTCGCTGCCAGTGGTCACCGCGTACCGGTACGCCGATGTCGTGAAGATCGTCCGGAACGAAGAGGACTTCACCGCGAACGTGGTGGCCGTGAAGTACCGGCCGGTCCTCGGGCAGCGCACCATGACCGCGCTGACCAACGGCGAGCAACGGCACCTCAGGTCCGTCGTCGGGGCGTTTCTCAGCAGCCGCAGAGTGCAGAGCCTCGGCGAAGGCATCGTCCGGCCCGTCGTCACGGACACCGTCCGCACGCTGCTACGGCAAGGGCACGGTGACCTGGTCCATGAGGTCGCCGCCGTCGTGCCACCGCTGGTCATCACGCGGTTGCTCGGTCTCCCCGACGAGGTGGCGCCACTGCTCCTGCGCAACGCGCTCGCGGTCATCGGCTACATGGACGACCCCAAGGCCGGGCTCCGGGGCTCGCGGGCGCTGCGGAAGCTGTTCGGCGAAGCGATCGAAGAGCGCCGCCTGAAACCGGGTGACGACCTGATCTCGCTCCTGCTCGCCACTCCGGCGGGGGACAGCCCGCCTGCGGACGAAGACGTCATCGCCATGCTGCTGCTCCTGGCGATAGCCGGCACCGAGACGACCTATCCCGCGATCGGTTCCCTCTTCTGCGCGCTGCTGCGCGATGACGAACAGCTGGCGGCGGTAAGAACAGCCCCCGAGTTGATGACGCAGGCGGTCGACGAGGTGCTGCGCTGGGAGGCGCCGGTCCAGTTGACTTGCCGCTCGGCGGCGCGGGACG
>Ga0310811_10014461_pt1 | contig 10293 bp, 9 predicted proteins | sample YCmetagenome_FD_207642 | JGI IMG/M metagenome (GOLD analysis project Ga0310811, IMG submission 207642) | Soil microbial communities from experimental microcosm in Duke University, North Carolina, United States - YC | ecosystem: Engineered > Artificial ecosystem > Soil microcosm > Unclassified ... | reverse complement strand
AGCAGCTGGACCACCGCGAGCGCCGTCGGCTCACCGTACTGGCGATGCCGCGCGCGCGCGCCACGCGCGAATTCCTGGATAACGGTGGCGAATACAAAGCCGCCGATCGTGAGCGCCATGAGCGCTCCGAAGTCGCGCATGCCCGCGACGAGAAAGATCAGGACGACAAAGACCGCCGTCGTGGCGGGCACGGCGAACTGGCGGCGCAAATTGGGGACCGACGCCCGTCGCCAGGCGATCAGGGGCCCGATGCCCGTCAGCGCGAGCAACGACAGGCCGAGGGGCACGTTCACCTGATTGAAGAAGGGCGGCCCCACCGTGATCTTCGTGCCGCGAATCGCCTCGGACAGAATCGGAAACAGCGTGCCCCACAATACGGAGAAGGCAATGCCGATCAGCAGCAGGTTATTAAAGAGGAAGCTGGCCTCTCGGCTCACCATCGATTCGAGCCGGGCCTCCGCCTCGAGCAGCGGCAACCGCGTCGCGTATAGCGTGAAGCTCGACACCGCCGCCAGAACGAGGAACGCGAGGAAGAAATAGCCGACGTTCGACTGTGTGAACGAGTGCACGCTGGCGATGACACCCGAGCGCGTAATGAATGTCCCAAAGATCGACAGGAGCCAGGCGCCGATGATGAGCGCGAGATTCCACTTCTTCAGCATGCCGCGCTTCTCCTGAATCATCACCGAATGCAAGAACGCGGTCATCACGAGCCACGGCAGGAGCGCGGCATTCTCAACCGGGTCCCACGCCCAGTAACCGCCCCAGCCCAGCTCGACGTAGGCCCACCACATCCCGATCAAGAGGCCGATACTCAGAAACAGCCACGACACGAGCGTCCATTTGCGGACCGCGACGAGCCATTCGGCGTCGAGCTTCTTGCTGAGCAGCGCCGCGATCGCGAACGCGAACGGGATCGTGATCGAGATGTAGCCGAGGTACAGCATCGGCGGGTGGAACACCATGCCGGGGTTCTGGAGCTGCGGGTTCATGCCGCGCCCGTCGAGCGGGACAAAGTTGAGCCGCTCGAACGGATTCGCCGCGAAGACCATGACCGAGATGAAGAACGTCGCCACGAGACACGTGACGGCGGCAACGTACGGCAGATACATGCGGTGGCGGCGGCCGGTCATCACCTGCGCCAGGCACGCGAACAGACTCAACACCGTCGCCCAGAACAGCAGGCTGCCCTTCTGGCCGGCGTACAGCGCGGACCAGAGATAGAACGTCGGCAGGTTGCGGCTCGTGTAGGCCGCGACGTACTCGAGGCTGAAGTCGTGGCGGAAGATCGCGAGCTCGAGCGATATGACCGCGACGAGCAGCGCGCCGAACAGCGCGAAGCTCGCGTGGCGCGCGCTCTGCTGCAGGTCGGGCCGCCCCTGCGCGCCGCCGACGAAACCGGTGATCCCCCCCCAGAGCCCGATGAGAAACGCGAGCCAGAGGGCCAAATTGCCGAGCAGAATCATTTATGCCTTGGGAACGGCTTCGTAGCGCGACCCGCACTTCGCCAGCACGCCGGTCGCGTGAATGATCCCATCCTTTTGTAGACGCCCTTCGACGACGACTTCGACCGAGTCGGTGAAGGTGTCGGGTGGCAGGCCGTGGAAGACGACGGGGTAGCTCGCGGTGCCGTCGGTGATGCGGAAACGCAGCGTCTGCGTCGCGGTCTCACGCTCGACCGTGCCGGGCACGACACGCGCGCCGACCTTCATGCCGAGATCGTAGAACGACTGATCGGTCGAGACCCGTTGGGCGAGCTCGCTGGGGGTCAGGAAATACTGGCCCGTCTGCTTGATGCCAGACGCCATCAAGTATCCGACGGATCCGACGATGAGCACCGCCCCGAGGGCGAATTTCGTGCCGGCCTTCATGGTTCTATTATAGCACTCCCATTGCCGCGTCGCCCTGGCCCTACTCCCCTCGCGGAATATCGATGGCGTTCCTGAACGCAGCGTGAAGACCGTGTCACGCGCCCGGCGCGAACGGAGGCTGCAGAATGCCCCGATCGGTGATGAAGCCGGTCACATAGCGCGCCGGAGTCACGTCAAACGCCGCGTTGAGCGCCGCGACGCCCTGCGGCGCAATAGGCCGGCCGGCCAGCGACGTCACCTCGCTCGCCGCGCGCTGCTCGATGGGGATCAGGTCGCCCTCGGCGAGCGTGGTATCGACCGTGGACCACGGGGCCGCGCAGTACAGCGGCACGCCGTGGTGGCGGGCCAGGACCGCCAGGCCGTAGGTGCCGATCTTGTTCGCGAAATCGCCGTTGGCGCAGATGCGGTCGGCACCGACGAGCACGACGTCGACCTTTGCCTGCCGCATCAGCGTGGCCGCCGCGGCATCGGTGATCAGCGTGCACGGGATGCCGGCGTGCATGAGCTCCCATGCCGTGAGCCGCGATCCTTGCAGCAGCGGCCTGGTCTCGTCGACGAAGACGTGGACCTTCCGACCCTGCTCGTGCGCGAGGTAGACTGGCGCGAGCGCGGTGCCGATGCCGCCGGTCGCCAGCGCGCCCGTGTTGCAATGGGTGAGCACGTTGGCGCCATCGCTGAGGAGCGTCAGCCCGTGCTCGCCGATGCGGCGGCACATCGCGCGATCCTCTTCCCAGATCGACGTCGCTTCGCCGTGCAGCCGCTCCCACAGCGCCGAGCCCTCGCCCGGTGTGCCGTCGGCCGCGCGTTGCATGCGCGCCAGTGCCCAGCCGAGGTTCACTGCCGTGGGCCGCGAGTCGGCGAGCAGCTTCGCGATCTCGCGCATGCGCTCCAGGAAATCGTCCCGCGCGGCGCCGCGCTCTTCGCGCAGCGCCGTGACGAGTCCCATCGCCGCCGCGATGCCGATCAGCGGCGCGCCGCGGACCTGGAGCTGCTTGATCGCGTCCGCCACCGACTCCGCGCTCTCGAGATCGCGGGTGATCTCGGCGTCGGGAAGCGCGCGCTGGTCGATGATGCGAACGGCGCCGCTCGGCGACCAGGAGATGGCTTGGATGGGCACGACGTGAACCTAATGCGGAATGCCGCATGTCACATGCCGCATGTCGCATGGCGCATTAGGTTTCCCGGATGGACTACGAGACCCTCCTCTTCGAGATCCGTGACGGGATCGCGTTCATCACGATCAACCGTCCCGACAAGCTCAACGCGCTGAACGATCAGGTCATGCTGGAGCTCGGCGACGCGGCTGAGCGAATCGCCACGGAAGCGGCGATCAAGGGCGCGATCCTGACGGGCTCCGGGCCGAAGGCGTTCGTCGCGGGGGCCGACATCGGCGATCTCGCGAAGCAGGGACCGTTCGACGGCAAGGCGCGCGCGCAGAAGGGACAAGCGGTACTGCGGCGGCTCGAGACGTGCGGCAAGCCGGTGATCGCGGCGATCAACGGGTTCGCGCTGGGCGGCGGCTGCGAGCTCGCGATGGCCTGCCACATTCGCATCGCGAGCGAGAACGCCAAGTTCGGACAGCCGGAAGTGAAGCTCGGCATCGCACCTGGATACGGCGGGACGCAGCGCCTGCCGCGGCTCGTCGGCAAAGGGGTCGCGTTGCAGCTGATTCTGACCGGCGAAATGATCGACGCGCAGGAAGCGTATCGTATCGGTCTCGTCAACAAAGTCGTTCCAGCCGCGAACCTGCTCGCGGAATCCGAGAAGATGATGCGGGGTATCCTCGCGATGGGCCCGCTCGCGGTGCAGCTGTCGATGGAGGCCGTGGATCAGGGGCTCGAGATGAGTCTCGACGAGGGGCTGCTGCTCGAAGCGAACCACTTCGGCCTGCTGGCCGCCACGCAAGACACGAAAGAAGGGTTGACCGCATTTCTCGAAAAGCGCTCCGCCAAATTTCAGGGCCGTTAGTCCTCATCTTCGCCGCGGCGTGCCTCGGCGAGCGGCAGCGGCCCGGACCCCCGCTGCTCACGTTCACGATCGACGACACCACCGTGCACGCCAATCGTGCCGATACGGTGTCCGGGCGCGTCAGCGCGACCGATCCCGACGGGATCGATTCGGTGTGGGTCACGGTGGACTCCGAGGAGCGCGGCGACAACGGAGGGTTCGGTCCGTCGTTCGCGGAGAGCTACCGCTTCGTCGTCGAGCTCGGCCATACCCCGCCCGTGGGGCAGCACATGCCGGTATCGTTTCGGGCGCGTGATGTGGCCGGATTCGAGGTGCAGCGCGACACCTACGTTGTGGTCATACCGTAACTTCCGTTGCACCCTTAACTGTTGACAGGACAATAACTTCCGGCTATTATCCAGGCTGTGACTGACCGCCCCAATCGCCCCCCAAAAAGCCGCCCCGTAGCCGTCGCTGAAGCGCTCGCAGGGTACCTAAAACGGGCCGGTTTGGCGCGGCGGATCGGGCAGGCGCAGGTCATTCCGGAGTGGCCGGGATTGGTCGGCCCGCAGATCGCCGCGGTGACGACGCCGGAGAGCATCACGCCCGATGGCGTGCTGTTCGTGCGCGTGGCGACGAGCTCCTGGATGAACGAATTGCAGCTCATGACTCCCGAGATCATGGCGCGGATCAACGCGGGGCGCGGCGCGGGACGCATCACCACCATACGCTGGCTCCTTACACGTTAGGAACTTGATGCCCAAGAAGAAGCCTGCCGCACCGGCCAAAGAAAAAAGCAACGGCGGTTATCAAGCCGATTCGATTCAGGTCCTCAAAGGCCTGGAGGCGGTGCGCCGCCGGCCGGCGATGTACATCGGCTCGGTCTCGGCCCGTGGCCTCCACCATCTCGTCTACGAAGTCGTGGACAATTCGGTGGACGAAGCGCTTGCCGGCTATTGCACGGAAATCGGCGTGACGATTCATCCCGACAACGCGATCACCGTCGTGGACAACGGCCGCGGCATTCCGGTCGACCTGCACAAGACCGAGAAGAAACCGGGCGTCGAAGTCGCGCTCACCGTGCTGCACGCCGGCGGCAAGTTCGACAAGAGCAGCTACAAGGTGTCGGGCGGTCTGCACGGCGTCGGGGTGTCGGTGGTGAACGCGCTCTCGGAGAAACTCGAAGTCTGGGTCGACCGCGACGGCAAGCGTCATCACATGTCGTTCGAGCGGGGCGACACGAAAAAGAAGCTCGAGGTCGTGGGCAAGGCCAAGGGCACCGGCACGACGGTCTGGTTCAAGCCCGACGACAAGATTTTCACCGAGACACGCTTCGATTACGCGACGATCGCGAACCGCGTCCGGGAGCTCGCGTTCCTGAACAAGGGCCTCACGATCACGCTCAAGGACGAGCGCAAGGGCAGTACAAAAGAAGAGACGTTCTACTACAAGGGCGGCCTCGCGGAATTCGTGAAGTGGATCCTGGGCAACCGGAAGACGCTGCACCCCAAGCCGATCACCTTCGAGGCCAGCAAGGAAGACGTGGAGGTCGAGGGCGCAGTCCAGTACGACGACCAGTACAGCGAGAACACGTTCACCTTCGTGAACAACATCAACACACACGAGGGCGGCACGCATCTCACCGGCTTCAAGGCGGCGCTCACCCGCACGATCAACGAGTGGGCGAAACAGGACGGCGCCCTGAAGAAGGAGGACTTCACGCTCTCGGGCGACGACGTCCGCGAAGGGCTGAACTGCGTGCTGAGCGTCAAGGTCAAACAGCCGCAGTTCGAGGGTCAGACCAAAACCAAGCTCGGCAACTCCGAAGTCGAAGGCATCGTGAAGACCGTGGTGAACGAGGCGCTCGGCGAATTCTTCGACAAGAATCCGAGCGTCGCGCGCACGATCATCGCCAAGGCGGTCAGCGCCGCGCGGGCGCGCGAAGCCGCCCGCAAGGCGCGCGAGCTCGTACGCAAGAAGAGCGGCCTCGACGCCGGTCTTCTGCCGGGCAAGCTGGCCGACTGCTCACTGACGGACCCCAAGCTGTGTGAGATCTATCTCGTCGAAGGCGATTCGGCCGGCGGATCGGCGAAAATGGGCCGCGACCGCAGCTATCAGGCGATCCTGCCGCTGCGCGGCAAGATCCTGAACGTGCAGAAGGCGCGCATCGACAAGATTCTCTCCAACGAAGAAATCCGCACGATGATCACGGCGATCGGCACGGGCGTGGGCGACGACTTCAAAGTCGACGAAGCCCGTTATCACAAGATCATCATCATGACCGACGCCGACGTGGACGGCGCCCACATCCGGACGCTGCTGCTCACCTTCTTCTATAAGGAGATGAAGCAGCTCATCGATGCGGGATACATCTACATCGCGCAGCCGCCGCTCTATCGCGTGTCCAAAGGCAAAGAAGAGTTCTACGCCTACGACGAGAAGGAGCGCGACACCTACGTCAAGCGGCTCACCAACGGCGCGGAGTCCAAGGCGTCGATCAACGTGAGCCGCTACAAGGGGCTGGGCGAGATGAACCCCGACCAGCTGCGCGACACCACGATGGATCCGACCAAGCGGACGTTGCTCAAGGTGACGATGGAAGACGCGCTGGAGGCCTCGCAGCTGTTCGAGACGCTGATGGGCGACGAGGTCGAGCCGCGCCGGAAGTTCATCGAAGAAAACGCGAAATTCGTCAAGAATCTCGACGTCTAACGTCTAGGACAGCTCTTCCACCCCTGCCCTGGTGACGCGATGGGAGACCAGGCGCAGGGGTTTTTGCGTCAGCTTGTCCCCGACCACGATCGCCTGTTTCAGCGCCTCAAACCCGGTCTGAATGCCATCGGCGTCTTTCGCAAAGACTGAAGCAATCGGTTCACCCTCCAGGACTTTGTCGCCGGGCTTTACCGTGATCACGAAACCGACCGTCGGATCGATCGTGTCATCCACGGTGCGGCGGCCGCCGCCCAACGCGGTGATCGCGCGGCCGATGGTGCGCGGCTCGACGCGCTGCACGACGCCGGTGCGCGGCGCGGCGAAGACCTCGACCGCCTGTGCCTGCGGCAGGACCGACGGATCTTCGACGGTCTTGGGATTGCCGCCCTGCGCCGCGATGATCTGCTCGAACTTCTCGGCGGCGAGCCCCGAGTCGATCGCGGTCTCGAGCTTCTTGCGCGCCTTCTTCGTGTTCTTCTCGATGCCGGCCTGGAGCAGCATCTCCACTCCGAGCGCGTACGTCACTTCGAGCAGGTCGGGCGGCCCTTCGCCGCGCAGCGCGAGAATCGCTTCCTCGGTCTCGAGCACGTTGCCGCAGGCGCGACCGAGCGGCCGGTCCATGGCGGTGATGAGCGCGACGGTCGGGCAGCCGCGATCTTCCCCCAGCGCGATCATCGTCTTGGCGAGCTCGAGCCCGCGCTCGACTTCCGGCAGGAACGCACCGCTGCCGTTCTTCACGTCGAGCACCAGACCGTTCAGCCCCTCGGCGAGCTTCTTCGACATGATGCTGGCCGAGATGAGGGGAATCGATTCGACGGTGGCGGTGACGTCGCGCAAGGCGTAGAGCTTGCGATCGGCGGGCGCGATCTCGGCGGTCTGGCCGATCAACGCGCAGCCGATCTTCTGCACCTGCGCCTTCGCCTCGGCGAGCGAGAGGTTGGTGCGGAAGCCGGGAATCGCTTCGAGCTTGTCGAGCGTGCCGCCGGTATGGCCGAGGCCCCGGCCCGACATCATCGGGATCGCGACGCCGCATGCCGCCACGAGGGGGGCGAGCACGAGGGAGACCTTGTCGCCGACGCCCCCGGTCGAGTGCTTGTCGATGCGCGGGACCTTGAAGCCGTCGAACGAGAGCCGATCGCCGGACGCGAGCATCGCGTCGGTGAGCGCGGCGAGCTCGGCCCGCTCGAGGCCGCGCATGAACACGGCCATCAAGAGCGCCGCGATCTGGTAATCGGGAATACGGCCGGCGGTGTACTCCGCGACGATGGCGGACCATTCTTCGGGACTCAATTTCCCGCCGTCGCGCTTGCGCTCGATCAGGGGTACCACGATCATTGGTTCATGCGCCTCTCACTCTGCCTGCTCGCGCCGTTCATCGCCACGGGACTCGCCGCTCAAACAGTAGCCCAACATGTCGCCGAAGGCGACAGCGCCAGCTTGATGCATCCCGACGTGCAGCTGCGGCACTATCAGGCGGCGCTCGCGATCGACTCGCTGTCGTATGAAGCGAACTGGAAGGCGGCGCGCGCGATCGCCGACGTCGCCAAACAAATACAGAGCAACGCCGATTCCCTCAAGCGACGCCGCGACAGCCTGTACGGCGTGGGCCGGGTCTACGCCGAGCGCGCGGTTCGCGCCGACTCGACGAAGCCGGACGGGCACTACGTCCTCTCGATGGTCCTGGGACGTCTGTCACGCACCAAGGGCAGCAAGGAACGCGTCCGGTTCGCGAAGATCATTTACGACGAGGCGACCAAAGCGGTACAGATCGACTCGAACTACCATCTCGCCCACCACGTGCTCGGCGCCTGGAATGCCGAAGTGAAGCGACTCTCCGGATTCCAGCGCTTCTTCGCGAAGATGCTGTTCGGCGGCGGCTTCATGGACAAGGCGAACTGGAACGACGCGGTCCGCCACCTCGAGACGGCGGTGCGGCTCGCGCCCGATCACATCTACCATCGCCTCGAGCTCGCCGAGGTATACATGGATCTGGGCCGCTACGCGAAGGCCCGGGAGCAGCTGCAGGCGATCGCGGCGCTCCCGCCGGTGGACGTCCTCGATCCGCAGTACAAGGAGGACGCTGCCGCGTACATGAACGACATCAAGAACAAGAAGGACGAGACCTAGCTACCGCCCGCCCCGCATCACCCGTTCGATCGCGTCGGTCGTGCGCGGTGCGCCGGCCGACAGCCATTCCCCGCCCTTCGCCGTCACGAGCACGTCGTCCTCGATCCGCACGCCCAGCTGCTCGGCCTGGAGATAGATCCCCGGCTCGAGCGTGACCACCATGCCGGGCTCGAGCGGCCGTGAAATGCCGACGTCGTGCACGTCCATCCCGATCGGATGGCCGAGGCCGTGGTTGAAGTACTCGCGGTCATCGCAGGTCTTGTCGCCGCAGAGGTTGCCCGAGTGGGCGCGCATGTACGCGCGCGCGATGCCGTCGAGCTGGCGCATCGTCATCCCGGGACGCAGCGAATCGAACGCCGCCTGCTGGGCGCCGAGCACCAGGTCGTACACGGCCTTCTGGCGCGGCGTGAACTTGCCGTTCACGGGGAACGTGCGCGTGACGTCGGCGGTGTACTGACCCCATTCGGCCGCCGCGTCGATGACCACGAGATCGCCGTCCTGCGTCTTCCGGCGATTGACGTCGTAGTGCAGCGTCGTCGAGTTCGGTCCGCTGCCGACGATCGACGGATAGCCCAATCGATCCGCGCCGTTGCTCCGGAACCCGTCTTCCAGCACCGCCTCGATCTGGTATTCGTACATCCCGGGACGCGCCGCCCGCATGGCGGCGATGTGCCCCGCGACGCTGATGTCCACGGCGCGCCGCAGCCGACTGATCTCGTCGGCGTCCTTTACGACGCGCATGGAATCGACGATGGGCCGGAGGCTCGGCGTGGACACGGGTTCCGGAGCGCTCCTGGATCGAGCCTCGAACGAATCGACCGGCAAGACGATCGCGATACCGGACAGTCTTATCGCCGTGCTGTCGGGACCGAGCCGAAGGCCGGTCCACCGTTCCTGCGCCGGCGTGCGCGGCGGGAGGAACAGCACCGTCTCGATCGAATCGGGCCCTCGCGCGGTCATCATCAGCATGGCGTCCTGCGTCTCGAGCTCGGTGAAGTAATAGAAGGTGTTGTCCTGGCGAAAATCGTTGTCCTGGAGATAGTCAGTCTCGACGTCGCGCTCGTGACCGGCCGGAATGAGGACGGTGCCACGCCCGATCCGGCGCATCAACGCGCGCCGGCGCGCCGCCGTGGCGGCGATGTCGACCGGCCGTCCCATCCCGGGTAGCTCGGGAACCACGGTGTAAGCACCGATCGGACCGGCGGGTGCGGGCGACTGTGACGCCGCTCGCGCGCAGAGCGCGATGCCGATGACAGCGGTCAGTACGATGGTTCGCATGGGCGTTAATCTACATCCGCTTGACGCGCCCCGAGTTCCCGAGCGAAACTATGGCACTCATGACGATCAACTCGGCCCTGACACACGCGGAAGCGGAACGGCTGGCCGCGCGGATCGCCGAGCTGGAGCACGAGCGCAAGCATCTGCTCGCGGTCATCGAGATCCTGAAAGAAGCATCCAGTTCCTTACACTTCATTGACATTCTGCAGGCGATCGCGCGCAAGCTCGGCGAGTCGTTCGGCCTCGATCGCTGCTCGATCTTTCTCGGCGAGAAGGGCGGCCGGCAGGTGCGGCTCGTCGCGTCGTACGAAGATCCCACGATCCGCAACTACGTCGTCGATCTCGACCGCTATCCCGA
>Ga0310811_10014460_pt1 | contig 10293 bp, 11 predicted proteins | sample YCmetagenome_FD_207642 | JGI IMG/M metagenome (GOLD analysis project Ga0310811, IMG submission 207642) | Soil microbial communities from experimental microcosm in Duke University, North Carolina, United States - YC | ecosystem: Engineered > Artificial ecosystem > Soil microcosm > Unclassified ... | reverse complement strand
CGATCAGCAGCACGATCGCGGCATTGGCGGCGAAGCAGGCGGCCGCGACATAACCATGGCGCTCGGTATGGTCGGCGAGGAAGCCGCCCGCGAGCACGCCCACTGCGCTGGAGCCGAGGAATGCGGTCAGTGCGACATTGGCGATGGAATAGGTCGCGCCATAGCCGCTCATGAGCGCGACCACACCGAAATTGTTGATGCCGGCGACCGACAGGCTCAGCAGCATGAACAGCGCCGTCAGCGTGATCAGCGCCGGCGTGATGACGGCCTGCTTCGGCACATTCGCCGCGCCCGGCTTGGCCTTGTGCGCGCCGGCATCGGGAATGTTCATGGCGACCAGCAACAGCGCCACCAGCACGCCGATCGCGCCCGAAGCGATAATCGCACCCGTCCCGCCGGAGACGGCGATGAGTGCCGCCACGATCGCGGGCGCAACGGCGCCACCAAAATAGCCGGCAAAGGTGTGGACCGAGAAGGCACGGCCCATCCGCGCCTCGTCCATATGCTCGGCGAGGATGGCGTAGTCGGCGGGATGATAGACGCTGTTGGCGAGCCCGAGCAGCACGCCGCAGGCGATCAGCGAGGCGTAGCTCAGATGCAGGCCGAGCATGATCAGCGCGAGCCCTCCGAGCGTCAAGCCGCCAAGCAAGATCTTGCGCGCGCCAAAATGGTCGACGAGATAGCCGGTCGGTGCCTGCGTCAGACCGGAGACGACCGCAGAGACGGTCAGTGCGAAGCCGAGCTCGACATAGCCGACGCCAAGCTGGTTCTTGAGGAACGGAAACAGCATCGGCAGAACCAGCAGATGAAAATGGCTGACCCAATGCGCGATCGAAATCCCGGTCAGCGTGCGCAGCGCGCTATCCGCCTTGCCTTGTTGCGGTGCGGCGAGAACGTCGACCATTGCAGTTCCATTTTGCGTCTTAAGGGAGGCGCAAAGTATCGGGCTGTCAGGTTATTTGTCCATGAACGCAAGCGCATGGCAGGTAGTGCGGGTAGGGGCGTGAGGCGGGAGGCATCACCCCTCACAACGGCTCGTCATCATTCCCGTAACGATCGCGCTTTGGGGTGGCGATATCGCCGTCTTCGTAATCGTCGTCGGTGTCGCTCGGAGGCGACGGCTTTCTGGCCTTGTCGGCCGCGGTCTTCGTCTTCGGCGCTTCGCTCGGCTTGGCTGATTTGGCCATGGCGGGTCCCGGATGGTGATGCGTCATCCGCTTCTAATCATAAAATCTATGCGGTTCCTGACCTATCTCAAGGGCCTGCGCTGATGCCGTCAGCCGTGCACCACCGGCCCGCCTGCCTTCTTCCAGGCATCAATACCGCCGGCGATGTGGGCGGTGCTGGCAAGGCCGGCTTCCTTGGCGGCGGCGACAGCCATCGCCGAGCGTTCGCCGAAGGCGCAGAAGAACACGACGCGGCGCCCTGTCGCGGCCGCGACCTCGCGCAGCATGCCGCCCGGCTTGAGGCTTTCTTCGACGCTCGGATATGGCGTATGGAGCGCGCCCTCGAGCATGCCGTGCTTCATCTGCTCATTGCCTTCGCGAAGATCGACCAGCAGGATGTCGGGCCGGTGGAGCGAGCGGATCGCCTCGACGGCGCTGAGCGCGCGGCCTTCTTTTTCCAGCTCCTCCTGATGCAGGCCGACCCGCATGTTGGCGGGTACCGCAACGTCCATCATCTTCGGATTGGGCAGCTTCAGGTTCGCCATCAGCTCGATATATTCGTCGACCGAGCGCACCTGAAGCCGCGGATTATAGCGCTTCTCTTCGCCGATGGTGGAGACGGTATCGCCCTTGTAGTCATGCGCGGGGAAGACCATCGTCTCATCAGGCAGCTTGAGCAGCCGGTTGAAGATCGATTCGTACTGTGCGCGCGAAGATCCGTTCTGAAAGTCGGTGCGGCCGGTGCCGCGGATCAGCAACGTGTCGCCGGTGAAGACGCGGTCGCCCATCAGATAGGAATAGGAATCGTCGGTGTGGCCCGGCGTGTACATCACGTCGAGCGAGAGGCCTTCGATCGTCACCTTGTCGCCGTCGGCAACCCGCATCGCCACCACGTCGGCCTTGGTCTGGTCGCCCATCACGGTCATGCAATGGGTGCGGTCACGCAGCTCGCCGAGGCCGGTGACGTGGTCGGCATGCAGATGGGTATCGACGGCCTTGACCAGCTTGAGGTCGAGCTCTCGCAGCAACTGGCAGTAACGGTCGACCTTTTCCAGCACAGGATCGAGGATCAACGCCTCACCGCCAGGGCGGCTGGCGAGGACATAGCTGTAGGTGCCCGATACGCTGTCGAAGAGCTGACGGAAAATCATGGCAAGATCCGGCGTGGACTGATCTCGCGAATTCTACTACGCGGGCGGGTAGAAAGAGAAGTAATTCACTGCACGAGGAAGTGATTTTAGAAGATTTTTATTGCGCGGAATGATCTCCCCGCCCACCGCCGTCATCGCCCGCGAAAGCGGGCGATCCAGTATTCCAGAGACAGCGAGGAGGTACGGAGTGGCCGCGCGTACTGGATTCCCCCCTTTCGCGGGGAATGACAGCAAGTATGCAGAGGTAACGTGCCACCAAACGCTGTTCGGACGACCGCGAAGTGTGCAGCCGCCTAAGGCCGCACCACTGTGTATCCATTTTCCGCCAGAAACAGGATCTGCCCGACGCCCACCTGCACCGGCGTCGCCGCCGGGATGAAATCTGGCCGCTTGCCCGTCTCCCGCTCGATCGTATCGACCGTGTTGAGGCAGATGTCGAAGCGCACGCCCTGTGCAATCAGGCTTTCGACCTGCTTGCGGCGCTCGCTGCCTGACAGCAGCAGATCAATGCCGGGGCCGAAAGCGACCACCTCGACTGCGATCTTGTCGGGGTCGTAGGCCTTCAGGAGGTTGCTGGCGACGCTCAGCACCATCGCCTGCTTCTTCGCGTCGCCATCGGAGAGCTGGAGCACGACCTTGTGCTCGGCGAACGGCTTGTCCTGAAGCGGCACCTGCTGCGCTCGAGCGGGCGGAGCCGCCGCCAGGGCGAAGAGCGCAAGCATCATTGCGCGAAAAATTTGCGACCGCATAGTCTCTATCCCGCAATGCCCGGATTGCCGTCGACGCCCTTCAGCGTGACGCCGTTGCCGAGGCGCTCCTGAAACATCCGGCCCGAGTGCAGATATTTGCCGACGACATCCCATACCGGCGCGCCCTGCTGGTTGTTGACCGATGCCCAGCCCGCAACCTTGTAGTGTCTGACGGCGTTGAGCGCCTTGCCGTTGGCGAGCCTGAGCTCCGAGATACGGCTGCCGATCGCGTTAGCGGGGCTACAGGCGTAGCTGAGGCCGCCCGCGCGCACCATGTCGCCGCCCTGCTGATAATAGGGATCGGCATTGAAGAGATTGTCGCAGATGTCTTCCAGCACGTCCTTGATCTGTGCGCCGGTCATCTCCTGCACATAAGTCTCTGGATAGGTAATCGCGGTTTCCGCAAGCACGTCTTCCATGGTGATCGGCTGGCCGGACAAAGCGGTGACGCCCCAACGGAAGCCCGGCGACAACGCGATCTCGGCATCGAGCTCGGTGCGCAGCGCGGCGCAGATCACCTCGTCGATCGGGCCGGTGAAATTGTCGCGGCGATAGAGCAGGCGATCGGGCGTTGCGATCTTTTCCGACCAGTCGGTGACATGCGGCGCGCGCAACTTTCCGATCAGCTCCGCCATCGCGGGATCGGGCTTCAGCAGTTCGGAATAGACCGGCAGCAGATGGTATTTGGCATCGCTGACCTTGCCCTTGTCGAGCGCGAGATCGAGCACGGCCAAAAACTTCCCGTTGGAGCCGGCGTTGGTGACGAGCGTCGTACCGCTGGCGTTCTTCACCGGGATAGGCTGCGGCACGGCATCATGGGTGTGGCCGCCGAGGATGACGTCGATGCCGGTGACGCGGCTTGCGAGCTTGATGTCGACATCCATGCCGTTGTGCGAGAGCAGGATGACTGCATCGACCTTGTCGGTGCCGCGCAAGCTGTCGACATGCTTCTGAAGTTCTTCTTCGCGAATGCCAAAGGTCCAGTTCGGCGTGAACCGCTTGGGATGGGCGATCGGCACGTAAGGGAAGGCCTGGCCGATGATCGCGACGCGATGGCCGCTGAGCTCCTTGATCATCGACGGTTTGAACGCGCGCCCGGTCGCCTTGTCGAAGGCCGGGGCATCGTTGAAGGCGGCCTCCTCGGTCAGGAAGACGTTCTGCGCGAGGAACTCACCCTTGAAGTGCTCGAGATTGTCGCGCAGCGTCTGCTCGCCATAGGTAAATTCCCAATGCCCGGTCATCGCCTCGATGCCGAGCAGATTGGAGACCTCCACCATGTCGCGGCCCTGCATGACATTGGCGAGACCCGTGCCCTGCCAGAGGTCGCCGCCGTCGACCAGCATCGCATGCTTGTCGCCGACATCGCCACGCAGGCGGTCGATCAGGGTCTTCAGATGGGCAAAACCCCCGAGCTTACCGAAACGGCCGGCGGACTTTTCGAATTCGACAGAGGTGAAGGCATAGGCATCGGCGCTGTCGGGTCGGATTCCGAAGCGCTCCAGGAAGGCGCGGCCGACCAGGTGTGGTGGCCGCCCCGCCATCTCGCCAATGCCGATATTGACGCTGGGCTCGCGGAAATAGACCGGGTTGAGCTGCGCATGCGTGTCGGTCGTGTGGAGGATCCGGGCGTTGCCGAAGCGCTCGATGTCGTAGATGCTGGCGGCTTCAGCACCGCGCGCAAGCCGCGGCAGCGCAAGCGATGCGGCAGCAACGGCTGAGCTCTTCAGAAAATCGCGGCGGCGGATCGCCATCACACATACTCCGCGCCGATTCTCGGCAGTTTCACTGGGCGCCAGCTTAGCGGATTTCCATCGCCTTCCAGGCTTCTTTTTCGGATGTGGCCTGGACAACCGACGCCTTCGCCAACGCTTCAGCTTCCTTGGACGCGGCCACGGCGCGGTCGAAATCGCCGCCATCGCCAGCCTTCCTGGCGGCCGCCAGCGTCGAGACGGTCGTGGTCCACTGGTTGCGCATGCCGGCGGCCTCCTTGGACGCAGCCTCCGCAGCGGCATAAGCCGCCTTGTAGTCTGCTTCGCTTGCCGCGCGCGCGGAGGGCGCGAAGCTCAAGAGAAGCAATATGGCCAAGGTAAGTGACCGCTTCATGGCCGCGCTCCCGGGCCCGATATCGGCAGGCCGTTGGCGACGTAGGAGAGGAAATATTCAACGTCGCGATATTCATCCGCCTGCGGCTCCAGCGGAACCGCGCGGGTCTGGCTGTTGCACGTCATGAAGCGGCGGCTGATCGTGCCCATGCCGCTCCACTCGGAGCGGTAGATCGGCATCGCGTTCAAAATTCCGAGCGCCGGCGCCAAAATTTCGGCACGGATGCGTTCGCCCGGGCTCTGCACGTGGCAGCTCGCGCAGGAGAAATTCAGCTGGCCGCGGCGGGTGTAGAAATAGCGCTTGCCGTTTTCGAACGCTTCGAGCGCGCGAGGATCATCCGGGATCTTGATGTCCATCGCCTTGCCGCGCGACGTGAAGGCCATGTAAGCCGTAAGCGAAGCCATCTCGTCCTTGACGTAGGAGTAGGGTGCCTCGCCATTGGCCTCGCGGCAGCGGTTGAGCGCGAGCTCCAGCGTGACGACCTTGCCTTCCTTGGTGTCGAAGTAGGGATAGTTCTGGCGAATGCCGATGCCGCCGTTCGGGAAGCAGTCGGCATAGGTCTTGCCGTTCTTGAACGGGGTTGAAAACATTTCCTTGCCGGCGTCGAGCGCAAATTCGTAGGGCGGGAATTCTTCCTTCTCCTGCCACTGCCGCTTCATGTCGTCGTTCATAGAATAAGGACCGTTGACGAAATCCTCGTGCTTCACGTTCGGAAATTTCTGGAAGAAGAAATTCTGAAACGCCTTGGCATCAGCAGCGGGATCGACCTTGTCGGCCGCGACCACGCGCGGAGAGGTGAGCGCGAACGCGACGAGCGCGGCACTCAGCGAGCCGAGCAGGAAAGAAGTGCGGGTCCTCATCACGCGATCTTCGCGGTGGTCTCGTCGGAGCCACCCTTGTTGTCGGTCCAGGATATCTTGAGATCGTCGCCCTTCCTGGCGCCCTTGAAGCTGAACTTGACGTAAGGGTCCTTGGAGATCGCGGTGCCCCAATTGGCGACGAAGACGTCCTTGCCGTTACATGCGAACTTCAGTTCCTGGATATAGTGCGCGGGGATCAGTTCACCCTTGGAATTCTTGACTAGGCCGGTATCCATGGGGTGCTGGATCAGCGTCTGCACCTCGGTGAGGTCGCCGTTGGATGTTGCACGTACGCGAATGCTGGATGCCATCTTTATTCTCCTAGCCGCCGCAGCCGCCGACAGTGACCTTCACTTCCTTGGTCGCGCTGTAGAGCTTGCCGTCGGCTTCCACGATCGCGGTCACGTTGCTGGTCTTGGCCATTTTCAGGCGGTTGGCGACAGCGGGGATGGTGCCGTCGGGAAACTTGTAGCTTGCTGCGAGCGCATTCGGGTTCTCGGCGACGAAGAACGAGATCGAGCTGACCTTGTCGAGCGTCGTCGTCACCGACATCGGCACCACGCCGCCATTTTCGGCGATCTCGGGCGCATCGAGCTTGATCTTGTCGGAAGGTTCGGCGGTCCTGCCGTAGAGCGCCTTGATCGCGTCAGCCTCGTTCTTCAGCTTGAACGCTTCTTCCGGATATTTGTCGTTGGCCGCGGCGCGCGCAGGCGCAAACGGCACATTGCCGAGGCCGATCAGTGCGACCGAGACCGCGCCCTGAAGGATCAGGCGCCGCGTCGGATGAGGGCCGGTATGCGTAGTCATGTAGAGTCTCCCTGGCCCGCCGTTACAGCGTCTGCAGGAAATCAACGATCGCGTTGATCTCCTGCTCCGTCAGAATGCGGTTGCGGCCGAATGGCGGCATCATGGTCTGCGGGTTGCGCTTGGTCTCGTCGAACAGGATCGCGACCAGTTCGTTACGGTCTGGGTATTTGGCCTTGAGGTCCTTCAGCTCCGGTCCGATCGTGCCGGGCAGATCACCGCCCTTGATGACGTGGCAGGTCAGGCAATTGCCCTTGCCGCGGTCGAAAGCGAGTTTCTGGCCGTCGGCGACAGGCGACTGCGCCCATGCCGGGTGAGCGGGGAGGCCCGTGAGGACGACCAACGCGACGAGCAAAGCGGGCTTGTGAGGAAAGGCGATCAAGGCGTCGTTCCGAGGCTCATTGTCCAAAAAAGATAGTGTTCAAAAGCACAAAGGACATGTCCTGACAATCAAGACTATGCACGGCGCAAAATGGCGTTAATATCTCCCGCATTGCAACTGAAGAGATAGATCGTTCATCAAGCCGGCTTTGTCCGGCCCTGTTTTGGGGGCGCTTGGCCCTTGCTCGCGTTTTGGTCTGCTTTCTCATTTTCCGGGGACGTGAATTGGCTGAATATGTCGTTGAATTTGGCCGGGACGGCGGGCGGGTCGAGCCCGATGGCCGTCTCGATGCGCCGGCCTTCCACCGCAATCACGAGCCGCTCTGGGCTGTACTCGAAAGGCATCTCACCGGGCGATCGGGCGACGTGGTCGAGGTCGGCAGTGGAACCGGCCAGCACGTGGTCCATTTCGCCCGCCATACGCCGGATCTGGTCTGGTGGCCGAGCGACCTCAACCAGCGTCATGTGAAGAGCATCGAGGCATGGCGCGTGCATTCGGGCCTGAAAAACGTCCGCAGCCCCTTGCGGATCGATCTCATCGATCCCGACTGGTGTCCCGAGATGAAAAGCGGGCAGGGGCCGAACGATCTTGCCGCCGTGTTCTGTGCCAACGTCATTCACATCGCGCCCTGGACCGTGGCCGAAGGTCTGTTCGCCGGCGCCGGCCGGTATCTGCGCGCCGATGGCGAACTGTTCCTCTACGGCCCGTTCAAGCGCGACGGCAAGCACACCGCGCTCAGCAACGCCGTGTTCGACACGTCGCTACGCGAAGGCAATCCCGAGTGGGGCGTGCGCGACGTCGGCGATGTCGAGACACTCGCACGCGGGGCGGGCCTCCGCCTCATCGACACCATGGACATGCCGGCGAATAATCTGACGCTGGTGTTTGCGCGCGGCTAAGGCACGAGGACGTCAGGTCTCGTCGTCCCGCCAGCCGATCTTGTCCTTCAGGAATCGGAAGCCGAGCACCTGGAAGCCGGCGCGCTCCTTGTTGTCCTTGCCGTAGCCGTGGCCGCCGGCGGCTGGCTCGTAGAACCAGGCGTCATAGCCCATCGTCTGGAGCTTTGCGGCCATCTTGCGTGCGTGGCCTGGATGGACGCGGTCGTCGCGCCGGGTCGTGGCGATCAGGATCGGCGGATAGGGCTGGCCGGGCTTTGCGTTGTGATAGGCGGAGTAGGTCTTGAGCCACTCCCATTCCGCGGGCTTGTCGGGATCGCCATATTCGGCAATCCAGCTCGCGCCCGCGAGGAGCTTCGTGTAGCGACGCATATCGATCAGCGGGATCGTGCAGAACAGCGCACCGAACCGTTCGGGGTAACGCACCAGCATGTTGGTGATGAGGATGCCGCCGTTCGATCCGCCCTGCGCGGCGATGCGTTTCGGCCAGGTCAGGCCGCGGCGGACGAGATCGGCTGCGACCGCTGCGAAATCGTCGTGCGACAGCTTCTTGCCGGCGAGCCGTCCCGCATCGTGCCAGCGCGTGCCGAACTCACCGCCACCGCGCAAGTTCGCGTGCACAACGGTGCCGCCGCGCTCCATCCACAGCTTGCCGAGCGATGAATTGTAAAGCGGGCGGATCGAATGTCCGAAGCCGCCATAGGCGGTCATGTACACCGGTGCATCGCCGGTCTCGCCGATAGGGCCGGCTTGCACATAGGGAATCCGCTCGCCGTCGACCGAGATCGCCTCGTGCTGCGTCACCACGAGACCCTCGGCATTGAACGTCTTCGGCGCCTGCTTGAGCACATTAGGACTTTCGACTCCGCGCTCGATCAGCATCAGCGACGACGGGGTCAGCGGGTCCTGCACATTGGCGAGCAGGTCGCCATTGCTCTCGGATGGATGGTGATCGAAGGGCCAGACGTCGACCACGCCGATCCGCGGGAGACCGCGCAGCGTCTCTCGGCTCCAGCCGGTGGCAGACGGCGTGCATATCTCGAACACCGGCTGCAACTCATCCAGGATGGAGAGCAGGAGCTTGCCATCGGCCCAGAAGAATCCCTGGAGCGCGCGTCGTGCGCCTGGCTCGAACACGACAGCGAAGTTGCGATCGCCCGCGAGGAACGCCGAGAGCGAGATGCCGAGCACGCTGTCGGCCACATAGGTTCGACCCGCAACGGTCCAGTCTTGTCGCAACTTGATCGCGAACCAGTCGCGATGCGCCTGCATCCATACGCCGCTCGGTAGGTCAAGCTTGGTGAGCGTACCGGCGTCGTCGCGAAGCCAGATCGCGAAATTGAAGAAGTCGACCTGATCGATGATCCAGGCGCGCGTCGTCGCGCCGCTGTCGTCAACCCCGCAATAGACACGCATCCTGTCAGCGGTGGTTTCGAAGATCACTTCCGCCTGCTCGATCGGCTGCCCACGCCGCCACAGCCGGATCGTTCTGGCGTATCCTGACGTCGTCGCCATGCCTTCGCCATAGGCACTGGAGAGGACAAGCGTATCCGGATCGAGCCAATCGACACTGCCCTTTGCCTCAGGCAGGACGAAGCCGTCGCTTACGAAGCTTTTCGTCTCTCCGTCGAATTCCCGCAACACGACGGCATCGCTGCCGCCACGCGACAGGCTCAGCATGATCCGCGAATAGCCGGACCTCGACGCCGTCCAATGCAACAGCCAATCCTCGCCCTCGCTGGCGGCGAGCTGGTCGACGTCGAGGATGGTCTCCCAACTCGGGTCGGCTTTTCGAAATTCATCCAGCATGGTGCGCCGCCACAGACCGCGCGGATGGGCTGCATCCTTCCAGGTGTTGTAGAGCAGGCCGCCGCTGCGGCTGGCATAGGGAATATTGTCTGGACGATCGAAGATCGTCGCGAGGATATCGCGGTCGCGCTCGAACGCCGCTCCACCGAATTGGTCCAGCGTCAGGCGATTCTGCCGCTCGACGAAATCGAGCGCGCGGGCGCCTTCGACCTCCTCCAGCCACAGCCAGGGATCGTCGTCGGGAGCGTTGGGCGTAGGCCTGTCATCGACGGACATGAACGAAACTCCCAGGAAATTGCGCCGGATAGGATTTGATCGCGCACAAGCCGTCAAGAGCGTGGCCCGATATCATTGGTCCGATTGCGTCAGCGGC
>Ga0310811_10014459_pt1 | contig 10295 bp, 12 predicted proteins | sample YCmetagenome_FD_207642 | JGI IMG/M metagenome (GOLD analysis project Ga0310811, IMG submission 207642) | Soil microbial communities from experimental microcosm in Duke University, North Carolina, United States - YC | ecosystem: Engineered > Artificial ecosystem > Soil microcosm > Unclassified ... | reverse complement strand
GGATTGCCGCCGAAGCTGTCACGGTTAATGTCGTTGAGGGTGAACGCGACGCGGTTCTTTACGCCGCCCAAATCGGCGTTGAGCCCGGCATAGCCGACGCTCTGTTCGGTCTTCGAATAATCGTCGGTGTCGGCGAAATTGAACGAGGCGTCATAGCCGTCGAAGCCGACCTTCGAATTGGCGTAGTAGCCGCGCAGGTCCAGCGAGACGCCCTCGGCGATACCCACTTCGACGCGGCCGTTGCCGGCATATTGGCGATAGCCGTCACGTTCGGTGCCGAACTTGTACGCGGAAATGCCGTCATCGCGGTACCAGCCGCCGCCGAGGCTCGCGGCGATGCTGCCGAAAGTGCCGCTGGCATTGCCGACGACGTTCGCCTGGTTCTTGTAGCCATATTCGCCGCGCAGCGTGGCGTGTGGATCACCGCCGGGCCGCGCGTTGACGATGTTGACGACGCCGCCAAGCGCCTGGCTGCCCCACGGCACCGAAGCCGGGCCGCGCAGCACTTCGATGCGTTCGATATTGTCGGCGATCAGGTTGCCGAAATCGAACGCGCCGCCGGGGGAGGTCGGATCGTTTACGCGCACGCCGTCGATGACGACGAGCGTCTGCGCGTCCTCGGCGCCGCGGATGCGGACGGCCGAGGGCTGGCCGGGGCCGCCGTTGCGCGTGACGGTGATGCCGGGGGTGGTGGCGAGGATATCCGAGACGACGGGGAACTGGCGCAATTCCAACTCTCCGCCGGTCAGCACGGTGACAGCTTGACCGACTTCTTCGCGGCGCTGCTCGGTCCGCGTGGCGGTGACGACAATCACGCGCGGGCTTAGATAGCCGATGGGATCAACATCGGCATAGGTTTCGTCGACCGGTTCAGCCGCAGGTTCGGCTTGCGCGGCGGCAGCTTGCGCCGCGAAGAAGGCAATAAGAGACAGCATTGGGAACCTCACATCCGTTCACATCGGTTGCGAGGGTGCTCCCCCGTTCGAACGCGTCTTCCCGCGCGCCCGAAAGGCCGACTGTGACAGGGAGGTCTCCTGGCTCCCGGGTCTAAGTTCGGCCCGCCTTCTCAGAGCCGAAGCTCCAATGGCATGATGGGCGTCACTCGCCGGTTACAGTTGCGGGTACAGCGCCGGTGTCGCACCGGTCTTCCCTGATCCTGTCTTGCCTGTGCGCTTAGCTGGCGGGCGGCGGCGGTGCAACGGGTGCATTGGGTGCCCGCCGGGCGGTGACGATGTGCACCGGCTTCAACAACATCTGCCCCTTGAGAATACCCTCACCCTTCGTCGGGTCGAGCGGGGCGTCGAAGATCCTGCGCGCGACGTCCATGCCGCTGACGACATGGCCGAACGCGGCATAGCCTGCCGCGGCGTCGGCATCGGGGTTCTTCGCATTCGCGTCGAGGCCGGGCATGTCGCTCAGCAGGATCGAAAAATCGCCCGTCGCGGTCCCCGGCGCGAAGCGCGCCATTGAGATCGCGCCGGCCTTGTGCAGCACGCCCGTCTGGCTGGTCGGCTCGTGCGCGATGGGTTTGAGGACGCGCTTCGGATCGTAGCGCACGCCCGCCTGGATCAGCCCGCTGGGCGGCTCGCCATAGGGCAAATGCATCACGCGATAGAAGACGATGCCGTCGAAACGCTTCTGATCGACGTAACGCAGGAAATTGGCCGTCGTGACCGGCGCATGCTTCGCGTCGAGCTCGAGCACGATCGTGCCAACTTCTGTGTTCAACGCCACGCGCGGAAAGTCGGTATAGGGGATCGGCGCAGGGGCCGGAGCCCGCTTGGCGGGTGCGGCGGCAACGAGGGCGAGCGCAGCGAGTGCGAAAATCCGGCGGTTCATGCCGGCAAGGGTAGACCCGAACGACGGCGGCGCGCAACCGCGCCGACCAGGCCGAAACCCGCGATCAGCATCACCCATTGGGCCGGTTCCGGCACCGCGACCGAGAAGCTGAAGAGCGCATCGCTCACGCCGGTGTCGAAATAGCTCCAGCTGGCGTTGCCCGCTGGATTGCCCAGGCCGTTGTCGAACACGAAATAGCGCAGCGCCGCTTCATTGGCATTGTCACCGCGCAGCATCGTCGTGCTGCCTGTGGCATCCGGGCTGTTATAGACAGTGATATAGGCGACGTGGCGCGTCAGGTCGGCGATCTGGACATTCGGATTGAACGTGATCGTCCCCGGCCCCGAGGCCACCAGATCGCTCTGCCACAGCGTCGACGGCGAACCGCCGCCGGTCGTGAAATTGGCCGTGCCGTTCCATGTGCCGACGGCGCCGCGGATTTGCCCGACGCCGCCGCTCAGGCTGAAGCTGAACGACTGGAGCGTCCCCGCCACGGGCGAGGCGAACACTTGCCCATAGGTCGGCGTGGCGGACGGCGCGGGGCCGAACGGAGCGACGGTCAAGCCCGTCGGGTTATTGGCGAAAGTGAGGACGCCCGCGCTCGCCGGCGCGGCGATGGCGGCAAGGCCGGCGGCAATCAAAGCGAACGCGCGCATATTCCAAAACCCCCAAGATCCCGCAGCGGCACTACGGCCAGCGTTGCCGCGATTCAATGTTAAGAAGCCTTGTTAATGTGCCGGATCGGGACGCCCTTGCGTGTTCGCGCGCGGCGATTAAGCGCTTGCAGCGTGGCAAGCGAACAAACTCCGCTCGATCGTTTCCGGACCGTGCTCGGTGGTGCGGCGCGCGCCATTGCGCACGAGCCCGAGGTCGAGCTGGCCTATACTGCCGATGCGCCGAGCCAGGCGGGGAAGAATTTGCGCGTCCCGATGCCTGCGCGCGGTTTGCCCGCCGATCAGGTCGCCGAGGCGCGCGGCGTGGCAGACGGGTTCGCGCTGCGGCTGCGCCATCATGATATTTCGCTGCACCAGCGCCGGGCCCCCGCCCCGCCCATCGCCCGCGCGGTGTTCGATGCGATCGAGCAGGTTCGCGTGGAAACGCTCGGCAGTCGCGGCATGGCCGGAATGCGCGCCAATCTGACCGAGGCGCATGCCTTCCGCCTCAAATCCGATCCGATCGTCCGGGCGCGCGACGCCGACGAAGTGCCGCTATCGAGCGCGGTCGCGCTGCTGCTGCGCGAACGGCTGACCGGAGAGGCGGTGCCGGCGGCAGCGCAAGCTGGGCTCGAGCTCGTGCGCGCGTGGATCGAGGACAAGGGCGGCGCGGACATGGATGCGCTGGGGCTGGTGATCGACGATCAGGGCGCCTTTGCCGACTTGGCGGGGAAATTGCTCGCCGACCTGCAACTGGTCGATGGCGAGCCCGCGCCCGACGAAGCGGACGAAGGCGGCGACGATCAGGATCAGGACGGCGCCGACGAGGACGAAGGCGACAGCGACGAGCCGCGCGAGGGCGACGCGCAGGTCGAGGAGCGCGGCGAAGAACGCTCGGACGACAATGGCGAGGGCGAAGGCGAGGCGCAGGGCGACGACTTTGCCGAGGACGACATGGCCGAGGGCGGCGAAGGCGAGGACGAGGGCATGTTGCCCGTCCGCCCCAACCGGCCGATGGCCGACCTGACGCCCGATTTCGACTATAAGGAATGGACCCGCCAGTTCGACGAGGTGATCTCCGCCGAGGAGCTATGCGATCCCGACGAACTGACGCGGCTGCGCGCCTATCTCGACCAGCAGATGATCCATCTGTCGGGGGCGGTCACAAAGCTCGCCAACCGGCTGCAACGGCGGCTGATGGCGCAGCAGCTGCGCTCATGGGATTTCGACCAGGAGGAAGGGATGCTCGACGCCGCGCGGCTGGCGCGCGTCATTGTCTCGCCGGGCAGCTCGCTGAGTTACAAGGTCGAGCGCGACACCGAGTTCAAGGACACCGTGGTGACGCTCCTCATCGACAATTCGGGGTCGATGCGCGGGCGGCCGATCTCGATCGCGGCGATTTCCGCCGACATCATGGCGCGGACGCTCGAACGTTGCGGCGTCAAGACCGAGATTCTGGGCTTCACCACGCGCCAGTGGAAGGGCGGCCAGTCCCGCGAGAACTGGCTGGCGGCGGGGCGGCCCCCTGCCCCGGGCCGGCTCAACGACTTGCGTCACATCATCTACAAGGCTGCGGACAATCCCTATCGCCGCGCGCGCTCGGCACTCGGCCTGATGATGCGCGAGGGGCTGCTCAAGGAAAATATCGATGGCGAAGCGCTGATCTGGGCGCATGCCCGGCTGCTGGCGCGGCCCGAGGACCGCAAGATCCTGATGGTCATTTCAGACGGTGCGCCGGTCGACGATTCCACGCTCAGCGTGAACAATGGCAGCTATCTGGAGCGCCATCTGCGGCAGGTCATCAACTGGATCGAGGCGCGCTCGCCGGTACAGCTCGTCGCCATCGGCATTGGCCATGACGTGACGCGCTATTATCGCCGCGCGGTCACGATCATGGACGCCGAGCAATTGGGCGGCACGATGGTCGAACAGCTGGCGGGGCTGTTCGACGTTCGTGACTAGGCAGCCGGCTTAATAGAACGCGGCCGGATCCGGCGTCGGGGCGCGGCAGGCGGCGATGATACCACGGTTGCAGTCCCATACCTGGACCCGCCATGCGCGCATCGCATCGGCATAAGCGCGCTGCTTGGCGGCATATTTCGCCTCGTTGTTCGCCGCCGTCGCGTCATGCGCGCGGAGGGTCGCGAGGTAATTGGCCATGTCGTAATCGTACGCCGCCTGCGCCGAGGCGGTGACGCCAACATTTGCGGCATCGCGGGCCTGCGCCGCCTGGTTGACAGCGCGATTGGTCGCGTCCAGTTCGGGGCGGTTAGGTGCGTTGATTGCGTCGGTACGCGCTTGCGGCTTGTCGTACCCGCGGTCTTCGGGAAGCGGCGCGCGCGGGACAGCGGGATCCTGGCTCTGCTGGGCCATCGCCGGCGCGGCGAGCAGCAGCGCGAGCAAAATTGTGCGTTTCATGGAACATCCTCCTGAGGAAGCGACACCCGTCAACGCGAGCCGCACCCCGGATGTTCCCAAAAACGAAGGACCGGACTTCCGGTGTTGGCGTGCCTTCGGGGGGAACACACGCCAACCGGAAATCCGGCCCTTCTACCCCTGGGTCGCGACCCGAAGGGGATCAGGTTGTTAGGTTAGCAGCGGTTGCTGCGTTCGATCGCCCGGCCCGCGAGAGCACCGGCACCGGCACCGACGATCAGGCCGGTCGTGCCGTCACCGCGGTGACGATAATAGCCGCGCCCGCCGCCACGGTCGATTTCCCGGCCGAGCAAACCACCGAGCACGCCGCCAAGGATGGCGCCGGTCGTGCCGTTGCTGCCACGCCGGCAGTCGCGATAACCACGGTAGTAGTTGCGGTTGTAATAGCCGTTACGGTTGTAATAGCCCTGGTTGTAATAACCATTGTTATAGCCGTTGTTGTAGCCATAACCCTGGCCATAATAATCGCCGGGGCGATAGCGCTGTGCCGCGGCCGGGGTCGCCGCGATACCGGTCAAAGCCACGCTGGCGAGGGCCGCGCCGGTCAGGAACTTCTTGAACATTTTTCGTCTCCTTCTCGACGCAAGTGATTGTCGATGAACGGCGTTTACCGTGATTCGGATGCGCGCTGGCTGAACACCCATGTTAGCTGTTGTTCAGCATCGCCGCACCGCGCAGAGGTATGAGCGTGCGGCGCCTCCTTCCCGTCATTTTGGTCATCCTCGTGGCACTGATGATCGAGCGGTCGAGCCTGCCGCCCCGGCTGGGTCCACGTGGGGGAACCATTGCGATCGCCGCGACGCCGGTTCAGCTCGACCCGCGAAATCCCGCCGTACGGCGAGTGGGCGAGCTCACCTATCTCCGCGGCTGGCAGCTCACCTCACCCTCTCCGGAATTCGGCGGGCTGTCGGCGCTCCGCCCTTGGCGCAGGCGCTGGCTCGCTGTCGAAGATACCGGCGCGCTGATCTCGTTCTCACCAACGGAAAACCAAGCGTTGTTGATGCCGCTGAGCCCGCGCTGCCAGCCGAACCGGGTGCGGCTGGGACGCGACCTCGAAGGGCTCGACACCGATGGGCGCTCAATTTGGGTGTCGGCCGAATGGCACAACACGATCTGCCGCCGCGACGCCGATGGGGCCCAATGGGGCATCCGTCCGGCGGCTATGGCCGATTGGCCGCGGTCGAGCGGCCCTGAAACGCTACTGCGGCTGCGCGACGGGCGGTTTCTGATTTTTCCAGAAGATGCGGCCTTTCCCGCATTGCTGTTTCCCGGCGATCCGGTCAGCGGGGCGAAGCCTGCGACGCTGCGCTATTCACCGCCCGCCGGCTATTCGCCGACCGATGCCGCGGAGCTGCCCGACGGACGCCTAGTTGTGCTCAACCGCAGGTTCGGGTTGCATGGGTTCGAGGCGAAGCTCGTGCTGTTCGACGGGTTGCCGGCGCACGGAGCGCAGCAGGGACGGACGATCGCGACGCTCGCGCGCCCGCTGATCCATGACAACTTCGAAGGCATCGCCGCAAGGCGCGAAGGGCGCGCCACAGTGCTGACGATTGTGTCCGACGATAACAAGAACGGGTTCCAGCAGACGCTGCTGCTGGAATTCCGGTTGGGCGATTAAGCCGCTGCGGCGGTCGTCGCGGCCTTCTTGGCGATCGCACGCTTCAGGCGGCGAGCCTTGAGGCTGAGCTTGTCTTCCGACGTCTTGGCCAGCCAGTTGTCGAGGCCGCCGACATGCTCGACCGAACGCAGGCCGTGCGTCGAAACGCGCAGCTTGACCGATTCGCCGAGCGTGTCGCTGATCAGCGTGACGTTCTGCAGGTTGGGCAGGAACGTGCGCTTGGTCTTGTTGTTGGCGTGGCTGACGTTGTGGCCAACCTGACGGCCCTTGCCGGTCAGTTCGCAAATGCGCGACATCGTTCGAATCTCTTATCTGGTGCTGAAAGAAGAGCGGCGCGCCTAAGCGTTTCCACTGGCAAGGTCAAGGTCGCGCAACCTTATCGCGCCTGCCCGCGTTATCGCACCACCTTACGGGAGCGAAACAAAATGCGTGGACTATTAGCACTGATCGTCATCATCATCCTCGGCCTGGTTGTGGCATCGGCGACGGGGCTCATCAACCTGACGTCGAGCGGTAAGCTCGAAGCGCCGAAGATCGAAGCCAAGGGCGGCAGCGTCCCCAACGTCGACGTCAACACCGGCAAGATCAACGTCGGCACCGAGAACAAGAGCGTCGAAGTGCCGACCGTCAAGACCGAGGAAAAGACCATCAAGGTCCCGACCGTCGGTGTCGAAAAGGCCAAGGGCAGCCAGTAACGACAGGTGCCACTGCGCCGTGTAGAGCGGCGCGGTGACCCTGCCCTTGCCCCTACCGATGCGCGCTGCACTTGATGCGGCACGTGATGCGGCGTCCGCGGGCGAAGTGCCCGTGGGCGCCGCTGTCGTTTCGGGGGGCGAGATCGTTAGCGTCGCCGCCAATGCCCCACGCCGTCTGAACGATCCGACCGCGCATGCCGAAATGCTCGCGATCCGCGCGGCGGCGGAGAAATTCGGCAGCGACAGGCTGCTCGGCTGCACACTCTACGTCACGCTCGAACCCTGCGCGATGTGCGCCGGGGCCATCGCCCTCTCCCGCATCGAGCGGGTGGTCTATGGCGCGGCGGACCCCAAGGGCGGCGGCGTGGCGCATGGCGCGCGGGTGTTTGACCAGCCGACCTGCCATCATCGCCCGGAAGTGATCGACGGGGTCGGAGAAGCGGAGGCCGCAGCATTATTACGCGACTTCTTTGCCGCGCGGCGTTGAAACACGTGTGAAAACCCGCCACTAAGCGGTCACCAAGATGAACAGCACCACCCTCGCGCCGTTCCCGTGGATCGACGTCGCGGTCATCCTGATCCTCATCCTCGTCAACGGCCTGTTCGCCATGGCCGAGCTGTCGATCGTTTCGTCGCGCAAGGCGCGGCTGCAGGCGATGGTCCGGCGAGGGAAAGCGGGCGCTCGCATCGCCATACAATTGAACGCCGATCCGTCGCGGCTGCTGTCCACCGTCCAGATCGGCATCAGCCTGATCGCGGTGGTGTCGGGCGCGTATTCAGGCGAAGCGCTGGGCGGGCCGGTCGGCGCGCGGATCGAGGCCTTGGGATTGGGCCTGCGCCATGAAACGGCTTACCGGATCGGCTTCATCCTGGTGATCGGCATCGTCACCTTCGTGTCGCTGATCATCGGCGAATTGGTCCCCAAGCAGCTGGCGCTACGCGCGCCGGAGCCCATCGCCGTCATCGCCGCGCGACCGATGCTGTGGCTGGCCAAGGCCACCGCGCCGCTGGTGTGGCTGCTCGACCGCACCAGCGCGGGTATCTTCCGCCTGCTCGGCCTCAACCGCGAGAGCGAGAGTCACGTCACCGCCGAGGAGCTGCACCTGATCGTCGCGGAGGCGAGCAAATCCGGCGTGATTGAGGAAAGCGAGCGGCAGATCATTTCGGGCGTCGTGCGGCTTGCCGACCGGCCCGTGCGCGAAGTCATGACGCCGCGCACCGAAGTCGATTGGATCGACGCCGATGCCGACCACGACACGTTGATGGAGCGGCTCGGCGAACTCCCGCACAGCCGCATTCCGGTCGCCGAGGGGTCGGTCGATGCAATCATCGGCATCGTCCAGGCGCGCGACATCGTCCAGACGCTGATCGGCGGACGCGACGTCGATCTGCGCCGGCTGATGAAGGCGGCGTGCGTTGTGCCCGATCATGTCGACGCGATGGATGCGCTCGAGGCGCTGCGCCATTCCGAGGTGCCGCTGGCGCTGGTCCATGACGAATACGGTCATCTCGAAGGGATCGTCACCCCGGCGGACCTGCTGGCCGCGATCGCCGGCGAATTCGCCAGCGACAAGGACGAGGACGGCGAACCCGCGATCGTCGAGCGCGAGGACGGCAGTCTGCTCGTCAGCGGCTGGTGCCCGGCGGACACCCTCGCCGCGCGCATCGGCCTGCATCTGCCCGAGGAACGGGATTACGCGACGGTCGCGGGGCTGGCCCTGGATTCGCTAAAACACATTCCCGAAGTCGGCGAGACGTTCGTCAGCGAGGGATGGAAGTACGAAATCCTCGACCTCGACGGCCGCAAGATCGACAAATTGCTCGTAAGCGAGGCGCGCCGAGGCGAGGCCTAACCCTCTCGATGATACGGGTGCCCCGCAATGATCGCGGTGGCTCGGTAGAGTTGTTCGGCAAGCATGGCGCGCGCGAGCATGTGCGGCCAGGTCAGGCGGCCGAAACTGAGTTTGAGGTCGGCGCTCGCCAGTTCTTCAGGCGTAAGCCCGTCTGCCGCACCGATGAGAAAACGGGCCTCGCGTGTGCCGCCGTCGCGCCATGTTTCGAGCTTTTGCGCGAGTTGGACCGAGCCGAGCGTTTCGCCGGTTTCGTCCAGCGCAATGATCTTGGTGCCGGGTACAATCGCCAATGACTTGCCGCCGGTATCGGGCAGTTCGGTGACCGCGAACGGCCACGCGATCCGCTTGGCATAACGCTCGATCAACTCCGCCTCGGGACAACGCCCGATGCGGCCGCGCGCGACGATGTGGAGCTTCAGAATTTCTTCCAGTGCGCAAAGAGCTTGTCCACCGAGCCGCCATTGGTCGCGAGCTCGCCTTCCACGCGCTTACGCCCATCATAATAAACCAGAGCGGGATGGTCCTCGCCGCGCGCTGTCAGATCGGCAGCCTGCGCATCGCTTAGCGAGCCGCCGCCCGCGATATGATCGGCATAGCCTTCGGTCAGCCACGCCGGATAGCGTGCATCAGCGGTGGCGCCGAAATGGGCGCGCGTCATCTGATGGGTCCATTCATGCGCAACGACGCCGCTCAGCGTGCGTTCGCCGCCGACCGTACGGCCATTGAATACGCGGTCGTGGGCAATGTCGTTGCGGTTGACGACGACGGCAGAAGACAGCGGCCGGCTGACCCCGAAGGCGCCCGACGATTGCAATGTGAGCAGACGCCAGCGCCAACCCCCATCGGTGAGGAAGATTTGTCCGCCGTGGCCGGCCACCGCTAACGGGCTCGCCGCCGCCAGCGCTTCCGCGCGCCCGACGATCTGATCGATCTGCGGCGCGATCGGCTGCTCGGCGTAAACCGTGACGCCACCGACCGCCCGTTTGTAGGGAAATGCCAGTGCGGCGGGCGCGTGGATTACGACAGCGAAAACCGTCACCAGCGCGACGAGCGCCGCTGGCCCGCGGCGCGCCTGGCCCTTGGCCATTAGTGAGTGGTCGGCGCCGCCGGCGCGTCCCCGAAACCCCACATGCGTTCGAGGTTGTAGAAGCTGCGTACTTCGGGACGGAACAGGTGGATGATCACGTCGCCCGCATCGAGC
>Ga0310811_10014458_pt1 | contig 10295 bp, 8 predicted proteins | sample YCmetagenome_FD_207642 | JGI IMG/M metagenome (GOLD analysis project Ga0310811, IMG submission 207642) | Soil microbial communities from experimental microcosm in Duke University, North Carolina, United States - YC | ecosystem: Engineered > Artificial ecosystem > Soil microcosm > Unclassified ... | reverse complement strand
GCTAGCGTTTCGCCCGCGGTAAGGGAAGCCGCCACGTCAGCTCGCATGCGCTTGATCGACATGGCTCGCGAAGATCGCGGCTCCCCGCTCTACGGCATGGCCGCGGCCGACCTAGCCGTGGTGGACGGCTGGGTCGCCAGCCGCGCGGATGCCTCGCGCCGCGATCCGGCGGCGGCCATTCTGGCGCGCGCGGGTGGGCGACCGATCGAAGCGCATGCCACGGCCAAGCGAGGCGAAGAAGCCAGCCGCTATTCGTTTCATTCGTTCGGCGCCGTGTTCGTAGAAGTTCATGTCGATGCGGCGCTCGGCACCATCCGCGTGCCGCGCATCGTCGCCGTGTACGACGTAGGCCAACTGCTGAACGAGAAGACGGGCAAGAGCCAACTGATGGGCGGCATCGTCTGGGGCGTAGGCGCGGCGCTGGAAGAAGCCAGCGAACTCGATGCGCGCTACGGACGGATCGTCAACGCGAATCTGGCCGAGTACCATGTGCCCGTCAATGCCGACATCGGCACGATCGATGTCAGTGTGTTGAAGGTGCCCGATCCCTATTTCAATGCGCTCGGGGCGCGCGGCATCGGCGAGATCGGAATCACCGGCGTACCCGCGGCCATTGCGAACGCCGTCTATCATGCAACGGGCGTGCGCGTGCGCGATCTTCCCATCACGCTCGACAAAGTTCTGCAACCGGGCAGCGTTTGAACTACGGCGCAGGCCGCGCGTGAGGCTGCTGCAATCGGGCGACCTACCTGCGCCGCGACGTGCGCGCGCCGAAGGTGCTTGCGTCGAGCACCGGCCGCGCCGCACAATCCAAGCCATCCTCATTTTTCGCACGGGCACGCGCCGCTATGACCTACGCCTCATCCGCCACGGCGCTGCTGCTCGCGGCCGGCCGCGGGACACGCTTCGATCCCGAAGGCTTGCAGAACAAACTGCTCGCGCTCCTGCCGGATGGCACGCCCGTGGCCTGCGCCGCCGCCCATGCGTTGCTGACGACGCTCGCGCATGTCACCGCCGTTGTCCGGCCCGGCAATGAAGCCCTGGCGCATGCGCTGAACGAAGCGGGCTGCGACGTGGTATTCGCGGCGCAAGCCGCACGCGGCATGGGCGCGAGTCTCGCCGCGGGCGTCCGCGCCACGCGCGACGCCGACGGCTGGATCGTTGCGCTGGCCGACATGCCCTGGGTCGCCCCCGCGACGATCGAAGCGATCGCGCGTCGCCTCGACGGCGGCGCGTCGATCGTCGCGCCCGTCCATGACGGACGACGAGGGCATCCGGTCGGTTTCGGCGCCATGCATGGCGAAGCGCTCTCGTTGCTCGATGGCGATGTCGGCGCGCGTGCGCTGCTCGCGACACACGATGTGACGTCGATCGACGTGGACGACGCCGGCATACTGGCCGACATCGACACGTACGCTGACTTACACCGCCAACGGCCGTCATAGCGCGTTCGACCGCGACTACGGCTGCCGCGCGTCAATGCATCGTGACGACGATCTTGCCGAACGCGCCGCGCTTCAAATGCTCCAGTGCCTGCGGCAATTGATCCGCTGCATAGCACGCGTCGACGACGGGCTCGAGCGCGAGCGCATCCACCGCGCGCACGAGTTCTTCCAATGCCCGCCGATGCCCCACACCGATGCCTTGAATCACAGGCCTAGTCAAAAACGACGGCACACTCGGGAATGTCATCGAGTGCTCGCCGAGCACGCCGATCAACGAGATGCGCCCGCCTTGCCGTAACGCACGCAGCGAGGCGGCCAGATTATCGCCGCCGGCCAGCTCGAAGATATGGTCGACGCCACGCCCGCCCGTCAACGCGCGCGCCTCTACGTCCCACCGCGGATGCGCGTTTCGATCGATGACATGCGATGCACCCAGTGCAAGCGCTCGGCGGCGCTTGTCCTCGCTGCTTGTCGTGACGATGACTTGCGCGCCGTGCGCCCGCGCGAGTTGCAAGCCGAACAGCGCGACGCCGCCCGTGCCCTGCACGAGCACCGTCTGCCCCGCCCGCAAGCCGCCTTTTTCGACGAGCGCGAACCAGGCCGTCAGCCCCGCGCAAGGCAGGGTGCTGGCCTGCACGGCATCGAGCGTGCTGGGCGCGGGCACGAGCCAGTCTTCATGCAGGACGACGTACTGCGCCAGGACACCGGGCAGCGACCCGCCCAGCACCCTCGCGGTGGTCGGCCATTCGCCGTCGAGCCAGCCGGCCCAGAACGTGCCGATGACAGCGTCGCCCTCGCGAAAGCGCGTCACGCGCGCACCCGATGCCACGACGACGCCGGCGAAGTCCGAGCCGGGCGTGCACGGGAACGGCATTGCCGCCCCGTCCTCGCCTTGTATGACCCCGAGATCTCGGTAGTTGAGCGACACGGCCTCGACTCGCACCAGCACTTCGTGCTCGCCGCAGCTCGGTAGCGGCGCGGACTCCAACCGCAAATGCTCCAAGCCGGGGCTCGTGACAGTCCACTTCTTCATCGTCGAATTCGCCGAATTCATCTTCATGCTCCTATAACGGTTAGATCGATGAAGATGAGCTTAACGACGAACGATTGTCTCCAGTGACGGCAAATTTTCGTTTGATTGTAGACTTGATGGAATCAATGCAATGGACCTCGCTACCCGATTCAAACACCATGACCGATCGACTGACAGGCGTATCCGCATTCGTTCAGGCCGCCGAGGCCGGCAGCTTTGCCCTCGCGGCCGAGCGGCTTCACCTCACGCGCTCGGCGGTAGGCAAAAGCATCGCGCGATTGGAGGAGCGCCTCGGCACGCGGCTCTTCCTGCGCACGACGCGGCGTCAAACGTTGACGGCCGACGGGCAGGCGTTCTATGACCACTGCGTGCGCGCCTTGGCCGAACTCGATGCGGGCGAAGCGGCGCTCAACGCCGCGCGGTTGTCGCCGCAAGGCCGGCTGCACGTCAGCGCGCCAGTCCTGTTCGGAAGGCGCTGCGTCGCGCCCGTGCTACTCGAGCTCGCCTCGCGTTATCCGAAACTCGAGTTGCAGATGACGTTGACCGATCGCGTGATCGATCTCGTCGACGAAAACATCGACCTCGTTCTGCGCAGCGGGCTGTTGCGCGATGCGCCGGCTGATCTTGTCGCACGCAAGCTTGGTGAGCAGACGATGAGGCTGTGCGCCAGTCCCGACTATCTATCGCGCCACGGCACGCCGCGGACGGTGGGCGAACTCGACGGTCACCATGGCGTGCTGTATGCATCGGGCAGGCGGGACGCCGCCTGGCCGCTCGCGGACGATGCGGCGGACATGCGCGGCGTGACGATGAAACATCGGCTGCGCTTCGACGATTTGGAAACGATCGTCGCCGCCGTCAAAGCGGGAGCGGGAATCGCGCGTTTGCCGTGTTGGCTCATCGCCGACGATGTACGCGAAGGTTCGCTGGTTCAAATCTTGTCTGGTGCGCCGGGCCCGCGTATCGACATGCATCTCGCCTGGCGCCGCACGCGGCATCTCCCCACCCGCGTACGTATCGCGATCGACATCCTCGCGGCGCGCCTGCCCGCGGTGTTGGCGATCGGGGCCGAGGTGGACGACTAGCGCCGTGGCGCGGCGCTAACGGATGGCGTATAAAAGAAGCAGCCTCAACGACGCCTCGGATGTGCCCGTCACCGCCAACGAAACGCATACGCCATGGACTATCGCATGCATACCACGCCGATCCCCGACCCTCTCGCGGACCCCACGCGCGACCCCGAGGGCGAGCCGATCGTCCCGCCCGCGCCGGGCCACCACAACGACGAGCCGCAGCGGCCGGAGGGGCCGCCGGATAAGAATCCCTCGCAGGCCTGACGGCCATCGTCACACAGTCGCCACGTTGCCGCACCGACCGTGCGGCGCGCACAGCCGTATCCTGACCGTCGAATTCTGAAAGCGCTTACTGCATAGCAGCGCACGCGTCGCGGCTTCATTCCCGTTCTGTTCGCCTCCCTTCCCCGCGCCAACCGCCTCGCGCTCTTTTCCATCGCGTAGACCGCCCCCCGCAAAAACCACGGACCTCGCGCAAGTCTACGAAAATCGTGTGCCCGGTTTTCGTCGTCATCCCTCAAAGTATCGGCCACTCAATCGCATCCATCATTCGGAGGAAAGCTTACGTGGCCGTCAATTTCGACCGCGGCGGTTTGTGCTATGTCAACCCCGTAGACGCAACGCAGCACGCACTTCAAACCTATCTCGCGACAGCCGGCGCGAAACCCGATGCTCCGGATGCAAAGGGAGGATCGAACGCAGTCAACGCCCTACGCGGCGCCGAGCGCGATCTGCTCGATTCCGTTCGACAGGGGTTGTTCAAGTACTACCGCCAAGACGTCAATAAAAACGCGACCATCGAGCAGATGGAAGGCGACCAAGGCGGCATGCGTACAGCGGAAGACGATTTGATCGGGCATCTCGACGTCAACTCGCTAGGTCCGAAGCAAGTCGACGACGGGATGAATGCCATCGACTACGCGACGAAAGCGTTGAGCGTCGAGCACGATGTGGCGCAAGCCGAAATGAAGGCGTCGCCCAAGGACACGAACAGCGCGGCGGCCACCTCGGCCGGCCTCGGCCAACTCATCGGGACGTACGACTGGCTCAATACGGGTTTGCTCCCTGACGACGCGGGCGCGTTCTTGAGCCAAAGCCCCGTCGTGCAGGATCTGCTCGCTCATGCGCAATCGGTCGGCTGCTCAACGAGTCCGCAATTGAGGAGCCTGCAAACGACGATGTCCAACATCGCCTCGTTTGCCGATGAAAACGCCGCCGGCATCGAAAAGGAGCGCGCCAACGGCGGTATCTCGACGTCCTCCCTCCTTTCGCCCGTCATGCGCGAAGCGTTGCAAGGCAGCTATGTCGACATGGGCGAAGCCCTCGGTCAGTTCACGCCGGAAAACTGGCGGCAAGGCGCGCACGCCTTCGATCGCATGGCGAGCGAATCCGATTCGATCGCCGGCGTGACGCCGCCCAGGAACGAGAGCGTTTAAACGGGCCAATAGGTCGTCGGCGCTGTCGGCATCGGCGTGCCTGCCTGGGCCGCGCCAGCACGCGCCATTCCTTGTCCAGTCAGGGTTTCCCCGTCTGCGCCGCTTGAAACGATGCGTCGATATACCGGGCACGCGCGGCTTCATCGTATGTATTTCCTCTGATGAAGCCGTTGACTGATCGACATTCGTGAGCGACCTAATGCGGAAAATGACTTTAAATCGACGGCTGGGATCGATGATTGCGGTCCTGTGGACCGGTCTCATCTTGATCGGCATCGCGGGCGTGTGGCAGAACCGCACCTCGATGATCGAAGATCGCAAGGATCGTCTCGTCGCCCTCGTGCACGAGGCGACCAGCGTCGCCCAGCACTACTACGACGCCTCGCAGCAGCACGCGATGAGCGAGGAAGACGCCAAGAAGCAAGCGATGCAGGCCATCGGCATCTTGCGCTACGGCGCCGACGGCTATTACTCGATCAACGATTCACAGTCGGTCATGCTGATGCACCCGATCAAGCCGCAACTGGTCGGCAAGAATCTGGCCGACTTTACGGATCCGGCGGGCAACCACTTGTTCCTCGACATCGTGAAGGCCTCCAGGCAAGAGCACGGCGGCTTCGTTCACTACCTGTGGTCCAAACCCGGCAGCGAGGAGCCCGTCTCGAAGCTATCGTACGGCCTGCGTTTCGCACCGTGGGACTGGGACATCGTCACCGGCATGTATATGGATGACGTCAACGCCGCCTTCGTGTCGAACATCATCCACTGGGCGTTCATCATCGCCGTGCTCGGCGCGCTGGCTACGGTGGCGATGATGCTGCTGCTGCGCAGCGTGCGACGCGGGCTCGGCGGCGACCTGGAAGTGGCCGTGGAGACCACACAGCGCATCGCCAACGGCGATTTGACCATGCGCATCCCCGTTCACCAGAACGACGACACGAGCCTCATGGCGGCGCTCTCGCAGATGCAAGCGGGCTTGGCCGATGCCGTCGCGCGCGTTCGTGCGGGCACCGAAAACATCAACGTGGGCGCGAGCGAAATCGCGGCAGGCAACACCGATCTGTCGCAGCGCACCGAGCAGCAAGCCGCCGCCCTCGTCGAAACGGCGTCGAGCATGGACGAGATGACCTCGAACGTGAAGATGAACGCGGACAGCGCATCGCAAGCGGCGAAGCTCGCCGAGCAAGCCGCCGACGTCGCCACGCGCGGCAGCAGCGTCGTCGACGACGTCGTGCGCACGATGAACGAAATCACGTCGAGTTCGCAAAAGATCGGCGACATCATCGGCGTCATCGACGGCATCGCGTTCCAGACGAACATCCTCGCGCTCAACGCGGCGGTCGAAGCAGCGCGCGCCGGCGAGCAGGGACGCGGCTTCGCCGTCGTCGCCTCGGAGGTGCGCAGCCTCGCTCAGCGTTCGGCCACGGCCGCCAAGGAGATCAAGGCGCTCATCGAATCGTCGACGAACACCGTCGATCAAGGCGCCGCGCTCGTGGCGAACGCCGGTTCGACGATGGGCGAAATCGTGCAATCGGTCCGCCGCGTCAACGAAATTCTGGAAGAGATCAGCCACGCCTCGCGCGAGCAAAGCGCGGGCATCGAGCAGGTGAACCGCGCCGTGGGCGAAATGGACAAGGTGACACAGCAAAACGCGGCACTCGTCGAACAAGCCGCGGCCGCCGCGCAATCGCTGAAAGATCAGGCGAGCGTGCTGCGCGAAGCGATTTCCGGATTCTCGCTGCCGGCCTAGCCGTCGCCGCGCTCGCCGTTTCACTCTGCTCACCCGACCGCCGCACTTCGCGGCGGTTTTGTTTTTTGGGGTCCGCTGACTGCGCCGTTCGCTTCTATCATTACAATTTGTTTACAATACAAGCCCCGCGCTGCCCGGCGCCTTCGTTCATGACGCTCGTCCCCCTCGATGACCGAACCGCACAGAAAACGGCCCGCCCCCTACTCGCCCGGGCCGGGCGCTTCAGAAGCCCTGCTCGCCCCCGGGTGGCATAAACGACGGTCCACACTGCTGATGGCCGTTATCACGCTGGCCTTCGCCGGTCTTGCCGCTCGCGCGGGCTGGGTGCAAATCGTCGAACACGAATTCCATGTGGCGCAAGGCGAGAAGCGGCATCGGCAAATGCTCGAACTCGACGCGCGGCGTGGGCCGATCGTGGATCGCCATGGCGCATTGCTGGCCGTCAGCCTCACCACGTACGAAATCTGGGTCGAGCCGCAGCGTGTCGAACGCGCGTTACTCGAACCGCTCGCGCGGGCCTTGACGATGTCGCCGGCACAATTGCGGGCGCGGCTCGATATCGGCCGTCCCAACGTTCTGCTCAAGCGCCACGTCGATGCCCAAACCGCGAGCCGCATCGCGGCGCTCGGCCTAACGGGCATCACCCAAGTCGCGTCCTCGAAGCGCTTCTACCCCGAAGGCGAATCGGCTGCACACGTCGTCGGCTTGACCGATGTCGACGACGTCGGGCAAGAAGGCATCGAACTCGCATCCGACACGCTGCTCGCCGGCCAGCCCGGCACGCGCGAAGTCATACGCGACCGGCTCGGGCGCATCGTTGCCGATCTGCGCCCGCTCGTGCCCGCACGACCGGGGCAGACCGTGCGCCTCACGATCGACCGTCGGATCCAGCAACTCGCCTTCGCGCAGCTCCAGGTTGCGCTCGAACGCCATCGCGCTCAGGCCGGCAGCGTCGTCGTGCTCGATGCGGGCACCGGCGAAATCCTCGCACTCGCCAATGCGCCGTCGTTCGACCCGAATTCCCGCGCCGTCCTGACCGCGCGGACGATGCGCAATCGCGCGGTGATCGACACGTTCGAACCGGGTTCGACGATCAAGCCGCTCGCGATCGCGACCGCGCTCGACGCCGGACAAGTTCGCCCCGAGACGTTGATCGATACGGCCCCCGGCCGCTATCGGATCGGAGGCTATACGATCCACGACACGTCCGATCACGGCACGGTGAGCGTGGCGCAAGCACTGGCCACGTCGAGCAATATCGCGCTGGCGAAGATCGCCCTCACGTTGCCGCCCGAAACGCTGTGGACGGCGTATCGCCAGTACGGTATCGGGCGCGCACCGCCGCTGCCGTTCCCGGGCGTGGCCGCGGGCACATTGCGTCCGTGGCGGCGGTGGCGAGCGGTCGAGCAGGCGACGATGGGGTACGGCTACGGATTGTCCACGTCGCTGTTGCAGATGGCGCAAGCCTATACGCCGTTGGCGGGCGACGGGACGCTGCGGCCCGCGACCCTCGTGTCCCGCAATGAAAGCGACGAGGGCGACGAAGCAGAGCAAGCCGACGCAACCGCCGAACGCGAACCGGCGAACGCGAGCAACGTCATGGCGCTCGCCGGCGTGCGCGTCACACGCGAGCGCACGGCCGCCACGCTACGGACGATGCTGGAAGCGGCGACGCTTGAAGGCGGCACCGGTCGCGCCGCGCGCGTGGACGGCTACCGCGTCGGCGGCAAAACGGGGACCGCTTGGAAGCATGCCGGAGCCGGCTACGCGAAAGGCAAATACCGCTCGCTGTTCGTCGGCATTGCGCCGATCGACGCACCTCGGCTCATCGTCGCCGTCATGATCGACGAACCGACGGGCCCGTCGTACTACGGCGGCGCGGTGGCGGGCCCCGTGTTCTCAGCCGTCGCCGGCGGTGCGCTGCAATTGCTCGGCGTACCGCCGAGCGTACAGGGGGCGGCGCCCGACGCCTAAGCGTGCGGCCATCCTGCGCACGCCGCCGTTCATTCGTCGGCTGAATGCTCCTTTTTGGCCCCCGCCGGCGATTGATGCAGCGCCACGTGACGCGACGCGCGCATGGCGACGCACCGACCTTGTTTTCAGTCGCAAACGTACTAACGTTCTACCAAGAACAAAAGCAGCATCATCGGCGAGGCGCTCATCGAGGACATCGATCATGACCACGGTCGCCAGCTTTCATATCGAGTACACACGGTTTCTCGATGCTGACGGCATACCGATTCATCCCCTGCCCGACTTCGCGAAGAACCCGGACACGCTAATCGGGTTTTATCGCGACATGACGCTCACGCGCGCTTTCGATGCGAAAGCGGTGGCGCTGCAGCGCACGGGCAAGCTCGGCACGTTCGCCTCCTCGGTGGGACAGGAGGCGATCGGCGTCGGGCTCGCGTCAGCCATGCGGCCCGAAGACGCGCTCTTTCCCTCCTACCGAGACCATGCGGCGCAATTGCTGCGCGGCGTCACGATCGTCGAGAGCCTGCTCTATTGGGGCGGCGACGAGCGCGGCAGCTGCTTTGGCGCCGCGCCGCACGATTTTCCGAATTGCGTGCCGATCGGCACGCAAATGTGCCACGCGGCGGGTGCGGCCTACGCGTTTCGATTGCGCGGCGAGGCCCGGGCAGCCGTGGCGATCGTCGGCGACGGCGGCACATCGAAAGGCGACTTCTACGAAGCCATGAACATGGCGGGCGTGTGGCAGGCGCCGCTCGTCATCGTCGTCAACGACAACCAATGGGCGATCTCCGTGCCGCGCGAGCGTCAAACGGCCGCTCGAACGTTGGCGCAAAAAGCGATCGCAGCCGGCATCGAGGGCCAACAGGTCGACGGCAACGACGTGATCGCCGTGCACGAAGCGGCGCGCGCCGCCCTCCTCAAAGCGCGAGGCGGCGGCGGCCCCACGTTGATCGAAGCGCTGAGCTACCGCCTGGGCGATCACACGACGGCCGACGACGCCACGCGCTATCGCGATCCGGAACTCGTCGCCAAGATGTGGCTGGCCGAGCCCATCGTCCGCCTGCGCAAGTACTTGCTCGCGCAGAACGCTTGGGACAAGGCGCGTGAAGACGCGCTCGTCCAAGACTGCCAACGAGCGGTCGACGCCGCCGTGCAGGCCTATCTCGCCGTCGCGCCGCCCGAGGTATCGGCGATGTTCGATCATCTCTATGCCGCTCTGCCGCATGCGCTGGGCGACCAACTGGAAACCGCGCGGCGATACGCCGGGCAGTTCGCAAGCAACGCGGAGCAGGGTCATGGCTGACCTTGCGTTGGTCGAAGCGGTCAACCTCGCCTTGGCTCACGCGCTCGAGCACGATCCGTCGGTCGTGCTGCTCGGCGAGGACATCGGCGTGAACGGCGGCGTGTTTCGCGCAACCGCGGGATTACAGGCGCGCTACGGCGCGCAGCGCGTCGTGGATACGCCGCTCGCCGAGTGCGGCATCGCCGGCACGGCGGTCGGCATGGCCGCGATGGGCCTGCGTCCCGTCGCCGAGATTCAGTTCACGGGATTCATCTATCCCATCATCGATCAGGTCCTCAATC
>Ga0310811_10014457_pt1 | contig 10295 bp, 10 predicted proteins | sample YCmetagenome_FD_207642 | JGI IMG/M metagenome (GOLD analysis project Ga0310811, IMG submission 207642) | Soil microbial communities from experimental microcosm in Duke University, North Carolina, United States - YC | ecosystem: Engineered > Artificial ecosystem > Soil microcosm > Unclassified ... | reverse complement strand
GGGGGACAGATCTCCCCGCTCATGCTCGAAGCGGGCCGGGATCGGGGTTCCCGGCTCGAACGCGGGGCTGCGCAGCGTAAGCGTCATAGGCTCATCGTGGGGCGACGGACTCTCTCCCGCAAGGACAACCACGGCGCCGACCGTGGTGCAGGCACGACCGGCGCCGGGATGCCGAGCAGCTGCTGGTGTACGAGGACCGCGACCGGATCGGGCGGGACCTGCACGACCAGGTCATCCAGCGGCTGTACGCCGCCGGCATGTCGCTGCAGGCCATCATGCCCACGATGGCCCGGCCCGAGTCCGCCAAGCGGGCCCAGCAGGTCGTCGATGCGATGGACGAGGCGATCCGCGACACCCGCACCGCGATCTTCTCGCTGCACAACCGCGGCCGGGACACCGCTCCGGGGCTGCGCGGCCAGGTCGTGGCCGTCGCCGATGAGATGACCCCGCTGCTCGGCTTCGCCCCCGCGCTCCGGCTGGGCGGCGGCCTGGACCACCAGGTCACCGCGGACCAGGCGGAGCAGCTGCTCACCGTGCTGCGCGAGGCGTTGTCGAACGCGGCCCGGCACGCCCGGGCCAGCCAGGTCGAGGTCAGCGTGGAAGCGGGCAGCGACCTGGTGCTGCAGGTCACCGACGACAGCACCGGGATCTCGCCCGGCGGCCGCCGCAGCGGGCTGGCCAGCATGGCCGAGCGCGCCGCCCAGCTCGGAGGCACCCTGCACACCCGCCCGGCCGATCAGGCCGCCGGGACCGGGACAGTCCTCGAATGGCGGGTGCCGCTCCCGGACCCCTCCGGCCCGGTCAGCCCCGGGCCGGAGGCAGCCTCCGCCCGGTGACGACGCTGGGCGTGACCCGGATGAAATGATCACGGTGGACGCCGCGCTGCGCGGCCGCGGTGAGCTGACGGCACCCGTCGAGCTGCTGTCGACTGTCGTGATGGATCACCTGGCACACGAGGAAACGCGATGTGCTTCCGCTCATTGAGCAGCATCTGACCCGAGCGCAGTGGCGCGCGTTCCTGCATAAGGAACGGAGCCGGCTCTCGCCACGGGAACGGCCCGAGTTCCTGACCTGGATCCTCGACGACGTCGGCGAGCAGGAAGCCGCGGCCGTCCTCACTGAGATGCCGCCACCAGCCCGGCTGGTCTACCGCCGGGTGCTCCGCCCCCGCTACGACGTGCAGCATCGGTGGCAGATTCCCAGTCCCGCTGCGGAACCTTGAGCCGACCGCCCGTGACCCGGCTGGGCACCGTGAACGCCCAGCCGCCGGGATGTCTTCTCAATTGCGGCAACGGGCTGGCGAGTGACCGGCGCGACCCCGGACGCAGTCGGTCATGCGGCCGAATCGCACCGTCAGGTCACCCCCGGGGCCCGGGCGCTAGCTGGTGTTCGGGTAGCACCGTGAGCGGCCCTACCCACAGCTCTTGCGATCCGTATCCGCCTGAGCGGTTGCGGGATGACTGGTGCTGCCCGGGCGGTCGCGCGCATATCAGGTTGTCCGGCGTGTTTGAGGAGAATGAGCGGGGTTTTGAGGCAGGTCGTTGGTTTGCGATGTGCTGCCGATGGCCTGGCACAGTGGGTGGGTGGGCGATGGGCTGCTGACCTTGTTCTTGTGCGGTGACGTGATGACTGGCCGGGGCGTGGACCAAGTGCTCCCGCACCCTGGTGATCCGGAGCTGCAGGAGAGATACGCCAGCGATGCGCGGGCGTACGTCCGCCTGGCGGAGCGGGCCCATGGCCGGATCCCGCGGCCGGCGGGCTTTGCCTGGCCCTGGGGAGATGCCCTGCGGGTGCTGGAGGATGTCGCCCCGGATGTCCGGGTGATCAACCTGGAGACCAGCATCACCCGTAGCCGGGACTTCGCGGCGGGCAAGGCCATTCACTACCGAATGAGTCCGGGTAATGTTCCGTGCGTGGCCGCGGTCCGGCCCGATGCCTGCGCGCTGGCGAACAATCACGTGCTCGATTTCGGCCGCGGGGGGCTGCAGGACACCCTGGAAGCCGTGTCCGGTGCCGGGCTGCGGGCGGTGGGCGCCGGGCGTGACGCCGGTGAGGCCCGGCGGCCAGCGGCCGTCCCGGTGCCTGGCGCCGGCCGGGTGGTGATCTTCTCCTGCGGGACGGGCAGCAGCGGGATTCCGGCAGGCTGGGCCGCTGCCCGGGGCCGGGCCGGCATCGATTTCCTGCCCGATCTGTCCGACGCGACGGCCGATGACATCATCAGCCGGTCCCGGGCGGCCAAGGGCCCCGGTGACGTCGTGATCGTCTCCATCCACTGGGGACCCAACTGGGGCTATGCCGTGGGCCCGGATCAGGTCCGCTTCGCGCACCGGCTGATCGGCGGCGGCGTCGACCTCATCCACGGTCATTCCTCGCACCACCCTGGCCCGATCGAGGTGTTCGGGGGCAAGCTGGTCCTATACGGGTGCGGTGACTGCATCAACGACTACGAGGGCATTACCGGTTATGAGCAGTACCGGGGCGACCTGCGCCTGCTGTACTTCGCGTCGCTGCAGCCGGGCACGGGCACGCTGGCAGCCCTGCGGATGGCGCCCATGCAGGCCAGGAAACTGCGGCTGCGCCACGCCGCGCAGGCGGACGCACGGTGGCTGGGGACGGTGATGCAGCGGGCCAGCAGCCGTTTCGGTTCCCTGGTCGACCTCCAGCCGGACGGCCTGCTGGCGCTACGGTCCGGGCAGCCATGAGCAGAGCCGCATCTCCCTCAGACCTGGTCGCGGTGGCCCGGGCGGCTGGCATCGGCGATGAGCGGGTGCTGGAGGCGATCAGTGCGACTCCCCGTGCCGGATTCGTCCCCGGCGATTACCTCACGGCTGCCTACCGTGACGAGCCCATCCCGATCGGGCACCGGCAAGTGACCACGCAGCCGTCGTTGTCGGCCCGGATGATCGAGGGCCTGCACCTGGCCGACGGTGACCATGTGCTCGAGATCGGCACAGGCCTGGGCTTCCAGACCGCTCTGCTGGCCCGCCTGGCCGCCAGCGTGATCAGCATCGAGCGCTGGCCGGACCTGGCGGACCAGGCGCGGCGGAACCTTGCCCGGCAGGGCATCGGCAATGCGGAGGTACTCGCGGGCGACGGCAGCCGCGGACTGCCTGAGGGTGCCCCCTACGATGCCATCCTGGTCTCGGCCGCGTTCCCGCAGGTCCCAGCGCCGCTGACAGCCCAGCTCCGGATCGGCGGCCGCCTGGTGCAGCCCATCGGACCGGGAGGGAGTGAGCAGATCGTACTGTTCGAGCGTTCCGCATCCGGGCTGGAGCGGCGGCACGTGCTCACCCTGGCCAGGTTCGTCCGGCTGCACGGGCGATACGGATTCCAGTCCCGGTCCTGACCAGGCCCGAACTTGGTGCCTGGCGCGCCGGAAAGCCCGCGCCTGCTCGCCAGCGACCTGTCTCAGACCCTGGTCTTCTCCGCCCGCGGAGCCTCGCCGACACGCCGTCCGCGCTCCCTGTGCCGCTCCTCGCCACGCTGCGTAATAAGCCCTCGTCTGGAGAAACGCGCACGCTTGGTTAGGACCCCCAAAACAAACCACCGAAGCCACACGCTGCCGCCGATCTGCGCTCTTTGACTTGTGTCGTTCCCGGCTGGCGTGGGCTCCCAGATCCGGCTGATCTGTGCTCAGTTGCCGGGCCGCTGGGGGGCAGGCCCGCGACGCTGGCCGGTTGGGCGGATTCATGATGCCGTGAATCGTCGCCGCTGGGCCGGCGAGGTCTGTGGCCGGATCGGGGGAAGATGCGCGGCCCGCCGGGCGAGCCGTTGGTCGTGCTGGCTGTCACGGTCACCGGTGTCGCAGGCTGAGCTCGTGTCGTCGCGCTCCGGGCGGTGCTAGGCCGGGGCGTCGTCGCCGCGGGTGGTGCTTTCGGCGAGTTGCTGCTGGAGGATCCGGCGCATGATCTTGCCTGCGGGGTTGCGCGGGAGTGCGTCGGTGAAGATGACCTGGGCTGGCCGTTTGTAGGAGGAGATAAGCGGCGCGAGCCAGTCCAGTATTTTGTCCCCGTCGATGAGGTCGCTGTCTTGCGTGCCTGCTGCCGGGGAGGGGTTGCGGCGGGGGACGATGAACGCGACCGGCCGTTCACCGCTGGCCGGGTCCGGGCGGGCGGTGACGGCTGCGTCGGCGACGGCCGGGTGGGTCAGGAGCAGCTGCTCGAGTTCGGCCGGGGGCACCTGGAATCCGTTGACCTTGATCAGTTCCTTCAGCCGGTCGGTGACGAGCAGGTGCCCGCCCGGGTCGAGGCGGGCCAGGTCGCCGGTGCGCAGCCAGCCGCCGGTGTCCAGGCATGCCGCGGTGGCGGTGGGGCCGCCGAGGTACCCGCGCATCACGGTCGGCCCGCGGACCAGCAGCTCGCCGGGCGCGCCCGGCTCGACGCCGGCCCCGGTGCCGGGGTCGGTCACCCGGACTTCGACGCCGTCGCAGGGGTATCCGCAGGTGCCGTGGTCTGACGCGCCGGCTGAGATGGAGATCACCCCGGTGGTCTCGGTCATGCCGTATCCCTGGGCGACCCGGCAGCCCAGGCGGCGGGTGACGGCTGCTTGCCAGTCCGCCGGCACGGGCGCGCCCCCGGCTGCGATCATGCGCAGCCCGGACAGGTCCAGGCTGGTGACGCCGGGGTGGGTGGCCAGCAGCTGCAGCAGGGCCGGCGGGACGACGACGTGCGTGATGTGGTGCCGGGCGAGCGCCTGCAGGAAGGCGCCGGGGGTGAACCGCGACAGGGTCACCACGCAGGCCCCTGAGAGCAGGGCTGCGGGCAGGGTGACCCCGATGCCCATCACGTGGGCCAGCGAGGCGACCGCGAGCACCCGGTCTCCCGGCCGCAAGTCGAAGGCGCGGCGCACCGCGGACCCGGCGGCGAGGAGGTTGCGATGGGTCAGCTGCACCGCCTTGGCCCGCCCGCTGGTGCCGCTGGAGAACGGCCATCGGCCTCGACGTCGACACGCTTTACGGCCAGTTCCTGCGTCGGATGGCCGATCCCGACGCAGGCGCCTGCTACGCGGTCGTGGTCCCCACGGCCGCCGTCCAGGCTGCCCTCCGCGTACCAGCCTGGGTACGCCAACGGCTAAGCGTCGATGTGTGCGAGGTTGACGATGCAGGCAGAGTTCACCGACGGAAATGAGCGCCGCCTGTAAGCCCGCATGCCGCCTGCGACGGTCCGGACGCTCTGTCGGCGCGCGATGCGTGATCCGCCGTTACGCGCGCAACTTCTAGCCTGCCAGGCCGCCTTCAGCACAGCGCCGAACAATCATCCCGGGCACGATGTCTGCCGATGCTGGGCGGCCTGTGCGCCGTTCCGGGCGGCGAACCTGCTCAGCCGTGAGCTGGCCGGCCAGGTGGCGGGTCTAGCTGGCCGGACATGCCACCGTGGATGAAGTCAGCGCTGGCCAGGAAGTCGTGCGGGAAGCCGCGGGCAATGTGGCTGGATTGACTGAGCCGGGCCAGTGCGTCAGGCGGCAGGTGGACGTCGAGGCACGTGAGGTTGTCGGCGAGTTGCTGGGCGTTCCGCGCGCCAAGGATCGGGATGATGCTGCCCTGGGCGCGTAGCCAGGCAAGTGCGACGACGGAGGAGCTGAGTCCCAGCCCGTCGGCGATGTCGGCGACGGCCCGGGCGATGGTCAGTCGGCCGGGGTCCACGTCGGCGAGCCGGCGCTCGGCGGCTGGGGTGTCTGGGTTCGCGTACTTGCCGGATAGGACTCCCGCGCCGAGGGGTCCCCAGGCCAGTACGCCGAGGCCCAGGCCGCAGGCCATCGGGACCAGTTCACGCTCGACCTCGCGCTGGACGAGGGAGTACTCGACCTGCAGGCCTGCGAACCTGGACCAGCCGCGGGCCGCGGCCAGGGTCTGCATCTGGGCCACCACCCAGGCGGGGGTGTCTGAGATGCCCAGGTAGAGGACCTTGCCCATCCGGACCTGGTCATCGAGAGCACGCATTACCTCTTCTGGTGGAGTCAGGTAGTCCCAGGCGTGCAGCCACAAGATGTCAACGCGGTCGGTACGCAGCCGCCGCAGCGACGCCTCTAGCGCCTGCACCAGGCTCTTGCGGTGGTTGCCGCCGGCGTTGAGATCGCCGTCGCGGACACTGAGCGAGTACTTGGTGCCGACGACGAAGTGATCTCGGTCGGCCGCCAGCAGGTCGCCGAGGATCGACTCGGCACTGCCGTTGGTGTACTTGTTGGCCGTGTCGATGAGAGTGCCGCCGGCCTCGGCGAACAGCTCGAACTGCTTGGCGCATTCGCCCGCCGGTGCCCCCCAGCCCCACTCGGTCCCGAAGGTTATGGTGCCAAGGGCCACTTCGCTGACCCGCAGGCCGGAGTTGCCGAGCAATGTGTAACGCATGGGTGCTGATCTCCTTGCTGGTCTCTGGTGCGGCGCCAGTCACACGACGGCGGTGCTGCCGCCGTCGATGCGCAGGTTGGCGCCGTTGATGTAGCCGGCTAGTGGGCTGGCGACAAAAGCGACGAGGTCGGCTACTTCCTGCGGACGGCCGAGCCGGCCGGCCGGGTTGTTCAGGACCTCGTTCAGGACCCCAGCCTCGATCGCCGGCCAGTCCTCGCCCCAGCCACGGCGGCCGGCTTCCAGGCGGTAGAACTCCCGTACGCCAGGCGTGACGACTATGCCGGGGCTGACCGTGTTGACCGTGATGCCTGTGCGGTCCAGGTGCTTGGCCAGTGAAACTGTGAGGTTGAGCAGCGCAGCCTTGGACGCCGCGTAATCAGGCATGGTCGGGAACGGATTCACTGCCTCGCCGGTCCCAATCTGCACGATCCGTCCCCAGCCTGCCGCGCGCATGGCCGGCAGGAAACCCTGGATGCACCGGACCACAGCCGCGACGTTGGTGGCGTACAGCGCAAGCCAGTCCTCCGGTGCCGCCTCGTCCCAGCCTCGGTTGGCGAACGCGCCGGCGTTGTTGACCAGGATGTCGACGTCTCCGCCAGCCAGCGCGCGGGAGATGAGGCGGGCGCACTCGCCGGGGTCGGCCAGTTCAGCCGTCAGGCCCTCAGCCTGGCCGCCCTCCGCCCTGATTGCCTGGACCACCGCGCTGACCGCGTGGGCCCGGCGGCCGTGGACGATTATCGCCGCACCTTCGGCCGCGAGCCTGCGGGCGATGGCCTCGCCGATGCCGGCGCTGGAACCTGTCACGATGGCCCGGTGGTTCTTGAGCTGCAGGTCCACCGTCAGCCCCTGCTGGTGGACATGCGGACTGTGGCTAGCTCAGTGGCAACAGGGTCGGCGCCCAGCTCGATCATCCAGGTCAGCGGTGCGCCCGGAAGGAATGCTTGCAGGGCGGTGCTGAGTTCGGACTTCGCCGCCTCGGACAGCCGCGTTTCACCTCCGGATAGCCGCTGGATGAGCTCGCGGTAGTACAGCAGGTAACGCCGCTGCTCGGCGAGCAGGCCCGGCCCGGTCGGGTCTCCGTGCCCGGGATACAAAGTGCCGGTGCCGGCGAGCTCGCTGCCGAGCACATCGAGCGCGGCGAGCCAGGCACTGGAATGCCCGTCGGCTGTATAGGGGTGCATGCCATGGAAGGCCAGGTCGCCGGTGAAGGCGACGGGGGCGCTCCCGTTCGTCGTCAGAAGGAAGTAGCTGTCGGCGTGACTTTCCGCCGGGCCTACCTCGCGGACGGTGAAGCTCAGCTCGTCGAACTGAACCTGGGTGCTGTCGGCCAGCAGCGTGTTCGGGTAGTAGGTCTCGCCCGGCCACTCCGCGCCGTAGACAGGCGACCACTGAGCCCGCTTGGCGTCGGCGATCTCCTCGATGACCCGGCCGACGCCGGCCGTCGCGTAGACCGGCACTTCCTTGTCTTGCATCAGGGCGAGAACGCCGTTGAAGTGATCCGGATGAGCATGCGTCACCAGGACCGCCAGCAGCGGCTTCTTCAGCGCGCGGAGCCGGGCACGCAGCGCCTCGATGTCGGGGATCAGCAGATTGGTGTCGACCACCACGACACCTGACTCGCTCTCGACGAGATAAGAGTTGACATACAATCCGGACTCTGCTGCCCGGTAGGTGTGGACGACGGGTCCGGCCATTTCTGCTCCCCAGCTGCGCTGTTGCGGGCCGCGGCACCCTGGCGGTGACCGCATTCTCGCAACGATCATTGGCCGCTGGCCGGCCGTGCGTCCAAGACAAACTGTGATAACTGTTGGCTATGGATGCCCATCTCCGGGATCTGCGGTACTTCCTGGCCGTGGCCGAGGAGCTGAACTTCACCCGCGCCGCAGAGCGCCTGCACCTGTCGCAGCCGGCCCTCAGCAAGCAGATCCGCGGCCTGGAAACGACGCTGCGCGCCCAGCTCTTCCGGCGCGACCGGCGCCTGGTCGAGCTCACCGCCGCCGGCGCCGCGCTGCACGCGGTGGCCCGCAGCCTGCTTCAGGACTGGGACGACGGCGTCGCCGTGGTCGGCGACGCCGCTGCCCAGGACGCACGGGTGCTGCGGGTCGGCACGCTGACCTCCATCGGGCGGGCGCTGTACCCCGCGATCACCGACCAGTTCGCCAAGCGGCAGCCGGGCTGGCAGGTGGAGCTGCATACCTACGGATGGGGCGACCCGACGGCGGGCCTGCGCAGTCGCGCGGCCGACGCCGCGTTCGTATGGCTGCCCATTGACGCCGCCGAGCTCGAGACCGCAGTACTCGCCACCGAGCGGCGGTTCGTCGCGATCAGCGCCCGCCACCCGCTGGCAGACCGCCAGAGCATCGAATTCTCCGAGATCGCCAACGACCCGGTCGCCGCGCTGCCCGCCTCGGCGGGCTCACAGCGCGATTTCTGGCTGGCCCTCGACGCGCGGGCAGGCCGATCACCGCGGGTGGCCGTCGAGGTGAGCGCCGCCGACGAGAAATTTGAGATCGTGTCATCCGGCGCGGCGATCACCCTGCTGGCCGAGGGCAACGTCGGCATCTACTCGCGCGAGGGGATCGTCTGCATCCCAGTCAGCGGCCTTGAGCCAGCCCGCCTCGCGATCGCCTGGCGGCGCGGCGACCGCAGGCCCGCTGTCCGGGACTTCGTCCAGGCCTGCCGCGAGGCTGCCGACACCCAGAAAGCGGAACCTGCGGATAAACCCCACCCGTAACCCGGGCCGAGCCCGGCAACCAACGAGCCCTCCCAGTCATCTCCTACCTGTGATCCTGACCCGCCGGGTAATCCGCACAGTCGGCAGTTTCTTCAAGGCCGGGCCGCACACAAACGGCTGATCTGTACTCAGCTATCCACTGGAAACTAGAACCGGCAAGGCGCGCCTATTCGGCGGTATGGAGCGCGTGATTCTCACCGTCGAGACCGTGCCTTACTTACGGATTGTGGTGTAGCTCGTTCTTCACCGGCGGCGTACGTTCCGGGCAGCGTTCATCGCTGGGACCTGCGGCGCCCCGGCCTTCCAGGTCCCGGCTGTCTCCTGGAGGTGCCTGATGGCCGCCACAACTCCCTCATCTTCGCTGGTTCCTGCCCAGCCGGTGTTCACAGGTGCCGAGCGGCTCGCTCTTGCCGGGTTCCTGGCCGGGTACCGCGGCCTGACCCGCGAGGCCTGCACCCCTCGACCTGCGCCAGTTCACCGGCTGGCGACCTTCTCCGCCCACTGCTCAACGACGCGCCGACATCGAGACCTTCGCCCGCGAACTGGAGGCACGCGGGCGGGGCCGCGCCACGGTCACCCGACGGCTGTTTTGTGGACCATCGCCGGGTTCTACAAGTACGCAGTCGAAGAAGACCTGCTCGATCACTCGCCTGCTGCGCATGTCCGCCGTCCCCGGCTGGACTACGAGTCGCACGCCCACCGCCCTGGACCGCAACGAACTCGGCGCCCTCCTCGTCGCCGCCGGGCTCGGCCCGCCCGCCGAGCACGCCCTCATCTCGCTGCTCGCCCTCAACGGGCTGCGGGTATCGGAGGCCACCGGCGCGGACATCGAGCACCTGGGCCTGGAACGGGGCTACCGCACCCTGGTCATCACCCGCAAGGTCGGTAAGGTCGTCACTATCCCGCTCGTCCCGCGCACCGCTCGCGCGATCGACCTGGCGATTGCAGCGCGCAAGTAACCGCCTGCGGACATCGGCGATATCTCGATCAAACCGCTGGCTGCCCAGATCCGGGTAATCTGTGCGCCGCGAGCCGGGCCGGACAAAGCGATCGCTCGCAACTGGGGCCGCCAAGTGTGCAGGCGATCAGGGTGTACCGCAAGTAGCCGATGTGCGGGCGTCCATTTCAGGTTCCGGTTTCAAAGTCTGCGCGGGTATGCCGCTGGCCTGTCGCATGGCTAGTGATGAAATCCAGCTCCCACAGCGATCTCGATGGCGA
>Ga0310811_10014456_pt1 | contig 10295 bp, 6 predicted proteins | sample YCmetagenome_FD_207642 | JGI IMG/M metagenome (GOLD analysis project Ga0310811, IMG submission 207642) | Soil microbial communities from experimental microcosm in Duke University, North Carolina, United States - YC | ecosystem: Engineered > Artificial ecosystem > Soil microcosm > Unclassified ... | reverse complement strand
GCCAACGCCGAGGACGTGAGCGCCGCTCACGTCCCCCCTCCGGCCCGCACCTCCAGCCGATACCTGCCGTGCGACGCGAGTCCGCTCGCGCCATTCCCACCGACAGTCACGTAGTAGATCCCGGCGGTGAGCGTCGCCTGCACTCGCGAGCAAAAGCGGCCGGTTGGCGACGGGAAGTTGTCGTTCGTCCCGATCGATGCGCCGGCGGCGCTCACGACCTGAATGAACGTGTCGAGCTCCACACCCAAGCCGCACGACCCGACCACCCCTGACGTTTCGATGGTGTACGTGCCCGACCCGGGAATCGTCACGGCGTACACGTCCCGAGTGTCCGGCGGCGTGATCGTGCCGATGACGTAGCTCCCGACGCTCAGTAGGTTCGCGTGGTTGGCGTCGTCGTTCGGCTCGACTTCCGTCGGCACGCCGAGCGAGATCGAGGTCGCCTGTGCGTTCGCGTTCACGTTGAACACGGTGGGCTTCCCGGCGCCGCCCGCCCAGGCGAAGCGCCGGCCCGGAACGCCAATCTGGCCGTCGCCATCATCGTCGCCTGCTTGTAGGTAGTATGCGCCGGACTGCAGGCGGGTGAGAGCGAAACTTCCGGTCGCGCCCACCACCGTGGACTTCACAGACTGGCCCGTCGTGGCATCGACGAGGCGGACGAACGTTTGATGCTGCGCGCCGTTCGTCGACGTGAGCGCGTTGAACGCGTTGACGATTCCCCAACCATATGTGTCGCTCCGGCCCAGGCCGGGCGGGCGCGTCGCATACTGCTCGATGCGCGCGCGAAGCTGCGATGCGGTCAACGTCGGTTGCTGCGCCAGGAGGAGTGCGGCAACGCCCGCCACGTACGGCGCCGATGCGGACGTCCCGTACCCGAAGAGATGAATCGGCAGATTGTCCACGAAATCCCAACCAGGCCCGTAGATGCCGCCGCCGCCGTTGTCGTCGAGCCGGAAGTCCCCACCCGGCGCGGTCACCGAGATGAATGTGCCGGCATTCGAGTACGTCGCGAGCGTTCCATCCATTCCGACCGCGCCCACGGCCATCACACCCGGGTACGCCGCGGGGTAGACGGGAAGATCGAGTCCGTCGTTGCCCGCCGATGCGATCACGAGCGTTCCCGCGTTCGTCGCCGCCGTCACCGCGGCCTCGAGCGCCGAGCTCCGTCCGCCGCCGCCAAGGCTCATGCTGATGATTTGCGCCCGGCTCGGCGCCTGCACGGGAGTCGTGCTGTCCGCGCCCGCTGCCGGAAGACCGGCTGCGTACAGCACGCCCTGCGCGATGTCGAAGTTCGTGCCCTCACCCGTGATCCCGAGCACGCGGATCGGGCGAATCTTCACGTTCCACGCGACCCCAGCGCCACCAACACCGTCATTCCCTACTGAGCCGATGATTCCCGCGGTCCAGAGCCCGTGGTCACCAAGGAAGGCGTGGTCCCAGCAGCCGAAGGCAAAAAGGAATTCGAGATCGTCGGGATCCGTCGGATCGGGATCTGGGCCGTCCCCGTCACCATCGATCGTGGTGAACGTCGTCCCATCGCACATTTGCTGTGGCTGGTCGAACGCGGTCTGCGACACGAAGTCGTAGCCGTCGCTCGTGAGATTGGCCGCGACATCCGGAGAATCGAATCGAATCCCCATGTCGATCGACGCGACGACTACGTTCTGGCTGCCAGTCGTGAGCGACCAGGCGCGCGGCAAATCGATCATGTTCGCAGGCCACGCCTGCTCGAAGTAGGCGGGGTCGGTCGGCAACAGCGAGTTGCCCATCTTCACCGGCCCGCCGGCGAGCACGCCCTGCGTTGCGGGCACGAAGTCGGTCGACACCGGCTTCGGCGCGCCGTCGCGGATCGAGACGATCTGATCGCGTTCGACCCACGCGACGTTTGGGTCGTTCCGCAGCGCTTCCATTACCGCGGCGATCTGCGTCGTGTCGTCCACGCGGACGCGCGCCGCGAGTATCGCCGGCGATACCTGCGCGTGGCTCAGGTGCAGCTGGCCCGAGACGGCGGCGAGCCTTTCGCGAATACGTGAGGTCGTTGCGCGCGCGACTGAAATCGACCGGTATGCTCCGGATCCAGCCGAGGCGACGCCGAGCGTCGTATTCCTGAATCCAACGACGATCCGGTCCGGCGACGGACGACGCGCGATCGTGCGGGCCGCGGTGAGCAGCGGCGAACGCGCGGACGCGCGAGAGAGATTCGCGCCGAAATATGGGCCCGTCGTGGCGGACGTCACCGTGCCGCTGATCATCGGCCCGTTGCTCGCCACGAACGATACCGACGCGTTACCGATCTTGGAGCTGGTGACGGTGACGACCTGCACCCCGGCGGTTGGCGCAAGTGTCCAGGTGACCGAGGACTTTCCATCGTTGTCCGTCGTACTCGTCGCGGCGGACAAGCTGCCTCCGCCAATGGCCGTCCAGGTGAGCGGCACGCCGGCGACGGCTTTGTTCGCGCCATCGAAAGCCTGCACGACCAGCGGCTGCGCGAGCGGCGCGGCGAGATCGCCCGATTGATCCGTGCCCGAGACGATGGACAGATGCGTGGGGGTGTGTGGGATCGGAGCTTGGTCCTTGCACGCGCCGGCGACAGCGAGGGTCGCGAGCGCAAGAAGGGTTGCCGGGCGATGGTGCATGGGCGAGTCCTGCCTGAGGTAGAGAAGCGAGAGGAGACCAGCGGCGGGGCGGGGAGCTGCGGGGGGACGGGGGGCCGCGTATTCTGTGCAGCCGCGCAGTACCCCGTCCAGATAAAAACGTTTAACGATTTTTTTGTTCGCGGATTCTGATGGCGTTGACTGGCGTCACTCGCCGTAGGGCACCCACACGTTCTTAACTTGTGTCGCCGCTCGGAGGAATTCGCGACCTTCGCCTTGCTCGGGATCGAGCCAGTCGCGCTCGTGCCAGGTCGCCCAGGTGCGTTTCATGTTCGACGCGGACGCGAGCTCGACCATCTTCACGCCTTCACGCTCGCCGAAATACCACACCGCTTCGACGTCATCATGCTCGGCGAGCACCTTGGCGAGCCCGTCCTTGGCGCCCGTCACGATGTTGACCACACCCGAGGGTACGTCCGACGTCTCGAGCACGCTGTAGAAATCGGTCGCGGCGAGCGGGTGCGGCTCTGAGGGAATGACGATTGTCGTATTGCCAGTGGCAAGGGCGGGCCCAACGAGCGAGATCATCCCGAGCAACGGATACTCGTTCGCGCAGACCACGCCGATCACGCCAATCGGCTCATTCATCGCGATGGCCACACCTCGAATCGGCACGCTGTGCACGGCGCCGTCGTACTTGTCCGCCCACGCTCCGTAGGTGAAGAGCCGCGAAATCGACGCATCGACCTCTCGGGCAGCCTGGCGCGAACCGCAGCCCGTCATCGCCGCGATTCGCCCGGCGAATTCCTCGCCGCGCGCCGACAGATTCTCGGCGATGTAGTAGAGAATCTGGCCGCGGTTGTGGCCCGTCGAGCGGCTCCAGCTCTTTGCCGCAGCATGCGCCGCCTCGACCGCGTTTCGGATGTCCTTGCGATTGCCTTCGGGCGATTCACCCACCAGCTCGCCACCGGGCCCGTAAATGCGGCGCGTATACCCCTGATCGGGCCGTGTCTGCTTTCCACCGATGAACAGCTTGGGCGTGCGGTCGATTGGAGGATGGGCGACGGGGGGCTGGCGACTGGCGGCGGGCGACGGACGACTGGAGGAGCGACGGGCGGCGTTGCCGCGCATCACGTGGTCGCCCGTCGTCCGTCGCCCGTCGTCCGTCGCCCGTCGCCCGCCGGCCACCGCCCGTCGCAAATACTCCCACATCCCTTCGCGGCCGCCCTCGCGACCAAATCCGCTCTCGCGATAGCCGCCAAAGCCCGACGCGGCGTCGAACAGGTTGGTCGAGTTCACCCACACGACGCCCGCTTTGATCTTGGGCGCGATGTCGAGCGCGAGATTGATGTTCTCCGTCCACACGCTCGCCGCCAATCCGTACGGCGTGTTGTTGGCGAGCGCCACCGACTCTTCAGGTGTGCGGAAGGTCATCGTCACGAGCACCGGCCCAAAGATCTCGACCTGTGCGATCGTCGACGACGGCTGCACGTCCGTGAACAACGTTGGCGGGTAGAAGTAGCCTTCGGTGGGACAGGCCCACGACGGCTGCCACATCGTCGCGCCTTCGTCCACGCCTTGTCGCACGAGCCCTCGAATGCGCTCGAGCTGCACCGGCGCCACGATGGCGCCCATGTCTACCGCCTTGTCGAGCGGCGACCCGACGCGAAGCCGCTCCATCCGCGCGCGGAGCTTGGCGAGCAGGCGCTCGGCGACGCCTTCCTGCACCAGCAGCCGAGAGCCCGCGCAGCAAACCTGGCCCTGGTTGAACCAGATCGCGTCGACGACGCCTTCCACGACGCTGTCGAGATCGGCGTCTTCGTAGACGATGAACGGGCTCTTTCCGCCCAGCTCGAGGCTCAGCTTCTTGCCCGAGCCCGCGGTCGCGCGACGGATGATGCGGCCGACCTCCGTCGAACCGGTGAACGCGATCTTGTCGACGTCGGGATGCTCGACGATCGCCGCTCCGGTCTCGCCGTGTCCCGTGACGATGTTGATCACGCCTGGCGGAATCCCGGCCGCGTCCGCAATCTCCGCAAAGCACAACGCGCTCAACGGCGTGAACTCGGCGGGCTTGAGAATTATTGTATTGCCGGCTGCTAATGCCGGCGCGATCTTCCACGACAGCATGAGCAGCGGGAAGTTCCACGGGATGATCTGTCCCACCACGCCGATCGCCTCGTAGCCCACGAACTCGCTGTCGAGCAACTGGGCCCAGCCGGCGTGGTGGTGGAAGTGCCGCGCCACGAGCGGAATGTCGATGTCACGCGTCTCGCGAATCGACTTGCCGTTGTCCATCGCCTCGAGCACGGCGAGGAGCCGCGAGTGCTTCTGCACGCCTCGGGCGAGCGCGTACAGGTGGCGCGCCCGCGCGTGCGGCGTGAGTCCCTTCCACGCCGGCAACGCTCCCGCGGCTGCGCTGACCGCGGCGTCGACGTCCCGCTTTGTCCCCTCGGTCACGCGAGCGATCGCCCTGGACGTCGACGGGTTGACCACGTCGAAGAGCTGCCCGGGCTCCGTCCACGCCCCACCGATGTAATGCCCGAACACCCGCTCGTGCTTCCCGAGCCACGCGACAGCCTCCTTGTCGCTCTCGGGCGCTGGGCCGTACTCCATCGTCTGGAAGATCTCGGCGACTGTGGACATGGAAGAGAATGGAGGGTTGGAGGGTTGGAGGGTTGGAAGGTTGGAAGGTTGGAAGGTTGGACGAATACCGCGAACGAGCCCTCGAGCCCTCCAGCCCTCTAGGCCATCGGCTGCCGGTGCGCCGCCGCGTATCGCCCAGTCACGAAATGCTCGAGTTGCCGCTCGATGTCGGTGAGCAACGAGCTCGCGCCAAAGCGGAATAGATCCGGCCGCAGCCAACGATCGCCCAATTCCTCTTTCATCAAATACAAATACTCGAGAGAGTTCTTCGCGCTGCGGATGCCGCCGGCCGGCTTGAATCCGACCGCGAAGCCCGTCTGCTCGAAGTACTCGCGGATCATGCGGGACATCACGAGCGCGAACGGGAGCGTCGCGTTCACGCCCTCCTTCCCGGTGGACGTCTTGATGAAGTCGGCCCCCGCCTGCATTGCCACCATGCTCGCGCGCGCCACGTTCCCCAGCGTCGCCAGCTCGCCCGTGGCGAGGATCGCCTTCATGTGTGCGTCGCCGCATGCCTCGCGGAAGCGCCGCACTTCGTCGTAAACCGCCTCGTAGTTTCCGGTCAGCACGTGCGCGCGCGTGATGACGATGTCGATCTCCCGTGCGCCGGCGTTCACGCTGGCGCGAATCTCCTGGATACGCTGCTCGAGTGGGTTGAGACCGGCTGGAAACCCCGTCGATACGGCGGCCACCGGAATTCCCGATCCTGCCAACGCTTCGACGGCGGTCTTCACGAATGCGTGATACACGCACACCGCTCCCACCTTGATGTCCAGCCCGCGCACTGCGAGTGCGTCGAGAATGTCGTCACGGAGCGGGTGGCGAGCCTTCGCGCAAAGCCGGCGGACGTTGCCGGGTGTGTCGTCACCCGAGAGCGTCGTGAGATCCATCAGCGTGATCGCGCGCAGCAGCCACGCCGCCTGCCACTCCCGCTTCACCGTGCGCCGCGTGGGGATCGTCGCGGCCCGGCGTTCGACAGCGCTGCGGTTCACCCGGATCGAGCGCACCACGTCCAGGTTCAGCGGCGTGCCGGGATTCCGCTCGACGTGGTCCTCCGGAAGCGGCCGCGGCGCGGTAACGAGGGTGAGGTTGGGTTTGGCGGTCATGAAGAAGCGGGCTCCGGGGGCGAGGCCCGTTGGAATGTACCGCGCGGACAGAGCACCGGGGAGCCGTTCTCGCGCGGTGCTACGGCGAAACGGGCCGACCGCTCGCGTCGACGATCACCACCCGGGCCAGGTTCGCCGCGCGCAGCGCCGGCTCGATGATCTTGCGCTCGCCTGCCACGACGATGATCAAGTGATCCATGTCGATCACGCGCGCCGCGACCGCCGTGAGCTCGCCAGCGGTGACACTGGACGCACGCGCGGCGTATCGATCGAAGTAGTCGAGCGGCAGTGTGTCGCGCACCAGCTCGACCATTCGCGCCGCCAGCGAATCGGCTCCGTCGATTCGCACGGCGAGCGATCCGATACGGCTGCGGCGCGCCGCCGCCACCTCGTCCGCCGTGATCGGCTCGCCCCCACGGAGCCCGCGCAACATGGCGAGCCATTCCACAAGCGCACTGTCCACCTTCTGCGCCGCCACGAGAGTCGATCCCACGAATGCCGACGGCCTCGCCGCACGTCGCCAGGTGAATCCGGTCGTGCCGGAGTACATGAACGATCGCTTCTCGCGCAGAGCACGCTGGAGCCGCGCCGTGGCGACGGCGCTCATCACGTCGGCCGCGTAGGACTCGGGCGACGTGCGGGCCGGACCCGCGGCGCCCACGTAGAGATACGTCTGCGTGCCGGGCACGTCGTAGAGGTAGATCGTCGTGGGATGGCCGATGACGCCGCCTTCCGACGACACCGGCGGGAGAGCGGTGCCGCGCGGCCACGACCCAAAGGCCTGCCGCACGCGCGCCGCCGCATCCGCGCCCGTCACGTCGCCCGTAATGATGATCGACGTGTTTTGCGGCTGAAGATGGCTCGCATAGAACGCCGTGACCTCCGCAGTCGTGATCGATGCGACGCTCGCCTCTGTTGGTACGAGCGAACGCACGAACGGATCATCGGCGCCGTAGAGCATCGCATAGAAGAGGTGGCGCGGCACCGTCACCGTCGCTTGCGCAACGCGGCCCTCCGCTCCTGTCTGGATCTGCTTCCGCCGCTCGACCGCCCCACTGTCGAGCCTCGGATGCATCACCATGTCGGCAAGGAGATCGAGCGCGCGCGGAAAGAGCGCCGTGGTCGTCGTGAACCCTGTCGGCCTGACATCGGTGCCTATGTCGGCAGCGGCGCCCGCGAGCTGCTCGGCGCTTCGTGTCCGCGTGCCTTCGTGCAGGGCGCCGATCGTCACCGCGTACAAGCCTTCTTTGCCCCGTGGATCGAGCGTCGAGTCGGCCGATGTCACAACGCGAACCGCCACGACCGGGACCGAGTGGTCCGCGACGACGTACACGCGCAGTCCGTTCGAGAGCACGACCGGCATCGGTACGTTCGGAAACTTGAATGCGAGCTCTGGCGGCGCGAGCGGCCGCTGTGCCCGATCCAGGGCCTGCGACGACGCGCGCACCGGCAAACTGGCGAGCACCGCCAGCGCAAACACGATCGCGCCCCGGTGACGCATCGGCGACGCGGTCATGGTTTCGGCGCGCCGCTGCGCGGCGTCACGTTCGTGTACGGCAGATCCGGCCGGCTCACGAGATCGAGCCTCCCGGCCGGCACGCGGCTCATCACCACACGGCTTGGCGTGAGGTACTTGCGTGCGATGACCTGCACGTCCTTGGGTGAAAGCCGCCGAGCGCGCGCGGCCTGTGTGGCGTAGGTCGTCGGCTCGCCGGCAAAGATCATGTCGTGCGCCAGTGTATCGGCGCGTGCGAACCTGGTCTGAAGCGACGTCGCTGCCCGCACGGCATTCGCGGCGTTGAAGCGTGCGATCTCCTCACGCGTGACCGGCGTCGTCGCGAGCGACGCCAGCGTGCTGTCGACCAGCGTCTCGATCAGCGTCATCGACGCGCCAGGGTTAGGGACAACCGCGATCTCGAACACGCCGGACTGTTCGAGATCGTAGTTCTCGACGATCACGCGCGACGCCAACCGCCGATCCTGGATGAGCAACCTGGTGAGACGGCCTGACTGGTCGTGCGACAACGCGGACGCGAGCGCTAGGAGCGCCATGCGATCGGGGTTCGCGTACGAAGCGCCTACCCAATCCACATGAAGCTCCGGCTGCCGAGCGCGCGCATCTTCCAGCACGAGGCGTCGTTCGGGGTGGGCAGCCGGTTGTGGTACCGGTCCATGTGCGGGCGGCTTGCCGCGTGGAATGTCCCCGAAGTAGTGATCGATCCACCGGCGCGCCACCGTCGCATCGAAGTCGCCGCTGAGCGCGATCACGGCGTTATTCGGCGCATAGTACGGCCCGCAAACCGATCGCAGCTGATCGGCCGTCAAATCAGCCGGCCCGGCGGGACCCGGCGCCGGGTTCGGGTGGTACGGGTGACCCGTGGGAAAGAGCGCCGCCAGGGTGAGCTCGCGCGACGTTCCGAACGGGACGTTCTCGACGTTCTGCTGCCGTTCCTGCGCGATGATCGAACGGATCTGCGGAAGGTGCTGGGAATCGGCGAGACTGAGCGGCGCCGCCATTCGATCGGACTCTGCCCACAGCACCGTTTCCAGCTGATTGCTTGGTACGACGACGTAGTACGCGGTCACGTCGTCGGTCGTCTCCGCCCCGCGGGCCGGAAAGCCGCCAATCGATCGGTAGAACGCGGGCTGCGGCTGTGCCAGATGTGGCGAGCCTTGCGACATGACGTGCTCGCACAAGTGCGCGATCCCCGCGTGTCCCGGCGGGTCGTCCCTGGAGCCGAAGTGGTACCATACGTCCACCGCGACGAGCGGCGAGGCGTGATCCTCGTTGAGGATCTCGACGAGGCCGTTGGGCAGCACGAAGCTGGTGTATGACAGCGGCCGAACCGGCAGGGGCGCTCGAGGCTGCGCCGTCACCGGTCGCGCGGTCGCGGCGACGCTGGCAGCGACCGCGGACACGACCCATCGCCGTGCGAATGCTCGAAATCGCATCATCAAGGCATTGGGCTAGAGGAGCCGAAAACCATGACCTCAGTAACGTGGTGCCCCACCTGAGCGCAACAGTCACGGGCGACGGGGGACGGCGGACGACGGAAACTCCCGCGACGCATTTGCGTACAATCTGGCACGGACTCTTTCCCCACCGAGGTTCGTATGTCCGCAATTCGATTTGTCCCAGTTGCGTTGCTGCTCGTTCTGACGGGCGCGCCTGTGTTCGCGCAGGACTCGGGCGGTTCCAGTCCGCGCCAGGGCCGCGGACCAAGTGAATTCGCATTGCGCAGCGCGGGCGATTTCACGTTCATCCAGAGCCGGCCTACCGGTGCTTTCGCCGACAACATCGGCCTCGGCTACGGGGTGAACGCGGCCTACCTGTACCAGCTCGACCGCGACGGAATCCTGTCACTGCGTGCCGACCTCGGATTCCTCGGCTACGGCCACGAGTCCAAGCGCGTTCCGCTCAGCTCGACCATCGGCGGCAGGATTCAGGTCAGGGTGTCCACGACCAATTACATCGTGCCCGTGTCGATCGGACCGCAGCTCACCTGGCCCACTGGCAACGTACGGCCATACGTGAATGGCGGGTTCGGCGGGCAGTTCTTCTACACGCAGAGCTCGATCGACGGCAACAATGGCTCGACGACGGATTTCTCGACGACCAACCAACACGACCAAACGCATGCCTGGGTCGCGGGGGGCGGCGTATACGTCCCGATCCATTCGCGGAAAGTGAACGTCATGCTCGACGCCGGCGTCCAGTACTTCACCGACGGTCGTGCGCAGTATCTTCGCCCGGGGAGCATCATCGATCTCCCCGACGCCCAGATCCAGATCAACCCGCTCGAGAGCGACACGCACATGTTGGTCGTGCGACTCGGAGTCCGGGTCGGCGCAGCGCGTCGGTGAGCGGCGGGCGGCGGGCGGCGGGCGAGAGACGGACCGAATTAGGGTCAGACCCTGTTTCCTATGCAACGAGGGTCTGACCCTATTC
>Ga0310811_10014455_pt1 | contig 10296 bp, 4 predicted proteins | sample YCmetagenome_FD_207642 | JGI IMG/M metagenome (GOLD analysis project Ga0310811, IMG submission 207642) | Soil microbial communities from experimental microcosm in Duke University, North Carolina, United States - YC | ecosystem: Engineered > Artificial ecosystem > Soil microcosm > Unclassified ... | reverse complement strand
GACAACTACCGGTCCTCCGATCTCTGGGTTTTCAAGGGGAACTATGTGACGCTCCGGTCGCTGTCGCTGGGGTATACGATCCCCCAGATCACGCTCGACAAATGGCGGGTACCCGAAGCCCGCTTTTATGTAAGCGCCTACAACCTCTTTACGATCACCAAATACCCCGGCTATACCCCCGAGCTCGGCTATACCGACGGCAACCTGCAAAGGGGCGTGGACGTAGCCCAATACCCCGCCACCCGGACTTTCATGGTGGGAGCCACCGTAAACTTCCAATAATATGAAGATGAAGCGCACATCCGACTATAAGACGTTTATCCTGTTCTTCATCCTGGGTCCCATCGGGGTCAGCCTGATCCAGGGATGTCTCAAGCACCCGCTGGACCAGAGCCCGTCGGGCGAATACACGACCGACACCTACTGGCGCAACCAGGACGACGTGATCGCGGGCGTACTGGGCATCTACAACGTACTCTTTACCGAAGACTGGATCGGGCACGATCTCTACGCCTACGACGACCAGTCGGACGACATTTCGGTCGACGGCGACCACCCCGACTTCAAGGCCATCGAACGCTTTAACGCCGATCCCACCCTGCAGCTGATCTATATCACCTGGCCCTTCGCCTATGAACAGATCGGCCGTGCCAACAACGCCATCCAGTACATCCCGAAGGTGCCCGTCATGGACAGCGCCATCCGCGACCGCTCGATGGGCGAGGCATATTTCCTCCGCGCCTATGCCTACTTTATCCTGAGCAATATTTATGGCGAGGTGCCCATCATCACCGAAGCCAACGTCGTGTCGGGGAACTATAACGTACCCAAGTCCTCGGTGGATTCGGTCCGCGCCCTGGTCGAGAGCGACCTCCTACAAGCAGCCAGCCTGCTGCCGGAGACATACGACGACGCCGACAAGGGCCGCGTCCCGAAAGGCGCTGCCTGGGGCATGCTCTGCAAGCTCTATATGGTCGAGGACAAGTTCCAGCAGGCCATCCAGTACGGCTCCCTCGTCGTGAACGACCCGAACTACGCCCTGGCCCAAAGCTACGCGCTCAACTTCACCCTCGGCAACCAGGAAAGCAACACCGAGATCCTTTTTGCCGTGTGGAACAAGAACCAGGAGATCGCCAACGTCCCCGCCTCGGCGATCAGCACTTATTTCTCCCCCCGCGCCTGGCAGGGGTGGGGCTTCCACCACCCGACCCAGAACTTCGTGGATGAGTTCGAGCCGAACGACGCCCGCAAGACCGCCAGCCTCATCCAGGTCGGCGACTCGCTGCCGAACCAGACCAATACGACGATCATCAGCCCCCTGGACGCGGTCCTGATGTTTACGGGCAAGGCCGGTCTGTCCACGGGCCGGTTCCTGCCGAGCATGACCACCACGGGTTATTGTATCCGTAAATACACCGCGTATATGCCCAGCGGCGACGGCGGTATCGACTACGACCTCAAGCAACCCCTGCTGCGTTCCTCCGATATCTACCTCCTCGTGGCCGAAGCCAAGATCCGCATGAGCGGCGCGGGCAGCGGCGACGCGGAAATCAACGCCGTCCGCCAGCGCGCCGGTCTGGCACCCGTCGCCGGCGCCGGCATGCCGCAGCTGATTCACGAGCGCCGCGTCGAGCTCGGCGGCGAAAACATCCGCTGGCAGGACCTCCTCCGCTGGGACAAGGACAAGCTTGTCGACCTCGACACGATCGTCAGCAAGGCCAAGATGGCCAATCCCAACCTGGGCTATTTAACCGACACCGTAGTACAACCCCGGACCTTTACCCGGCCCAAGGATTATTACATGCCGATACCGCAAGAGATTATTGATGAAAGCAAAGGTGTTATCTTGCAGAACTCGAACTATTAGCATTTGACACTTAATTTCCTTCGAAAACGGGCGTTTATTGGCCCCGCGCTTTTACTAGCGTGGGGCCTTCTTGTGTGCCCGCCGCGGGGTTACGGCGTCTTTTTCGGCCGTGCTGCGGGTGCCCGCAAAACGGCCTCAAAAGACGCCGTAACCCCGCGGCCAACCCTCCGTGCCGCGGCGCGACCGCCCGGCTTCGACCGCCCGGCGCTCGCCGGTTTGCTGCAACGCATCACGGGCGACCGCGCCGCTTCCTTTGAGATCGCCGAAATCCCGGCCGAAGGCGGCCGCGACGTCTTCGAGCTCGACGCGCACCGCGGGCACATCGTGTTGCGTGGCAATAATGGGCTTAGCGTTGCGTCGGCCCTCAACTATTACCTGCGGCATTACTGCCACGTGCTCGTGAGCTGGGAGTGTCCGAGACCGACCCTGCCGGCGACGCTGCCGCTGCCGGAGCGCACGCACCGGGTGACGCCGTATGAAAGGCGGTATTATCTCAATTACTGTACGTTCAATTATTCGATGGCGTGGTGGACGTGGGAGCGTTGGCAGCAGGAGATCGACTGGATGGCGCTCAACGGGATCAACATGCCGTTGGCGCTGACGGGGGAAGAGGCGATTTGGGATGAGGTATATAAGGGAATGGGGTTCAAGCAGCCTGAGCTGGACAGCTTTTTTTGCGGACCGGCGTACTTTGCCTGGTTCTGGATGGGGAATATCGATGCGTGGGGCGGCCCCCTGCCAAAGTATTGGATGGAGACCCATAAGGCGCTCCAGCAAAAGATCGTCCAGGCGGAACGGGCGATGGGTATGACACCGGTCCTGCCCGCGTTCACGGGGCACGTGCCGCCGTCCTTTGCGCAGCATTTTCCCGGGGCGAAAGTCAAAAAGACCAACTGGGGCGCGGGTTTTCCCGACGTCAGTATCCTGGACCCCTCGGACCCGCTGTTCGAAACCATCGGCCGGGCATTTATCGAGGCCCAGACAAAGGCTTACGGTACCGACCACCTGTATTCCGCCGACTCGTTCAACGAGAACGTGCCGCCGACCAACGATTCCGCCTACCTGAGCGCGATGAGCAAGGCGGTCTACGCCTCCATGGCGAAGGCAGACACCGCCGCCGTATGGGTGATGCAGGGCTGGATGTTCCATTACAATGCCTCGTTCTGGGGACAGGCCCAGATCCAGGCGCTGCTCAAGGCCGTGCCGGACGACAAGATGATCCTCCTCGACCTCTATACCGAGACCCATCCCGTGTGGAACCGCACCCAGGCCTACTATGGCAAGCCCTGGATCTGGAACATGCTCCACAACTTCGGCGGGAATATCTCGCTGTGGGGCAGGATGCAGGCTGTTGCGGAAGGACCCGACGCCGCGCGACGGAACCCCGCGTCGGGGAAGATGCAGGGGATAGGGCTCACGATGGAAGGGATAGAGCAGAACCCCGCGTTGTACCAGCTGATGCTCGATAATATATGGAACGACCGGGCGATCGATCTGGGCGCCTGGCTGCGCGACTATACCCTCCAGCGGTATGGCCGGACCGACCCCCGGGCGGATTCCGCCTGGTCGATCCTGGCGCGCACGGCTTATGCCGGCGGGCTGGGGGAGGGGGGACCGGAGTCCATCATTGTGGCCCGGCCGACCACCGACGGCTGGGCGGACAGGGTCCGGACCAAGCTCGACTACGACCCCCGCGAATTGGAGCGGGCCTGGAGCCTGATGGTAGCCGCCGCCGATAGCCTGGGCAGCGACGACGCCTACCGTTACGACCTGGTGGACGTCACCCGGCAGGTGCTGGCCAACCGCGCTTCCGGATACCAGTCACGCTGGGCGCTGGCCTATCTCCAATACGATTTTGCCGGGTTCAAGCGGAACTCGGACGCCTTCCTGGAGCTGATGAGCGACATGGATACCCTGCTCGTCACCCGGTCGGAATTTCTGCTCGGCCGGTGGCTCGCGGGCGCGCGGCGCTGGGGCGCGACCCCCGCCGAGGAGGACCTGTATGAACGCAACGCCCGGGACCTCGTCACGCTTTGGGGTGACAAGGAAAGCGAGCTCCACGAATATTCCTGCCGGCAATGGGCCGGGTTGATCCGCGACTTTTACCGGCCCCGCTGGGAACAGTACTTCGCGTACCTGCGGGAAAAAATGGTCACCGGCGCCCGGATGGAAACCGCCGACTTCGACGCCCATATCCGCGATTGGGAATGGAATTGGGTCAATACTCACGGGAACGGCTATACGGAACAGCAACGCGGCGACGCCGTGGAGACCGTGCGATGGCTGTACAAAAAATACAAGGATGCCGATTAAAGGACTCTTGACGACCGGCCGCGCCGCCGCGGTCACCGCGCTCGCCGCACTTTTGACCCTCAACACCGCATTTGCCCAGTCGTCGAACGACCATATTTTCCCCGCAGCGCCTGCGGCGAAAGCGCATATCGACTTCGATGCCAAGGGCTTCGTCATCAACGGACACCGGACTTTCCTGGTCTCGGCGGGGATCGAGTACGCCCGCGTGCCCCACGAGCTGTGGCGCGACCGCTTGCTGCGTCTCCAGCGCGCCGGGTTCAATTGCGTCGAGATGTACACCTTCTGGAACTGGCACGAACAGACCGAAGGCGTCTTTAATTTTACCGGCGACCGCGACCTCGACGCGTTCCTGAAGCTCGTCCACGAGCTGGGGATGTACGCCATCGTTAGGGTAGGACCCTATTATTGCGCCGAATGGGAATTCGGCGGTTACCCGGAATGGTTACGCTTCAAACCCGGTCTCAGCGTCCGCGAACCCAACGAAGCGTTCGAGCGTTATGCCGGCCGCTACTTCGACCACCTGCTCCCCATCGTCGCCGCCAACCAGGTCAGCCGCGGCGGGTCCGTCGTCCTGGTCCAGCTCGAGAACGAGCACAACCTGGGGTGGGGGACGGTCATGCCCAACGGGTACTTCCGTTTCCTGCAGCAAAAGGCCCTTTCCGCGGGGATCGAGGTGCCCTACTTCTTCAGCGGTCTCCACCACGACAGCGACCCCGCCGGCGAGTCGCCCCGGCTGGACGACAACGACCGCCCGAACCCCTGGATGAGCACCGAATTCTGGTGCGTCTGGTACAACGGTTACGGCTCCACGGAAAAGGACGCCCGCACCTACGAGCGCCGCACCTGGAAGATCATCGCCCGCGGCGGCAACGGCTACAACTATTATATGGCCCACGGCGGCAGCAATTTCGCCTACACCAACAACAACGAGGACGCCGCCAGCTACGACTATGGCGCCGCGGTAGGGCAGGGGGGAGACCTCCGCCCGGTCTACTATGCGATGAAACGTGCGGCCTGGTTCGCCCGGAGCTTCCAGGACATCCTGGAGAGCAGCAGCCCCGGCGCGGAAGGGGAGAGGGTGAGCCCCGCCGGCCGGATACTCTTTATGGACAACCCGTCCGACGAGCCCATGACCCGGATCTTTGCCGCCGACACCATCCACCTGGCGCCCGGCGAGATAGTGCCCATCGTCCAGGACTATACCGTGGATGCCGGTGTCCGGATCGGCTTCTGCACCGCCCGCATTTTTGCGTTGACGCACCACACGCTGATCACCTACGGCGACCCCGGCAGCCACGCCTCCCTCCAGCTCACGGTCAAAGGTAACCTGGAGCAGGTACCCCTTATCGTTAGCCCCGACGGCTCGCCCCGCGTCGTCAAGGCCGGCCCGCTCCGGGTCCTCGTCATGAGCCGCGACTGGGTCGACCGCACCTGGATCGTCGACTCCTCGATCTTTTGCGGGCCACGTTACGTGGGCGAGGTCTCCGCCGGCCGCGTCGAGTCGGAAGACGCCGGCGGCCCCGTCCTCGAATACACCGTCGCCGGCGTGCGCCGCTGGACTCCGGCACCCCTCGGTCGCGCCCCCTCACCCGAAGTCGTCCACCCCACCACCTGGGTCCGCGCCGATGGCGCCCAGGCCGCCCAACCCGCCTTTGACGACAGCCGCTGGTTGTCCTCCGAAACGCCGCTGCAGATGAACGCCGACGGCGACACCACCGCGGACGCCTGGTACCGGACGACGCTGTCGGTCGACCGGCCCGGCGACTATACGCTGCTGGTCCAGGCCGCCGACCGGTCCGTCCTTTTCCTCGACGGCGTGCCGGACACCGCTCCCCTCAGGGATGGTCAGGCGCCCCTCACGCTGACCGCCGGTCGTCATACGCTGGCCGTTTTTACCGCCCACGACGGCCGGGACAAACTCGCCGGTTATACGGGTCCCGTCGACGAAGTCGACCGCAAGGGGCTCTTTGGCGAAGCGCTGCTCGTAAATGGACCGCCCCCGATACAGGTGCTCCAGGGATGGCGGATGATGGTTACCCCCGATTCCTCCGTACTGGCCGCGGGTCCGCCCGCGCCCACCGCCGCCGGCTGGCAACCCTATACCATCGGCCAGGATGCCTTTCATAAAAGCCAGGGCTACGGCTGGTTCCAGACCACGCTACCCAAACCCGCGCCGGGCGCTGACCGGATGGTCATCCGTTTTGCCAGCGTAGACGAGAACGCGCGGGTATTTATCGGCCGCCGCCTCGTCGCCGTGCACAACGGCTGGAACGAACCCTTTACCGTGATCATCGTGCCGTCCGACACGGGTTCGCTTGCCAACCGGCCGACCGACACGAGGACGCTCGCCAACCTGCCCCCCGATTCGCTGACGCTCACCGTTTTTGTCGAAAACTATTCGAACGAGGGCGGTATCGACCAGCCCGTGCGCGCCGGTTCCTTTGTCGATCCGAAACCGGTAACGGGCTGGCGTATGCGCGGCGGTCCCGGCCCCATCAACTGGCGCATGGTTATCGCCGACACCGCCGCCCACGCCGGTCCGGTCTGGTGGCGCGCCAGCTTCCAGCTGTCTCCCCAGCCCACCCAGGTTTGGCGGGTGATCCCCCAGGGTCTGGGGCACGGCTCGATTTGGGTCAACGGACACAACCTGGGCCGGTATCCCGAAAAGATACCCATCAACGGTCTCTATATCCCCAACTGCTGGCTGAATTCCGGCTATAACATGCTACTCGTGTACGACGAGGATGGCAGGGACGCCCGGGAGGTAACGATCGCCCTCGAGGACGGAGCGACCCGCACCGCCGACACGCTGGTCCCCGAACATGCCGCACGCCCGGCGGGCCGCAAACCCGCCGCACACCGATGACGCCCCGTTGGCTCATACTCTGTTTGTTGCCCCTGGCAGCGCGCGCCCAGGTCGACCCCTTCATCGGCACCACCGTGAGCGCCGTCGACACCCGCTGGGGCAACGACGGCGGCACGTACCCCGGCGCGGTAGCGCCAAACGGTTACGCGCAGCTGACCCCCGAAACGCGCCCCGACGGCGGCTACGACTACCGCGACAGCCTCATCTACCGCTTTAGCTGCATGGGTCACCACAGCGGATTCCCAGGAGGTTCCGCCGGACGCTTTTTCGTGATGCCGCTCGCCGCAGCCGCCAAAGCGGCCACCACAGCGCCCATCGCCGCGCCCGCCGGCGCGCAGCCCGCCGGCCCCCACGCCCGCCCGTTTTCCCACGGGGAAGAACACGCCACCCCCGGCTACTACCGGGTACGCCTAACCGATGACAACACCCTCGTCGAAGCCGTCGCCACCCCCCGCGCCGGCGTATTCCGCTTCACCTTCGCCCCCGGCGTTACCCCCCGGATACTGGTGGAAGACACCGCCCGCGCGGCATTCCGTTTCAGCGTCCAGCCGTTGACCCATACCGGCAACATCTACACCTTCCCCCCGGTAAAAACGCTCTTGCTCACGATCGGCGTCTCCGCCACGGACGGCGAAGGCGCGCGTCGCAACATGGACGCGGAGTGCAACGCACCCTTCGACACCCTCGTGAAGCGCGCCCGGAAACAATGGGCGCAAAAATTAAACGCAGTCACCATAGACGACAACGACAAGGCGAAAACCATTTTTTACACCGCGCTATATCATTCCCTGCTGCTACCCTGGATCATCTCCGACGTAGACGGCCGTTACCGCGGCGCGGACAACAAGATCCATCAGGCCAAGGGACACCCCGAGTACGGCGGCTTTTCGCCCTGGGACACCTACCGCACCCTCAACCCCTTGCGCGCCTGGTTATACCCGTCGCTGGAGTCCGCGATCGCCCGGTCGATGATGGACGTCTACCGGCAGACGGGGCGCCTGCCCGCCGGGCCGATGACCGGCAACCACGCTATCATTACGCTGGTCGACGACTATCGTAAAGGCATAGCCGGAATCGATTCCGCAGAGCTGAGCGCGGCCGTTCAAATTCCCACAAAAGAGCGCGATGTCGCCGTCTTCGGGCAGAAGGGATACATCCCCTCCAACTATCCCGAGTCGGTGACCCGGACGCTGGATTACGCCTACGACAAAGAAATCATCAACCAATTCAATAGGGTAGACAACGTCCGTACGCAGTTCCAATTGTTCGACCCACAGACCCTTTTGCTGCTGCCGCGGTATGGCGACACGCTGAACCGCCACCCCGGCAACGGCGGATACAAGGAAGGGGATACCTGGGGCTACTCCTATTTCATGCCGCAGGCCCCCGACGAGCTGATCGACCTCATGGGCGGAGACTCGCTGTTCGCGGGCCGCCTGGATTCCGTCCTGACGGATGGCCGCGTCCTCTTCGACAACGAAACCATCCTGCACCTGCCGTATTTCTTCGACTACGCCGGCCGCTCCGACCTCACGCAACGCCACGTGCGCGAGATACTGGAGCAACGCTACCGGGACATCCCCGGCGGTCTCCCGGGCAACGACGACCTCGGCGCGATGTCGAGCTGGTACGTATGGAGCGCCCTCGGTCTGTACCCGTTTTGTCCCGGTCGGCCGTCGTATGCGATCGGCGCGCCTTTGTTCAAAGAGGTGCACGCGAAAAACTGGCGGATACGGTCAAATGCCTCCAGGAAGAACCGTTACATACAGGCCATCCGCATCAATGGTAAGCCATACCGTCAAGCCACGATAAGTCATGCCGAGCTAAAAAAAGGCGGAACGATCGACTTCCTCATGGGCCCCGCTCCCGGTCCCGCCCTGTACCACGCGAACCCCAAACCGCCGCGCTTCACGATAACCGGGGTATCCCTGGAAGCCCCACTCATAGCAGGCTCACCCGCGCGGATCGGTTTTGTTATCCATAAAACCGGTCCCGGGATGGGTACCTTCCACGTGCGTTTATGGGCGGATGGAAAGATCCTCGCGACCCATAATGCCACGATGTACCAAAGCGACACGCTCAGGTTCGATACCCTGTCGTTCCGTCTGTACCGGCCAGGCCCCGTAACCTTACGCCTCGACAGCTCGGCCACCGCCATACACGCCGACGTCAGGGTACCAGACGGCCCCCAGCCGTCCGCCGAAGTGACCGGCCTGGATGCCCTTCCCTTGACGCCCATAGGAACAAAAGCGAGCGTGAAGCTAACCGTCAGAAACCCCGGGTGGGAGACCCGCGCCCTCTACATTCCGGTTCTGAAAGACGGCCAGCAAACCACCACCGACACCGTCACGCTCAAGCCCGGTGAAGAAGCTCCGCAAAACATAAACATCACGCTCGAAAAGCCCGGTATACACCAAATAAAAATTGGCGGCCAAAAAACAACCATAAAAGCCTACGCCACCCCCGAAGAAGCCACGATCCTGGATATCGAAGGCCGGTACGATGGTAAACCCCTGGACCTCCCCACCACACACCTTGGAGAATCCCTAACGATGATGTGCTGGGTCTACCCGACGGAACGCCGCTCCGAAGACATATTTACGCTGGGGGACTACAACGTGCTACAGGCCAGCGGTGGGAGCCTGACCTTTTTTGCCGGCGGCTGGGGCCGGGGCGACTGCACCGTCGACCTACCCGGCGATTGGATCGGTCGCTGGCACCACATCGCGGGTGTTTGCAGCCCCGATGGTCTCAGGCTCTATATAGACGGGGAGCTCAAAAAATACACGCCGCTCGGCAAAACATCCCTGGACTACCCCGACGGTATCTGGATGATCGGCCGGAACTTCGAATTCCCCGGCGAGCGCCAGTTCCAGGGTCAGGTGGCGAGCCCCGCGATATTCCTCACCGCTCTGGACGGCGGCGCGATCAGGGCCAGGGCCAGCAAAACGCCATAGCTGCCGCCGCGCTCGACCCACTCGACAAACTCATAGCGAGGATACCATAGTTCGGAGGACATTTTCCAGAAGAAAAGAAAGAACAAGAGCCCGCGCAACGGCCGCACTAACACGGCAACCGCCGCCACGACTTCAAAAACACCCACACACCAAGCCGCAGAAGCCCCAAGACCAAAACGCGTATACTGCGCCACCAGCGATGCCTTTCCCAACAAATTCAACCACCCATGCCCCGCCAGCAACAGGAACGCGGCGATACGTAAACACCACCGCAACGAAGAAGACGGCGCCCC
>Ga0310811_10014454_pt1 | contig 10297 bp, 7 predicted proteins | sample YCmetagenome_FD_207642 | JGI IMG/M metagenome (GOLD analysis project Ga0310811, IMG submission 207642) | Soil microbial communities from experimental microcosm in Duke University, North Carolina, United States - YC | ecosystem: Engineered > Artificial ecosystem > Soil microcosm > Unclassified ... | reverse complement strand
GGCCGGCTCGGGATCGGGCAGGCCGGCCCGCCAGCCGTGCGCGTCGAGCAGCCAGGCCTCGCCGCTCGCGGTCGTCGGCGCCAGTTCGAGCTTGGCCAGCTGAAGCACCGGCGGCACCGGCACGCGGACCTCCTGGGCCCAGTACGACATCGTGCTGCCGACACCGGGCAGGCCGTTCAGCGTGACCTTGCCCAGCTTGGTCCGGTTGCCGTAGCTGTCCACCGCGGCCACGTCGAACGAGGTGCCGGTGGAGTTCTCCGGCACGATCATCCGCAGCGCCAGCGACTGGTTGCCGGCCAGCCACACCGGCTTCGGCGGCTCGATCACCGCCGCCGTGCCGGCCGCCGTCCACTTCACGTCCACCGCGGACCGACCGGCCTCGGTCGGCGCCGAGGTGAACGACACCGTGTGCGGCGACTTGAACTGGTTGGTGCCGGTCAGGCAGGCGGTGGCGGCGTTGATCTCGTCGCACAGCCGGCCGCTGCCGGTGATCTTGGTGTCGGCGGCCGGGACCACCACCGGCGTCCGGTTCGCGCCGAGCGCGGCACCGAGCACGCGGGCCGGGTCGGCCGATGGTGCCCGCACGCCGGACCCGTCCAGCAGCGGCTGCACCCGCTGGTCGTGGTCCAGGAACAGGTGCGCGGCCGCGGCGACGTAGGTCGCGCCGACGGCCCGCTGCTGTGCCGCGGTCAGCCGGGCCGGCTGACCGGGGTCGCAGAGCGGATTCGGTGTGGGGCCTGGGGTGTAGTCGTCGATGGACGGGGCCGCGGACACGCCCGGCGTCCACTCGGAGTTGAAGAAGTTGTGGTCGGCGCCGGCGATGTACAGGGCGCTGTGCAGCGCCTTGCCGCGGCTGACGCCCCGCGTCGAGTCGATGTACTGCTGCCCCTGGAGGTCGGAGACGTCCCCGTCACAGGCCGGCAGGAAGGTCACCGACGGCACGTCCGGGGTCGGGTTCTGACCGAAGATCGTCGGCGCGATGAACACGTCGCCACGGATCGACCAGCGGACCGGGCCCGAGTAGCCCGAGTCGAACGGCGGCGGGGCCAGGCTGTCCAGCGCCGCCTGGTTGACGCCCTCGCCGCCACGGGAATGCCCGACCAGCAACACCTTCGACAGGTCGGCCACCGGCGCGTCCTTGACGATCTGCGGGGCTCCAGCGCGACCGGCGCCGGCCCAGTCGGCCCAGTGCGCCAGATGCAGGCGGACCAGCGCGGAGCGGGCCTGCGCGCCGCCGTCGGTGACCTGGAAGTCCAGGGCGTTGATGGCGTCGGCCGAGATGGAGACCGTCACGTATCCCTGTGAGGCCAACAACTGCTGGGTCTGGAGATAGCCGCGGTAGCTCGGGATCGGCAGGAAACCGGTCGGGCACGGCCAATCCGAGGTGTCGGCGGCGGGATTGGTGGGGTTGTAGCAGGCCTGGTGCCGGCCGTGCAGGAACAGCACCAGCGGGCGGTTGCCGGGCGCGTTCTTCGGGGCCACGACGACGGCCTGCATCTCCACCGGGCCGTTCAGCCCCGGCAGCCGCACCGGGTCGAGGTTGTAGTCACCGGTTACCGTCTGGAATTGGCCGGGCGTGCCCGGATCGACGGATCCCTTGGGCGACAACGGCGGCAGCGCCGTTGTCGGCCGGCTGCTCGCCTTGAGCTTCGGGTCCGGGGCGTCGAGCCGCAAGCCGGCGGCCCGGACCTCCACCTTGGTCGGATCGCCGAGTGCCCTGCCCGGCAACGAGAACGTGCGGTTGTCCCGGGACGACCGGGCCCGGCCCAGCAGCGTGCCGCCCGACCAGAACTCCACCGCCGCGTCGCCGGTCAGCGGCTTGGGCGAGGTCCACACCACCTGGCCGTCCACCACCCGCCAGCCCGCCGGGTCCACTGTCTTGGCCTGGACCGACTGGCCCAGCGCGACCATCATGAACACCGCTGCCAGCAAGGGTAAGAGCTTGCGCATACGACCTCATCCACCGTCGCGGCCCCCATTACTCCGGACGGACCACCAGGGGCCTTCGAAGCATTGGCACAGCACAATCCCGTGCCACGGTAGGAGATCACCACGCTTCGGCGCAGCGAATCAGAGCAGAACTCGACTCTCGCAGCCCATTCCGTTGCCCGACCGGTCAACCAACCCGGTGCGCTCCGACAATGTCGACCACAGCCGGCCCAAGCCGCCCGACCGGCCAGCCCTCACGACCTGGAAGCCAACGACCCGGTCAGCCGATCTGGTGGGCCGCGACCACCTTGAGCACGGCTCGCTCCAACGCGTAGTCCGCGTCGGCCGCCACACCCTTCACGTCGGCGTTGAGCGCCGCCACGATCTGCATCGCCTCGGCCAGCCCGGCCGGCGACCAGCCACGGGCCTGTCCCTGCGCGCGCTTCACCTTCCACGGCGGCATGCCCAGGTCACCGGCCATCCGGAACGGGTCGCCCCGGCCCGCCGAGGCCACCTTGGCCACCGTCCGCACGCCCTCGGCCAGCGCGTCGGCCACCAGCACGTGCGGCACGCCCAGCTGCATGGCCCAGCGCAGCGCCTCCATCGCGCCGGCCCGGTCGCCCACCACGGCCAGGTCGGCCACGGCGAAGCCGGTCACCTCGGCCTTGCCCTGGTGGTAGCGGCGCACCGCCGCCTCGTCGATCTTGCCGTCGTTGTCGGTGACCAGCTGCGAGGCGGCCGCGGCCAGCTCACGCAGGTCGTTGCCGACCGTCTCGATCAACGCGGCCAACCCGGCCGGGTCGATCTTGCCGCCGGCCCGGCGCACCTCGTCCTTGACGAACGCGTCCCGGTCGGCCGGCTTGGTGATCTTCGAGCACTCCACCACCGTCGCGCCGGCCTTCTTCAGCGCGCCCGGCAGGTCCTTGGCCACCTTGGCCCGGCCGCCGCCGGTGTGCAGCACGATCAGCACGATGCCGTCGGCCGGCTCCTTGGCGTAGGACAGGACGGCGTCGGCGATCTCCTTGCCGACCTCCTGCGCGCCCTCCAGCACCACCACCCGGCCCTCGGCGAACAGCGACGGGCTGAGCAGCTCGGCCAGCTCGGGTGGGGTGAGGTCAGTCACCCGCACGCGGGTCAGGTCGGCCGACGCGTCGGCCTCGCGGGCCTGCGCCAGCGCGGCCCGCACGGCCCGCTCGACCAGCAGTTCCTCGTCGCCGAGCACGAGCAGCAGCGGATCAGGGGCGGCACTCACCCCGTCATCCTTCCACGTCCCGCATACTGGGCTCGCGAGTGGCGATGCCGCGTTGCGTTGCCGTACCGTGCAGGTCACAACTGAACACCGCTCATCCAGAGGGGCAGAGGGAACGGCCCGTTGAAGCCCCGGCAACCGGCGACGCATGTCTTTGTGCGTCGAACACGGTGCCAATTCCGACCCACACGTGGGAAAGATGAGGAGACGCCTCCCATGACCTCGACCGTCGACGCCCGTACCTCGTTCAACCTGGGCCCCGCGCGCGCCCTGAGCTGTCGTGAGTGCGGCCACCAGATCCCGCTCGCCGCGGAATTCGCCTGTAGCGAGTGTTTCGGCCCCCTCGAGGTGGCCTACGACTTCGGCCGCGTCACCCGCGAGGACATCGAGTCCGGCCCCAAGTCCATCTGGCGCTACCGCAACCTGCTGCCGGTGCCGACCGACGTGCAGTCCTTCCCCAACACCGAGCCCGGCCTGACCCGCCTGGTCAAGGCCGACCGCCTCGGCGCCGCACTGGGCGTGCGCAACCTGTGGGTCAAGGACGACACCGGCAACCCCACGCACTCGTTCAAGGACCGCGTGGTCGCCGTCGCCCTTGCCGCCGCCCGCCAGCTCGGCTTCAAGGTGCTGGCCTGCCCCTCCACCGGCAACCTGGCCAACGCCGTGGCCGCCGCGGCTGCCCGCGCCGGCTGGGAGTCGGTCGTGCTGATCCCGTCCTCGCTGGAGAAGGCCAAGATCCTCACCACCGCGGTGTACGACGGGGCCCTGATCGCCGTGGACGGCAACTACGACGACGTGAACCGGCTGGCCACCCAGCTGGCCGCCGAGCACGAGGACTGGGCGTTCGTGAACGTCAACGTCCGGCCGTACTACGCCGAGGGCTCCAAGACGCTGGCCTACGAGGTCGCCGAGCAGCTCGGCTGGCGGCTGCCCGGGCAGATCGTGGTGCCGGTCGCCTCCGGCTCGCAGTTGACCAAGGTGGACAAGGGTTTCCGCGAGCTCGGCGAGCTCGGGCTGGTCGACGCCACCCCGTACCGGGTGTTCGGCGCCCAGGCCACCGGCTGCTCCCCGGTGTCGTCGGCCTACAAGGCCGGCACCGACGTCGTCGCGCCGGTCCGCCCCGACACCATCGCCCGGTCGCTGGCCATCGGCGCGCCGGCCGACGGGCCGTACGTGCTGGACACCGTGCGCCGCACCGGCGGGGCCGTCGAGGACGTCACCGACGAGGAGGTCGTCGAGGGCATCCGGCTGCTGGCCCGCACCGAGGGCATCTTCGCCGAGACCGCCGGCGGCGTGACCGTCGCGACCGCCAAGAAGCTCATCGAGACCGGGCAGCTCGACCCCGACGCCGACACCGTGCTGCTGATCACCGGCGACGGGCTGAAGACCCTCGACGCCGTGGCCGACCGCATCGGTCCCAAGGCCGTCGTGCCGCCGAACGCCGCCGCCGTGACCGAGGCCCTCGGCCTGTAAGACCTCTAGGCGCTTAGGGTATTACCAGCGCGATAGGGGCGTCTCCGCAACGTCGAACGCCGGCGCGTGTCTGCGCGCCGGCGTTCCACCACGCCGGCACATCCGCGTCCCGCATCAGCGATCCCGTGGCCAGCCGGGCACTGTTGGAGACGATCACCCGCCCCTGGGCGTTCACGAGGGCCGCTCGCGATCCCAGCCTGCGCAGCTTGGGCTGCAGCACGTGCTCGAACTCCCGCACGTACACGTCCGCCCCCACCACTCCCGCGAACGTTCCGTTGCGCCGCGCCGGCACCGTGAAGGTGAGCGTGTACTCGTCCGTGCACAGGTAGTCCACGTACGGTCCGTTCACGTGCCGCCGGCCCGTGTCCCTGGACACCGTGAACCAGCTTTGCCTTGTGTAGTCCAGGAAGTTGGCACTGCCCGGCTCCAGGCTGATGAACAGCTGCTCCGGCCCGGTCGCCTTGGCCGTCCACCACTCGAAGCCGTACTCCTGGTCCGCCAGCACGTGCGGCGCCGCCACGTAGCCCGCCCCGATCACCAGGCCGCCCAGCGCGTCCAGCACCTGCGGCCGGATGCCGTCCAGGTCGTGCGCCCGGACCTCCGCCACCACGTCCAGCAGTGCTTCCACCGCCACCAGCACCGGCTTCAGCCGGTCGAAGACGTCCTCCACGATCGCCGCGACGTGTTCGACGACCTCGTCACCAGTGCCCATGACGCTCACCTCGGCTGTACGGGTACGGTCAGGATTCCAGCAGGGCCAGGTGCATGTCCACGAGCCGATCCACCGCTTCGAGAATGTGCTCCTCCGTCAGCTTGCGGGCCAGCTCCCCGTCCTGCAGCGCGATCGCCTCCGTGATCGCCCGATGCTCCGCGTGCGCGTTCACGCTGCGCGGCAGCCACAGCAGCCCACCCCTCTCCCCCTGCAGCTGCACCTCTTGATGCGTCAGCCGCGGCGACTGCGCCGCCGCCGCCACCTCCAGATGAAACTGCCGCTCCGCCCTGGCCGCCGCCAGCTCCCCCCACCAACTCCCGCCCGCGTGGGCTTGTCCGTCCGGCCCTGTCATGCCGGCTCGGCGCAGGTCTTCCGTCGCCAGGCGCAGCCGCTCCACGTCCTCCGGCGAGCTCCGCTCTGCCGCGAGCCTGGCCGCCGCCCCCGCCACCGCCAGGTAGTGGTCACCGATGTCGCGCAGCTCGCTCAGCGACACCGCCCGCAGCCGCTGCCGCCACGACGCCGGTGCCCCCTCCTCCGGCGCGATCACGAAACTGCCGCCCCCGCGCCCCCGTCTGGTGGCCACCAGGCCCTGCTGTCTCAGGGCCACCAGCGCTTCCCGGACCGTCACGGTCGCCACCACGAACTGTCCGGCGAGCTCCGACTCGCTCGGCAGCTGCTCCCCGTCTGCCAGCAGCCCCATCGAGATCGCGTCGGTGAGCCGCGCCGTCACCGCCTCCGCCCGCCCGAGGTCGCCCAGCGGCGCAAACACGTGCGACCTCGCCTGCCCCATGCCAACCCTCACCCTTCTCACCACCGAGGACTCCCGGCACCAATCCTCCCTCACGGTCTTGCCATATGACATATGGACTCATATGTTTAAGCACATCCCGCTCCTCCGCCACCCCGGGACCGCAGGGAGTCGCCATGCGACAGCTGCACCACTTCATCGACGGGGCCCAGGTCGACTCCGCCTCCGGCCAGCGCGCGGACGTGATCGACCCAGCGACCGGACAGCCGTACTGCACGGCCCCGGTGGCCGGCGAGGTGGACGTCGACGGCGCCCTGCATGCCGCGCAGGCGGCCTTCGAGTCCTGGCGGGACACCACGCCGGCGCAACGGCAACTGGCGCTGCTGAAGATCGCCGACGCGGTCGAGGAACGGTCGGACGAACTGGTTCGGGTGGAGTGCGAGAACACCGGGAAACCGTTGGCACTCACGGCATCCGAGGAACTGCCGGTGGTCGTGGACCAGCTGCGCTTCTTCGCCGGTGCGGCCCGGGTGCTGGAAGGCAAGTCGGCCGGGGAGTACCTGGCCGGGCACACCTCCTTCGTACGGCGCGAGCCGGTCGGGGTGTGTGCGCAGGTGACGCCGTGGAACTACCCGCTGATGATGGCCGTCTGGAAGATCGCGCCGGCGCTGGCCGCGGGCAACACGGTGGTGCTGAAGCCGTCGGACACCACACCGGCGTCCACGTTGCTGCTGGCCGAGATCGCCGCGGAACACCTGCCGCCGGGCGTGTTCAACGTGGTCTGCGGCGACCGGGACACCGGCCGTGCGCTGGTCAGCCACGAGATCCCGGCGATGGTGTCGATCACCGGCTCGGTACGGGCCGGCACCGAGGTCGCGAGCGCGGCGGCCGCCGACGTCAAACGCGTGCACCTGGAACTGGGTGGCAAAGCGCCGGTCATCGTGTTCGCCGACGCCGACATCGAAGCCGCCGCCGAGACCATCGCGATCGCCGGCTACTTCAACGCCGGTCAGGACTGCACGGCCGCCACCCGGGTGCTCGTCGCCGACGAGGTGCACGACAACTTCGTCGCCGCCCTCACCGCCCGGGCGCTGACGACCAGAACCGGCGGCCCCGACGACACTTCCGCCGACTACGGCCCGCTCAACAGTGCCGGCCAGCTCGACCGCGTCGCCGGCTTCATCGACCGGCTGCCGGCGCACGCGACCGTCCACAGTGGTGGCAGCCGGCTCGGCGACAAGGGCTACTTCTATGGCGCCACCGTGGTTTCCGGGGTGCGGCAGCAGGACGAGATCAGCCAGCACGAGGTGTTCGGGCCGGTGATCACCGTGCAGCGCTTCACCGACGAGGCCGAGGCTCTGAGCGCGGCCAACGGCGTGCCTTATGGCCTGGCGTCGTCGGTGTGGACGACCGACCACCAGCGGGCGATGCGCATGGCCGGCCGGCTCGACTTCGGCTGCGTGTGGATCAACACGCACATCCCGCTCGTCGCCGAGATGCCCCACGGCGGCTTCAAGAAGTCCGGTTACGGCAAGGATCTCTCGCTGTACGGGCTGGAGGACTACACCCGCGTCAAGCACGTGATGAGCGCCCTTTAGGCCACTTCACCAACCGGTCATCGGTCCCGGAGAGCAGCGGAGGCCAGCGATGCCCCACCAAGCCCCCGACGTCGCGCTCGGCGGTCCCGCGCCGGCCGCCACCGCCGTGCCCGCGGTCCGGCTTCGCGGTCTGCGCAAGAACTTCGGGCCCGTCACCGCGGTCGACGGCGTCGACCTCGACATCCGACCGGGTGAATTCTTCGCCATGCTCGGCCCGTCCGGCTCCGGCAAGACGACGGTGCTGCGGATGATCGCCGGCTTCGAGCAGCCGACCGACGGCGTGATCGAACTCGGCGGCCAGGACGTCAGCCGGCTGGCCCCGTTCGACCGCGACGTGAACACCGTCTTCCAGGACTACGCCCTGTTCCCGCACATGAACGTCACCAAGAACGTCGAATACGGACTCCGGGTCAAGGGCGTGCCCAAGGACGAACGCCGGCGCCGGACCGCCGAGGCGCTGCACTCCGTCCGCCTCGACGACTACGGCCGCCGCCGACCGTCCCAACTGTCCGGTGGCCAGCGCCAACGCGTCGCACTGGCCCGCGCCCTGGTCAACCGGCCCAAGGTGCTGCTGCTCGACGAGCCGCTCGGCGCGCTCGATCTGAAACTTCGTCACGAAATGCAGAGCGAGCTCAAGCAGCTACAGCGAGATGTCGACATCACCTTCGTGTTCGTCACCCACGACCAGGACGAGGCGTTGACCATGAGCGACCGGATCGCGGTGTTCAACGCCGGCCGGATCGAACAGGTCGGCACCCCGCAGGAGGTCTACGAACGGCCGGCGACGGCCTTCGTCGCCGGCTTCGTCGGCACCTCCAACCTGCTCGGTGGGCGCGCGGCGGAGACGGTGATCGGCATGGCCGGGCTGTTCAGCATCCGCCCCGAGAAGATCCGCATCGACGGCGACCTGGCCCGCCCGGCCGGTGCCGGCGAGACCGTGGCGACCGGCACGGTCACCGACGTGGTGTACGCCGGCGCCACCATGCGCTTCGAGGTCGCACTCGACGCCGGCGGCCGGCTGTCCGTGGTGCGGCAGAACACCGACGGCGTGCCCGGCTTCACCGACGGCCGGGTCCGCCTGACCTGGCGGCACGAGCACAACTTTCCGGTCACCGGCACCGAGTGAAAGGTCGATCATGAAGAACACGGCGCTGCTGGCCGGACTGCTCGCGGCGGGCCTCGCGCTCACCGCGTGCGGCACCACCAGCAGCAACACGACGGCTACCGGCGGCACCGCCTTCACCCCGCCGTCGCTGCCCGCACTCGGCAAGCTCGGCCCGGGCGAAGGCCAGCTGTCCGTGCTGGCCTGGCCCGGCTACGCGGAGAACGGCGCCAACGACCCCAAGATCAACTGGGTGACGCCGTTCGAGCAGCAGAGCGGCTGCAAGGTCAACGTCAAGCCGTTCGGCACCTCCGACGAGGCCATCAGCCTGATGAAGACCGGCCAGTACGACGTCGTCTCCGCCTCCGGCGACGCCTCGCTGCGCCTGATCGCCTCCGGCGACGTCGAGCCGGTCAACACCTCGCTCGTGCCCAACTACGCCGACGTGTTCGGCTTCCTCAAGAACCAGTCGTGGAACAGCGTCAGCGGTGTCGCCTACGGCATCCCGCACGGCTGGGGCGCGAACCTGCTCACCTGGCGCTCGGACAAGGTCAGCCCCGCACCCACCTCGTGGTCGGCGCTGTTCGATCCCAACTCCAAGTACAAGGGCAAGATCACCGCCTACGACTCGCCGATCTACATCGCCGACGCCGCCCTCTACCTCAAGGCGCATCAGCCCGACCTCGGCATCAAGAATCCCTATGCCCTGGACAGCACCCAGTTCCAGGCCGCCGTCGACCTGCTGAAGAAGCAGCGGCCGCTGGTCAGCGAGTACTGGTCGGACTACCTCAAGGAGAGCCAGGCCCTCACCAGCGGCGACGCCGTGCTCGGCACCGCGTGGCAGGTGACGGTCAACGTCACCAAGGGCGGCAACGTGCCGGTGGAGTCGACCGTGCCGGCCGAGGGCGCGACCGGCTGGTCGGACACCTGGATGGTGGCCACCAAGTCGCAGCACAAGAACTGCGCCTACCTGTGGATGAACTACATCATCAGCCCCAAGGTCAACGCCCAGGTCGCCGAGTACTTCGGCGAAGCCCCGGCCAACTCCAAGGCGTGCGCGCAGACCACCGACACCAAGCACTGCGACACCTACCACGCCGGCGACTCCGCCTACGCGGCCAAGATCGCCTACTGGACCACGCCGATCTCCCAGTGCCTCGACGGCCGCACCGACGTCAAGTGCGAGGACTACGGCGCGTGGACCCAGGCGTGGACCGAGATCAAGGGTTGACCCGGTGACCACCGCGATCACGAACGCGCCGCCCGGGGCCTCACCCCGCCGCCGGCTCTCGGCGTCCCTGCACCGCCGACCACGGCTGCGACTGGGCCTGCTGCTGTCCGCGCCACTGGCCTGGCTCGGGTTGGCCTACCTCGGCGCGCTGGCGGCGCTGTTCGTGACCGCGTTCTGGAGCACCGACGTGTTCACCGGGCGAGTGGTGGTCAGCTGGTCCCTGGACAACTTCGCCACCCTCGCTCGGAACGCCGT